>Ga0335080_10000910_pt1 | contig 28201 bp, 23 predicted proteins | sample Lox_Sample_34_FD_206720 | JGI IMG/M metagenome (GOLD analysis project Ga0335080, IMG submission 206720) | Soil microbial communities from Loxahatchee National Wildlife Refuge, Florida, United States - Lox_Sample_3.4 | ecosystem: Environmental > Terrestrial > Soil > Wetlands | place: USA... | reverse complement strand
GTGCTGGCGATTGCCGGAACCCTTCTGCATCACGGCATCGTCGACTACAAGTGGATCGCCATTGCGCTGGTGCTCGGGTCGGGGATTGGGATTCCTCTGGGCATGGTGCAGATGACAGCGGTTCCGCAGCGGACTGCGTTGAGCCATGCGTTCGGTGCGTTGTGCGTCACCCTGGTCGGTTCGGCCGAGTTCTATTTGCAGACTCCGCACATTCCCAAATTCACCATGTCGGTTCTGTCGATGGAGGTCATTCTCGGTGGACTGACCTTCACCGGCAGCTTGATAGCCGCCGGCAAACTGCAGGAAGTACTACCGCAGCGGCCGATCACCTACAAAGGACAGAACGTCGTCAATCTCGTGCTGCTCGCCGTCGCGATCGGACTTGCCGTTTATCTCGTGATTCATCCCGAGGCCAAACAGTACTTCCCGGCGATTGTCGGGATCGCTCTTTTGTTCGGTGTGTTCCTCGTGATCCCGATCGGCGGCGCCGACATGCCGACGGTGATCTCGCTGTTGAACTCGTACGCGGGACTCTCAGCCGCCGCGATGGGCTTTGTGCTGAATTCGAAGCTTCTGATCATCGCCGGCGCGCTCGATGGATCTTCCGGGTTCATCCTCTCGGTGATCATGTGCAAGGCGATGAATCGGTCGTTTACCAACGTCTTGTTTGGCGCATTTGGTCAGGTGCAGGCATCTGCTGCCGTGGGGCAAGAAGCGAGGTCAGTCCGGAGCGCCACCCCCGAAGAGGCAGCCGCGATTCTTGCGGCAGCAAACAAAGTCGTCGTCGTCCCTGGCTATGGTATGGCGGTCGCGCAGGCGCAGCACAAAGTCCGCGAACTTTACGACGTGCTCACGAAGAAAGGTGTGGAGGTGCGCTTCGCCATTCATCCGGTTGCGGGACGCATGCCGGGACATATGAATGTGCTGCTGGCCGAAGCCGATATCCCATACGACCGGCTCATCGAGATGGACGAGATCAATGGCGACTTCCCGCAGACCGACGTGGCGCTGGTGATCGGAGCGAACGATGTCACGAATCCGGCGGCGCGCACCGATCAATCGAGCCCCATCTTCGGCATGCCGATTCTCGACGTGGACAAAGCGCATACGGTGATGGTGATCAAACGCAGCATGAATCCGGGCTTCGCGGGTATCGACAATCCACTCTACTATCTCGATAACAATCTGATGTTGTTTGGTGATGCCAAGCAGTTCGTGGGTGCAATCGTCAAGGCGCTGGGCGGGCACTAAGGAACACCAAAATCCAAAGCGTTCCGAACACGGTCTCGACTTTTAACGGTATTAAAACGATTTACTGAAGCTTATTATCGTATGAGACACAAGCGTGACTCTATGCCTACTCTTACGTTTGCCATTTTTCTTTCTTTCTTCACGGGGCTCTCGGTCGCACAGTCTCAAACCCAACTCAACCTAATGCCCATGCCCGCCAGTGTTGAGCAGGGGACGGGCATGCTGCCGATCGCGCAATCGTTTTCGGTCCGCATTACAGGAACTCACGATCCGGCACTGGAAGCGGGTGTGCAGCGGTTTGTTACGCAGCTATCACGCCAGACCGGGATCCCGTTTTGGCCGAATGTCGATGCGGCTGCCACCCTGACCGTGCATGCCGACAAGGTTCTAGCGGCTGTGCTGAAACTCGGCGAGGACGAGTCATACCAGCTCACGGTGACCGATTCGGGCGCGCAGCTCTCTGCACCCACAACGCTAGGTGCACTTCACGGCCTGCAGACTTTCTTGCAACTGGTCACCATCACTCCGAACGGATTCGCGGCTCCGGCGGTCACGGTCAAGGACCAGCCGCGCTTTCCCTGGCGCGGTTTAATGATTGATGTTAGCCGCCATTTCCTTCCCATCGACGTGATCAAGCGCAACCTCGATGGGATGGCTGCGGTCAAGATGAACGTCCTGCACTGGCATCTTTCTGACAATCAGGGCTTCCGCGTTGAGAGCAAGAAATTTCCAAAGCTGACCGGGATGGGCTCAGACGGTCAGTTCTACACGCAAGACGAAATTCGCGATCTCATTGCCTATGCGCACGATCGAGGCATCCGCGTGGTTCCTGAATTCGACATGCCGGGGCATTCGACAGCCTGGTTCCCCGGCTATCCCGAACTGGCGAGTGCGCCCGGACCGTACCAGATTGAACGCGGGGTTGGAGTTTTTGATCCGGCCATGGATCCGACGCTGGAGGAGACTTACAAATTTCTGGATGCATTCATCGCCGAAACGGCGAAGCTGTTCCCAGACGCCTACTTTCATATCGGTGGCGATGAAGTGAACGGTAAGCAATGGGATGCGAATCCGAAAATCCAGGCGTTTATCCGCGCCCACGGCATGAACAATCGGGACCTGCAGGCGTACTTCAATCAGCGCGTGCAGAAGATTGTCTCCATGAACCACAAAATCATGGTCGGATGGGATGAGGTTCTGGACCCGAACCTGCCCAAAACAATCGTCATCCAGTCGTGGCGTGGCCAGCAATCGCTGGCGGCCGCAGCCAGGCAGGGCTACAGCGGCCTGCTTTCGTACGGTTACTACCTCGACCTGATGCGGTCTGCAGCGCGGCACTACGCAATCGAGCCCATGAGTGGCGATGCAGCCACGCTTACTCCCGAAGAGAAGGCTCGAATCTTGGGCGGCGAGTCTTGCATCTGGGCAGAGTGGGTCACGCCGGAAAACGCTGATTCGCACATCTGGCCGCGCAACGCCGCGATCGCCGAGCGGCTATGGTCGCCGCAAAGCGTCACTGACATCGCATCGTTGTACTCTCGTCTCGATGCCGTCAGCCTCCGCCTGGAATGGCTGGGACTAACCCAGCGTTCGGCTCGTATGCATATGTTGCAACGGATGGCCGGTACCGAAGATATTTCTACATTGCGCGTCCTGGCCGATGTGGTCGAACCGGTCAAGGATTATGAGCGTGAGCAATTTGCACAGAAGCCCGTGGATGTACGTGCTCCCCTGACTCGCATGATTGACGCGGTCTCTCCCGAAAGCGACACTGCCCGCGAGTTCAGCGGTCTGGTGAAGCAATTTGTGCAAAGTGGGTACAAGGACCAGGCAGCCGACGCGCAGATTCGAAGTTGGCTGACTTTGTGGCGGAATAACGATGCGAAGTTGCAGCCAGTCCTGCAGCAATCGGCGTTGCTGCGGGAGACTGTTCCCCTGTCGCAGAATCTTGCGATGCTGGCCGCCGCGGGACTGCAGGCGCTCGATTATCTGGATCGAGGGCAGGCCGAGCCCGAGCTCTGGAAGACGCAGCAACTCGCGGTCATCGAGCAGGCGAAGAAACCAATTGCTGGGCTGTTGCTGATGGTGGTGGCGCCCGCGCAGCAGTTGATTGAGGCAACTCCGGCCCCCAACTGATACGCCTTTCGGCGCTACGTCCGGTTCCTCCGGTTGGACCGGGCAGCGTAAGAAATCAGTGTCCGCGTGATATCCTAATAACACCAGCTGCATACCGTCTTGGCGGATTTTCCCCGCGGTTCCTGAAGCAATTCAGAAGTCAGCAAGAGAGAAGCCACAACTATGCTTTCAGTCAGTAATGTGTCGATGCGCTACGGCGCCAAAGTTTTGTTCGAAGATGTCTCCACGACTTTCTCGCCGGGAAAGCGTTATGGCCTCACTGGGCCTAACGGTGCCGGAAAATCTACTTTCATGAACTTGCTCAGCGGCGAGATGGAGCCGCAGAAGGGGACAGTCGTCCGTCCGCGCAAGCTTGGCGTCTTGAGTCAGGATCAGTTTGCTTTTGATGCCTATAGCGTGCTCGATACCGTCATCATAGGGAACAAGCGCCTGTGGGCGGCCCTGCAGGAGCGCGACGCGATTTATGCCAAGTCCGACATGACCGATGAGGATGGAATGAAGTTGGGCGAGTTGGAGGGCATTGTCGGCGAGGAAGATGGGTATTCCGCCGAGAGCGACGCCGCTATTCTGCTGCAAGGGCTTGATATCCAGGAAGAATTGCACACCCGGAAGATGGCCGAGCTGCAAGGCGGACAGAAAGTGCGCGTGCTGCTGGCGCAGGCTCTGTTCGGACATCCCCAGGCTCTGCTGCTCGACGAGCCTACGAACCACCTTGATCTGGACTCGATTCACTGGTTGCAGGGATTTCTTAACGTCTACGACGGCGTGCTCATCACGATCTCCCACGATCGGCATTTTCTGAACAGCATCTGCACGCACATCGCGGATATCGATTACGAGACGATCATCACCTACACGGGCACGTATGACGACATGGTGGTGGCGAAGACGCAGATCCGTTCGCAGATTGAAGCGCAGAATGCTCAGCGCGAAAAGAAGATCGCGCAATTAAACGAGTTTATCGCCCGATTCGCAGCGGGCACTCGCTCCAGCCAGGTGCAATCACGGCGCAAGGAAGTCGAACGCCTGCAGGTGACGGAGCTTGCGAAATCCAATATTCAAAGGCCTTTCATCAAGTTTGAGCAGAAGCGGCCTTCGGGCAAGCATATTTTGGAAATCGAGCATCTCGAAAAGAGCTACGGCGACAATCGCGTCATTCGCAACTTCATCGCCAGCATCGGGCGCGGTGAGAAGATCGCATTGATGGGGCGCAACGGGGCGGGCAAGACCACGCTGCTGAACGCGCTGCTAGCCAACTCACCCACGACTCCTGAATCTGAACTTCGCAAGACTAGCGGATACGGTGGCCGTTTCGTCGATTCCGGCAAGATCATGTGGGGGCACGAGGCCTCGATCGGTTACTTTGCGCAGGATCATCGCAGCCTGATCGACGCCGGGACGACGGCCATCGAGTGGCTGCACCAGTGGGATCCATCGGCGGTGAACGAAGAGTTGCGTGGGATTCTCGGACAAATGTTATTTGCTCGCGAGGAAGCAACCAAATCCACCAGCGTTTTGTCCGGAGGAGAGGCAGCTCGCTTGCTCTTCTGCAAACTGATGTTGCAAAAGCCGAATGTGCTTGTGCTCGACGAGCCGACCAACCACCTTGATCTCGAATCCATCAACGCTCTGAACATTGCATTGCAGCGATACCAGGGCACGGTGCTGCTGGTCACGCACGACCATGATCTGATCGACGAAGTGGCGACCCGCATCTGGCACTTTGAGACTGATCACAAGATCACCGATTTCAAGGGGACCTACGAGGACTACCAGGCGGCTCTGGTGGCGGTGTAGATAACCGGGCGTCGACGTCCTTCGCGTGACGCTATGAGGTGGCGAGCGGGCCAGCGCTGATTGTTAAGTTTAGATTGACGCCTGTGGTTGCACCATTTTTGCTGCATGTAAATTAACCAGGTTCTCCACAGACTTTCACAGGGTTAAGAGTTGCGTTAGCGGTGTAAGTTGAAGATAATAAGCGCGAATGCCCATTCGAAACGCAAGTGGGCATTTGGTGTCTGTTGCCGTGTACAGCCGAACTGATCTCATAAGGATTCTGCACATCACTCCGCGCCAGTTGGCGAACTGGGAGCGGAACGGTTTGGTAACGTCCGCTGAGTCCTACTCATTCTCCGATCTTCTGGAAATCAAGAAGGTTCGCGACCTGTGCGCGATGAGCGTGCGTCCGAATAAGATTCGTGAGTCGCTCGATGCGATGCGGAAACAAGCCGCGGGTTTGGAGAAGCCACTGCTGGAAGCTGCTCCTTGGTCAACTCCGAAGCGTCGCGTGGCCTTCCGCCATGAGGGCAAGCTGCTGGAACCGATCGCCGGCCAGTTCCTGATGGATTTTTCAGAGCGCGATAAGGTCGTTACCAGTGCGCCATCTCCCAAGCCCGAGCCCGTCTCCAACGAGAACGAGGTGGCGTCATGGTTTGCCCGCGGTATCGCCCTGGAAGAAGACCCCAATACGCATACCGAAGCGATTGCTGCGTATCATCGGGTGCTCGACCTTGCTCCCAATCACGCGGCTGCCCACATTAACCTGGGAACGCTTTATTACAACCGGCAGGAATTTGGTCTGGCCGAGCGGCACTATCGCGAGGCGATCGAGGCGGATTCCCGCTACGCGCTCGCGTATTTCGATCTGGGCAATGTGCTCGATGAGACCGGACGCGTACATGAAGCAGTTCAAACTTACAAGACCGCGTTGCAGTTGGCTCCCACCTACGCCGATGCCCATTACAATCTGGCGCTGGCTTATGAAAAGCTGCGCGAGCCCCGCAAAGCACTGAAGCACTGGCAAGCCTATGTGCGACTAGACACAGCGGGCCCCTGGTCGGTGCACGCCCGCAGCCAGATCAAGCGCATCCTGCAGGCGGATGGTCTGAGGCTCGTCTACAAGCGTGGTTAGGTCTCCACATCCGCAACGGTGCTACGATAAAAATTTGCCAAACTCTCCCGTAAAGGTGTGCCCATGCCCGAGACTCTGCAACTAGCTTCTCCTGCGCCGCTGACCACGCTGACCGAAGACGAGCTCCTCTTTCGCGACAACATCCGGCAGTTCGCGGATGAAAAGGTCCGGCCGCTCGTGAAAGAAATGGACGAGAAAGGTGTATTCGAGAAGGACCTCATTCATGAGTTTTTTCAGCTTGGACTGATGGGTATCGAGATCCCCGAACAATATGGCGGAGCCGGCGGCAAGTTTTTTGAGGCCATTCTGGCAGTCGAAGAACTGTCGCGCGTCGATGCGTCTTCCGGAGTCATTGTCGACGTGCAAAACACTCTGGTAAATAACGCCTTGCTGCGCTGGGGAAATGAAGATCAGAAGCACCGCTATTTGCCCAAGATGGCCAGCGAAACCTTAGGCGCGTATGCCCTGAGCGAGGCGAGTTCGGGGTCTGACGCATTTGCGCTGCAAACCCGCGCCACGCTCAAAGGCTCCGAATACGTTCTGAACGGGCGCAAGCTCTGGATCACCAATGGCAAGGAAGCCGGTCTGTTCGTGCTCTTTGGCACGCTGAATCCCTCGGCAGGATACAAAGGCATTACGGCATTCCTCATCGAAAAGGACTTCCCGGGATTCACCGTCGGCAAGAAGGAAGACAAGGTGGGAATCCGGGCTTCGTCGACCTGTGAGCTGATTCTGGAGGACTGCCAGGTGCCGAAGGACAACGTGCTGGGCGAGCCCGGGAAGGGCTACAAGATCGCGATTGAGACTCTGAATGAAGGCCGCATCGGCATTGGCGCACAGATGATCGGTCTGGCCCGTGGGGCGTGGGAGTTTGCCTGCAAGTATGCCGTGGAACGCAAGCAGTTCGGGAAACCGATTGCCGACTTCCAGGGAATCCAGTTCCAGATTGCGCAGATGGCCACCGAACTCGAGGCCGCGCGCCTGATGGTCTACAACTGCGCTCGCATGAAGGATGCTGGTGTGAACTTCGTGAAAGAAGCCGCCATGACCAAGCTGTTCGCCTCCCAAGTGGCTGAGCGTGTCACTTCAATGGCCATCGAGATCTACGGAGGTTATGGCTTCACGAAGGACTATCCCGTCGAGAAGTACTGGCGCGACGCCAAAATCGGCAAGATTTACGAAGGCACCTCCAACATGCAGTTGGCCACCATTGCCAAGCTGGTGCTGGGGAAATAGGCCGCTGGCCGCTGAATTCGGGAACAGTCGCTGCAAGAGCTCTGTTTGAGTTATCCGCTTCTCGCAAAATGGGAGAGGCGGCGCTCACCCACACCAGGGTGAAGATCTAAAGGTACCGACCGCGTGCCTCTCGCCGAAACCCGCTAGGGCGTGAAGTGAAGTTCCACATTCTCCTCGGATTCAGGACCCGGGGCGTACTTCCACTGAGCAATGGCGGTTTCGGCCGCTTGGACCAGAAGTGGGCTTCCCCCAACCGGTTCGACTTTCTTAACCTTCCCGTCGGATCCGACCACGGCGATGACCTTCACGGTCCCGCCCAAGCGCATTCTTCTGGCAGCCGCCGGATACTGGGGAGCCACTCTAAGCACTATTCGGCGCCCGCCTTCCGGAGAGGATTGTTGATTCTGCGCTCGGACTGCGGGCGCGAGTGAGTAGGAGAGGGCAAAAGTGACCATAAGGGCATACAAACTCTTCATAGGTAGAATTCCTGAGGAAACCACGTATCGTTTACAGCGTCTACGGAACCGAAAATCCTAACGAAGCCTTGCCTGACTTAAAAGTGACGACCGTAATCGGGGAGTGCACCGCTATTCTGGCCACCACCCAAACACCAAACTCGGCCACTTGGTGCCTATGGTTTCAGACCAATCCTGCTTGCTCATAATGTGCAGCGAGTTGCACTTGGGGAAATTGCGATACCTTTGGCTTCGCATGTTAAATGCTAATATTTCAACGATTTGCGCCCGAGTCGTAGATTGGAGTCCGGGGTGCAAAAGTCTAAGTGCCTGCGAGCTTGAGGCAAACACCGGAGTGCACCTTGACGACGCTATTCGGCACAGTTGAGTTGAACGGAGTCCCGGAAGTCCCTGCAACTCCCCGCAAGAAAACTGGCTGGCTGCCGTTGCTGACGGTGCTGTTCCTGATCTCCTATGGGCTGATGACAATGCTGATCGTGGAGCAGGGGCAAACCATTGAGTCGCAGCGCGCATTGATCCGCGAACTCTTCCGCGATAGCACAGAGTTGTCGGCTGTCAAAATGAAAGCGCAGGAAGAAAAGAATCAGACATTAGCTCAGAACCCGTCATCCCAGAGCCCGTCGACCCAGGCACCGAACATCAGAATACCCCAGGCTCCCACGAAACAGGCCCCGTCTTCCCAGGCAGGACCGCAGCAACATGCGCAGATCCAGGTGAAACCGAAGCAGCAGTTCCAGATGCCGTCGAAACCAGCAGCGGATCTGGCGGACCATCGCCGGGCTCTGATTACGATCTAGTCAAAACAAGAGCAGTATCTGGATTTCTGTTGAAGCAGTAAGAGCGAGCAAAGCAGGAAAACAATGAAGGTCCTGACCCTAGCCTTGTTGTTGAGTCTGCCGGTGGGAACCCTAACCCCACACAAGCCCATGCGCCAGCCCATTACGCAATTGAGCAAGCGCAGCAAAGGCGGGCGTTGGTACTTTGCCGCCAGCGGCCACGCCGTCTACTGCTATGGCCCAGTGATGACGGTTCCCCGCCCTAACGGGGACCTGCAGAAGGTGGCGACGTTCTGCCGCGACGGAAGCTCAGTCGTTCCGCTGAAAGACTAATCGTTCGGCCATCTCAGCACACCGCCATGCAACAGACAGGCCGCCTGCGTCGGAATGGACTCCTCTTGCATCAAAAGCAAGACATCCCGTACAAAGAGGCAACCCCATGTCCATTCGGCCTGTGAAGCGCTTGATTAAGTCGAAGCCTACGCTCGAAGGAGCGGGAGTGCATCTTCGCCGTGCCTTTGGCTTCGGCAATACGCATGAGTTCGATCCGTTTCTGCTGCTGGACGACTTCCGCAATGATGTGCCGGAAGACTACCTGGCGGGATTCCCCTGGCATCCCCATCGTGGAATCGAAACCATTACCTACGTTCTCGCCGGAACAGTCGATCACGGCGATAGCATGGGCAATCAGGGGAGCATTGCCGCCGGAGACGTGCAATGGATGACGGCTGGCAGCGGCATCATCCACCAGGAGATGCCAAAGGGCGATCCGACTGGACGGATGCACGGCTTCCAACTCTGGGCGAATTTGCCCTCTGCGCTGAAGATGACTGCGCCGCGCTACCAGGAAGTCAAGACCGGCGAAATTCCCGAAGTGACCGATGACGACGGCACGCACGTCCGCATCGTGTCCGGGAGTTTCTGGGGCGAGAGGGGCCCGGTCGAGGGAGTCGCCGCTGATCCAATCTATCTGGATGTCTCGGTTCCTCCAGGGAAGCGAAAGACGCTCCCCGTTGAAACGACGCGTCATGCTTTCGCCTACGTCTTTGCGGGGGACGGAAAATTCTGCAATGCTTCCGGCCCGCTGGCTGTTCCAACGGAGAGCGTCGGTTGGGCCGATACGCAGCCGCCCTCCGATGCCGAGAATCGCTCGCTCGTGGTCTTTGACCGGGGCGACGAGGTGGCCGTTCAAGCCGGCGAGGATGGAATTCGCTTTCTTCTGGTATCAGGAAAGCCGCTTGAGGAACCCGTGGCCTGGTATGGCCCGATCGTCATGAACACGCAGGAGGAACTCCAGCAGGCTTTCCGAGAATTGCAGCAAGGAACCTTTTTGAAGAAGTAGGACGCGGATTTCTGCCGCGCGGATTTGTTGTTCACTGAAGAGCTAACGCAGCCGATTGCGAAGCAATTGCGCCATCACTTGTCACCGGTCGCTTTCAAAAGCGTTTTAGCTACGGCGGAGACTTCCATTTCGACGTAGACCGTTGCTTCCTTTGCGCCGAAGTTGAGTTCGGTTTTTCCGCTGCCAAGATCACAAATGAAATTCACGCATTCTGCGTTGACGAAAGTCTCCCTGCCTTGAACATCCTCAAACCTGACCAACTTCATCACACCCTCCCCCGTCCGTGGGCTTCCCGCCCACGTTGTTTGGAAATCCGTTTTGCTTTCGCGGGCCTCGAGGCCTGCGCGCCTCAGGAATCGGCTGGGACTTGAGGATCATTGCACCACATTGTCCGTAAAAAAGGCGTAAAGGACTGGATGCGTAGACCTTAGCGGTTCCGCTCGCTATGATCTTCGTTAGTCATGCCAGAACTCCCCGAAGTCGAAACCATTGCCCGCGGCCTCGCAAAGCGTATCACCGGAGACGTGATCGAATCGGTGTGGCTGGGGCGCAAGAGGGAGCCGCTGAAATCCCCGGCGGCCGAGATCGCGTCGGTCCTGGAACAGTCCCGCATCGAGCAGGTGCGGCGAATGGGCAAACACATTGTCTTTGACCTCGAACCCATAGCACGGACGCCATCGTCTGCTGATGGGAGCAGGCGGAAGGCGCGTGCAAGAGGCCGCACCGCTGCCGTCGAAGCCAGGGCGCAGTGGATTGTTCACCTCGGCATGACCGGGCGCCTGCAGGTCTGCGATTCGCAAACCGAGATCGCCAAACACACGCATGCGATCGTCAAACTGGCCTCGGGCAGGGAAGTGCGATTTGTGGATCCACGCCGTTTTGGAAGGCTCAGCGTGGCCAGCACGGGCGATTTCGATGCGACCGGAGTTGAGCCGCTGGAAGTCGACCTCGATCGGTTCGTCGAATTGTTCCGCGGCCGCAAGACCCCGATCAAGAGCGCCCTGCTGAATCAAAAACTGCTGCGCGGCGTGGGAAACATTTATGCGGATGAATCTTTGTTTCGCGCCGGAATCCGCCCGCGCCGCCGCGCAGCATCGATCCCGCACGAGCAACTCAAAAAGTTGTACCTGTCCATCCGGGAAGTGCTGAAGGAAGCGATCGCTCTGGGCGGGTCGTCTGTCTCTGATTACGTGAACGCCGATGGCGAAGAAGGATTCTTCCAACTTCAACACCGCGTCTATGGCCGCGAAGGCGAGCCCTGCCTCACGTGCAAGACTCCGATCAAGCGAGTCGTGATTGCTGGACGCAGCAGCCATTACTGCCCGATCTGCCAGAAATAGAATCCGTCGGATTGCAGATTGCAGATCTCGGATTTCAGCTTGACGGAGGATTCCGCAGTCCACGCACAATTTGCAATCGAATCTGCAATCTAAAATCGATTTAGCCCCGCCGCGTGTTACCCTCTTCCGTTATGCCTGACTACTCAATCGGTGTGGATATGGGCGGTACCAATCTGCGGATTGCGGCCATGAGCACGGACGGGCAGCTGCTCGAAAAAATCACTCTTGGCGTGAAAATCGCGATGGGCCGCGATTATGTGATCGGCGAGATGTGCGATGCCATCCACCGTTTAACGGCACAGTACGGCGGGACTGGTCGCTTCCTGGGTGCAGGCATCGGTGTGCCCGGCATCATCGATTTGGAAACGGGGATGATGAAGAAGTCGGCGAACCTTCCCGGGTGGTCCGACTATCCCGTACGCGACGAAATTGAACGCCGGCTCGGAGCGAAGGTCTTTCTCGACAACGACGCGAATATGGCTGGGCTTGGTGAAAAGTGGTTCGGTGCCGGCCGCGATGTCGACAACATGGCCATGCTGACTCTGGGCACGGGCATCGGCGGAGCCATCATCCTCGGCGGAAAACTCTTTTATGGCATGAGCGGCATGGCCGGTGAGTTTGGCCATGTCACAGTCGAGCCCAACGGCGTCCTGTGCGGATGCGGCAATCGCGGATGCGCCGAACGCTACGCGTCGGCGACGGCCATTGTTCGCATGGCCCAAGAGGCGATCGATTCCGGTGAGGCTCCGGAGCTTTCCAAAGCAGCCAGCTCCGATCCCGAATTCAGCGCGAAGTCCATCTATAACCTCGCTATCCAAGGAGACGCCGCTGCCCAGCGCATCTTTGAGCGCTTTGGGGAGGTATTGGGAATCCTCCTCGCGGATCTTGTGAACGTCCTGGATCTGGAGATGTTCGTAATCGGCGGCGGCGTGGTCAGTGCCTGGGACGCTTTTGCCCCGAAGATGTTTGCGGAACTGCGCGAACGCTCGCTGGTGTATGCCGCGTCGGCGCCAGAAGATCCGATGGCGAAGAAGAAAGGTGCGTCAGCGCAGATTGCCAATTACGCGCGAAAGAAAACGATTATTACGCAGGCGTTGCTGGGCAGTGACGCAGGGTTATACGGCGCAGCGCGAATTCCCGTGTCGCAATAAGACGAAAGAGATCCGAAATGAAACGGCAGAGTCATCCCACAAACGCAGGCGCGCCAGCGGCGACAGAATAAAGCCCACGGCGCGAGCCGTGGGTAGGTGGGGAAGAACAGCCAGCCCCGAAGGGGTGATAGATATCTACGGTGCCGCTCTCGAAGGGTATGCCAAGTTGCTCAGCGCCATTAAGAATGCCTCATTCTGCTCGGCAGTTCCGACACTCACGCGAATACAGGTCGGCGCGCCCCAGGCCCCGAGCGGACGCACGCTGATGCCTTTCTCCAGCAGACGAGACGAAACGGCTGCCGCGTCCTCTCCAAGATCGCAATACACAAAATTCGCCCATGTCGGGACGGTTCGAAATCCAAGTTCAGACAACCGGGTTTCAAGGATCTGAGCTTGCTCGGCGTTGTGCGAAACAGAACGCGCGACGTGATCTATGTCATCCAACGCAGCGAGCGCGGCTGCTTGCGCGATTGACGAGACGGAATACATGTCCTGCATGCGTGCGCAGTAAGAGATCAGTTCCGCAGGGCCTAGTCCGTAGCCGATCCGCAATCCCGCTAAACCGTGCGCTTTCGAGAATGTGCGCAGCACCACGACGCTCGCACCTTGGCGCAGATATCGAAGAGATCGCGAATGCTCGATTCGGTGGCGCTCGGCGAAGTGCGCCGCGAAGTCATTGTAGGCTTCGTCGAGAACCACGATGGCGTGATCCGGAACCTGCTTGATGAATTGGTCGAGTTCCTCGGCGCCCAGCATCGTGCCTGTCGGGTTGTTCGGGTTAGCCAAGAGCACGAGGCGGGTGCAATCGTTGATAGCCCCGAGAATTGCAGCGAGGTCGAAACCCTCGTTTCGCGCAGGCGTTTCGATCAACTCCGCGCCCGTCGCGCGTACCGCCATGCCATAAACGATAAAAGATTTCTGGCTGGTAACTGCGTTCAGTCCGGGTGCAAGCAGAGTATGACAGAGCAGACTGAGCATGCCCGTGGAACCCGCGGTCACAAGGATCTGGTCGGCTGATATCCGGTGAATATCGGAGACCTTCGCGACGAGAGCGGCGGAGTCGTTGTCGGGGTACAAATGCGAATCGGCGAGAGCACGTTCGATGGCCTCAAGAGCGCGCCGAGATGGGCCAAGTGGATTTTCGTTGGAGTCAAGGCGCATGAGATTGCGCTCTTGAATCGGTCGGCTTCCGCGTGGAGTTGGCGGGTAGCTTCCCATCTCGCGGACGAGTTTCGTTACTAGGTCGACAAATCGGCTCATAGTTGAGCGTTCTGCGCGCGATATCTTGGTTTAACGCTTCTTCCCGCCGCCTGTCGCGGACTTCAGGCGCTGCACTTCTTTCAGCGTGAGCGTGCGGTACTCCCCCGGAGGAACATCGAGCGTCAACGGCCCGTAGCGGACGCGTTTGATCTTCTCGACGTGATGGCCCACCGCCTCAAACATGCGTCGGATCTGGCGATTCCGGCCCTCGATGAGCGTCACTTCATACCACGGATTGGCAGCTTCTTTCACGACGCGAACGGCGGCTGGCGCCGTCCTGATGCGTTTGTGATCATCAGTGGGAATCGAAACTCCGGCCCGCAATTTGGCAATCGCATCATCGGTCGGCACGCCCGCCACTTTAACCAGATAGGTTTTCGGAACGTGGGAAGCGGCCTTCATCAGCCGGTTGGCCAAGTCGCCGTCATTGGTCAGCAAAAGAAGTCCTTCACTGGCGTAATCGAGGCGTCCGATCGGATACACGCGGCCTTTGACGCCGCGGACCAGCTCCATCACCGTGGGGCGTTTCTCGGGGTCGTTGACCGTAGTGACGTATCCCTTGGGTTTGTTCAGCAGCAGGTAGATGTGTCGCTGCCCGCCCTGCAATAGCTTGCCATTCACACGAATGTGATCAACATCCGGATCAGCCTTGCTGCCAAGTTCCGTGACCGTCGTGCCGTTGACCTGCACGTGCCCCGACGTGATGAGTTCCTCGGCCTTTCGCCGGGAAGCAACTCCGGCAGCTGCGATGATCTTCTGCAGGCGTTCCAGGGGCATGATCGTGAGTGTGGCGCCGCCATCCTTGGCGGCTGTTGTGGTGGGCTTCCCCAACTTCCCGAATAGCTGGACTTAGCGGGGACAAGCCCTTGCAGCCGGCGAGCCGCCGGCGCTACCAGCCTCCTACCCTGCTTTCTCTTCCTGCGAGACAGTTTCCGAAATCGGCTGCGACTCCGTCGGCTGACTGGGGTCCGCTGGACGTGCTACGTCGCTTCCCCCTGTCGTGCTTTCTGCCGGAACCAACTCCGCCTGAAAAGATTCGGCCACCAGTTTCTCGAACTCCTCCATGCTGGGCAACTCGCTAACATCCTTCAACCCGAAGCGCATCAGGAATTCCTTGGTGGTCTTGTACAGAATCGGACGCCCGATCACCTGCTTGCGCCCTGCGGTCGTGATCAGCTTGCGGTCAAGGAGCGTCCCGATGACGCCTCCGGAATCGACGCCCCGGATGTCATTGATCTCCGGCACAGTCACCGGCTGCTTGTAAGCGATGACAGCCAGAGTCTCGAGCGCGGGCAGAGAGAGGCGGACCGGCGGCTTCAGACTCTTGGCAAACGCCCGTACAACTTCGTGCTGCTCGGGCTTGGTCGACATGCGGTAGCCGCCTGCCACCTCTCGGATTTCGACGCCGTGATCGGATGAACCGTACTCGCCAACTAATTCCAACAGAGTTGAACGCACGCGCGATTTGATATCCGATTCGTCGGATACGCCTTCGGCAGCGACAGAATCCTTGACCAATGCCGTGATCTGGTCGATTGTGATCGGCGTTTCGGCCGCATAAATGATGGCTTCGAGTTGAGCTTTCAACGACATAGTGGTCAGTGGTCAGCGGTCAGTAAACCCGGAACTGGGCACTGCCCACTAACTAGTCTTCTCTCATCTCCAATCGTCTCTTACGGCGGCGCGCTCGTTCATGACTTCTTCAAAGTGCGCGTGCTTGCGTACGGCTATTTCCCCGAATAGTCGCTCCTGCCGAACTTGAATCGCTTGCAGTCGCACGAGCTCCAGCAGCGCCAGAAACATGCACACCAGCGCCTGTCGCGATGGTACCCGCATCAGGAGTTGCTTCAAACGAATCGGTCGATCTTCAAGCGACAGGCGCCGGTGCAGATAATCAATCATCTGCCCGACCGTAACAGTCTCTTCGTCGACGTTGAGCACCGGACGCGTGCGAACCCGCTCGAGCACCTGCTGGAACGTCTTGACCAGGTCGATGACGTCGGCCGCGAGTTCGGGTTCGGTGCCTTCCGTCTCGATAAATTCTTTCAGCGCGGGATTCGTTAACACGGCTTCTTCGATCTGTTGCTTCTGCAGGAGCATCTGCGCGGCCGACTTGAACTTCTCATGCTCCAGCAACCGATTGACCAGTTCCGTGCGCGGATCTTCCTGCTCCTCGGCCGTCGACAGGGGATCACGGGGCAGGAGCATCTTCGATTTGATATGAATCAGCACCGCGGCCATATAGATGAATTCAGCCGCAATGTTCACGTCGAGTTCGCGAATCTTTTCAACATAAGCGAGATACTGTGCGGTGATCTTCGCGATCGGGATGTCGTAGATGTCGATATCCTGTTTGCGGATGAGATCGAGCAGCAGATCCAGCGGACCTTCGTACACATTCGAGACGGCGACAGCGAAAGGAAAGTCGCTCTCCTCTTTCTTCGCTCCGTCCTTGGGCTTCGGGGCGACCGGTGCGACTACCAGGCCAGATGAAAGCGCAGTATCAGCAGGAACGAGTTTTTGTTCTTCGGTCATCGGTAACAGCTTCTCATCCCAGCAAAGTGAACGAGACTCGGGTGCCCACATCTCGCAGAATTTGCTGGACGTGGGAATTTCGATAGAGCGATGCAAAAAGAGACCTATGCACTTTGCCCTTCTCCCCGGGGCGGCTCGTACTGCAGAGACATACCCATCGCGGCGCGTACGTCGTCCATCGTCTCGCCCGATGTTTTGCGCGCGCTCTCCGAGCCCGCTTCCAGAATATCCCAGGCCAGCTTCGGGTTGTCCTCGAATTTCCTGCGTCGTTCCTGCATGGGATTCAGCAACTGCACCAGCGCATCGGCCGCCCAGCTTTTGCACTCGATGCATCCGATGCCGGCCGACTTGCAGCCTTCATACACCTTCGCGATCGTTTCTTTGCTGCTGAAGATCTTGTGCAAATCGCCCACAGGGCACACGTCAGGATTCCCTGGATCGGAGCGCCGCACGCGCGCCGGATCAGTCACCATCGTCTTGAGCTTCTGCCGCACGACCGGTTCCGGATCGGCGAGCATGATCGTGTTGCCGTAGGATTTGGACATTTTGCGACCATCGGTTCCAGGCAATTTTGCCGCGGGTGTGAGCAGAGTGGCCGGCTCAGGAAACACCGGTTTGGTCCCACGGTAAAATCCGTTGAAGCGCCGCGCAATCTCGCGTGTCAACTCGATGTGCGCCGCCTGGTCTTCGCCTACCGGAACTACGTCGGCTTTATAGACCAGAATGTCGGCCGCCTGCAGTACCGGATACCCCAGGAATCCATAGGTGCCCAAATCCTTGTCTTTTATGTTCTCCCGCTGCTCTTTGTACGTCGGCACACGTTCCAGCCATCCGAGAGGTGTGATCATCGACAGCAGCAGGTGTAGCTCCGCATGCGCCGGAACATGCGACTGCATGAAGATCACCGACCTGTCCGGATCGAGTCCCGCGGCCACCCAGTCGAAAACGACCTCCAGCGAATTCTCTTTCACTTTCGCTGTGTCGGCGTAATCGGTCGTCAGCGCATGCCAATCGACTACACAAAAGTGGCATTCGTACGTGTTCTGCATGCCAACCCAGTTCTGCAAGGCACCTACGTAATTTCCCAGGTGCAGCTTACCGGTCGGACGCATGCCGCTGAGCACACGTTTACGTTTTTCGGACAAAGCGTTCATTTTCCTGGGAGCCCCGCGTCACACACACGAACCATTCGCGGTTTCGGGATCACTTGAATGTAGAAGTGTCATGCAGGGCTGATTTTGATAGTAACACGTGAAAAGCCCATTTTGAGCGGAAAGCCAGCCTCGGACGCTAGGTGTTTCGGCTTTCGGAAAATTTCTCCAAAACTCTGGCTAAGGCTCATACCGGAAGCCGGAAGCCAACAGCCGTGTTCCCCACGATGCTTTATAATTCGCGCTTTCTCATTTCGAACCTGCTCCGTGACCACTCTCGCCCGCAAACTGCGCTCCGTCGACTACTTCACGCTGGGATGGGGCACGATGGTGGGCGTTGGCTGGCTCGTCATCATGGACGATTGGCTGTTGCGTGGCGGATCCTTGGGAACCGGGCTGGGATTCTTGATTGGTGGCGCCTTGCTGCTCCCCATCGGCTGGGTCTACGGGAAACTCGTCATAGCCATGCCCGATGCCGCCGGGGAAATCGCGTACACATCGGCGGTCTTTCCCCGCGGTATTAGTTTCGCCACTGGCTGGATGATGACACTCGCGTATTTCATCGTCTGCCCGTGGGAGGCCGTTGCCGTGGGGCGCATCGCCGCTTACATATTCCCGAGGCTCGATTCGACCGAGATATATCGTGTCGCGGGACGCCCCGTGTATCTCCCGCATCTGGCCGTTGGGCTGGCACTCACGGTCGTGCTCACAGTCCTGAACTATCGCGGCGTGCGTCTGAGCGCTACTTTCCAGAACTGGACCAGCTTCGGCACGCTTGCCCTATTTGTGGTGTTTGTTGTCGCGGGCGTGAGCCGCGGCATGGTAATCCATCTCCCGCCGTTGTTCACGCATAGGCCAATAATCTCGATCCTGCTGGTGATCCAGATTGTTCCCTACTTCATGACGGGCTTCGAGTCGGTGGGAAAAGCTGCGGAGGAAGCGGACCCCGAGTTTCGCGCGCGCGGATTCTTTCGTGCCATCTGGATGGCGATTCTCATTGGAACGTTTTTCTACGCGAGCATCGTTGCAGCGGTTGCGTTTGTCGCTCCCTGGCGTCTACTGACTACCGAGAAATTCATGACGGTGGTAGCTTTCGAGCGCGCGGTGGCGAGCCGCTGGATCGTCAACGTCGTTCTGGCGGCGGCGTTGTTGTCGCTGTTCAAGTGTTTCAACGGGAACTTTGTCGCTGCCAGTCGATTGTTCTTTGCTCTTGGACGTTGCGGCATGATTGCGCCCACTGCGGGGAGAATTCATCCAAAATTTCAAACACCGTCGCTTGCGGTTCTCTGCGTGGGCATCGCCACTGGCGTTTGCATGCTGCTAGGCGATGCCATCCTCGTGCCTGTCACTGAAGTTGGGTCGGTTGCGTGCGCGGTCGGCTGGGCGGCGGCCTGCGCGGCCTGCCTTGCGTTGGCGCTGTGGAAGCCGGATGTCGTCAAAGTGTCGGCTGCGGGGAAGGCCGTTGCGGTCCTTGGTCTAGTCGTAGCGATTGCGTTGGCTCTGATGAAGATCGTTCCGATCATTCCCGGCCACTTCACAGTCTACGAATGGTTGGCATTGGCGGTGTGGTGCATTCTAGGTGCCGTGGCCGCTGCGGCAAAGTGAGGCCAGTGGTAAGGGAGATACGATGTCATCCACATTTCAGAAACGATTCCAACTCACGCTGGTATTCACGATTGTTCTGGCGTGCAGCATGGTCCGTGCGCAAGGTCCGCAGGTGTTCGATATTGTCATCACCAACGGCCACATCATCGACGGTACGGGTTCGCCATGGTACTCAGGCGACGTCGGCATTCGGGACGGCAAGATTGCCGCCATCGGAAATCTCTCTGCCGTGGCGCGCCAGCGTACGGTCGATGCTGCGGGGAGGGTAGTCGCCCCCGGTTTCATCGATATGCTGGGACAATCGGAACTGACGATTCTTGTAGATCCACGGCTGCCCTCCAAGATCTTTCAGGGCATCACTTCTGAAATTACCGGGGAAGGAAACTCGATTGCCCCGCTCAATGATTCCATCATCGCGTCGGACCGAGTCGGATACGAACATTACAAGATCAATCCCGACTGGCGCACCCTGCGGCAGTATTTCTCCCGACTGGAAAAACAGGGGATGGGCATCAATCTGGCGACGTATGTTGGAGCCACCCAGGTCCGCCGCATGGTGCTGGGCGACGATGACAAGCAGCCTACCCCCGAGCAACTGGATCAGATGAAGGCGCTGGTGCGCGAAGCGATGCAAGACGGCGCGGTGGGTGTCTCCACGTCCCTCGAATACGCTCCTGCGCCTTACGCCAAGACGGACGAACTGATCGCACTTGCGGCCGAGGCCGGCAAATCGGGCGGCATCTATGCCACGCACATGCGCAACGAAAGCGATTCTGTTCTCGACGCGATCGATGAAGCCCTGCGCATTGGCCGGGAAGCCCACGTCCCGGTCGAGATCTGGCATATCAAAGTCGCCGGCAAGAATAATTGGGGGCGCATGCCCCAGATCGTTGCCAAAATTAATTCCGCACGCGCGGGCGGCGCGGACGTCACCGCTGATACCTATGCCTACACTGCCTGGTACAACGATTTCTCTGCTTTCATCCCCGCATGGGCCCACGACGGTGGCACGGCCCGACTGGTCGAACGCCTGAAAGATCCTGCCACGCGTGAGCGCATTCGCAAAGACATGCTCACGCCATCGCGCGATTGGGACAATGAGTGGCAGGAAATCCCCGGGCCCGATGCGATTATGATCGGCGCTGTTACGAATCCCAGGCTGCTTCCGCTCGAGGGCAAGCGCCTGTCAGAGATTGCCAAACTGTGGAATAAAGATCCCATCGACGCACTCTTCGACTTCCTGATCGAAGATCAGAATACCGGGGTCGCGGTCTTCGGCATGTCGCAGCCCGACGCAACGCTTGCGCTGCAGCAGCCGTGGGTCTCGATCGACAACGATTCGGAAGGTGCTTCGCCCGAAGGAATCCTGGGTGAGGCCCATCCACACCCGCGCGCTTACGGAACGTTTCCGCGGATCCTGAGCAAATATGTTCGGGAAGAGAAGGTGCTCACAATCGAAGACGCGATCCGAAAATTTACGGCGCTGCCCGCACAGCGTATGCGGCTGACGGATCGGGGAGTGCTCAAGCAGGGGATGTGGGCGGACGTGGTGATCTTCGATCCAGACACTGTGCGCGACCGGGCTACTTTTGACAATCCCAATCAGCTCTCGGAAGGAATGGAGTATGTGCTGGTGAACGGAGTGCCCGTGATCGAGCAGGGAAAAATGACTGGAAAGTTGCCGGGGAAAGTTCTGCGGGGCCCCGGGTACGTGCCGTAATGCCTACTTGGTTGGAGTCTTCAGCCGCGCTTGTTCAGGGCCATTGACAGGCGCAACGCGTGGCTGAGCCACGGTTCCAGTGACGGTGTAGGCGCTGCCGGCTCCGGCGGGAATTCGCGCCAGCTTGAAATCGATCTGACGCTTGAACGTAGCCGAGCCGCTGACCTCGTACCTCCCCTCAGGCGAGTCCAATTCCCCGTCGCTGACGTCGATCTTTCCAGCATGCAACTGCACCTGAGCGGTAAACTTTCGGATCTTCAATGTCTCCCCAGTGCCATCCAGAAACACGTGCGGAAGGCTTCCATCCGCCGCATTCACCTGTATCGTCCCCTCGGCAGACTGCCAGAAGTCAGAAGTGCACGTGCCTCGAATGTCGTAGCTCGTGCTGGCGGAGCCTTCCACCCAGTCGTCACTCATGAGCTGGGATATGTTCGCAAGGGAAATCCCCGCCAAGTTCCCACTTCCACTGCACACAGCAGGCTTTACGCTGAAGTCCGCCTGCCATTTTCCGCGGTGCATGCCCCCGAGCAGATCGCCGTCAACGGATGAAATCTCCAACTTTCCCGCGTTCAGAGTGATAACTGCCGACAGCTTTGAAACCGAGATGCCGCGCAATACGAAGCGATCGGCGGTCAGGCGACCTAGGGCCCATACCCGCGTCAACAGCGACGGTGCGGGCTGTGCACTTCCCAACACCCGATACCAGGGCCGATTCTTTGGATTCGCCCACGCCTGTCCGTCGGCTAGCGAGATCTGGTCCGTATTCAGTTGGAAGCGAACTGGGCAATTCTCGGGATGTCCGCATCCCCGGGGGATTTCAATCGAACCTCTCCAGGTTGCGCCCGCCGCTCGCCCAATCAGTTTCCCAACGCGGACTGCATCGGCGGAGAGTTGCATTTCTCCGGAAGTGATCTCAACGGGCTCGCCACCGCTGCGGAGATCAAAGCGAACGTTGCGCAACTTTGCTGATCCCGTAATTTCGGGGCTCGCGAAGCCTGCAAGCCCGTTGCCAAGTACCCAAGGCCCGCCAATTTGCAGATTTAACTGCGCTGTGCCTTCGGCCGTTGTGCGCAACGATCGTAGCCCGAATACACGCGCCACATGTAACGTCTTGCCGATTTCGGCGTCACCTAGCACATTGAAGTCATAGCCTGAGTGATCGGCCCAGCCCCGGACGGTTGCTCCGGTCCGCCCGCGTTCGAGCGCGAACGGTCCGAACTCCGCGTGGATGCCTTGTACAGAACTTGAACGTGCTCGAAGCTTGGGCCCGGTCACGACGATCGGAATATTTGCTGGTCCGAGTTCCACCTTCTCTAGGGCAGAACTGATCCGCAAACCCGTGATCTGGCCCTGTCCACCCACATGAGAACTCTCGTCCGTGCCGGCGTTTGCGGAAAATGAGAGTTCGCCTTGGAGACTGCCTTCCAGCGACAAATCGTCAGGTAGGTCCTTCTTAACATGGCGTGCGAGCGCCCCGATGGCGCTAGCGGGGATGTCATCGACAGCAATTTTCAACAAATAATGGGACCCGACGGGAAGGCTCGCTTCTCCTGCGAGCGTGATCAGACCTGTGCCCACTGGCGCACTGCACGAGATACCGTGAACCATATGTTCGTGCGGGCTGTACTCGGTCTCACAGCGCGCAGCAAGGCGTAGGGGACTGTCGCTGGGAATGTCGTAACGCCGAAAGTCATCCGCCAATACGGTGCTTGATATTTGCAGGGCGGCGGGCGTGCCGGTGACAGTTGCGTCTAGGCGAAGATCTCCCCGCCAACCCTTGTCGTTGCCCGTGAAGAACTTCGTAAGTTGCCCGAGTTGCGCTTGCGACCACTCGATGCTGAATTGCAGGGGAGTGTCGAGGAACGATCCCGACCGTTGCCAAGTCCCGCCGACTTGCAGAAGTCCCATGTCGTTCAGATTCATGTCACTGCGGAAAGGCTGCGCCTTGAGCCGGACGCCCCACACATTCTCGGAATCCTGCCACAACGCGAAATCGGCGTTGGTAAGCGCGTAAGGTTTCTTCTCCGGACCATTCTTGAAGTTAATTCGCCCGGAGGATCCTTCGATGTACGGAAATCCCACCCTCGGTTCGGATTTCGTTTTTCCGGTGGGTGCCAGAGGAGTGCGCGCCGTGCGTTCCAGCAAGCTCTCAAGATTCCACCCGCCACCCACGCGGTGGACGAGATTAAGACTTGGTTCGGTAAGGTCCAGCTTGGAAACTTCGAGCCTTCCCCTGAGCAGCGAAGTCAATCTGAGATCCGCAGTGACCTCGCTGGCCCGCAACATCGGCTCGGAGCCAAATGCCGGATCGTCGTACACCACCAGGTTCTCCAGATCGAAGCCCGGGCGGGGCAGAAGTCGAATATGAATTGAGCCAATATCAACCGAGCGGCCAACGGCTGTACTTAGAGAGTTGATGATCCGGGACTTCAACTGCGATGCGCCTGGCCGAACGAGGAAGAGCGCCAGCAGCACGAATACCGCCAGCACAGCGAAACGGCTCTTGGAGGAGAGGACCTTCACCGCTTCATATCCGAAGGATGGTCGGGTTCATCGTACGCCTTGCAGCGTCCGTTTCCACCGAGTTTCATCGAAAAAGTGCAGCACAACCTTGCCCAGGAACAACAGTCGGTCGCCCCAGCCGGTCTTGAGGTATTGATTATCCGGTGTTTCAAACGACCAATAGATGAACATAGGCCGCCCGATAACGTTCTCTCCGGGAATAAATCCCCAATACCGGCTGTCGAGGCTCACGCCCCGATGATCTCCCATTGCGAAATAATGATCGGGTGGCACTACGATGTCGTCGCCCTGGATATATTGCGGCATGTCGATCGCCCAGTTCGGCCATATGTTCGGATCGTCCCCCGGCGGGATGGCCGGGAAGTTGTTGCGGTAAGGATCGAACGTGTCTTTGTCGTGCAAGACGTACGGTTCGTCGAGTGCCTGTCCGTTGCGATAGACCACGCCATTTCGCAGGTGAATCTTATCCCCTGGCACGCCGATAATACGCTTCACGACGTAGAGTCCAGGAGTTTCCGGGGATAGGAACACCACAATATCCTGGCGGTGAACATCGCGATAGGGAAGCAGCGGTCCAACCCAACTGCTTTTGGGAGCAAACTGAACGCGGTTCACAAACACGTGATCACCGATCAGTAGCGTGTTTTCCATCGAACTCGACGGAATTTCAAACGCCTGCACAACGAACGTGATGATGAAAAGCCCGGTCACCAGTACCGCGGCCAGCGATGCGAGAAACTCGACCGTGGTTTCCTTCGGCTTCTCTTCAGCGCCGTTCTTGTCTGACTTTGCTTGCTTTTCTTCTTTCTTCGCCACAGGAGACGCCATTGTCACGTCCAAAAATACAATGAACAAATGTCTTCAGGAGGGCAGGGCCTGGGCCATGCCGTTAAAGCGCCGAAGGTTGGGGCCGGAAGCTCTGAGACCCCAACAACTTCAGTGTACCAGCCGCAAGGTGCGGTTCCATCGCGTGATCTGAAACAAATGCGTGACTGAATAAGCCAGATGCTGCAGCCTCGCGGCGATCGTCGTGGGTGGGGGCGCATCCCAATCGCGCACCGACCAGTAAATCAAGAGAGGTCGCCCGATGATATTCTCCCGGGGCACGAATCCCCAATAGCGGCTGTCCTGGCTGTCATCGCGGTTATCGCCCATCACGAAGTAGTGCCCTTGAGGTATGATCAACTCCCCGTCTTCTACCAGTTTCCGCATTTGTAGCCACCATGATCCTTCCATGTTGGCGGCAGGAATGTCGGTTCGGGGGAAATCGTCGCGGTAGAGATTGTTCGCTGGCTCCAAAAAGCGCACATAGGGTTCTTCCAGTGGCTTGCCATTGATCAGAACTCGCTTGTTCACCATGCGCAACCGGTCTCCGGGCAGTCCAATGACGCGCTTGACGAAATGCTGCTGGGGATCTACCGGGTAGTGGAAGACTACGATATCTCCACGCGCGATTTTCTGATACGGCATCACGTGGTCGCCGAGCCCGGTTCCTCCATAGCACAGCTTGTTAACGAGCAGGTAATCCCCCACGAGCAGCGTGTTCTCCATGGATTCGGAAGGAATCTGGAACGCCTGCACGATGAACGTAATGACAAAAATCGCAATCACTACCGTCCCCATGAGCGATTGCAGGGAACTGATCAGATCCGCGCCGAAGCTGGTCGTAATTCTGGTACTCTGCGTTGGCGCTGGTTCAGATACAGAAGGAGCAGGAACAATGGGGGCGTCAGCGGGTGTTATCGCTGCAGTCGGCGTATCTACCGGTGCCGGCAGAACTGGCTCAGTCTGCGAAACCGTGGGCTGGTTAACAGAATCCATGAAATCCTACTGGTCTACCACTTGCGAAGAACGTGCCGCCTTTCCATCTGCGTCCTTCGGACGCGATGCCAGATACGTCAGTAACTGGCGTGCTGCGTCCTGTTCGGCGGTTTTCTTCGTGGACCCACGGGCCCGTCCAACGAACTCAGGAGCTTTGGTTTCACGCGTATGCAGCCGAGCCTCGACGGTGAAGGTCTTGCTGTGCTCCGGCCCTGCTTCCTCCACCAGCACATACGACGGTTGGGGCAATCCCAGGCTCTGCACTGCCTCCTGCAAGGCAGACTTGAAATCGGTGATCGGCAGCGTGCCACCACCGCGCTCCATTCGCTCCAATTCAGGGGCGATGACGTTGCGTAAAACAAATTCCCGCGCCACTTCCAGCCCGCCGTCGAGATAAATCGCCGCCAGAATGGCCTCCAGCGCGTCGACCAGAAGCGCGGTCTTGCTGCGGCCGCCGCTTTTTTCTTCCCCCCGTCCCAGGCGCAGATAGTGCCCCAATTCCAGTTGCTGCGCCACCTGAATCAGATGCCGCTCGCTTACAAGATGCGCCCGCAGCTTGGAAAGTTCGCCCTCGCGAAAATGCGGAAAGCGCTGAAACAACTCCTCGCTTGTGACCAGTGCTAGTACCGCATCGCCAAGAAATTCCAACTGCTCATTATCGCGGACCTTGAACTTGCCCTCACCTGCCTGCTGCGCTTCCATCTCGCGCGCCTGCGAACTGTGGGTAACCGCCTGCTCGATCACCGCCCGGCGCCGAAAATGGTAGCCGAGCCCTTCCTCAAGCGCCGTAATTTCCCTTTCCTTCATAGATAGAGGCGATGGTGCAATATCGAATTGCAACGTCCCTCAGGCGGGCTAGTTCTTCGGTGGCGTTGTGGTCTGGCCGGACGTGCCAGTTGACGCATACTTCATGAGGCGATCCTGCTCCTGGCGCGCTGCCTTTCCGGCGGCCGAGTCCGGATTGTCCTTCGTCAGATCCACAGCCTGCTGCGCCGCTTTCAAGGCCTCCGGAATCTTGTTCTGGAAATCGAGTGACAGCGCCAGGCGATAGACCGCGATCACGTCCGGCTGCTGCGGAAGGGCATCGATGGACTTTTTCAGGTTCGTTTCCGCCTCCGCCCAGTTGCTCGCCTTGAACGCCGCGGTCCCCAGGACAAAGTATGCCTGCGAGCGGATGAAGTTCTTGTACATCTTCAATTGCTCTTCCGGATATCCGGAAGTGGGCACATCGGAATCTACTGTGACCAGCGCGCGCTCCGCGTTTTTCTTGGCTTCGGCGAGGGCCACGTCCTTGTCGAGACTGTCGTCCTTAACCTTCTCCGCCTGCACCTGGGCCACAGAGACCAGTGCTTCCGGATCATCCGGGTCGATGACCAGAACTTTCTTCGACATCTCGACCACCTTGTCGAGGTTGTTGACCTGCTGATAGCGCTGCATCACCGCTTTGTAGACCATGGGACGCACTTCGCTCTGCGGGTACTTTGTAGCGAAATCCTCCGCAGCTTTCTCCGCCGCTGCCGGGTCCGTAATCGCCACTGCGGCCTTATAGGCGGCGTATTCTTCCTGGCTGTTTACCTTCGCCGGACGCTTTCCCGGGGGCGCCGCTGCCTGGCCCGCTGCCTGTGCGGAGGCCTGTCCCGCCGGAGGGGTCTGCGAGGCGGGTTTGTCCTGTCCCCAACTCGATGCACAGATTCCCAGCACGATCCCGATGATGGCTATGCGCTTCATGCGTTCTCCTCGATCCACAACGTCCCGATCTTTTTGAAATTTTGCCAACGTGCATTCTATCGCAGTATCAACTGGGTGCCTCACTTCTGGCCGCATTTGCCAGAAGTGGGAACCGTGACAGCAGAGAGCCGAGTCAGAACCAGCTATTTCACAGAATCTGGCGCTTTCGGTTTTGCCGGAGGCTCGTATGGATTCTGCAGACCGCGCTCAGCCGCGGCCTTGGCCTCCGGTAACTCCGCTCCGGTCGTCAGTGCCGCCCGATACTCATTCAGCGCGCCCTCACGGTCCGGCGGATCTCTCATATCCAGCATCCGCCCGAGATACACGTGCGACCACGCCACCACCTTGGGATCCTTCGTCGACTGAATGGCCTTCCGGAAGTTGTTCGCCGCGCCATCCGGATTCCTGTTTGCGACCGCAACCTGCGCCAGGATGAACAGCGCCCGTCCCTCATCCCCGATCTTCTTGTCCAAGGCCTGCTGTGCCAATTCCTGCGCTCCCTTGGGATCGCCCGCCGCGAGCCGCTTCTCGGCGGTCATCAGCATCCGCCGATCTTCCAGGCGTGACAGTTGCACCAGTTCTGGCCGCGTATTTCGCGCGAACTGGATCTCGCTCGCGGCCTTCTGCTGCTGCTTGATGTCGATGGCATCGAGAATGTCGCTGTACGCTGTCCGCAGTCCCGCAGGATCCTTCTCGAACGCCACGATCGCGTTGTAGAAATATTTGGTCAAAATGTAGCCCTGCTTCTCCGCGTCATCGACCGCCTGCAGTCGCATCGCTTCCGCGGTCTGCTTCGTGCCTGAGGTCCGGATCTCGATGGCGCGCACCATGCACTCGGTGACGAGCAACGACATGTCGGACCTGAAACTCTCTTCTAGCGGGGCATTCTTCACCGATTGCAGCAGCGGTTCCAGCCGCTTGATGGAAGTGAAGTGCTTTTCCGCCATGGGATCGAGCACATAGTGCAGGTAGGTATGCCGGATCTGCGGCATCTTTAGCGGATCGACGGTCGTCGGATCGGGCGAAGGGAAGACCACCACGTAGTAGTCGGCGCCGTAGTCACGGGCGTTCGCTTCATTCGGATCGCCCATAAAGTCGAGCAGGATGGTGAAAGTCCGCCCCAGATATCCACCCGACTGCAGTTTCAAATAGATGTCAGTGTCGAAGACCATCTTGGCCAGCGGCTCGTGATAGCGCGCGACCATGGCTGCATAGTTCGCCCGGTGGGCCTCCCAGATC
>Ga0335080_10000908_pt1 | contig 28220 bp, 29 predicted proteins | sample Lox_Sample_34_FD_206720 | JGI IMG/M metagenome (GOLD analysis project Ga0335080, IMG submission 206720) | Soil microbial communities from Loxahatchee National Wildlife Refuge, Florida, United States - Lox_Sample_3.4 | ecosystem: Environmental > Terrestrial > Soil > Wetlands | place: USA... | reverse complement strand
GTCGCAAGTGATCGGGTTTATCCAAGGGAAGAGTGCGATCCATCTGGCGCGAGTGTACGGGGAGCGGAAGAGAAATTTTGTGGGGCAGCATTTCTGGGCACGCGGGTACTGGGTATCAACCGTGGGCGAGATGAAACTGTGATCCGAGACTATATTCGCAACCAGGAACACGAGGACCAGCGCTTGGACCAGATGAATCTGTGGCGCTGACCGGCCACCGCAAGGTGGCCACAGACGTTCGGGCCGCGTTAGCGACCCGACTAGCCGCTTTGAGCGGCTCACACATTAAAGCCTCCGGCTCTGCCGGAGGATATTTACACCTGCTCCTCTCGGTTAGCAAGAGGTCGTGGAGAATAGCACCTTGGCTGGCCAGCGCAACATAAGATTTGCAGTCATCCCGGAACGCAGCTGCCGCTAATTGTACTGGCCAGTGCTGCGATGGAAAACCACATCGGGTCCGTTGCGCAGCGGGTGAAAATCCAGCGGCGAGAAAGGGAAGGCCTGAAGAAAACCCGAGCAACAACATCGCAAGCGTTTTGGGCCGCAGATAATCGGCTGCCCCTGCTTGTGCGGACTCACGCGTTCATTGTCTACCGGGGCCTCACGAAACTCAACCGTCTGCTCCAGCTACGTGCCTGCCACTCGCGCCGCGCACTTCGATCCGATGGAGAGTTTCCGGCTCGCCTAGATGCACTCAGATCTTTCAATCGAACGTGTCCTCGGCCATTCCGTCTAGCTGCCAAGACCCGATTCTGTCTTCTCAGGGCTGGCTTCTCCGAGAGCTTGTCTGCTGATTCTGCTCAACTAAGTTCTGACAGCTTGCCCAAATATTTGTCCTCTATAGTTGGAGCCAAAATGGGGCCAAGTTGTGAAGCTCTGAGCCTGCTGGGATTAGCCTCAATCTCGCAGTCGCTGTTCTAACACCACGCCGCCTGGGTCATCCAACACGCGATACCAACTCAACCGATCCCCCTGATCGTGGAGGGAGAAGGAGATCGGCCCTCTGGAACCAAGGCGATTCGCCACTCTAATCAGGGTTTGGCGGCTACCACCTGAAGTAGCAAGCCCAGGATGCTTGTGGGTTGGCAAGTGCTATGGAAGATTGCTCCCGCGCAACGACAACGCTTGACCGTATGAAATATATAGATCGCGTGATAAGCGGAGGACGCTTTCTTCAAGGAACGGGGACTTGACACCAGGCCGCCGAACACATATCTTGCTTTGACTCTAAAAGCCGCGACTGGCAAGCCTTTTCCGTCATACCTCGGCGGCCCTCTCTCAGATTTCGATTAGGAGACCTTCAATCGCCATGCACGCCAGACGACTGGCAAGAACGGTTGTGCTGATTCTTATCGCGATTTGTTCCTCTTTGGTTCTAGCTCAAACCCCAACATTCCAGCTCCTCATCAACCCGGCAGTCGCCCCAACCTGGGCGAACTACGCGCTTTCCAAAGATGGCAAGGTGATGGCCGCAAATTACGGCGGCCGAATTTACCGTTGGAGTGCGGATACTCCCAAATTTCCCAGCGGCGGTTTCACCCTCCTCGATCCAGGTTATTTTCTGAGTTCCTCGGTCGACATTTCGAAAGATGGCTCAACTATCCTCGCTTCGCGCCTCGGCCCCGACGGAAATGTCAATCCGGCGATCTGGAGTCAGGCCACAGGCTGGACAGACATGGGCCACCCCGCCAATGGTTGCATTCTTGACGGTGAATGGGGCAGCGGCTACAGCGTGAGCGGCGATGGATCCACGGCTGTCGGTCTCGCCTGGTACTGCCCGGGAGCCGAGGGCTTCGTTTGGAAGCGGACCACCGGCATGAAGGCCTTGAGCCATCCCAACAAGGCAAGCAGCCGCGCCTCAGCGATCTCGGCTGATGGCAGCACGATCGTCGGATTCTTCGAGGATCCCAAGTATGGTAATCGGCGCCCAGTGCGTTGGGTCTCAGGCAAAACGCAATTGTTTGCCGGAACCAACACGCCTGGCGAAGCAGCCGCGGTAAGCTCCGACGGCTCCACGATTGTCGGCCAGGCATTCGTTCAATATTCCAGCTACGCCTTTTATTACACGCTGAAGGGTGGTTTCCTATCGCTTGGGACGATCTCTGGCAACCAGTTTGATCAGAGCTTCGCCAACGCGGTGGCCGACAACGGTACAACCGTCGGCTGGAGCGGCGATCCCTTCGGGGCAGGCCTTCAGGCATTCATCTGGCGTCCCGGCACGAAAATGCAATCGCTGCAGAGATATCTGCAAAATCGTGGCGTGCTCATCCCCTCAGGTATATCGCTTTCGACCGCGCTCGACATCTCTGCCGACGGATCCACCATCGTTGGAATCTGGCAAGACGCCCAATTCAATCAGGGCGGATGGATGGTGCGGCTGAAGCCTTAGCTACGCCTCCGTAAGGTGCCGCGAGTGACTCGTGGCCTTAGCGCCGCTGAGGGAACGTTACTTCAGAGCGATCAAAAGATTTTCTAAATTCCGCTGTCAAGACTCCCAGGAGGAATAACTTTGAAAGCGCCACAAATTTCAAAACTGATTTTGCTAGTTGCAGCCGTATGTCTTGCCTTCGCCAACTCCGCATCGGCACAGGCAAGAATGCGCGGCGGTCAAGTTAACATTCCAGAATCCAGCATTGAGCGCAAAGGCGACATCGGACTGCGCGCCCACACAAACCTCAAGCTCTTTACTCCTGCCGGTGGCCGACCTGCGGCATCTGCTGCCGCGACATCCGGCCCTCCCTTTGCGGGTTACCTTTTCGAAACTCCCGCGTCCCTGGCCTGCATCTACAACTTGGTCCCGCAATCGAACGGCTGCAACCCGAGCCTGGTCACCGCAGTGTCCAGTGGTGGTGCAGTTTCCATCGCGATCGTCGATGCCTTCGACGATCCGGGTGCTGCCAAGGACCTCGCTAAGTTCTCGAGGCAGTTTGGCCTTCCTCCTGCGAACTTCAAAGTAGTCTTCGCCTCCGGCGCCCGGCCCCTGAACGATCCCGGCTGGGAGATCGAAGAATCCCTCGACGTCCAGTGGGCCCACGCTATGGCGCCGAATGCGAAGTTGTATCTCGTCGAGGCCGCCTCCAACAGCTTTTACGATCTCTTTACTGCGGAGACTGTCGCCGCTTCTCTTGTTGCCGCTGACGGCGGCGGCGTCGTATCCAACAGTTGGGGTGGCAGCGAATTCCTTGGTGAGAACGACTACGACTCATTCTTCTCGTTTCCCGGTGTGGTCTACTTCGCGTCGACGGGCGACGGTCCTGGCGTCATCTACCCCAGCGCTTCTCCCAACGTTGTCGCCGTAGGCGGCACCACACTGAGCCGCAATCCGAACACGGGCAACTTCATTTTCGAGAGCGCATGGAATTCGACCGGCGGCGGCCTATCCCAATATGAACCCATCCCTCCTTATCAGAAAGGCAGTGCCAAAGTGGTTGGGACGCAGCGCGGCGTTCCCGATGTTGCCGCCGAGGCAGATCCCAACTCCGGCGTGTGGGTTTGGGACAGCGGTCAGGGTGGATGGTACATCGTTGGTGGGACCAGCGCTTCCTCTCCCATTTGGGCTGGCATCGTCAGCGCAGCCGGCAGCAACTTGGGTTCATCCTCAGCTGAATTGACCATGATCTATAGGAACCGCGGAAACAAAGCCGATTTCACTGACATCAAATCGGGAGTCTGTGGCCCCTGGAATGGCAATCTCAGCCTGTCTGGCTACGACCTCTGCACAGGCGTCGGCAGCCCGCTTGGATATGGGGGCAAATAAAGTTCGTATCGGACACTAGCCTGGATTATTCGCTGATTTTTCTCGCTAAAAAAGAAAGGATGCTCTAAAAGGTAGATGAACACTGGGTTTCGGGGACCCAGCATTCCCTTTCGGAGCACCCATCACTTGATACAAAGTGTTTTATCACAACTGAACTTCTCCTTCTACCGTCATCAACCCATCCGGGCCGATTTTTCCGGCGGACAAATCACCAGCGACGCCGGACTTCTGCCCTTGCGTGCCTTCGATCAGCGCCATGGACTCACGCGAGCGTTGGCTCCAACATCTCCGGGATCCCAGGCAGGGCGGTCGCGTTCGGCACTCCAGCTTGTCGCTGCTGCGGCAGCGGGTGTACCAGATCGTGGCCGGCTACGAAGATGGCAATGATGCCGATCGTCTACGCCATGATCCGGCCTTCCAACTGCTCGCCGATCAGCCCCTGGGTCAACCTCTGAGCTCCCAGCCCACCCTCAGTCGCTGGGAAAACGCGCCCTCGGCCCGCGAACTCATTGGCGCTCACGATGGCACCCTCGATGCCTTCGTTCGCCTCTGCGGAAAGCAGGTTCGGCAACGCGGCGAAAATCCTGCTCGATGTCGATTCCACCGACGATCCCACTTACGGACAGCAACAGCTGAGCTTCTTCAATGGCGCCTACAACCAGCACATGTATCACCCGCTGTTGATCTTCGAGCGGCATACCGGTTGTCTACTGGCCGCTCGGTTGCGTCGTGGCACTGCTTCCAGTCATGCTCGCATCGTGCCTCTACTCCTGCGCATCCTGCGTCGTCTGCTGCTGGAGTTTCCCGGAGTCACCTGGCCTTTCCAGTCTCTGTTTCAAACCGTGGCCCGACTCGGCGACACCAGCTGAGCTGTTCGTCTCGTTTCGACTCACTCACTCTTGCTGGTTACGAGCGGAGCCTTGTCCCAAAATGCTTTCCCATCGCTGGCTACCTCTCTTGTCCTGCCCTATCCCAAATCTGTCTCGCCTCCTGTCTCTCATCCAAGATTCCAACAGGTTGAAGCAAAGATTAGCGATCGCTACCCGCCGCGCCGTGCGTTGCATCTTGATACTCGCGACCAATGCGGTGGAAGTGGATCCTACGCTTGCTCCAATCACGATCGGGATCGCTGCCGTCGCGGGTAGCAGGTTCTGCTGCACCAGGAGGATGCACAGACCGGTCGTGATGCTGCTGGACTGCACAACTGCCGTGACCAGCATTCCCGCCAATACTCCCAGGACTGGCGTACTCGCTTCCTTCAGCACTTCTGCAAAAATCGGATTCTGCGCCAACGGCTTCAATGTGAAACTGACCACATCGAGGCTGAAAAAGATGAAGCCAAAATAGAACGCGGCTTTCCCGAGTATTCTGAATCGCGTCGGAAGCGCACTCAGAAGCGTCCCAAAGACAATAAAGAATGGCCCGATTGATGTCAGCTTGAGCGAGACCAACCAGGCCGTCGAGGTCGTCCCGATATTCGCGCCCAGCAAGACGCCCAAGCTGGAGCGAAACGACATCGTTCCCGCGTCCACCAAGGTTACCGTCAGCGCCGTTACTGCACTGCTGAACTGAACAAGCGCAGTCGCCAAGGCGCCTGGTCCAACACTGCGGGTCGCATTCTGGAACATTGAGCGCGGGCTGAAACTCGACGACATTCTGCTTTGTTTGACGGACAAAGAACGCTTCACGGCCAAAGTCACCGCCGAGCGCAAGCATGCAAAAGAGAGCGGAAACAGGATCCGTGCGGTGAATCTGGAAAAGATACCCGAGGAAATCGACCTTCTGAAGGCCGCCGACGTGTGGATTCTCAACGAACTGGATTGGGGAGTGAAGCGGACGGACTATCGGGAGGTTGTCAGGGAGCTGGCGAGACCCTGAACATGAACTGGGCGTATGGCGTCGAGTTTCTGGCGATCGACCCTAAGCAACTTGGTACGGACTCGTTTGATGCCGGTGAAGATGAGCACTCCCGCCAGGACCTTCAAGAAGAATTCAAAGTCGACAAAAACCGGCTGCGGGGTCTGCATGCGATCCTCCTCCTGCTCCTCGCCTTAACGACCCCGTCGACCGCGCACCACCGCATGATCTCACGCGACAGAGATACCAAACGCAAATTCCGCGCCGCGCACCCATGCCCATCAACGAGAGAAAAAAAGGACCGTGCCCAGGCTACGTGATCGATCACATCGACCCGCTAGTCTGCGGAGGCCTGGACGACCCCTCGAACATGCAGTGGCAAACGATCAAAGATGCAAGAGAGAAAGACCAGTGGGAAGCAATCGGCTGCGAAAACGGAAAGCGAATCACCAACTGACCACCCCCGACACTGCCGAAATGCCGACGCGCTCCGCCGACTTCTCGGCAACTGGCAAATTCCCAACTGAGGAAAACTCATCTCCAAAAGTGCGGACACCGGTGTCCAAATCCACTGGACACCGCAGTGTCCAAACGATAGAGTACCCACATAGAGGACACCGTCGCTAGACACCGGGCGAACGGAGTCAGTAAGATAGCGGCTGGCCACTTCCACGGCCAGAGCATTTCGGCAGGGCGCTTAACTCAGCGGTAGAGTGCCATCTTCACACGGTGGAAGTCATAGGTTCGAATCCTATAGCGCCCACCATCTTTTCAACAGCTTACGAACCACTATCGGATCGCCTCCTTATTGTTCAATAGTCTAAGGACGCGTGATCCGTCTGGCGATCCGATAGCGAAGATTGCTTTCAGCACTCTGCTAAGCTGCAGTCCATTCCGCGTCGAGAAACCGAACCGATTCTTCTCGCCAACTCAGCCTTCGCTGTCAGAAGTTAGTAAACACAGGCCGACTGAAGCGTAGAGATCCTGTTCAGTGAATGCGTTGCCGATTTATCACGCGCAGGTGTCAGGGTTCAGAGACCAGGGAACAGAAGTCTGGGCTCGCGAGAATATCAATTGACATTCAACCAAAATCCACTACCATATGGTTGTGGATCGGCTGGGTACAACATTTGCGGCTTTGTCTGATCCAACCCGGCGGGCGATGGTCGAGCGGCTATCCCGTGGGCCTGCCTCTGTGCACGGCTTGACGGAACCGTTTGCACTCTCGCAGCAGATGATTTCAAAACATATTGCCTACCTGGTGCGGGCGCGGATTGTGATCAAGACGAAGCGTGGACGAGAGAGTATCTGCACGCTTAGGCCAGAGGCTATAAAGACAGTCAGCGACTGGGCGATTAGCTATCGCCAATTCTGGGAAGAGAGTTTCGACAAGCTGGATGTGGTTGTGAATCAAATGAAAAAAGCGGAGGTCAGAGATGACAAAAAACACCGTGACTGAGACGGCGCGGATGGTTGTCACCAGAGTTTTTGATGCCCCACGCGAATTGGTTTGGAAGGCGTGGACAGACCCGAAATATGTGATGCAGTGGTGGGGACCGAAGGGATTCACTGCGCCCGTTTGCCAGATGGATTTTCGCGTGGGGGGAAAATTTCTCTGCTGCATGAGATCTCCGGATGGGCAGGAGTTCTGGAATGCGGTTGAATACCACGAGATTGTTCCGCACGAGAAGATCGTTTCCTTGATGTACTTTTCGGACTCGAAGGGAAACAAGGTTGATCCTGCCCAGCTAGGAATAGAACATGAGGCCATAGAGGGTGCGTACGACGTAACCATCTTTGAGGATCTAGGAAACGGCCAGACGAAACTCACCTTCATCGGAAATGAACCCATGGAGAGCGCGAAAAATAGCGGTCAACTGGAGGGCTGGAATCAGATACTCGATAAACTTGCTGCGGTTGTTGCGGGGCTGACGCAGGCGAAATAAGAAGCTGAAGCTTTGATGATCGTCATGTGCGAGCCACTGAGGCAGGCGCAACAGAACATGCAGAACTTGGCTACCGGAGAACGCTATGCGAAATAACATTCTGACACTCATAACTGTGCTGCTCTTGAGTCTCGTTGGCACTGGAGTTAGCGCGTCAGGAGTTCCCATGAACGCAGAAAGTAAAACTGGATACGCACCGATTCACGGCATGCGGCTCTACTACGAGATTCATGGCCAAGGTAGGCCGATGGTTCTGCTCCACGGCGGAATCACCGCTTTCGAAGGCTTTGGCACGAATATCGATGCTCTGGCGAAGTCCCGTCAGGTGATTGCGGTGCATTTGCAAGGACATGGAAACACCGCCGACATCGATCGTCCTTATTCCTTTGAAGCACTGGCCGATGACGTAGCCGCGCTGGTCGCGTATCTGAAGCTGGAGAAAATTGACTTGGCCGGCTATTCATTCGGTGGAGGTGTCGCATTGCAAACTGCTATCCGACATCCCGAAGTCGTCGATCACCTGGTGGTAATTTCCTCTGTGATGGCCCAAACCGGATTCTATCCGGAAGGGCTTGCCGCGTTCGCACAGATGAGCAAGAACGCACCGATGCTTGCAGACAGCGTCAGACAGTCACCACTTGCGACGATGTATCCGAAGACGAACTGGGAAACGTCGTTCAAAAAAATGGGCGAACTGGTCAGCAAGCCATTTGACTGGTCAGCGCAGCTCAAGGCTCTCACGTTACCGACACTTTTGGTCTTTGCCGATGCAGATGCCGTTCGCGCCGAGCATATCGTTGAATTCTACAAGGCTCTCGGTGGCGCGCAACGGGACGCCGGACTAGACGGATCGATGAGGTCGATAGCGCAGTTGGCTATCCTTCCGGGCACGACTCACTACAACATCATTGCTAGCCCGTCGTTGGCGGTCGTAATCGGTGAGTTCCTGAAGCGATAGCTCGATTCGGCGCGGTCAACTGGAGGGTACGAAGCAGATACTCGATAAACTTGCTGCGGTTGTTGCGGGGCTGACGCAGGCGAAATAAGAAGCTGAAGCCTTGATTCGCGAAACTCAATCGTGGAGAAAGAAATGAAAAAAATACCGTTTCTCGCTATCGTCCTGCTGGCATTCGCATTTCCTGCCCATGCCCAGGACGCGATGAAGAAAGATGCAGCCGTCAAACCTGCCGATCCGGAATTGAAGGTCGTGCTCGATTCCTGGAATGAAATTGGCCGCAAGCTGACGGCGATGGCCGAAGATTTCCCCGAGGACAAATATGACTTCAAGCCGACACCCGCGCAGCGGAGCTTCGCCGAGCAATTGCTGCATGCTGCGGGTTCAATGTATTACTTCACCAATCCTGTGATGGGGCAGAAGCCTCCCGCGGGAGAAGACCCGAAGCGCGACCAGTACAAAACAAAGGCCGACATCGTCGCATTCGTAAAGAAATCCGTTGCCGACGGCGCCGCTGCCATTCAGTCAAAGGGCGAGAAAGGCCTGGTGCAGACTGTCGTATACGGTGATCAGAAAGCGCGCGTTCTCGACATAGCCTACGGCCTCATCGAACATAGCGGTGAACACTACGGCCAGCTCGTTGTGTACTACCGCCTCGCAGGTCTTGTGCCGCCGGAGTCGCGGCCCAAGAAGTAAAGCTCAAGAGACCAGGTACCCCGTCCTTATCGCGCGCCGTTTGCGCGAATGGGCGGGGATTTTGGTTTCTGGGACCTTCAATATTCGATGCGCCACGCGGCATATGGATATCTCTGCTTTCGTTCCGCTGCAAGATTTGGGCTTCGTTCGCCGCGCCGACCGTCTCGCCGTCCAATACGTATTCCGCAATGAGGAAGAAACTCGCTCTGAGTCTCTGTCGTTGATTCGCCAGCGCCCAAACGGTGTCTAGTATCGACGACAATCCCTCTGATGTATTCCTCTGTAGCCCTGTGTTCTCGGAGGGAAGATTTTGGTCCTCTACGCGGAAACGCCCATGCTTTCCTCCGCGAACTGTGTCGGATAAAATGTCCCCCGCTCAACGTGATCGTCATGCGCGAGCAACTGAACGCAAAGCAAAGGCAAGCTATCTCGGAGACCCCGCCAAGGGCGGCGGCGGCTTAGTTGAAACCTGCTTCTTGTCACTTGGCCGGATGGTCGCCTTTCCGGGCAAGCGACCTTGGCTCGGCGTTGTCTTCAGGGCTTAGCACTCATCGAGTGCAATTTGAAGCGCGATTCGGCGGAGTAGTACCGATAGACGGGTTTGTCGCTATCAACTTCAGAATGGTTGCCACGCCGAAGTTGAAACTCGGTCGCCGACACAGGCCATGCCGATTGGCCCGTCTCAGTTGACAATCTCAGGTTTTGTGGCCAACTTGGCTGGCACTTTTCAGAAGAGCCATAATCCAGGATGGCGCGGAGCGTGCGAGATTGATTCAACAATGGAGCAGTCGAGGCGGTTAAGTTGTCTGATCCGGAGCGTGCGTGATAGCGAATAAATGGTGCGTGGTCTCACCCCCTGTGGGAGCGGCGATAGCCCGAGACCCTGCTTAAGGTAATCTCCGGCACGCTCTCCGCTCCCGCCAGGAGAAAGCCTATGGCGTATAGGAAAGCCGGAATTGATGTGCATAAAAAGAAGCTGGCCGTAGTTGTGGCTGACGTCGAAGTCGACGATGAATACCAATTTGAGCGCCGCTGGTACGGAAGCAACCCGGAGCAGTTGCAACGGCTGGCGGAGTGGCTCCTCGAGCGGCAGGTCGAGGAAGTGGTGATGGAATCCACGGCCCAATACTGGAAACCGCTCTGGGGCGCACTGGAACGGTACTGGAAACCGACCTGTCAAAATCGAGAAGGTGCCGGAAAAATGTCGGGAACACTTCAGCTAGCGCAGGCGTTGTCCAATCGCGGACGGCGCGGGCGCAAGAAAGACTTTCATGATGCGGAACGTTTGGTGAAGCGGTTGGTGCCACAGGAGCTGACTTTGAGCTTCGTGCCCGATACCGAACAGCGACTGTGGAGGACATTATCACGCACAAGGTATCAACGAACGCGGGACAGAGTACGTCTGCAGAATCAACTGGAGGCACTGCTGGAAGAAGCGCATATCAAATTATCCAGCCTGGTCTCGGATCTGTTGGGGGTCAGTGCGCGTGGTATGTTGCACGCGCTAGCCGACGGAGAAACCAATCCGGCGGCTCTGGCCGCCTTGGCGGATCAGCGCTTGCGTGCCACGCCGGCACAGTTGCGCGATGCACTAGGTGCCTGCACGGAAGTCAACCCGGTCTACCGTCGGCTCGTGAAAGTGGCACTGGCGGACTTGCAGTTTGTCGAGCAGCAGATCGGCAAACTCGATCAGGAAACCGCCGGTCTGCTCCGTGAGCATCAGGATGCAGTGCAACGATTGGCCGAAGTTCCCGGTCTTGGGGTGGATTCGGCGCAACAGATCATTGCCGAGGTGGGTGCCAAGGCAGCGACCTTCGCTTCCGCCAAGAATCTCGTCTCGTGGGTTGGAGCATGCCCGGGCGATGAACAGAGCGCAGGCGTGAACCGCAGTAAGCGCTCGCCCAAGGGCAACCGTCAGATGCGACGCATCCTCAATCAAGCTGCCAATGCTGCCGTCAAACACAAAGGCAGCATCTTCGAGATTGTCTACCGTCGTTTGGTGTTACGCCTCGGACACAACAAAACCATCGGAGCCATTGCACATCGCCTCTGTGAGCTGATCTGGATCATTTTGCACAACGGCGTTCACTATGAGGAACGCGGCCCAGCGGTAACCGAAAGGTCGAAGCGAGTACGGACTTCGCGAATGATCCGGACACTCCGAACCCTTGGCTACCGAGTTGAACCCGCACCGATTCCGGCATGAGGAGGGTGATTTTCGAGCCTGTTGAAACTACGTCTACCCCAAATTCGAATCCAATAGCGCCCACCATCGGTTCAACAACTTACGAACCGTGTGATCCGTTACGTAATCCGATAGCGAACAGCCTCTCAGCAACCTTGCTGCTGGCTGCTGTCAATTCCGCGTCGAACGTCGTGCTGGAGGTGTCCATAGTCGCCGGAGGGATCCTCAAGCAGATGGTTTCTTGGGCAGGATATTCGTCGTTTTCGATCTCCCTGACTCTCTCCGCAGTGGCAACCGCTTCTAGCCTCGTATAAACTCCCGCCATCGTCCCATGCACATCTTCATATCCTATGCCAGCGAGCAATTCGAGACTGCCAAGCGGCTCGAACTCGGTTTGCAAACCTCGGGACACCGCGTCTTCTTCGACCGGGATGCCTTGCCTGCCGGCGCTTCCTTCGACGAGCGCATCCGCAAGGCAGTGAACAACTCCGATATCTTTCTTTTCCTAATCAGCAGAGACTCGCTTCACAAAGGCGCCTATTGTCTGAGCGAATTGGCTATGGCCGAAGAGCGCTGGCCTCAGCCGGACGGAAAAATCTTGCCCGCCCTGTTTGACGACACTCCGATTGACGTTTTGCCGGCGTACCTCCGCGCCGTGTCTATTCTCGTTCCAAAAGGAGACTTGGTTGCCGATATTCTCGATTCGGTCGAGCATTTAGCGAGTGAGCGGCGTCGCGTCATTTCGCGGCGCACTGCAATCGTCGCGGTGCTTTTGCTCGCCGTGATTTCTCTGCCCATCGTTTGGGGATTCAGGAAAAAATCCGCCGAGAGCGCCGCCACCATGCCCCCTTCCACGCCCGTTCAGCCTGCCGGAGAAAAAAACTCCCCGGAAATCGCCAGCGACGTCATTCTCACGGGCATTGTCGCCAAGCATACCGCCCAGGCAACTAAATTTCGCTTTAGCGTCGACATCGATAACGAGGGCCGCGAACAGATCACCGTTATCGAAGTCGGGGCGCAGACCGACAATCCCCAAGTACGTTTTGCCACCTCTACCGAATGGTTCGAAGTTTATGCTGGACAGAAACGGCCTTCCTCCGCGGAAGGTGAACTCAAATACGATTCGAATGTAGTTCCTTTCAGGTGGCGGCTTTGTGTCGCTTATGTGAGCAGCCTGGACTTGGCAATGGCAAAAGACGTCGATATGGAACACTTCACGACGCGCTATCGCAAAGAAGCCTGCGACCCTTGGCGCACGTGGCTCCCGCAAGCTCAATAACCAATGCCAGCTTCGGCGATGAACAGAAAAAAGAGAAGTGGTCCTGGCCGCGTAGGCATATCTTCTTTACGGCGTGAATCGCAAGGAATGGTTCCTGACGTTGCCTTTGCGAGAACAGTCGCTGCGGTCATTGGCGCAGTGGAAGATCCGCAAAGAACAGGCTAGGAGTGAGCCGGATCACATACAAACAATATCGCATATTGTATCCAACTATTGGGGAGTTCCATGGGACAGCCTGCGCCCTCCGAAGAACAATGCCGCGAGACCAGGGAGACCTGCCGAGGACTGGTCTTTAATATCATGCGGTTCGCCGTTCACGACGGGCCTGGCATCCGCACGACAGTCTTCCTAAAGGGCTGCCCGTTGGATTGCTGGTGGTGTCACAATCCGGAGGGGCGGTCCGGAAAACCTGAGGTGGCTTATGTTGCGGAACGCTGCATTCATTGCGGCGACTGCGTACGTGCCTGTCCCGAAGGCTCGCTGGTATTGGACGATTGCGTCGTCCGCGATCCCCATTTGTGCCGACTGCACAGCCGTTGCGTCGAAGCATGTTCGACGGGTGCACAAGAAGTTGTCGGCCGCTGGATGTCTCCCTCGGACGTTTTGGCGGAAGTTGGAAAAGACCAGATTTTCTTTGATGAGTCCGGTGGCGGCGTGACCATTTCCGGGGGCGAGCCCCTGATGCAGACAGATTTCGTCGAGGCGTTGCTTGTGGCCTTGCGCGCACAGCGGATCCATACTGCCCTCGATACCTGCGGTTTCGGGGAATTGAACGCCGTCGCTCGAATCAGCCGGAATGTCGACCTGTTTCTTTTCGACCTCAAGCTCGTGGATCCGAGGAAGCATCAGCAGTTCACAGGCGTCAGGAATGACCGCATATTGGCAAGCTTAAGGCTGCTTGCGGAATATGGGAGTGCCGTGATCATCCGAATACCCGTGATTCCTGGAGTGAACGACGACGAAGAAAATCTCACTGCCGTTTCCCGCCTCCTGTCGCCACTCGGGCTCAGGAATATCGACCTTCTTGCTTACCACCGGATTGCAGGTGGCAAGTATTCGAGGCTGAATCTGACGTACCGGATGGAAGGTGTGATTCCTCCCACGGTAGAGCACATGCAAGTCATCGCCGCGCGTTTCGGCCGCGAAGGGTTTCATGTGCAGATTGGAGGTTAGTCATGAATGAACGTGTGGCTAGATTGCGCCAGGTAACACTCGAGACCAAACCTTGGGTATCGATGGAGCGTGCGGCCCTCCTCACGGAGTTCTACCGCAGTGACAGGACGCCATCCGTACCAATACGCCGCGCCCGAGCTTTTCAGTACTTGATGGAACAGAAGCAGATCTATTTAGGGCCGGACGATCTCATCGTGGGTGAGCGTGGCCCAGCGCCGAAGGGTACTCCAACTTTTCCCGAACTGTGCTGTCACACCATGGAAGATCTGGATGTCCTCAACTCGCGCGAGAAGACTTCCTACGCTGTAGATGAGCAGGCGCGGCAGATCCAGAAAAACGAAGTGATTCCCTATTGGCGGGGCCGATCCATGCGGGACCTCATCTTCGAGGATATGAGCCCGGAATGGAAAGCCGCGTACGAGGCTGGCATCTTTACTGAATTCATGGAACAGAGGGCGCCCGGACACACCGTGCTGGGAGATGTTATCTATCGCAGGGGTCTGCTCGACCTAAAATCCGACATCGACCATGCCTTGTCTGACCTGGATTATTTCAATGATCCCGATGCCTGCGACAAACGGGACGAGCTGCGAGCCATGGCGATTGCTGCTGATGCGGTGATTCGCTGTGCTGAGCGCCATGCCGAAAAGGCGGAAGAACTGGCGGAAGGGACGACGGATCCCGCCCGCAAGTCGGAATTGCTGAAGATCGCAGAGGTTTGCCGCCATGTACCGGCTCATGCGCCGAGCGATTTCTGGGAGGCGCTGCAGGCGTACTGGTTCACGCATATGGGCGTGGTCACAGAGTTGAATACCTGGGACTCCTTCTGTCCCGGACGCTTTGATCAGCACCTCTATCCCTTTTATCGCAAAGGTATGGAAGAAGGCACGCTGTCCCGAGAGGAAGCGAAAGAGCTGCTCGAATGCTTGTGGATCAAGTTCAACAACCAGCCCGCGCCTCCGAAGGTAGGAGTAACCGCAGCCGAGAGCGGCACCTACACTGATTTCGCGAACATCAACAATGGTGGACTGAAGCGCGACGGATCTGACGGAGTGAACGAGGTCAGCTACCTCATTCTCGAGGTGATCGACGAGATGCACTTGCTGCAACCCTCTTCGAATCTCCAGCTGAGCAAGAAGAATCCCGACGCCTTTCTGAAACGCGGACTGGAGATCGTTCGACAAGGTTGGGGTCAACCCTCAATCTTCAATGCTGACGTGGTAGTTGAGGAGCTGCTCAGGCAGGGCAAGGACCTCGAAGACGCGCGTTGCGGAGGAATCTCTGGCTGCGTGGAAACCGGCGCTTTCGGGAAGGAAGCCTACATCCTGACCGGCTACTTCAACCTGCCCAAGGTGCTCGAAGTCACGCTTAATAATGGAGTAGATCCAGTCACCGGAAAGAAGATCGGAATAGAAACTGGGGCAGCTCGTGATTTCACTTCTTACCAGCAGCTGTTTGACGCATTTCGTAAGCAGTTGCACCATTTTGTCGATGTCAAGGTGCGGGGCAACAACGTCATTGAACGGCTGTATGCGGAATACATGCCCGCGCCCTTCCTTTCCATTCTCATCGACGACTGCATCGCGAAGGGTAAGGACTATAACAACGGCGGCCCGCGCTACAACACCACCTACATCATGGGAGTCGCGCCGGCCACCTGTACCGACAGCCTTGCTGCGATCAAGTATCACGTCTTTGATCGCCAGACCCTAATGCTCGATGACTTGCTCGAGGCTATCGCTCACGACTTTGAGGGACACGAAAAAACGCGCTTGCTCTTGTTGAACCGCACACCCAAGTTCGGGAATGATGACGATTATGCCGACGGCATTTTGCAGGATGTATTTAATGCCTTTTTCGACGAGGTGAATGGGCGACGGAACACCAAGGGCGGCTATTACCGAGTTAATTACCTTTCAACGACTTGCCATGTGTATTTCGGATCGATGACGGGAGCCACTCCAGACGGGCGCAAAGCTGGCGAGCCCCTTTCCGACGGGATTTCTCCGGTACAGGGCGCCGACCGGCACGGCCCGACGGCAGTCATCAAGTCAGCCGCAAAGATGGATCACCTGCGAACCGGAGGAACTCTTCTCAACCAGAAGTTCACGCCTCAATTATTGAAAGAGGAGAACGGGCTGAACAAGATCGCACAGCTGGTCCGCTCGTACTTCCGCTTGGACGGACATCACATCCAGTTCAATGTGGTCACCGCTGCGACCCTGCGAGCGGCACAGGCGGAGCCTGAAAAGTATCGCGATCTCATCGTACGCGTCGCAGGATACAGTGATTACTTCTGCGATCTAACCCGTGCCTTGCAAAACGAGATCATCGCCCGCACTGAGCACGAAAGCTTCGCACATAGTATTCCCGAACTCACCAAAGTTTGAGTGGGAGTTCATGGCCTTGCTTTCAAAAAGAGGGTCTCACTTGTCACGACTGGCATGTTGAAAAAGCCCGGTTTCGCGTGGAATGCACCAAAATCTGGGGACAGGATGATGTCCAGACAATTGAGATCGTCGTTTGTGAGGCGTCCCAGCGCAAAGTCTTTCTGACCGTTTTTCCGGTTCCGCTCGTCGAAGCGGTCAGGCAGTTTTCCTGCATCCCGCTGTTGGAAGTCCGGCCGTCAGCCCTTTGATTTCCGACTCTCCTTGATTGACCTTCATCGGCCTCCTGCGATTGCAATGATCAAGGAATCATTACAGCGCCAACTTTGCACTGCCCGGCAGTAGCGATTCTCAGCCACTCTTCCCCACTGATTTGAAATGAGCCTGATTGTCTTCAACAGAGAGCGCGTTCTCGACGAAAGATGTTATGTATCCCCGTTCACTGCAGCTCATCCGGCCATCGATACGCAATAGGACTGTCACTTGTGCCAGTCGAGGCTCACCCGGGATTTCTCTATTCTGGTGCCACTAGCTCTGTGGGCTTATGGGTGTCACGAACAAAAGGCCGGTATGGTTCGTAGTGTCTCGACACTGGTTGAGTCTTTTGGGCTTGGCCCTACTGGCAACAGCATTGATTTCCTCACTCTTTGTTTTTCCGCAACAAATTCATGGCAATTTTCAGAACCCCTACCTTGGGATCATTGTCCTGCTTGTTCTTCCAATCGTCTTCTTCTCGGGGCTGGCCTTTGTTCCCATCGGCATTTATTTGAGCAAACGCCGAATTCGCGAAGGTATAACGGAGGCCGCGTTTGATCGCAAGGCTGCTCTGCACCGGCTCGCTTGGTTTTTCGGGGTCGTAACGATTGTGAATGTGCTGATCGGAACGCAGATCACCTATCGTGCCGTCAAGCACATGGAGACCCCTCAGTTCTGCGGCGGATCATGCCACACCATGAACCCGGAATTTGCCGCATATCAGAACTCACCTCATTCCAAGGTCGAATGTGTCGAGTGTCATGTGGCGCCAGGAGCGGCAGGCTGGATCAGCAGCAAGACCAGCGGGATTCGTCAGTTGTTTGAGACGGCGCTGAATACCTATCCGAGACCCATTCCTTCGGCTCTGGAGAGCAATCGTCTGGTGCCGGCAAGAGAAACGTGTGAGAACTGCCACTGGCCGGAGAAGTTTGCCGGCGTACGTCTGCGGATTTTCAGTAAGTATGCCGATGACGAAGCCAATACCCGCACAGATACGGTTCTGCTGATGCTGATTGGGGGAAATCGAATCTCCGGGATTCACGGCGCACACTTCGGACCGGGAGTTCACATCCGGTTTGCGGCCGCAGATCCCGCCAGGCAGACCATTCCGTGGGTGGAATACCGGAACACGAATACCGGTGCGGTGCGAACTTTCATCGGCTCCGACCCGCCTGGCAATTCGGCCAAGGACCTGCCGACATTTGAAATGCAATGCGTGGACTGTCATAACCGTCCGACACATACTTTCGAATTGCCCGAACGTGCGATGGACAAAGCGCTTGCTTTTGGAGATATTCCCGCGACCTTACCCTTCATCAAGAAGGAAGCGGTGCAGTTACTGAGGGCAAAGTACGCCACTACGACGGAGGCAACTGAGAAACTTCCGGCTGCGCTCGTCAGCTTTTATCAGCAGGCCTACCCTGAACTTTATTCGAAACGTCAGGAAGACATCCATCACGCCGGTCGTGCAGTTCTCGCGATTTATCAGCGCAACGTTTTTCCGGAACTTCAAGTTTCGTGGGGTACTTATCCCAACAACCTCGGCCATACCGACTTTCCGGGTTGTTTCCGATGCCATGACGGCTCCCATGTGACCACCGATGGTACAGCCATTAGTCAGGACTGCGGCAGTTGTCACGAGCCACTTGCGATGGACGAGGCCTCGCCCGAGATCCTGAAAACACTCGGAATTGCCGAGAGAGTGCAGAAACTCCAGAAACAATGAATACAAGAATCCGATGGCGACAGGCAGTTTGGTACGTACACGTTCGAAAGATCAATAAGGAGAATAGAGATGAAATCCAAATTTATGCTAGTGCCCGCATTCCTTGTAATTGCGTCAGTTGCTTCCCTGGCGGCGGATGAAGGGGATGCTCTTTACAAAAAGAAATGTTCTGGCTGCCATGGCGCCGGCGGCGAGGGTAAATCAGCAATGAAGGCGCCCGCACTAAAAGGAACGGCTCTCGACGTGACTAAGATAGTGGATCACCTCACAAAGGGTGAGGCCACAAGCAAACCTCCGCACAACAAGGGCATAGCTGGTCTCACCGGTGATCAGGCAAAGGCTATTGCTGAATTCGTCAAAAGTCTGAAGTGAGTCGCGATAAATTCTCGCGGGGAATAGCCACGTTTAGCACTGTGAGGAAACGGTGACCGTGTCACCGTGCCCTGAGGAGTCTGACTGTGAAGACGAGAAGAGCTTGCAAGCAAATCGCGTCGTGTGTGATTAGCATGCTTTCAATGATGCTGATCCATCCAAGCTTCGCTGCGGGACAACAGGAAAAGGCGGCTGTTCCTCAGCAAGGTGAACCCGCGAAGTACCTGGGAAGCGACACCTGCAAGACCTGTCACGAGGAGATCTATCAGAAGAAGTTCGAGAACACTCCGCATTTCAAAGCTGCCCTCGATGCGGCACACGGATGTGAGGCGTGTCATGGTCCCGGCTCGGCACACGTAGAGGGCGGGGGGGATGTGAGCAAGATTGTCAGCTTCAAGACGATGTCGAGGAAAGAATCAAGTGCGCGTTGTCTCACCTGCCATGGTGAAAAACATGAGCAGCGACACTTCAATGCATCGGCACACGCCAGCAATGACGTTGGCTGCCTGGACTGCCATTCGCCACACAACGCCAAAGAGTCCGAGCATCTGCTCGTTCGAGCGCAACCCGATCTCTGCTATGGGTGTCACACCGCCGCCAAAGCTGATTTTGGAAAACCGTATCACCACCGCGTGGACGAAGGCCTTATCCGATGCAGTGATTGCCACAATGTGCATGGAACAACGACACTTCGCCAGGTAAGGGCGATGCCGAGCGGAGACGCCATCTGTGCCAAGTGTCATGCCGACAAAGCAGGGCCGTTCGTGTATGAACACGTTCCGGTGAAGACGGAAGGATGCACCAGTTGTCACACGCCGCACGGATCGACCAATCCCCGCTTCCTGCGTGTAAGCCAGGTGAACTTGCTGTGTCTGCAGTGCCACTCGTTTCCTGTACAGGGGCCGGCCGGGCCCGGGCATAACCAGTCCACCAAATACCAGGCGTGCACCATGTGCCACGCAGCCATCCACGGATCGAACGCGAGCGATGTGTTCTTCCGATAAAGAGGCAAGTTATGAAGTTGAAAAGCCCTTCCTTAAAACATCCGTTCGTACTTATGATTCTCGCGGGCGTTGCCGCGACGGGGCAAGGTCAGACAAGCAACCCGAATCAGAATTCTGCGCCCGAAGGCTGGGAAGGTGGTGGGTACGCCATTCACCAGTCCGTCGAATTCGGCTACAGAGTGTCGGATGTGACGGGCAGCCAGCAGATGTACAACACACTCGTGAACCTGCGCACCGGGCCGCGTTTGCTGGATCAAAGCTTGTCGATGCAGTCAAAGAACCACGATACGCCTCTGTTTGACAACCTGTTTCTCAACAGCTTCGGCTGGGGGGGCGACCCGAACAATGCCCTCCGTTTCCGGGTCGACAAAAACAGATGGTATGGCTTTCGTTCCGCATTCCGCCGGGATCAGACGGATTTCGACTACAACCTGCTGGCCAATCCTCTCAATCCCGCAACCTCGAGTCCAAATATTCCGGTCACGGCTTCACCACATCTTTTCGCGACGCGACGCCGGATCAGCGACTTTGATCTCACGCTGTTTCCGCAATCCATCTTTGATGTCCGCCTCGGCTATTCACACAACAATATGACCGGTCCCTCCTACTCGAGCGTTCATGAGGGGACCGACGCCTTGCTGTTTCAGGACTGGAATACCACGCTCGACTCTTACCGCTTTGGTGCAGATTTGAAGATCTTTACGCACACGGTCCTGAGTTACGATCAGTTCTTCGATTACTACAGAGGCGACACCACTTGGCAACTGGCACCGTTCGCACAAGCGCTTCTGCCGGGCGGCGCTGGGACAGTAGAGCTTGGGCTACCGATCAACACCGTAAACAAGAATCCCTGCGGCATTAATCCTCCCGCAACCAGTCTGATCGATGCCACCGGAACACTGACCAACCTGACCTGCAATTCGTTTCTTGACTACAGCCGCTCAAACCGCATTCGAACGTCGTCGCCGACTGAGCGCGTGAGCCTGCACACCACCGATCTTGCCCGCTTGGAGCTGAACGCATCGTATGCTTACAGTTCGGCAGATATGAGCGCTCCCTTCAATGAATTCTTCAATGGGTTCCAGTCCGGACGGAACGGTTCACCGAATACCCGTCAGTCGCTGGTGACCGACACCCCGGGTACAACCACCGGCGCGACACGAATTTCGAATGTCGCCGACTTTAGTCTGACGGTGCATCTTACGAAACATCTCCGATTGGTCGATACCTTTCGCCTCTGGGATTACCGCATACCGGAGCGGGCCCTCTTCAGCGAGCAAGACTGGACGTGCACCAGTTGCACATTGTTGACGCCAATCAGCGGCACCACCACCACCGGCCCAGCACCGTCAACTACCGATGCGTTGTCATTCAATCAAGACTGGAAGAGAAACGAGATCGATCTTGTTTGGGATGCTGCCAAGCACTTCGGCGGCCGAGTTGGATTTCGGTACGGCGATAGGGAATTTCACCATGTCCTTGATTTCACAACTGGAGATGAAGATCGGATCACAGTTCACGAATACACGCCCGTGTTTACTTTCTGGGCCAGACCGATGCAGAGTTTGAGGTTCAACTTCGATTGGGAGCACACCAACAATGACGACACCATCGTGCGCATCGGACCGCGGAAGGAAGACAAGTACCGTGTGCAGGCCAACTACACACCGGTATCGTGGGCTGTGTTGGGAACGTCGGTCAATCTTTGGGACGCCTCAAATGCCGATACGTTGATCAACTATCACGGGCATAATCGAAATTACGGATTTACTGCAAACCTTAACCCGCGCCAGCGAATCGGATTTGACTTAGCTTACAACTACAATGACTACCAGCAGAACACTTTTATCTGCTTCAACAACTCCGACACCTCCCTGGTAGTCGTCGCAAATGCCGGCAGTTGCACTGCCAACGGATATAGCGACAGCGGCAATCCCCTTCTCACCAACGGAATCTATACCAGCAGGACGCATTACGGCATGGGTTCGGTGACCGTGAGGCCAGTTTCCAGGGTATCCATGCTGGCGGGCTACAGCATCACCAGCGTCGGCGGCGAGACGCCCCAACTCAACAGCCTCCAGCCCTTTGGATCACTCCAGTACAACTATCACCAGCCTCTGGCAAATGTCATTGTCGATATAGGGCATCACATCTCGTGGAAGGGCAGTTGGAACTATTACCAGTATGGAGAGAAATCATTCGTGGGTCCGACGGATCCCCGCTATTTTCATGCCAATAATGCGACGTTCTCACTGCTATGGGGCTTCTGAGGAGCATCAGCGGCAAAGCGCAGAATTTCAGCGCTCGTCAAACATCCTCTTAAAACTGACAACCTGTGCGTAGGAAGCTTTCTCTAACTCCCAAGGAGGAATGCATGCCTCGAACAAAGAAGTCATCGGGTCGCAGAAAATCGTCCGGGCGCAGGTACGGCAAGGCCGCAAGCAAGAGCGTCGAGAGCGCCATGCGGCGAAAGGAGAGCGGGACGTTGCGCTCGGGTCGGGGTGGTAAGGGCGGCAAGGTGAACAGCCGCAAGCAAGCCATCGCCATCGGGCTGTCCGAAGCGCGGAAGAAAGGTGCTAAAGTGCCTAGGAAGAAAGCGGCATAAAAATGATTCAGGGGAGCCGCGATCTGCCACTTTCCGCGCACGTCTGATGAATTCAAATCCGGCTGTGATCGTGATTGGCGCCGGCGTGGCAGGACTGGCAGCGGCATGCCAGTTGGGTCGCGCCGGTTTCGCCGTCCATATTGTGGAAGCCCGTGATCGTATTGGCGGGCGCGTGCTCACCCACATCGATACGGGATGTGAATATCCCATTGAATTTGGCGCCGAATTCATCCACGGCAAACCCCCGGAAATCTGGGAACTTCTCCGCAAGGCAAGCGCCGAGATCACCGAACTGGAGGGCGATGCCTGGTGCGTCGAGGACGGCGGGCTGACTTCATGCGGATTTTGGGAAGACATCGATGACATTCTCGACAAGATGGACGATCGAAAACCGGATAAATCGTTCGCTGATTTTCTCGAGCAGTGTTGCCGATCTCCGAAAACGGAAGCCCGCCAACGCGCGAAGCAGCGAGCGTTGGGGTACGTCTCCGGGTTCAATGCCGCGGACCCGGCGCTGGTTGGAGTTCACTGGCTGGTGAAGGGAATGCGCGCTGAGCAGAAGATCGAAGGAGACCGTGCGTTTCGAGCGCGCCATGGATACAAAGATCTGCTCGATGTGTTCCAGCAGGCGTTGCAGAACTATAACGTCAGCGTGCAGCTTTCCACGGTGGTCCGGCGGCTGCGCTGGCATGCTGGGAACGTGGAACTCAGGGTTACCGATCCAAAAGGCGAATCGACTTTCGAAGCTGCGCGAGCGCTGATTACCTCGCCACTTTCTCTTTTGAAAGCGCCGGCCGGGGAACCGGGTGTGATTAAGTTCGTCCCGGAACTGCCCACTCGGAAGAAGAATGCGCTTGACCGGCTCGAAATGGGGAAAGTAATCCGTGTCAGCTTGCGTTTTCGCGAACGCTTTTGGGAGGCAATGAAACCGGCCGGGGCAACGAAGCCGCTCGCGGACATGAGTTTCCTTTTCAGTCAGGACGACTGGTTTCCTACGTGGTGGACTGCACATCCGGAGAAATCGCCCATCATCACGGGATGGGCGCCCTTCCGCGCCGGCGAACGTCTCTCGGGACAGAGCCGAACGTTTGTCGAGGATCGCTGCCTGCAGACTCTGAGTACATTGTTGCGCGTAAGTCGGTCAGCGCTTGAGGTAATGTTGGAAGGCGCCTACTTTCACGACTGGCAAACGGATCCGTTTTCGCGGGGGGCTTACAGTTACGGCAAAGTCGGGGCCGATGGAGCGCAAGAGGCTCTGGTCGAGCCGATCGAAAATACCCTCTTCTTCGCGGGTGAGGCCACGGATACGACCGGACACAATGGAACTGTGCACGGCGCCATCGCGAGTGGATACCGGGCCGCTTCGCAAATATTGCGTGCTCCGAGGTAGGGTCTGCACGATTCCAACGTGGCGCCACGCTGAATAGTGGAGTCTGTCCCTGCGAGAGCGGAAAAAAGGTTCAAGGTACAATAGGCGAACGCACGCCGGCCCTGCATGTCCTCGACTGGGAAAGCCAACACCGTTCTCGCCGCGGCAGTAGTCTTTCTTCTGCTGGCGAGTTGTGGTGCGTACCTTTCATTTTCGCGACTGCAGACCAGCCAGCGATGGGTGCGCCACACTCTCGATGTGCAGCATGCGTTGGATCATTTTTCCACCGCGTTCTCTCGCGCGGGTCGACTGCGGGCGCAGTATATAGATTCCGGTGATGCGTCCTTTCTATCGCCGCAGGCCGAAGGCGCGGTGAACGTTCGTCATGCGCTGGCAGAGATTCGGCGCCTGACCACAGACAACGCGACGCAGCAGGCAAACTGGGAGAAGCTCTCTCAGATCACGGACCGGCGTCTGGCATTGATGGAGCAGTCCATCGAGTTGAAGCGATCTGGGAAATTGAGCACTGAACCCCAGGCCTCGATCAATCGTGAGCTACTGGCGGCGGCCGACTTCACCGAAGCCGCGGTCAACGTCATGGAAGAAGCAGAGCAACGGCTTCTCTCGGAGCGCCAGAGCCGTGAAACTGTCTCCTTCTCGGTGATCGCGGGTGTCCTGATTACCAGCTTGTTTCTCGCTCTGATCTTTTTTCTGATTCACCATCACATGATCATGGAGCAGGTGAGCGAACGATCGCGTGCAGAAGCGGCGCAACGCAACCTGAGCGTCCGGCTGCTGAACCTTCAGGACGAAGAGCGACGAAAGTTCGCACGCGAACTCCATGATTCTGTCGGACAGCATCTCGCCGCCATGAAAATGGGACTGTCCATTCTTCAGCACCGGTTACCGGCTGACCCGATCGTTGCGGACTGCCTGAAGCTGGCAGATGATGCAATCGCCGAAACCCGCACCATATCTCATCTTCTCCACCCTCCGCTGCTCGATGAAGCCGGCCTGAGTTCTGCCATTCGCTGGTTTGTCGAAGGCTTCGCCAACCGCAGCGGCATCAAGGTTGATCTTCACGTGCCCGATAACAGCCTGCGTTATGAGGATTCTGTTGAGCTGGGACTATTCCGTGCGCTGCAGGAGAGTCTCACCAACGTCCACCGGCATTCCGGAGCGGAACATGTCGATGTGAGCTTGGCCACGGATGGGAGTCGAATCACTCTGACGGTTCGAGATTACGGAAAAGGCATTTCCCCGGATGTGCTAGAGCACATGAGGGAGAACGGAGTGGGCGGCGGCGTGGGGTTGGCCGGAATGACCGAGCGGCTTCGCGAGATCGGAGGGCAGTTCCAGGTGAAATCGAGTGCCGGCGGTACGGAAATCATCGCGCAGGTCCCGGCTCGCCCACGAGTCGTGCTTCCGTCTGATATCTTACCGACCCCGGCGCAAGAGGTGAACAGGTGAGGCGTAACCACATATTTCTGTACGTGCTCATAGTTTCCACTGTCATCGCGATGGCCTGCTCGAAAAGAAACGCGACGCCTCACATTGTGATAGAAATTCCGGCGGGTTTCACCGGCAACTTCGTCCTCGAGATGGGCGTCCGGGGCGCCTCTCCTCTGCCCCAGGACGCGCAGACTTACGTTCTTACTGTTCCGAACTCCGGGAAACTGCAGACTTCCACGCTGCTCGACCATCCCGACGTTGCGTTTAAGAACCGCGCCCAGGGACGGGTCTGGGGCTATTCCCAGAGAGTCTTCACTACGGGTGACGGAATTGCCGTGGGCGGCAAAATAGAATTTTTCGTGGGAACCCAGAAGGAGTTCGAGGCGGAGCAGAACAAGAAGAACACGTCGGGCGGATTCTCCCAACTCGAGCCGGTGTCCGCGGGAGCTTGAACAACGGTTCTAGTTACACGTGGAGTGCTGACCCACCCTTCGCAATCTCTGAAGGGTGGGACTCGGACTCCGGAGCGAGGTTACGCCTGTGTGGTCTTCTCGACGTCGCGCAACCGTGCAGCCTTCCCGCGCAGTCCACGCAGGTAGAAGAGCCGTGCACGGCGAACTCTCGAAGAGCGCACGAGATCGACCTTGTCGATGACCTTCGAGTTGATCGGGAAAATACGCTCGACGCCCTGACCGAAACTGATCTTGCGCACGGTGAAGCTGGCCTGCGGGCCGTTGTCGCGTTTGATCACGACGCCTTCGAAAGCCTGCACGCGTTCCTTGTCGCCTTCTTTAATCTTCACGTGGACACGCACGGTGTCGCCTGGACGAAACGCCGGAATGTCGGTGCGCTGGGTTTTCGCGAGCAACTTTTCGATGATTAGGTTTGACATGTGATTACCCTTTGTTAAGTTCCAATTTCAACTTTGTCATCCTGAGCGAAGCCAAGGACCTATCTAATTCTCTTCTCGCCTGGACTAGCCGTTAATTCGTTCTAGAATCTTCTTGTCTTCCTGGCTCAGCTCAACTTTTTCCACCAGATCCGGCCGATTCCTCAGCGTCTTTTTCAATGCCTGTTCGCGCCGCCATCGCCGGATTTCCAGATGGTTGCCGTTGATCAGCACTTCCGGAACCGTCATACCGCGGAAATCCGCCGGACGTGTGTAATGCGGATAGTCCAGCAATCCTCCCGAGCCGCAGGTTGAATCCGGCCCCCCGGTGTCCCCGGCGTTCCCCGCGGACGTAAACGACTCCTGCCGGGTCGATGCCTCGTTGCCGACGGCTCCGGGCAGCAAGCGCATCACAGCTTCCACGATGACCGCCGCGCCCAACTCACCGCCGCTCAAGACGTAGTCGCCGATGGAAAGCTCGCGATCCGCAAGAAATTGCGTCACCCGCTCATCCACGCCTTCGTAGCGTCCGCAAATCAGCACCATGCGATCGAGTTGCGCCAACTCTGACGCGATCGTCTGTGTGAACTGCTGTCCTTGCGCGGAAAGCACGATCACGCTTTCTTTCACCGTGCTGGATGAGCGCTCCTCGCGCCGAGCCAGCTCCATACGTTCCAAACAATCAAAGATCGGTTCCGGCTTCAGGACCATGCCCTCGCCGCCGCCAAATGGACGGTCATCCACGGTGCGGTGCCGGTCGTGCGTGAACTCCCGCAGGTCATGAACCTTGATTTCCACCAGGCCCCTCTCCGCGGCCCGGCGCGTGATTCCGTAATCCAGAGGCCCGCGAAAGAAGTCCGGAAAAATCGTGACGATGTCGGCCTTCATTTTGCGAACCTGAAAACCTGAAAGCTATTACCCAGAGTACGCCGGGACCTACTTCTTTCCTGGCCTCTGCTGCTTCTTTTCCTCCGGCGTCAGCGGTGCGTTAACCTCCAACATGCCTTCGGGAAGTTTCATCAGAAGCTGCTTCCCGCCCAGATCTACACCTTCCACGTACGCTTGAGCGAACGGTACGTCGTATTTCTTGCCTTCTGCGCCGGCTATGATCAAAAGCGGCGCTTCGCCGGCTCCAAACCGCACGTCTTCAATCCGGCCGATCTGTTGGCCTTGATCAAACACCGCGCAACCGACCAGATCGCTGACGTAACTCCAGCCTTCCTCGAGCTGCGCCCGCTCGCCCCGTGGCACCTGCAACTCTGATCCAATCAGCGCCTCGGCGTCTGAAATCGAATCAATTCCTGCGAACTTCACAACCAGCAGGCCCTTGTGCGGCCACAGACCTTCGATCTCAACTTCGCGTCGCAACTGTCCAGCTTTGTCGAGCGCCGACAGCTTCATGCCTACGGAAAATCGATCCGGAACGTCGCTGTGAACCTCGACGGCCACTTCACCGATGCGCCCTTGCGTTTTTACGACACGGGCCAGGGTGATGAAGTTACCACTTGAATCCGGGCTCAATTTGCCCTCAGGGGCTAAACCCAAATTGCGTTCGCCCTAACGGCACGGCTGAAGCCGTGCGCTTCCCAAAACCTTACCTACTCGATGATCTCGAGCTGATACCGCTTGTGTGCCCGATGTCCCGCCGCGTTCAGCAGCGCTCGCAGAGCTCGCGCCGTACGGCCCTGGCGCCCGATCACCTTGCCCACATCGTTCTCGGCCACTTCCAATTCAATGACGTCGTCGTCGAACTTCTCGACAAATACTTCATCCGGCGAGTCGACCAGCTCTTTCGCGATCAACTCAATGAGCGCACAAATGTTTCCAGACGGCTCAGGCATAAATTCTCACTGTGGAAACGAGATTTGAACTCGGAAATCCGCGGACAATCTAAGCGGCGGGAGCCGGCTCGGCGGCTGGGGCCTTCGCGTACAGCTTGTTCACCCGCTCCGACATCTGCGCGCCCTTCGATACCCAGTAATCCACCCGGTCGCGCTTCAACTCGATGGTTCCCGGGTTGGTGCGGGGATTATACGTCCCCACCACTTCCACCGGACGGCCATTGCGCGCCCGCGCCTTCTCAATCACCACAATGCGGTAATGCGGTTGTTTGCGCGCACCAACGCGCGCCAGTCGAATCATTAACACGAGACGTATATCCTTGTTCCGGAAGAGTCCGGCGAGGTCAAGACAAACTATTATTATGCAGGAGCTTAGCCACGAAAGCAAGCCTGTGTAGGGGCGGACGCCCTCGTCCGCCCCGAGTCGCGAAGCGACAAGTATCTTCTCTCCCTTGTCATGCCGAGGAGGGCG
>Ga0335080_10000907_pt1 | contig 28221 bp, 33 predicted proteins | sample Lox_Sample_34_FD_206720 | JGI IMG/M metagenome (GOLD analysis project Ga0335080, IMG submission 206720) | Soil microbial communities from Loxahatchee National Wildlife Refuge, Florida, United States - Lox_Sample_3.4 | ecosystem: Environmental > Terrestrial > Soil > Wetlands | place: USA... | reverse complement strand
AAGGGCGTTCCAGAAGCGGCAGTCCGATGGTACGAGCGGGCTCTCGCGGCCAAAGACATCGACGGCGAGACGCGCGTTGCGTTGCACTACGAGCTTGCCGCCGCCTTTGAGACCGCCGGCGACCGCCAAGCCGCGCTGCGGCACTTCATGGACGTTTACGGTATGAACATTGATTACCGTGATGTGGCCGAGCGCATCAAGGCCCTGAAGTCGTAAAATAGCGTGATGGCTTTTGTGCCCACACGCCTTCCTCGGAATTCAAGGCTCAGCATCACTTTTGCTTCTTCCGGAAGCCGGGAGAAGCGTTCCGAATGACGGATCCCGCAATCTCCGGCGCGCCACGGCGCGCCCCCGAGCCTCCGCCGCAACCCGACAAAGCGCCTTCGGGAATCCTTGGGCTGACGGAAGAACAGCCCGGCCCGAGAGCGGCGCAGGTGTGGATGCATCGAATCTCGGTGTTTTTATTTGTCTTAATCAGCGCGGTTGCGGGGGTTTTGCTGATCATTCTTCCCTGGACTCCGGAATGGACGGACAACTATCTTCTGCTGTCGTTTCCGTCGCTTCGCGACATCGTCTCCAACGGTTTCTTCCGGGGAGTGTGCAGCGGATTGGGGCTTTTGGATATCTGGATCGGCTTCTGGGAGGCGCTTCACTACCACGAACGGCACTGATGACAGGGTGCCGGAAACCGCGGGGCGGTGAATTTCACTAGTCCAGCATGGCAATTCTGAATTTTGGGGAAATACAGGAAGTAAGTCCCATCGGGGATTCCTAGGCGAGAACGCGAGTCAATGCATGACTGAACATCTGAAAGCTGCTCCGGTTGCATACCAAAACGAACCTTTCCTCAACAGCCCTGATGGACGCATTCTCCGCATGCTCGCGGAATACCAGGAGCCGCTGGCGCGTTTCCGCCGCGAGCAGATCCAGGACACAGTAGTCTTTTTCGGCTCCGCCCGATTTACCGGCAGCAAGACGGCGGCTGAGAACTTAGCCACCATTGGCAAGAATCACGCATCCGCGACTCCGGCACAGCTCGAACAAAACCTCAAGGTCGCTCAGGCGAGCGTCGATATGGCGCGCTACTACGAAGACGCGCGCAAGCTGGCGCACATGCTGACCAAGTGGTCGATCCAGATTCCCGCGCGGCGCCACCGCTTTGTGGTTACCACCGGCGGAGGCCCGGGCATCATGGAAGCGGCCAATCTTGGCGCGCACGAAGCGGGTGGCAAAAGCATCGGGCTGAATATTCAACTGCCGTTCGAACAATATCCGAACCAGTACATCACGCCGGCGCTGAACTTCCAGTTTCACTACTTTTTTATGCGTAAGTTCTGGTTCGCGTACCTGGCCAAAGGCCTGGTGATTTTCCCCGGGGGCTTCGGGACGATGGACGAACTGTTCGAGATCCTGACGTTAGCGCAAACCGACAAGCTTGCGAAAAAGATTCTGGTAGTCATTTACGGCAGCGAGTATTGGAATCGCGTCATCAATTTCCAGGCATTTGTCGATGCTGGCACCGTGTCCCCGCAGGACACCGAGCTATTCAAGTTCGCTGACGCTCCCGAGGATGCGTTCGAATTCCTCCGCGAAGGTTTGACGAAATATCACCTTGGCGAGGCTCCGAAGAAGAAAGGTGAAGTCCTGCCAGAGATCGCGAAGACAAGACCGTAGACCTCTTCGTCAACATTCTTGCTTGACGCGGCAAGCCGATGGCTGAAAGCTGCCTTCTCTACTACATCACCGACCGCACCGCGTTTCCCGGGGACGAATGCTCTCGCAGGAAGCGACTCCTGGAAAAGATTTCTGACGCCGTGCTAGCAAACATCGATTACATCCAACTTCGGGAGAAGGATCTACCAACGCGCGAACTCGAGCGTCTGGCGCGAGAGGCGGCGGGCGTCGTAGCAAAACTGAGAACTGAGAACCAGCAACTGAAAACTGCGTTGCTGATCAACTCTCGCACCGACGTGGCGCTCGCGGCAGGCGCGGACGGCGTTCATTTGCGATCTGACGACATCTCTCCGAGAGATGCGAGGGCGATCTGGAAGCAGTGTGGCGCGGGCACTCAGGTCCGCGTTCCGCCAGAAGACCCACTGATCGGAGTTTCATGCCACTCGACAGAAGACGTCAGTCGAGCAAATGCACAGGGCGCATCCTTCGTAGTATTCGCACCCGTCTTTGAAAAGAAAGACGCTCCCGGCACGCCTCCACAAGGCTTGTCTCGTCTCGCAGAGGCATGCCAGTCACAAATTCCCGTCCTCGCTTTGGGAGGAATCACTGTCGAAAATGCGCAGGCGTGTATTGACGCAGGCGCTTCAGGAATCGCAGGGATTCGATTATTCCAAGAGGCTGACATAGCTATAACAGCGGCCCGTCTCCGACGCACGAAATAACTGGCGGCTAGCCAGTCCACTTCTTGCCCTTCTTCAGAACGTCCATAACTTTCGCCAGCCGCCGTTTCCTCGTCTCATCCTGCTTGGCGTCACGAATACAATTCGCCATCTCCTTCTTGTGCGTGAAAGCCAGCGAATCCCATCGCTCGCGGGCCTTCTTGTTCTTGCCCAGTTCCCGCGCCAGTTCCGGAGGCGCTTCCACCGTCCGTTCATCCACATCCCGCTGCATTACGATCTCGACCACGTCACCCGCCTTCGCCTTCGCGCCATCACGCATAGTTTTGTTTACTGCCATGCCGTGGCAGCCGCCCATCGGCATGAGCGAGGAGCGAAACGGAAATCCGTTAATCGTTCCGCGCACCGGAACCCGTGCGTTAGTGCCATAAGTTGCCGGCACGTCGAATGGTGCATCCATCCACGCAACCGAACTTCCCTCTTTTCCTTGCAGCTTCACTTTGAACCGCAGCTTCTTCTCAGCCATCAGCCCTCCAACATCGCTGGTAAACTTTATTCTGGACATTGCACGCTGACAAGACAATGCCTTCGCCTCTTAAAGTCCGCGAACCTTCCCGCCTTGCGACTGTTCCAAAGCTGATCCAGATTCCGGCGGGATCGTTCCTGATGGGTTCTGACTCCGGTCAGGACTGCGAGCGCCCAATTCACCGCGTCGGGCTCGACGCGTTCCGCATGGCATCCACACAGGTGACGAACGCCCAGTACCAGCAATTCCATACCGCAACGCGAACTGTGCCTCCTCCCTTCTTCACCGATCCCAACTTCAATCAGCCCGAACAGCCCGTCGTTGCCGTCTCTTGGCATGAAGCCATGCGGTACTGCGAATGGTTGAGCGCGGAAACGAATCGCAATTTTCGCTTGCCCACTGAAGCGGAATGGGAGTACGCCGCGCGAGGCGGCCTGGAACAGAAACAGTTTCCCTGGGGAGATGACCCGCCACAGTCGCTACCCGATTACGCGAAGCGCTGGCAAACCGGACCGGAGCCCGTCGCGTCTTATGCGCCGAACGGATTTGGTCTCTACGACATTGGCGACAACGTCCACGAATGGTGCAACGACTGGTTTGACCCGGACTATTACGCGATCTCACCCGATCACAATCCGGAAGGCCCGGATCAATGCCCGATGAAACCTCCGCGCAAGGCATCTCGCGGGGGCTCGTGGCGTCATCACATCAAAGTGGCCCGCTGTTCGGCCCGATCGAGTATTCCGCCAGAGTTTCAATACGCCGATTATGGATTTCGTGTCGCCTGCGATTTGTAGCGCGTCAGGCACTACCACGACATGGCGATCGTGAACTCCTATAATTTGTCGTTCTGAACTGGCGATTGCCAGCGAGGAACCTGTTGTTCGGTGGCAATATACCGTCGCCGTCGGAGGGCTCATGTTCCAGACAGATCTTTTAAAACAAAAACGGATTCTCATCACCGGCGGCGGAACGGGCCTTGGCAAAGGCATGGCCAGCCGCTTTCTCGAACTTGGTGCCACGGTCTACATCTGCGGACGCCGTGAAGAGGTCCTCAAGACCACCTCATCCGAACTAAGCGCGAAAGGCCCAATCCATGCGCTTCCTTGCGACGTGCGCAATCTAGAGTCTGTCGAGCGGTTGATCGACCAGATATGGAAAGACGGCCCGCTCGACATCCTGGTCAACAACGCAGCGGGTAATTTCATCTCGCGCACGGAAGATCTATCGCCAAACGCGTGGCTCTCCGTAATCAATATCGTGCTCATGGGCACGCTGAACTGCACGATGACATGTGGCCGCGGATGGCTGAAGTCCGGCCACAAAGGAACGGTGCTGAGCATCTCCGCGACCTATGCGCCTGTCGGATCGGCTTATGTGGTTCCATCCGCCGTGTCGAAGGCCGGTGTCGAAGCTTTGATGCGAAGCTTAGCCATAGAGTGGGGCAATCGCGGCATCCGGATGAATGCCATTGCACCCGGCCCGATCCCTACACAAGGAGCGTTTTCGCGCGTTCTTCCGAGGCCCGAACTCGAGACAGTCGCTCTCGACCGCAATCCGTTGCATCGATTTGGCACGGTAGAAGAGTTGGCTAACTTGGCTGCTTTCCTCGTCAGCGACAAATCCGGCTACATTAATGGAGAAGTGATTCGGATGGATGGCGGAGAATTCCTGCAAGGCGCGGGAGAATTCAGCAACTTAGGAAGAATTCTGTCTGACGAGGATTGGGATGCCATCAAGCCGCGCAAGAGTTCCGGCGAATCCAAGTCTTGAGGCCGAAGATGCGAGATTCCTCATCTTCTAGTGGTGTTCGTCCTTGGCCGGGGAAAAGATCGCTTTTAGGATCATGTTGACGAGACTAAGAACGATCGCTCCGATGAATGCTGCCAGGAATCCGCGCACCTGAAAGCCCGGCGAGAGCAGCGCCGAAGCCAGTTCCAACATCAGCGCGTTGATGATCAGCCAGAACAAACCGAGTGTGATGAGAGTGAGCGGGAAGGTGATCACCTTCAGGACAAGGCCGATTGTCGCATTGATGAAGCCGATCACGAGGGCTGCAACCAGTGCGTTCCGGGCGCCATTGACTGACACCCCAGGCACAAGCTGAGCCACCACCCAGACCGCCACTGCGCTCAACACCCAGTTAATCAGAAGCCGCAGCATAGGTTCTCCGAACTGGCATCATAGGCCTCTGCTGCGCATTTGTCATTTCCAGAAAGGGCGTGCGCCCGACCGCTTTTCCCAAAAAATTTACATCCGCGCTCTCCGTCCGAACCAGCCCAGTACGGTACACTACGCAATTCAATTCCAAGGAGGAACCAAAATGGCAGACCCCGCACTCAGCGGATCAGAATTCAAAAAGCAACTGCGAGCAGGACAGCCCAAGATGGGCCTTTTCCTCAACGCGCATAGTCCGACCGTCGCCGAACAGCTCGCACATAGCGGATACGATTGGCTGCTCGTCGATACGCAGCACGGCCCGATGGGCTACGAAAAACTCTCTGCCATGCTGAGCGGGATCGCGAACGGCGGCGCAAAGTCTTTGGTCCGTGTGGGCGGATATGACGACCGCCCCGGCATCCAGCAGGCCCTCGATCTTGGCGCGGACGGCGTTCTCGTGCCGTACATCAACACGGCCGAAGAAGCGCGGCAGGCAGTAAGTTGCACAAAATATCCAACGGTAGGAACGCGCTCGGTTTATTTTCCCCAGCGCAGTATGAACAAAGCGGGCTTGCTCGGTTACGCCGGCAACTACAACAATGACGGCATCGTCGCGCTGCAAGTTGAGACCGCATCGTGCATCGAAAATATCGCTGAGATTGCGGCTGTTCCGGGCGTCGATATTCTCTTCCTCGGCCAGAACGATTTGTGCATGTCAATGGGCCTCTACAACAAATATGAATTCCCGCACATGTACACCTCGCCGGAACTCGACGCGGCGACGAAGAAACTGGTCGAGCACGCCCGCAAGAACAATGTCATCCTCGGACTGTTTTTGTTTGGCACTTCGCGAGTGGGCGAATTCCTCGAGAAGGGATTCACGTTTATCAGCATTGGCAATGACCTCCACCACGTGCTGACGCAGGCTGGAGCCTACGTTGGAGACATGGAGAACATCGCAAAAGAAAAAGGGAAGAGCTGGAAGCGCCGCTCAACGGCACTTTTCTAGCGGAAATCATCCGGACACCCCCATTTCTCGCGAAGTTTAAGCGGGAAGTGGGGCTTTTGACTTTCTGAGTACATCTCTTTTGGCGTTACTGAATTAAAATTAGCAGGTGATCCTCTCTGAGGTCGAAGTCCGCGTTCTCGGTTCGCTGATCGAGAAAGATATCACCACTCCGGATTACTATCCTCTCTCGCTGAATGCACTTGTAAATGCTTGCAATCAAAAGAACAACCGCGACCCGGTGATGACGCTGGACGAATCTGCGGTGCGCGACGCGCTCAGCACACTCCAGGAAAAACGCGTGGCAGGCCCAGCCAGCGGCGCCGATAGCCGGGTCACGAAATACGAGCATCGTCTGCAGGAAGTCTTTAACTTCGATCGACGTGAGATCGCAGTTGTCTGTGTTTTGTTGCTGCGCGGGCCGCAAACACCAGGAGAACTCCGCGGCCGGACCGATCGCATGTACCACTTCGAGGGGCTCGACGACGTTGTCTCAACGCTGGACCGCCTTGCGCATCGCGAGCCGCCGTTAGTTACCATGCTCGCCCGCCAGCCCGGCACAAAGGAATCGCGATACGCGCATTTGTTCTCTGGAGAACCGCCCGAACAGGCCGTCCCTGAGCGGATGCAGGCTTCAGCAACCTCAGGCAGCGACTCGACCGGCGCACGCCTCAGCAATCTTGAAGAGGAGGTTTCGCGCCTTCGTGGGGAACTATCAGAAATCCAGCAACAGCTCGCAGCTTTCCGGAAACAGTTTGAATGACAATGCCGATTATTATCGAGGAATACGATCCCAGTTGGCCGCGGAGTTTTGAGTCGATATGCTCGCGTATCACTCCGGCGATCGGCAAGTTCGCGAAAATCATCGAGCACGTCGGGAGCACCGCCGTCCCGGGTCTGGCAGCCAAGCCGATCATCGACATTGACGTCTTGTTGAAGTCGCCCGGTGATTTGCCGCTCGCCATCGCCGCGCTTGAAGGACTCGGCTATCAACATCAGGGCACGCTCGGCATAACGGGACGTGACGCCTTCCAGGCGCCGACGCACGACGTGCCTCATCATCTGTACGTCTGCTCGCCGGGGAGTGTTGAGTTCTCACGTCACATCACGTTTCGGAATTACTTGCGCAGGCATGCCAAAGATGCCGCGGAATACGCTCGCCTGAAGCGGAACCTGTCTGGCCGGTTCTCGATCGATCACGAGGCTTATACGGACGCCAAGACGGAATTTATTGAGGAAATTCTCCGCCGGGCCCGCCTCGAAACCAGGGAACATTTGTTCCGTCCCCGTCGTACCAACAATTAGAAGGAGGTCTCCGCCATGATTGCATTTTTACTGTGGTGCCTTCTGTTTGTTTTGTGTTGGCCTCTGGCACTTCTGGCACTCATCGCTTATCCATTCATCTGGTTGCTTTTGCTGCCGTTCCGGATCGTCGGGGTGGCCGTGCACGGCGTTCTTGAAGTGATCTACCTGGGGATCACCCTACCCTTCCGTCTACTGGCTGCTCCATTTCGGATTTAGCAATCACGCGGGGCGCCCCATTTCTGGCCAGTCTTTTCAGAGGTGGGGCTTTTGACTTTCGCTTTGCACGAATTTCCTTTTCCACCTTTCCTTTGCGCGCTCGGTCGGTGTAGCCTCAGAGAACGCCACCTCTCCTCAGGAGAACGCAATGCATCGCCGCGAATTCCTTGTTCGCTCTGCCACAGCGGCCGGAGCGGTCTGGCTCTCCTCGAAATCCATTCTTAGCGCGCTTGCAGAACAAACGCTCGGCAAGAAATTCGCTGCGTCCGATACGGTCGCTCTTGGCAGCACCGGCATCAGGACAAGCCGCCTCGCGATGGGTACGGGCACCGTGGGTTCCGGACACCATTCGCACCAGACGGCTCTTGGTGTCCAAGGCCTGTCCGATCTCCTGCTCAATGGATACGATCACGGGTTGCGTTTCTTCGACGCCGCCGATTCCTATGGAAGCCATCCTCATGTGGCGGAAGCGCTGAAGCACGTACCGCGGGATAGAGTCACGGTGCTATCCAAGTCGTGGGCTCGGGATGCCACCGGCATGCGCGCCGATCTCGACCGCTTCCGCAAAGAACTCGGCACGGACTACCTGGACATCTGCCTAATGCACTGCGTGACCGAAGCCAACTGGACGGACCGGTTCCGCGGAGCAATGGACGTTCTCTCCGAAGCCAAGCAGAAAGGGATTGTTCGGGCTCACGGATGTTCTTGCCACAGCATCGAAGCCCTGCGCACCGCGGCCAAATCTCCGTGGGTAGAGATTGATTTGGCGCGTATCAACCCGATCGGCTCGCACATGGATGCCGACCCAGCAACAGTCGTGAGTGTTTTGAAGGAGATGAAAGCAGCGGGCAAAGCGGTGGTGGGAATGAAGATTCTCGGGCAGGGTGACCTAAGCAAGCGTCAAGATGAAGCAATCAAGTATGCATTGTCGCTCGGCGTGCTCGATGCTTTCACAATCGGCGCGGAGAGCAAGCAAGAACAGGAAGATCTGATTCGCAGAATTGCGGCAGCATAGGTACGGTGGCAGCCTCGACAGTGTACTCGTGACGTTGCCGTTCCTATCAATTAAGCGAGCCAGTCCCAGCATCTTCCGACCATCCGTGACAAATGATTCATTCGATCGTCAGTAGGAAACATGAAAACTCTCTTGAGAATCCTCGCCTATGTTCTGCTGGGCTGCGGTATCAGTTTGGCTCAGCCGAGACGCTCAGCTGCTCCAGAACTGACCGATGCCGACGAAATCCGCATAGGCGGAATGCTTGCCAAGCAGTTTGCGGACTCGGAGGGCCTGCAGCCCACGCCCCAAATCACGAAAATCGACGAGTATCTGCAAAAAGTCGGCGACACGCTGGCGGCTCACGCCAAACGGAAGATTCCTTACCATTTCCACTTCGATCCCGATCCCACTTTCAAAAGTGCATTCGCGCTACCGGGAGGCGAGATATTTGTCGGCAGCGGCGTGGTCGCGATGATGGATACTGAAGATCAGCTCGCGATTGTGCTTGGCCACGAGATGGAACACGTGGACCTGAACCAGTGTCGCGACCGCTTGATTGAAGAGCTATCGAAGCAACATATCACTGCGCAGGATGCAGGGACGCTGAAGGTAGACCCGTTTCTGCCCGGATACGGCCATGACCGTGAATTCGCCGCCGACTGGTACGGGGTCAAGCTCGCGGCCGCAGCCGGATATTCGCCTGAAGGCGCCGTGCGGCTACTGAATATGTACGTGATTCTTGGCCAGCAGATGATTCACACGCAGAGCGAGGCAGAAAAGAACTTGAAGGATCGTATCGCGCAAGTGAAGAAACTCATTTCAGTCGAAAAGCTGGCGACTCCAAAAGAGAGAGATCTGGCGGTGCCGTAGTTGAAGAGAGGTGGAGATTCTTCTGTCAAATCTCCATGACCTTTAATCCCGGGCTGACAATCAGCCGTGCTTCAGTTGCATTTTGCACGTCTTCCGGCTTGTATCCCGGAGCAATCTCTTCGAGCACCAAACCGTCTTTGGTCACACGAATGTAGGCCATCTCGGTCGCGATCGTGTCGACCACGCGCACACCGGTCAGCGGCAGCGTGCACTTCTTCAGAATTTTGGGAGCACCTTCGCGCGTCGTGTGCTCCATGGCGACGACGACTCTGCGCGCACCCGCGACCAAGTCCATTGCGCCGCCCATGCCCTTAACCATCTTTCCGGGGATCATCCAATTTGCGATGCTGCCCGTCTCATCCACTTCCATGGCGCCCAGCACGCTGAGGTCGATGTGTCCACCGCGGATCATTGCAAATGAATCCGCGCTCGAAAAATAGGACGTGCCCGGCATCTCGCTGACTGTCTCTTTGCCAGCGTTGATCAGGTCGGGATTCTCGGTTCCTTCGACGGGATATGGCCCGATCCCCAGCATCCCATTCTCCGATTGCAGGGTGACGGTCATCCCTTTTGGCACGTGGTTCGCGATGAGCGTAGGCATTCCGATGCCGAGGTTCACGTAGAACCCATCGCGCAATTCGCGCGCAATGCGCTTCACGATCCGTTCGCGCTTATCGACGTCTTTACCAAGCTTGTTCATAGTCAATCGCTCATCGTTCGTCGTTGGCACCGCAAACCGGGCCACGGATCGCGCGGATATGCACGGATAGCGCGTGTCGATCCATGGTTAAAGACTTATCCGGCTTTTCGCACCGTCCGCCGCTCAATGCGCCTCTCGTAAAGCTCCCCCTGAAAGATGCGTTTCACGTAGATCGCTGGAGTGTGAATCGCATCCCCGTCCAGCTCACCCACCTCCACCAAATGCTCTACCTCGGCGATAGTCACCTTCGCTGCAGTCGCCATCATCGGATTGAAGTTCCGCGCCGTCTTTCGATAAATCAAGTTCCCGGACCTGTCACCCTTCCACGCTTTTACGAAGGCAAAGTCGGCGCTCAGGCCCCGCTCCATGACGTACAGTCGGCCATCGAACTCGCGCGTCTCCTTGCCGTCGGCAACGATCGTTCCAACGCCTGTGGGCGTGTAGAACGCTGGAATCCCTGCACCGCCGGCGCGAATCCGCTCCGAAAAGGTTCCTTGCGGAACCAGCTCCAGCTTGATCTTTCCGTTCAGCACCATTTCTTCCAGAAGCTTGTTTTCGCCGACGTAGGTGCCGATATGATGCACAATCTGACCGGCCGCGAGCAGTAATCCGTTGCCCACTCCGTCGATCCCGACGTTGTTGCTGATGGTATGGAGATTTTTTGTGCCTTTGCGAGCCAGCGCGCGAATGAGGTTCTCGGGCATCCCGCAAAGGCCAAAGCCGCCAATCATTATGGTCGCGCCGTCAGAAACGTCCCGGATGGCCTCATCCGCATTGGCCACAACTTTGTTCATAGCGAGGAAGATTCTAAACGAATTGTTGAATCTCGATTGTTGATTATTGAACGGACTCTGGTTGTACAGACGAAACGATGCTCATCGATCAACAATTCTTCTTTGGCACTTTCTTTCTCAACTGATGTGCCTTCTCAAATTCCTCTGCCAATCCACGCGTCGACAGATTCTCGCGAATGTGCGCTAGCCGCTGCTCCACCTTCCAAAGCGCGTCTTCCAGATTCTTCTTGTTGCTGATCGCGACATCGCGCCACATCGAATATGGGCTCGCTGAAATCCGCGTCATCTCCTGCAGAGCGCGACCACCGGCCGGAAGGAGCGGAGCTTCAGCTCCAAACTCCTCAACCAGTGCAGCCGCTAGGGCGGTCGACATCATCTGTGGGACGTGGCTGATCCAAGCGCACAACCGGTCGTGCTCATCGGCCGGCATCATCGCGACGCGCGCGCCGATCTGATCGATCCAGCCGGTAAATTCGGCGATGACACCGTCGTTCAGATTCTGATCCGGTAGCGGCGTAAAAAACCAAGCTGCATTGTGAAAAAGATCGGCGTCAGCAAAATCCACACCACTCAATTCCTTGCCCGCCATCGGATGCCCAGGCAAGAACCTTTTCGCCGCCGACTTGCCAAACACTTTCTGTGCGCGTTCCACAATCCCGGCTTTCGTGCTGCCGACGTCGGTAACCAGGGTTTTTGAAGGAAGCACCGGTCCGAGTCGTTCGATCAGATCAATAATCGCGAGAACTGGAGTCGCGAGCACAACCACGTTGCTTCCGCGAACCGCGTCCCCAGGGTTCGAAAACCCCTCGTCAATCGCGCCGCGATCGCGCGCCTTCTCCAGGGCCGCTTCGCGATCACAGCCAATGATCCGGCCGGCAAATTTCTTCTTCCTTAGAGCAAGCGCAAGAGAACCGCCGATCAGCCCAGTCCCAACGATCGTGATTTGCCGAATCGCCATAACAGAATTGAGTCATTGAGAGATGTGAGTCATTGAGTCATTTGATCCAGAGTAGTAACTCACTCACCCGATCACCCCATGACTCACTTCATCTAGATCTTGCGCCCGACTGCCGGCGCAATCATTCGCAGTTCGTCCATTAGCTTGCTGAACTGATCCGGGAACAATGACTGCGCGCCGTCCGACAAGGCCTTATCCGGATTGCAGTGCACTTCGATCAGCAGCGCATCCGCCCCCGCCGCAACGGAAGCCCGCGCCATGGGCGCGACCTTGTCTCGACGGCCAGTCCCATGAGACGGATCGGCTGTAATTGGCAAATGTGAGAGCTTGTGCACGATGGGAATCGCGGAAATGTCCATCGTGTTCCGCGTGTACGTCTCAAAGGTCCTGATGCCGCGCTCGCACAGGATCACGTCGTAATTTCCGCCCGCCATGATGTACTCGGCAGAGAGCAATAATTCCTCAAGCGTCGCGGCAATGCCTCGCTTCAAGAGAACCGGCTTGCGCACCTTTCCGAGTTCCCGAAGCAGGTTGAAGTTCTGCATATTGCGGGCGCCGACCTGCAAAATGTCCACATACGGCAACATGAGCGGGATCTGCGAGATCTCCATCACCTCGCTGATGACCAGAAGTCCAAATTTGTCGCCCGCTTCCCGCAGGAGCTTTAACGCTTCTTCTCCGTGACCCTGGAAGGAGTAAGGGGAACTCCTCGGCTTGAAAGCTCCGCCGCGCAGAACCTTTGCTCCAGCTTTTGCCACGGTTTCGGCGGTTGAGAAAATTTGCTCGCGGGATTCGACCGAGCATGGCCCGGCCATCACGATGACTTCGTTGCCGCCAACTCCAATGCCGTTGGCCAGCTTGACGATCGTTCCCTCTGGCCGGAAACTGCGCCCCGCCAGTTTGTATGGCGAACTGATGCGGTGTACCTCTTGTACCCCGGGCAGCAATTCGAGTACACGGATATCAAAGTCGATATTCGCGCCAACGGCGCCCAGCACAGTCATGCGCGCCCCGGTGGAACGGTGCACTTCAAATCCCATCTTCACCAGGTTCTCAATTACCTGTTGAATCTGCGCCTCATCGGCGCCTTCCTGCATGGCGACAATCATAGAAAAGCCTTCAGCTTTCAGCTCTCAGCAATCAGCCGGGTCAACTCACTGAGAGCTGATGGCTGAAAGCTGACAGCTACTTAATCATTCACTTCCGAATCCAGCTCCGTCTCCGCTCTTGCTGGCTCTTGCGACGGAATGATCTCTTCCTTCTGGATATTTCGCATCACGTCGATGATGCGTTCATAAATCCGAACCAGATCCCGCCCCGGCAACGGGCCGCGATTCGCAGCCTGAACGTTATCAAACACAATCCGCTCCCGGTCCGGCTCATAAATCGGCATCGAAGTGTTGCGCTTCAGCTTTCCAATCTCAACCGCAGCTTTCGCTCGTTCGCTCAGCAACGACACAAGCTTCCGGTCCAGATCATCGATTTTCTTACGCCAATCCTCGATATCCATAAGAGCCCTGCAACTTGAAGACTACCGGTGCCCTATCTCTCGCTCGAATTTTTGCGAGAAAGTGGGGGTTTACTTATCTGCGCGCCGAACTCGCCATCTCCACGCTCGCCGTGGTTAGTCCCTTCACAAACTCTCCGACTGCCTTTGCTTCTCTGCCGCGATTCTTCTCGATCGTCTCAACGATCGCGCTGCCAACGACAACCGCGTCGGCAAATTCTCCAACTTCGGCAAACTGCTCAGGCGTTGAAATGCCGAATCCAAGCGCGATCGGCAATTTCGTCACTCTGCGCAACCGCTTCACCAGTTTTCGCGCATCATTGGCCAACTCCTGCCGCTGCCCGGTGACTCCGGTTCGCGAAACTGCGTACACAAACCCGCGCGAAGCCGCTGCAATGCGTTTCAGACGCTCATCGGAACTCGTGGGAGCGGCGAGAAACACCGGAGACAAGTCATACTCCCGCATCGCTCTCAGATATTCGCCAGCTTCCTCTACTGGCAGATCGGTGATCAGAACTCCGTCTACTCCCGCGGCGCGCGCAACTTTGCAGAACTTGTCCATTCCCATCCGCAGGATCGGATTCAGGTACGAAAAAATGATGAGTCCGGTGGATTGCGCCTGCTCCCGAATTTCCGCCGCCAGTGTCAGCACGTGTGCCAGAGAAGTGCCCTGCTTCAGCGCGCGCTCGCTTGCCCTCTGAATCACAGGCCCATCCGCCACCGGATCGCTGAAAGGCACGCCCAACTCGATAACACCGGCTCCGGACTCAATCGCCGCCAGGACGATTTCCCGTGTCGTGGCGATATCGGGATCTCCGCACGTCACGTATGCCACGAACGCCGGTTTGTTGTAGAAAGTCAGAGGCATCGCAATTCAGTTATGCTCCCACGTGATCGTCCAGTGTTCGTCGGCACGCGATGACTTCAGGATCAACTGTTTTCCTTCGAAACGGTAGACGCGGGTCAGATTCTTGCCAATCAGGCTACGGACCAAAGCGCTCTCCACATGATGAGTCACGGTGTGCGCCTTCTCGTCAATCGTGTACGTTCCCTGGTAGGCCTCATATGCGTTTTGCTGATATTGCACCGGATTGTTGGGAGCTTCGGTGTCTTCCGGCAACATGATCTGGACAGACATGTGTCCGTCGGCCGTGTACATAATCAGGCCAACTGCGTCCGTGCGAGTCTTGATCTTTCCGTCCGCAAATTGTTCATCCCTTGATACCAAGCGCCAACTGCCGAGCAACTTCTCCCGTATGGAACTTGTCTCAGATGCTGGCGCAGTTGTGATTTGCGCGGGCAGCCAGCAGGCCGTAACGATAAGGAACCAAGGAACAGCAATACTCAGCCGTCTATTCATTCTTCGCTCCTCTGTCGGTAGTGCTGCACGCCACACTCGCTAATCGATTCTGAGATTCTCCCGCAGGATCCCGATATCCTTATCGCCGCGTCCCGACACATTCACAATCACTACGTCAGATTTTTTCATCTTGGGTGCACGCTTCATCACTTCCGCCACGGCATGAGCGGACTCGAGCGCCGGAATAATGCCTTCAGTACGGGCTAATGTAGTCGTCGCCTCAAGCGCTTCGGCATCGGAGGCCGGCACGTATTCTGCTCGCCCAGCATCACGCAACGCAGCGTGCTCCGGGCCGATCGACGGATAGTCCAAACCGGCAGAGACCGAATGCGTGAGAGCGATTTGGCCGCCCGAGTCCTGCAACACATACGAATAAGTTCCCTGCAGCACTCCGGGAGAGCCTCCGCGAAACCGTGCGGCATGATCGCCCAGCGACTCGCCGCGCCCGCCAGCTTCGACACCTATCAACTGAACGTGCTTGTCTTTGATGAATTCGTAGAATGCCCCAATCGCGTTGGACCCGCCGCCAACGCACGCAATTACAGCAGTAGGGAGCTTTCCTTCAGCTTTCAGCATCTGCGCGCGAGCTTCGCGGCTGATCACGCGATGGAAGTCTCGAACCATCGTCGGATAGGGATGCGCTCCCAGGACGCTTCCCAACAAGTAGTGCGTCGTGCGTACATTCGTAACCCAATCGCGCATGGCCTCGTTGATCGCGTCCTTCAACGTGCGGGATCCGGAATTGACGCCGCGCACTTCGGCTCCAAGCAGGCGCATGCGGAATACATTCAATTCCTGCCGCCGCATGTCTTCGGTCCCCATGTACACGATGCAGTCGAATCCCATCAGCGCGCTCACGGTCGCCGTCGCAACGCCGTGCTGCCCTGCTCCGGTTTCTGCGATCACGCGATGCTTGCCCATGCGCTCCACGAGCAGTGCTTGTCCCAGGCAGTTGTTGATCTTGTGCGCCCCGGTGTGCAGCAGGTCCTCGCGCTTGAGATAAATCTTCGCCCCGCCGAGTTTCGCCGTGAGCCGGCGGGCAAAAAACAATGGAGTAGGACGACCTGCATAAGTCGAAAGCAACTCATCCAGCCGCGCCTGGAATTTCTTGTCTTTTTTCGCCTTGGAGTATTCGCGCTCCAGTTCGTCCAAGGCAGCCATTAACGTCTCGGGAACGTAGCGCCCGCCATAGATGCCGAACCGTCCAGGTTCAGGCGAATGAATCGACTTTGGTGGAATGCGAGTGGGGTGCCCCTTGTACCGTGCTCCCTTTCCCCCCGGGGAGGAAACTTTGACTTTCGGATTGTGAGGAACTGTAGCCATGTCTATTTATGTTTACTGATGCTATTCCGAACCGGCGAAGCCAGAGAGGAATCCGATGGCGTTCAGACTGTGCGCCGATCGTATTCACGCACCGCCCGAACAAAGGCTCGCACCTTCTCAGGATCTTTTTTTCCGGGAGAAGCTTCTACGCCAGAAACAACGTCCACTCCCCAAGGCCGCAGAGTAGCGATGGCCTCGCCAACGTTCGCCGGACACAAACCTCCAGCCGCTACAAGTTTTCCGATGCTACGTATTGCATCCACTGAATCCGTGGAGCTACGCCAATCAAAACTCTGGCCTGTCCCGCCATGTTTTCCATTGCCGCCTGAGTCCAATAAAAACGCGCAGACCGAATCTGGATGCCACATCATCGCCCAACCCGCGGGGTTAGGGCGTTTCATCGATATTGCCGGTAAAATCTTGATGTCACTGCGACGCTTCATTATCAGATCGGCAACGCGCGGGTCTTCGTCGTCTCCATGCATTTGAACCGCTGTAATGGCTGTCTTTTCGATCACCAAATCGATGAAGTCTTCCGCTTTGTTAACAAATACGCCAACCTTCTCCAGTTGCTTTGGCAACTGCCGGATAATTTCCCGGGCTGCTTCCACGTTGACGTTGCGTGGACTTTTTTCATAAAACACGAACCCGACCGCATCTGCGCCAACATCTGCCGCGACCAGAGCGTCTTCCAGATTCGTCATCCCGCAAATCTTGACCCAGGTCATAAGGCAGCCGATGTTTTGCTGGACTCTGGGTAACGAGTGCTGGGAACTCGCATCAGTTCACGCAAGGCCTTACCCGGGGACGCCGCCCGCATCAGCGATTCGCCAATCAGGAACGCGTCATATCCGGCGTCCCGCAGCCGAGCTATATCGTCGGACGAATGAATTCCGCTTTCCGCCACCCGAACGACCTCGTCCGGAAACTTGGGCGCCAACGCGAACGCTGTCTCCAGCGAAACCTGGAAAGTTTTCAGATCGCGTGTATTGACTCCGATCAGATCGCATCCTGCATCCAGCGCGCGCTGTAATTCATCTGCGTCATGTACTTCGCACAACACATCCATTTCGCGTGAGTGCGCCGCATCCGACAATGCAACCAGTTCAGCCTGCGAGAGCGCAGCCACGATCAGCAACACGGCATCCGCTGAATTCGCGCGTGCTTCAATCAACTGAAATTCGTCAACGATGAAGTCTTTTCGCAGGCAAGGAATCGCAACCGCCGCCGATGCGGCTTGCAAATTGCGCAACGATCCCAGAAAGAACTCTTCATCGGTCAGTACGGAAAGACATGCCGCGCCCGCAGCCTCCAACTCTCTTGCCAGAATCGCAGGGTCAAAATCAGCTCGAATCAGACCTTTCGAAGGCGACGCCTTCTTCAACTCTGCAATCACCGCAATCCCATCTCGACTCCGGGTATCCAGTCTCCGTCGGAATCCGCGCGGAACGTGGGCATTGGCTTGCCTGTCGAGCACACCCATATCCGCCGAGCGCTTAGACCTCTCCACCCGCGCCCGCGTAGCGGCGACAATCCTGTCTAAAACCGCAGTCATAGAGAATCTCTTGATTATAAGGGACGGACGGCAAGATCCAGCCCTGGAGAAGGAACTTTGACGTTGTAATCGCCTAGGTGGCAGCAAGGGTCCCAATGTATGGCAAAACCTTGAAAGCGCCAAAACACGATCTATTTACATATCTCGCGCAGCTGCTTGTAGGGTTTGTCCTTCACTTGCGGAAACTTGATCTTCTTTGCCTCGATCCACAATTCGAGTAGGGTTCCGCCGTACTTGGACCCCACGTCCGGATCCCCTTCGTATGCAGGATCGCTCTCTGCTTCCTCCAGCGTCACAAACGTGAATCCTTTTTTCTGCATCAGGTCAAACGCCTCGGGCAGGATCGTGCTGCTGAAAGCTCCGAGATGCAGCAGCAAGACGTGATTGATGTTATGTCCATAGACAAGCGACGAAAGCTGATTTCCCAAATCAAGGTATGCCGATTCAGTCTCGAGATAGCTCGACCGCAACCACGCGATTGACTGCGCGTCGCTCTTTGCGGCGCATCGGGCATATGCCGAATTCCACAGGTAATCTTCCCAATCGAGTGTTACCTGCGCCACGCGATAGCCGTGCGCCTGAAGGTAAGAGCGTACCGCCCGTCGCTTCTCTACGGTTTCTCCTTCATGGAGAAATGGATATCGCAACCAGTGCCAGTTCGCGTCTTTGCCTGCGAGTAGTTCCAGAGCGGGCTCGTTCTGATCGATCTCGCGCTCGAAAGCCTCGACCGGGTTCTCATTCAGGTTTAGATGGCCGTAAGTGTGATTTCCCAACGGCTCATTCGCAGCCCAGACCTTAAGCGCCTCGGCAGCATCGACGTTTCCTTCCAGCTTTTTGGCGTTGATAAATCCGTATGCGGCCGGCAAATGTCGCTGCTTCAGCAACGCGATCGTATCCTGAGCGATCTGCACCCGCGTTACTCCAGGAGGCAAGTCGCCATTCAGAGGCAGATCGTCAAAGGTGATCGCGACCTTTTGCGCGTTACAAACAGATGAAGCCAGCAACAGCAATCCGGCAAGAAATCTCATGGAAGGAGTCTACACAACGAAGCTGAACAACAAGAGATATGGACTGAGGTCTGAGTCACATAAAGGGCCGCCCGCGCGAGGAATCTGCTGTCCCCGACCTAGTCTAAGGCCGTCTCAAATCCTTCGGGAAGCATCGCCAGGACCCGCAGATCCATCAGCGCGTGAATGACCACCGGCAGAAGCAAGCTGCCCGTGATGATGAATAGGCCGCCGAAAACGAATCCAATCAGCGCCGTCTGCACTGCCCCGGCAATCCCCTGATAGAGATGCCCTATCCCGAAAATGAGCGACGACACAACCAGGACCCACGTCAGACTTAAATGCCATGGAATCACATGCAGATAGTGCAGCAGAAATCCGCGGTAAACAATCTCCTCGCACAGTCCCGCGGTGATGGATACGACCCACCACCACTTTCGCTCTTCGATCGTTGACGGTAAAAGGAATGCAAGTTTTCTCGCGGCCTTCCCAGCCTTGGTTCGAATCTTCTCGCTGCGCACGGCGAGCAGCGCGGGTACAAAGATCGCAAATAACATTCCCGCAGTCAGCCCTTCCATCGCGATCCGGCCCCTCGAACCCTCATCGAGCCACGGAATTTCGCCGGGCAGGTTTCGTATGTTGGAAATGGTCGCCAGGCCATTCGTCCCCAGCGCGACCAGCGCGCATATCCACGACGCCAGCATGATCTGGATGTAGAACCTAACCTTTTTTCCTGGACGCGTGCTGGCCTTCAGCCTCGGAATCTCATAACGATCCCAAATCGGCGCCACGGCTACCAAAAAGAGCACAAGCAAATGCTGCAGCAAGATATTCATGGTCATGTATGTAAATGTGAATTTACATTTGCATTATGCTTGTGTCAACCGTATTCTTTTGTTGAAGCAATGGCAAGTCTCACTCCACAACAGGACCGCAGCCGTGAGTCTTTGAGGCGCCTTCTCAAAGCCGCCGCGGAGACTCTGGAGGAAAAGGGTCTGGAGGGGGCCACTATACCCTTGATAGCGCGTCGGGCCGGACTTTCACCCGGCTCGGTTTACCGCCGCTTTCGAGACAAGGACGCACTCCTGCGCACCTTAATGCTGGAAACCCTGCAGTCCTCTGAGAGGCGCACCACCGACATTCTTAGCCCTGAACTCAGCAAGAGCTTCTCTCTAGAAGAACTGGCGAGGTATTTGGTTCGCACGACTTTGGAAAGCTACCGTAAGCATGCTGGCCTCATGCGAGCTCTGACGCAATTCGTGCGTTCACACTCCAGCGTAAGTTTTCGCAAGGCGATGGACGAAATCGAGGTGCGTAATTTTCGGCAAGTTGTCGATTTCGTGCTGAGCAAACGCGCTGAGATCACACATCCCAAGCCAGAAAAAGCTGCTTCGTTGGCTTTGATGACACTGGCCATCACGCTTCGAGAGATCGTGATCCTTGATGTTCTCTCGGATACGTGGGCGCCAATCCTGCCAAAGACTGACTCAGACTTGGTGGACCAGCTGACTTGCATTTTCTTGAGCTATCTCAAATACGGCTCAGGTCATCCCGCCCGCTGATCATTCCATCCCGAGCGAAGCCTTCACTGACTTGCCATACTCCCGCGCCTTTCTCAGAATCGCAGGTTCATCCAGCGTGAGGAGTTTTCGATCCCTCATGAGGACCTTCCCTCCAACGATGACCGTCTGTACGTCGCTTCCTTTCAAGGAATATGCGATCTGCGCATAAACCTCATACATCGGCACGGCATTGGGCTCATTCAAACCGATCAGCACCAGATCCGCTTTCTTCCCAACCTCGAGAGAGCCAATTTCTTTCTCGAGATGCACGGCCCGCGCGCCATCGATTGTGGCCATTGCGACAACATCTTTCGCGCCGATCGCCAACGGATCCATCTTTGAAATCTTGGCCAGCTTTGCCGCCAGGTCGATCTCTTCCATGATGTCGAGATCGTTGTTACTGCCGGCAGGACCGTCTGTTCCCAATCCGACGGCGATGCCGGCAGCGCGCTGCTCAGGAACAGGGGCTACACCGCTGGCGATCATCATGTTGCTCGACGGATTGTGCACGCAGCCTACACCACGCTCAGCCAAGGTCTTGCGATCGTCCGCATCCACAAAAATGCAATGTGCCGCCACGACATCAGGTCCTAAGATCCCAAGTTTCTCTAGGTACTGGACCGGAGACATCCCATTCTGCTTCTCGCTGTCATCGCGCTCTTTTTTCATTTCGGCGACGTGAATCAGAATTGGCGCATGATATTTCCTCGCGAGCGCGGCCGAATCCTGCAGGGTTTTCTTCGAGCACGTATAAATCGAATGCGGAGCTGGAGCCGCATGGATCAAAGGATCTCCCTGCCACTTCTTGAGGAATTTTTCTGTGTAGGCCAACATTTCGGCTTCAGACTTGTTGTCGGGCGCCGGAAAATCAATGAACGTTTCTCCCAACACTCCGCGCATGCCTGCGGCCTTTGTCTCTTCGGCGATGGCATCTTCGAAGTAATACATGTCGGCGAACGTGGTTACCCCCGCGCGAATCTGCTCGGCAGCGGCAAGCCGGGTACCCCAACGGACGAATTCTTCATTCACATTCTTCGCTTCCGCGGGAAAGATGTATTTATAGAGCCAGTCGTTCAAGGTCACGTCGTCGTGAAGCCCGCGAAACAACGTCATTGGAACATGCGTATGCCCATTGATGAAACCTGGCAGAATCAAAGCGCCTTGCGCATCGATCAATTGCGTGGAATGGTACTTGTCCTCGATTGCAGTCCGTGGGCCGACTGCAACAATCACGTCTCCGCGCACGGCAACGGCGCCATCTTGATAAACCGATCGCGCCGGATCCATCGCTACCACGATTCCATGCGTCACGATCAAATCGATATCTTGCTTTTGCCCGAGCGCGATCGCGGACAGCACGAACACAGACAACATCATTCCAATTGTCTTCATAGCTTCCTTCAATAGTCACTGTTGTCTGTGAAACTCGGTGACCTCTGCGGTGATAAAGAATTAAGAATTCAGAACTAGATTTCTTTATTCTCCGCCGCCACAACCTCCGTATCCGGCACGGGCTTGCTGCGAAACACGCTGATGTCCTTCACCTGGTGCAAGACGAAGGCTGGAACCGCCCCGGTGAACGGCACTTTCAGCCGCCCGAATGTCGCGTCCTGTACATCCTCCATCACGAATGTCGGCCGTGCATCGGGTTTCGCCGCTTCAATCTTCACGCCTTGCATCTCGAGTCCACGCACATGCTTCACAAAGAATCCATGCGCCGGAGTCGTTCCAAACATATTCGGCTCGGGATACTGCTTCTCTTTTTCCGGCACCTTCACTTCGGCGTCATCCTTCGTCCCGCTCCCACGCGTCACCAAAATGACGTCGCTGACCTTCACATCTTCGATCGGGTGCTCCGGAATCCCGGCGAGAATGCACGCGATCTTCGGCGACGACTGCGCCTGCGCGCAAGTGATGCCGCTCAAAACCACCCGCCGCATCACTCCGACAGAAGCTCCTGCCGGTCCGCGCATGCGCGCTCCGAGCCGAAGAAAAATCGGCGCCTCGTATACATCCCTCATCGTGATGTTCGTGCAAGTCACATCTTCTACGACGGCACCATCCACGCTCTCTATCGCCAAACCGCGGCATCCGTCGAACACACAATCCGAGACGGTGATGTTCTTGAATCCGCCATTCGATTCGGTCCCGAACTTGATCCGCCCGGTGCGCGGCACTTTTTCTTCTGGCGGGAACTTCTTCCACGTTCCGTCGAGCAGCGTCCCTTCCTGATAGCTGCCTGCGACCATGCAGTTGGTGATGGTCACCATTTCTGTCGCGCGCGCGAATCCCAGTGCAAAGGAACTCTTCAGGCAAATCGCGTCGTCCCACGGGGAATTGACGCTGCAGTTTGATACGCGCACGTTGCGGCAGCAGTCGATATCCATGCCGTCACGATTCGTATCGATCTTCAGATTGTCGATGGTCAGATTGTCTACGCCGGTTGCAAGGATTCCGAAGTGCCCACCATGAAGGATGGAGAAATCGCGCAGGATCACATTCCGGCAGTTCTTCAACGCAATCGCCTTGTTCGCGACACCAGGATTCTCCGCGGTCGGGCCGGCGCCCCAACCCCGGCTCAAACCCTTGCCCCAGATCAATCCGGGACCAACGATTGAGACATCGCTGAGGCCTTCGCCCCAGATCAGACTGTTGTGCCAGTGATTGTGGCCGTAGTCCTGGTAGTCCTCCCAAGGCTTGTTGGACTCAGCCGGATCGTAGCTCTTCGCCGCATCCGGTGCCGGATCGGCAGCTACAATCGTCGTTCCCTGATCCAGATAAAGCGCAACCTTGCTCTTGAGATGGATGGAATAACAAAGGTAGTTCCCGGCCGGGAGATAAACTGTGCCGCCTCCGGCAGCAGCAGCCTCATCGATCGACCGGTTGATCGCTGCAGTGTCGATCGTTTTTCCATCGCCGACAGCCCCAAACGTGCGGACGTCATAAACAGTCGATGGCCCCGTTCTTCGGGAATCCTGTGCACCTGAAGAGGCGGCTTGGGAGAAAAACGCGGCACCCGGCAACGCGATTCCTGCCTGCTTCAGAAACGCACGCCGTTTGTTTTCAGTAGATCGCATAGAAAAGTTCAAACCTTGGAACTCGAGTTATCTCTCTCCCACTCTCCTCAAGTAAAACTGAAAGAAATCCTCAGGATTTGAACTGAGGCACACCTGTGCATTTGGCGCTCCCGGTTCCTCCAGCGTATTTCCCTTCTCATCCACGCGAATATGCAGCGGCGTCACTGGACACAACTCCGGTTTGAGAACATATGCAAGCGTCATTGGATCAAACAACGTTGGCGTCTCCTGGGCCCACAAGTGATAGAGAATCGCCAGTTGATCCGTCACTGTTGTCTCGCGTGTGAACAGAAATGCACGTTTCACCTCATCCAGCTTCAACTGAGTCGAATCGAGCGGCATCACGAAGAGCGGCACTCCCGAGGTGAATAACTTCTGCGCTGACTTTACGTCGTTCAAAATGTTCCATTCGGGCATCGGGGCCACTTTTTCGTTGTATCCCAAATCTCCATATCCTTTGCGCACCGATCCGCCCATAATGACCACGCGTTTCAACTTGCGGAATACGGCAGCGTCCCGGTCGATAACCTCGCCTACGTTCATCAGCGGGCCAATAGCAATGAGCGTGATCTCTCCAGGATGTTTTCCAATCTGCTGCAGAATGAATTCGGCCGCATCGCCATGGGAGCTCTTTCCAAAATGTCCGCCCTCGGCATAGCGCCGCTGCGACATTGAGGTCTTGCCCGTCGCTTTTCCGGCCAGCACCGGAATATCGCTTTTCCCCACTTCTCCCAGAAAGCGGTCAACAATCCGCGCGCGCACCTCGGTTTCGGCAAACGTGGTCGTGATCCCCAGCACCTGCAACTCCGGACTTTTTACCGCCAGCGCTAGCGCAAACGCGTCATCCACATCGTCGCCGATGTCGGTATCAATAATGACCTTTTCCTGCGCGCAAACAGTTGCCGCCGTCAGACCTAGGATCACCACACACAGCCAGCGCATAAACAGGCTCCCGGAGCGATTCACTTTGCACTAAGCCGTCCACGATACCTGTTTCGCGGAAGAGCAACAAGATTTCAACTCTGTTGAAAACCTCGCCTTCATCCCCTCTTGACACTGGGATTCGCTGAGGCGCAGACTCCTGCTAACGCCACTTGGACGACCTATTGCACTAATTCCGCTCCTTCCCCCTGGACCGGATCCTCATCGCTGAACGTATCTTTCTCGCCCGCGAAGGGAATTCCGTGTGGGACGCGGCGCGAGGCAACGTAACGCAAGCTTCGTAGAACCCTGGGGACCCCAGAATTCAGCCTAGGAGCTAATCATGAGAAAGTGTCTCTTCGCTGCCGCCGTGGCACTCATCCTCTGCGGCGCAGCGTTCGCGCAGGACGACGACATCGTCGCAGCGGTCCATCCGACGCGGTCTCTCGGCACTGTCACTGAGCAGTCCATCACTTGTCACAGCGGTGGCTTGACGGGAGCCACCTGCCAACAACTCACCGTGACCTGTCCGGGCGTCAACAACGTATTTGCTTACCTTAAGATCAATACTCCTTCGAGCCCGAAGGGTACCGTGCTTTACGGAACGGGTACCGATGGAAACGGCCTTTACGACACAATCTTCACTTTCGGCAAGACGGCGGTTCAGAATGTTTTCAACGCCGGATTCCGTACTGTGCAGGTCTCGTGGGGCACGCCGTTTAACACCAGCCAGCCTGGTGGATGGGTCGAGGGTCCTGGAGGCGTTCTTGCAGCATCATGCCGCTGGGCTACAGTAGCCAACTACGTCTACACGAAGATCCAGAACAATAGCAGCAAGCCGATGTGCGCGACCGCCAACAGCGGTGGCGCGGGCGCCCTTGCGTATGTTCTGTCGCAATATCCCAACAACCTCTCCATGGCCGAAGTCACCAGCGGACCTCCGACGGGAAGACTCGACTGGGGCTGCATGTGCAAACAAGGAAAGATGGCGACCTTCTGCGGAAAGGGCAACCTAGGCACGTGCTTCGGAGTCACGGACGCGGGCGTGTGGGATCCTGCGTGGACTCCCAACAACTACTGCTCCAATGCGGTGAAAGGCACGCCGCCCCCAGGAGGTTCGACCTTTTTCCTAAACGATAGCGTCGAAGCTACTGGCGCCGTCTACAACTTCCCGCACACGTACGTAAATGTCGTCTTCGGCGGCACTGATACAAGTTCGGCCATTCCGATCGGCCTTGACTGGTACGACAAGATCACCAGCAGCAAGGAACAAACTTGTGTTGCCGACGCGCCGCACAGCATTCCGAACGTGCAAGACGGCGCGACGCAGATTGCCAACGACCTCATCGGTCTTTGCAAGCTTTACTGATCATAGAGAACGAGAAGGGTAAGAAAACGAAGCCCCACTTCTGGCCGGTTTGTCAGAAGTGGGGTTCTTAGTTGGGCTTAATTGCTTGTGAAGCTGTCTTCCCTTCGCCAAAGCGGCAGGCCCTCGGACCCAAGGGCTAGCATCCCGAGCGATGCGTTGCTTGATCGCGTGGCTCCGACATCCGCCTTCGCGGCCGTTGAACTCGCGCTCGTCAATGTTCCGGCCTTGATCACCTTATTCGCCACCGTTTCATACGCGTAAGCCGTGATGGTCGCCGCAATCGGCGTGTGCGGCCCGATTGTTACTGTCAACCGTACCCAGCCGTAATGTGTTTGGCCGTTGATCAAAAACTTCACACCGATATAGCGATTCTTCGCGTTACCGCCCCAATATCCGGCAGAAGTTTTGTTGTAGTAAGACTTGCCGGATCTTGTGTAACCAAAATTGGCGTGAGACCCCTCGATCTCAGTATTGTTATCGGAACTAAAGTGCGCTGAAGGGCCGATCTTTGCCCCGCGTACCAGGGCCAGCGCCAACGGCGTTTCTCCTGCAGTCTTCACCTTCGACACGACCGCTCCGCCTTCTACAGGGAATATCCTCAACTCTCGGAATGCCGAGTGGTAGGCGAAGCTGTACAGCGAGAAAGAAAAATCATTGATTCCGTTGTTATTGAGCGAGATCGGAACCAGATTCTGCTGACCATCGAATTGTGAAACCGGAATCGGAATGGTCTTCTTGGTGACGACTACTTCGCTCTCAGCAGGCTGGGCTAACGCGAGTACACCCACGCCAGCCGCTAGGGCAGCAACCGTGTAGAGCTTCATCTGTTGATCCAGCGATGGAGAGGCCGACTTAAGCCCAGTGAGAGACCTACGCAACATAACTGTCCTCCAGTCTGGCAAGGATGGGACTGTATTTCCATCCCGTCAAGATGAAGAAAGTTGCATAACCTAGTTACGATATCCGGAGTTTGACGCGTAGAAAAAGTGCCGCCTAAGGCAGGATGGAAACCGTGTTCTCCCTTCCACGCTCGTGTCCCAGGTTCCACGTTCCACCGGCAATCAATCGTCGCTAACCCCAGCAAAATCAGCGTCTCTAAGAATGGCGCACGCCCTGCATTCCTCCATTGTGCCGCGACCCGGCAGGAGGCAACCACCATGACCCGCATCAACACGATTCGCAACACCCGTACCTCAGTTTCCTGGGGAAAGAAAATTAGCGCAGCCACTGGCGACATTCACGCCTACGCTTTCGCTGCCCTGCTGATCATCTGCTCGTTAGCCGTCGGATGTTCCAGCGACAAACCGAAACCCGTAACCTCGAACAAGCAAGCGCCTGCGATGCAGCCGTCGACGCCTGTCCCGGCGCCGATGCCCGCGATTGCCGCGTCTGACAGCAAGCCCGCTCCGAAGAAGCCTGTCCAGCGCCGGAAGCCCGCGACCGTGAACTACGCCGACAAGAGCTCGGGCGTGACCTTCGAGTATCCGCGGCGTTATGCCATCGAGACCGGAGATGCCGCCTCGCAGCTCGTATCCAGCAATCCGATTCCGATGAACTTCGTACAGCCGGGTGGAACTGCACTCGCCGCAGTCGAACTGCCCGAGACCAACTACATCAACACCGACTTCTCGTCTGCGTTCTTCAATGTGAGCGTCAACAAGACTCTTTCGGAAGATCAGTGCGGACAGTTCGCTGTCCCGGCGCCGAAGCAAGTTGTGAAATCAGATTCAACGCCGGTTTCGATGGAACCTGTGAAAGACGCTACGAAGTCTGAGGCACAACCCACGCCCGCCGCTGACAACAGTGCGGTTAAATCCGAGGACGATTCGCTGAAGAACAAGCTCCTGGTCGGCGACATGGAGTTCCGCGCCACCGAAGCGGTTTCCGGCGAGGGCACGCGCCAGAGCGACTCCAAGTTCTTCCACATGTACCAGAACGGAGCCTGCTATGAGTTCGTGCTCAACGTCACCACCAACGCTTCCGAAGAAGGCCTCGTGAAGCATGTCGACCGCGACAAGGTTTTTAACCGCCTCGAACAGATTCTCGCGACGGTGAAGATCAACCCGGTCACGCCGGAAGTTACGGCCGATGCGCCCGTTCCAACTGCCCCATCCACGCCCGCGCAGTAAGCAAAGGAGGAAGCGGGATCCCCGTTCTAAACGTCGCTTCAGTCGCGGCGTTTAGAGCGGGACTTCGAACTTGTCAAGACAGCGTGTCCCACTTCTGGCTGGTCTTGCCGGAAATAGGGATTTTCCAACCAGGAAAGAGATCCATCAATGATTCCGCGTCCAGCCATTCATCTTGATAGCGTCGCCCGATCATTTCTGCTCTCCCTCAGACTCGCTTCATTCTTTGCCGACTTCTTGCTCCGCACCGCCATCGGAGCCTCTGCCGTTGTTCTCATCATTCTCTTCGTAAGCATCCACATGCCAGGTCGTCGCCAGCGCTGATTTCGATTAGCCGCCCCCTAAGGTGGCGGTGACGTGAGTCACTGACGGCTGCATCAAACTGCCGGATCATGAGCCCAACAATTCCGCGCACTTCCCCCAAAAGGAGACCGTATGACTCTGAACCTACGGGTGTACGGACTATGTGCCTTTCTTTCCGCTTGCCTCCTGTTCCAGAGTTGCGCTCAGTACAAGCCGAAAGCCTACGTC
>Ga0335080_10000906_pt1 | contig 28239 bp, 29 predicted proteins | sample Lox_Sample_34_FD_206720 | JGI IMG/M metagenome (GOLD analysis project Ga0335080, IMG submission 206720) | Soil microbial communities from Loxahatchee National Wildlife Refuge, Florida, United States - Lox_Sample_3.4 | ecosystem: Environmental > Terrestrial > Soil > Wetlands | place: USA... | reverse complement strand
TCCATCGCGGCCGCCTGCGTCAGGTCGCCGTACGGCTCGACGAGCCGCCCGGTCGGGCCGAGCGAGCCTGCGACGAGCAGCGCGTCGCCGACCGCCTCCCGCGCGAGCTCGGCGGCGCGGACGTTCACCTCGCGGGCGCGCCCGGCGAGCGGGCCGTCCGCGAGGCGGAGGCTCGTCGCGCCGAAGGTGCACGTGAGCACGAGCTCCGAGCCGGCCGCGGCGAAGCGGCGGTGCAGCTCACTCACCTTGCCGGGCTCGTCCAGCACCCACTCCTCGGGCGCGACGCCGGGGGCGAGCCCCATCTCCTGATAGTTCGTCCCGGTCGCCCCGTCCGCGAGCAGCACACGCGGCTCGGCGAGGAGCTCGGCGAAGGACGGCATGGCGGCAGCCTACGGGCGGGCCAGGAAGGTGCGCGCGCCGTCGAAGCCGGAGGTGCGGACCGGAACGATGCGGACGACCGACGCGGAGTTCGGCGACTCGATCATCAGCCCGTGCCCGACGGCCATCGCGACGTGGCCGACCGGGGACTCGTAGAAGAGCAGGTCGCCGGGCCGCACCCGCGAGAGCGCAACCGGCCGGCCGGCGGCGAACTGCGCGTCGGCGTCGCGCGGGATGGTGATCCCGTGCGCGCGGTAGACGGCCCAGGTCAGCCCCGAGCAGTCCATGCCCCAGCGCGAGAGTCCGCCCCAGAGGTAGCGAAGGCCGAGGAAGAGCTTGGCCGTGCGGACGAGGTCGGCGCGCGTGACGGGGAGCGGTGCGACGTCGGCGGCGGGGAGCGCCGCCCTCCCGGCCGGCGTCTCCACGAGCACGGAGCCCGCTCTGCGCCCGGCGACGGGCAGCGTCGTGGCGAAGCTGATCCGCCTCCCGGTCGAGAGTCGCGCGCTCACGGCGGTCACCGTCGCCGTGGTCGCGCGCGGCGCGAGCGGCGGCCCGAGCTGCGACGTGAGGATCCAGCCGGGATAGCCGCGCCGGTCGAGCGGCGACGGCTGATCCGGCACGGCGACGTGCGTCCAGGCGCCGCGGCGGCCGAGCACGACGACCCGCTCGCCGAACAGCGCCTGCGTCGGCATGCGCCCGACGAGCGCGAGCCGTTGCGCATACGTGACCGCCGCCGTCGGCCAGAGCTGCGGATCGCGCGTGAGCGTCGCCGTCCCCGGCTTCGCCCAGACGTTCGCGACCGAGACGCGCACGGTCGCCGTTGCGGCGCCGGCCGGGAGCGGCAGCGCCCCGGCCGCGGCGAGGAGCACGAGCGCCAGGCGGCCCACGGCGTCCAGGCTAGCGGCCCTCGGGCCAGAACTACGTACCGGCCTCGGCATTCTCCCGGATGCCGGGGGCGGCCTCCCGGGCGCACGATCAAGTCGACATGAAGGAGATGCTGCTCGTCGGCCGTGGCGGCGAGGGAGTCGTGCTTGCGTCCCAGATCCTGGCGGAGACGTTTGCCCGCGCCGGCTTCTGGGTGCAGAGCTTCCCCGAGTTCACGGCCGAGCGCCGCGGCGCCCCGATCGCGGCCTATCTGCGCTGGGACGAGGCGCCGATCCACCGCCGCTACAAGATGCGCGAGTGCGACGTCCTCGTCGTCATCTCGCCGGCGCCGCCGTCGCCGCACTCGATCGGCATGGTCAGGCCCGGCGGGCTGATCGTGATGAACCGCGAGACGCGGTTTGCGCACTCGGGCCGGTTCGACGTCGCGCGCGTGCCCGCCTCGCGGATCGCGCAGGACAACGGCATCGTCTCGTCCGAGGGCCGGCCGATGGGCAACGTCGCCGTCCTCGGGGCCTGCGTGCGGATGCTGCTGCCGGACGGGCTCGCCCACCTCGAGGGCGCCGTCGCCGCGCGCATGGGCGCGCTCGCCGACGCGAACGTCCACGCCGCGCGCGAGGGCTTCGAGCGCTGCACGCACCAGCACGCGCTCGCGGGAGACACCCCCGTCGAGCCCGAGGCGGAGGAGACACGGACGCCGCGGACGCCGCGCGTCTTCGCGGTCAGCACCACCGACTCCCGCGCGAACCACACCGGCACGTGGTCGCTCGACCGGCCGCTGCTGACGAGCGAGTGCACGGCGTGTGCCGTGTGTGCGCTCTTCTGCCCGGAGGGCGCGATCACCCGCGAGGGCGGCGCGATGGTGATCGACTACCTCTACTGCAAGGGCTGCGGCATCTGCGAGGTCGTCTGTCCCGTCCGGAACGCGATCGCGATGGAGGAGATCCGCTCATGAGCGTTGCTCTTCCGCACGGGCGCGTGGTGCTGACCGCGAACGAGGCGGCGGCGTACGCGGTCATGCTCGCGCGTGCCCGCGCGATCGGCTGCTATCCGATCACGCCGCAGACGCTCATCGTCGAGCGGCTCGCGGAGCTCGTCGCCGGGCGCGACGACGTCGAGTTCGCGCTGCTCGAGAGCGAGCACTCGATGTTCGGCTACGTGATCGCTGCCGCGCGCGCCGGCGTGCGCACGTTCACGGCGACGTCGTCGCAGGGGCTCCTGTACGCGCACGAGCAGCTGCACCGTGCGTCGCGCGAGCGCGTGCCGCTCGTCGTCGTCGACGTCAACCGCGCCGTCTTCGCGCCGTGGAGCATCGAGCCGGACCTGACGGACGCGATGAGCCAGCGCGACACCGGGTGGATCCAGCTGTATTGCACCTCCGCGCAGGAGGTGCTCGACACCGTGCTCTGCGCGTACCGGATCGCCGAGACGGTCGAGTTGCCGGTGATGGTCTGCTCCGAGGGCTTTCTGCTCTCGCACACATCGGAGGCGCTCGACGTCCCCGAGCAGGAGGCGGTCGACGCATTCGTCCCGGAGCTGCACCCGCCGGAGGAGTGGGTGCTCGACCCGTTCAGGCCGCGTGCGTTCTCCGAGCTGCCGGAGGCGCGCGACTACTTCGCGTTCCAGCGCAACGTCGCGGAGGCGATGGACGCGGCGCGCGGCGTGATCGCCGACGTCGCGACCGAGTTCACCGTGCACTTCGGCCGCGAGAAGGTCGCGGCGCTCGAGCTGGCCGGGAATCCCGAGTCGGAGACCGCGCTCGTCGCCGTGGGGACGATCGCCGACTCGGCGCGCGAGCTCGTCGACGACGGCAACGACCTGCTCGTCGTCCGCGTCCACGCCTACCGGCCGTTCCCGTCGGAGGAGCTGGCCGCGGCGCTCGCGCACGCGTCGTTCGTCACCGTCATCGACCGCGCCGCCGCGTTCGGCTCGCTCGGGCCGCTCGGCGCCGACGTGCTCTCGCTCGACCTGCGGCACGTCACGGCCGCGACGAACGTCGTCTGCGGCCTCGGCGGCGCCGACGTGACGCCGGCGACGCTGCGCTGGGCGCTCGGGCAGACGAGGACGGCGCGCGCGTCCGGCGGCCCCGTCTACGTCCCGGAGGAGGTGTAGTGCCCCTCCAAGCTAGACAGCATTACCTGGAGGAGCACTAGCGATGCCCGCCTGGCTCGACGAGATCGTCGACGAGGAGAAGCTGCTCCTGCCCGGGCACAGCGCGTGCGCCGGCTGCGGGCCCGCGATCAACGTCCGGCACGTGCTCGACGGCCTCGCCGCGGCGAAGCCGGACTCGAGGATCGTGCTCGTCATCCCCGCGTCGTGCTGGACGATCATCGCCGGCATCTGGCCCGTCAACGCGTTCGGCGTCTCCGTCCACCTGACCCCGTTCGCGTCCGCCGCGGCGGAGGCGTCGGGGCTGAAGGCGGCGCTGCGGCTGCGCGGCCTCGGCGACACGACCGTCGTCGTCTGGGGCGGCGACGGCTCGACCTCCGACATCGGCTTCTCCGGCGTGTCGGCCGCCGCCGACCGCAACGAGGACATCGTCTACGTTCTGAACGACAACGAGGCGTACATGAACACCGGGGTGCAGAAGTCGGGCGCGACGCCGGAGGGCGCGTGGACGACGACGACGCCGGCGCGGGCGCCGCGGGCCGGCCAGAAGAAGGACATCTCACGGATCATGGCCGCGCACGGGATCCCGTACGTCGCGACGCTCGCCGCGGGCTCGGTGCCGATGCTGAAGGACTTCCGCGCGAAGGTCGCACGCGCCGCGGAGCTGGACGGCTTCCGCTTCCTCCACGTGCTCGGCGGGTGCCCGCCCGGCTGGCGCTACCCGACGGCGCAGTCGACGGAGATCGCCCGCCTCGCCGTCGAGTCGCGCTACTTCCCGCTGTTCGAGTGCGACGAGGGCGCGTGGCGGATCACGTACCGGCCGAAGCATCCGGTGCCGGTGCGCGAGTTCCTCGAGACGCAGGGGCGGTTCGCCCACCTCACGGACGAGCAGGTCGGCACGATCCAGGGGCACGTCGACTCTCGCTGGGAGGCGCTCGCCGCGCTGAGCTGACGCACCGCGGAATGACCCGCGGCGAGCGGCCGTTGTCATACATGGACATGCGTGGAACACCCGGATTTGGACGGATCTTCGCGGCCCCTGCCGGGCTGCTCACGACGGCGGCCGCCGTCGGCGCCCTGATCGCCGCCGGCCTCGTGCCGGAGCGCCCGCTGGGGCTCGCCGTCGTCGTGGCCGGGGTCGCGGGCGCCTACGAGCTCGTCCGCGCGGTGCGGCTGCTGGTGCGGCGGCGGCGCGCCGCCGACGATTGGCTGCGCACCGCCACCGGAGCGTTCGTCGCGCCGTCGTACGCATGGCGCGCGAAGCAGCTCACGTCGCCGCGCGAGCGACGGACGCTGGCGCGGACGCTGCGCCTGCTCGTGCGAGAGGCGTTCGAGCGCCCTGTCGGCCGGCGCCGGCCGCTCGCGCTTCCCGCCGTCCGCAGGCACCGCGACGAGGTGCTCCGCCTCGCCGGCCGGCTCGAGCGGGTCGACGAGCCGGTCACCCCGGCGGGGATGCTCCGCGTCGTCGACCTCGTCACCGACGGAGGCAGCCCGCTCTGGACGAGCGCGCAGGACGACCGGCTCGGCGAGGCGATCTCGACGGCGCTCGCCCTCCTCCGGCCCGCCGCCCGCGCGCCGCGCGCCGCCGGCTGCTGAGCGGCTCAGCCTCCCGCGCCGTCCGTCGGAAGCGGCACGGTGAGCACCGGGCAGCACGCGACGTACGGGAGTCGGTGCGCGACGCTGCCGACGAGAAGTCCCTTGATCACGCCGTAGCCGCGGACGCCGGCGATGATCAGCCCGGCGTCCAGCTCCTTCGCCGCCTCCGCGATCTCGTGCGCAGGCCCGCCCGAATAGGTCGAGGCGACGATGCGCAGCTCCGCGTCGATCCCCGCGTCGACCAGCTTCGCGAGGTCCGCCTGGATCGCCGACTCGATCTCCCCCTCGTCGATCCGCCGCGTGACGCCGCCGACGACGGGCGCGATCATCATCTCCCGCACGTGCACGATCGTGACCGCGGCGCCGGTCGCGCGCGCGAGCTCCTGGGCGATCGGCAGCGCGTGATCCGACTCGGGCGAGCCGTCGAGCGCCAGGACGATCCGCTTGATCGCCATCTCAGTCGACCGCCGGCTGCGCGGTGAGCGGCTCGGCGAGCGGCACCGTGACTTCCTTGCGCCGCGTCGGCGCGCCGAGCCAGTAGAAGACGACGCCGAGCAGGATGAAGCACGCCAGCGGGATCAGCTGACTCGCCTCGTACTGCCAGCGCTCGCCTTCGAAGCCGGACGGCAGCGCGGCGTCCGGGTTGGACTGCCCGAGCCCCGGCCAGAGCAGCGCCGCCGTTGCGAGTGCCGACCAGAAGAACGTCAGGCAGCTGAGCAGCAGCGCGCCGCCGTTCCCCCACGGCGCGCGGTAGGGCCGGTGCACGTTCGGCAGCTTCCGTCGCAGCAGGTACAGCGCCGGGAAGATCGCGAGGTACGAGATCGTCGTCGTCGAGATGGCGAGGCCGAGCGCGGCGCTGAAGTACTTCGCCGTGCTCCCGCTCGTGAGCAGGAACGCGAGGATCATGAAGAGGCTCGAGATGATCCCCGAGAGCGCGTTCACCGCGACCGGCGTGCCGTAGCGCCGCGAGAAGCGTCCGAGGATGCGCGGGCCGGCGCCGTCGTAGCAGGCGACCGCCTGCGCGCGGTCGGCGCCCATGATCCACGTCGCCCCGCTCGACATCAGCGCGAAGATGAACCCGATCGCCGCGAGGTCGCCGAGCACCTTGCCCGCGCCGCTGAGGACGACCGTGTCCGGCGGGTTCGACCCGACGTGCCCGCCGTACACGGTGAACACGGTCTTCATCGCGTCGAGGAAACCGCCGAGGCTCGTCACCTGCTTCAGCGGGAGCACGAGCAGGATCGAGAGGATCGGGACGCCGTAGAGGATCACCGCCATCACCGCCGAGCGGATCACGGTGAACGGCACGTCCTTCTGCGGGTTCTTCATCTCGTCGCCCGCCGCGTTCGGCAGCTCGAAGCCGACGTAGTTGAAGAACAGCACCGGCACGAGCGCGATGAACGCCGCGTACGTCGGCTTGAAGTCGCCGCCGGTGACGCCGTGGACGCCGTGCTCGGTTGCGTAGATGATCACCGTGAGCGTGAAGAAGCCGAGCACGAGCATCCGTGCCCACGCGCCGATGGTCGGCAGCCACTTGCCGATGCCGAACGAGAGGATCGCCGACCACACGGAGATCCAGATGAACGCGAGCCCGAAGACGTACTCCCAGTTCCCGAGATTGAAGAAGAACGCGTTGACCGTCGCGACCGCGGTGATGCACAGCGACCCGCCGAGCCAGATCGGGTTCGAGAGCCAATAGATGATCGCGTTCACGCCGGCGATGAAGCGGCCGAGCGCGAGCTTCGTCCACACGTAGGGGCCGCCCTCCTCGGTGAACGTCGAGCCGAGCTCCGACGTGAGCAGCGCGTACGGGAAGAAGAACACGATGCCGAGGAAGATCAGCCAGGTGAATCCCTGCGCGCCGTTGTGCGCGACCGCGCCGATCGTGTCGAGACCGACGAGGGTGCAGACGAGGAAGAAGAACATGTCGAAGCGGCCGAAGTGCTTCTGCAGCTTCGTCTTCTCCTCCAGTGCCGCGGCAGTGGTGTGCTCGACCTCGTGCGCCGTCGACGTCATTCGCGCATCCTCCAATCGGCTCGACTGCGGGCGGGGCGGCCCGCCGGGCTGTCGCCGGAGTATCGAGAAATGACGCTCTGGTGACAAGGGGCCCGCTAGCCTGCGGGCATGGCGCCTCCGCCCCTTCGCGGCCGCCTCGAGCCCGGCGCCGCCGCGCCCGCCGAGGGGGAGCGGTTCACGCCGCTCCTGGAGCTGCCGGGGGCGACGATCGAGCAGATCCTCAGCGGGGCGCTGGCGGAGCCCGCCTCCTTCGAGCAGGCCCACGACGAGTGGGTGGCCGTGCTCGAGGGCCGGGCAAGGATGCTCGTCGACGGCGCGGAGCTGGAGCTCGAGGCCGGCGACTGGCTGCTCCTCCCGGCCGGCTGCCCGCACTCGGTGCTCGAGACGCAGCCGGGCACGAGCTGGCTCGCCGTACACCTCGCCGAGCGCGGCGAGGGCGCTAGCCGCGCCCCCGGCGTCTGACGATCGAGACGACCGCCGCGGCGGCGACGCCCGCTCCGATCGCGGCGGCCGAGACGGCGGCGAGCTTCTTCTTCTCCGCGATGCTCGCCCGCAGGTCGTCGAGCGAGTCCGCGAGCGCTTCCCGCTCGGTCGCGATCTCGCTGCGGATCTGCTCGTCGCTGCGCCGCTCAGCCGGCACGGCCGCTCCTCAGGGCCTGCCTCGTGCGCTGCAGCTCCTCGATCGCCTGCTCCGGCTTCAGCGGCGTCCCGCGCTGGAACATGGCGCGGGCGACGAGCACGAGCACGAGCACGAGCAGGACGAGGAAGGCGAACACGATCAGCAGCGCCAGCCACCAGTCGACGACGAGCGCGAGCCCCGCGGCGAGGGCGGCGAGCCCGAACCCGACCGCGAACGGCACGAGCAGCGCCGCTCCGACCGCCAGGCCGGCGCCGGCGCCGAGCGTCGCCCCCTTGCGCTGCAGCTCGGCCCGCGCCAGCTCCCGCTCGAGCTGCACGAGCGCGCGCAGATGCGCGACGACGCCCTGCGCCGATCCGCGGATCCCGCGGCGCCTCGCGCCCGGATCCGCCGGCGTGCTCGGAATCTCGGTCATCGCACCGCCTCCCTGGGCGCCGACTCTACCTCCCGCCCGCGGTGGTCGCCGCTCGCCAAGCGTTCGCTGAGGGTTAAGAATCCCCGGTCACCGGCTTGTAGAACCGTTCCGAGGAGGGAGACCACATGGCTGCACCGTCGACGGTCGGGTCCTTCCCGAGCCCGTACGAGATCGAGACCCCTCCCGGCTGCGAGGGCTGGGAGGACATGTACCCGTACTACGCGCGCTTCGACGAGGAGCGCCGCGAGGTCGACGGGCAGCGCTTCTGGTTCTGGAACTCGATGCACTTCCCGCTGCCGATGCCCGCCTTCGACGCGATCTGCATCGACAGCCCCTACCAGGCGCTCGGCAACTGGCAGAACCGCGTCTTCGCCGTCCCGCCCGCGATGGGGATCGACTGGCGCTGCATCAACGGCTACATCTACATCTCCGGCAACCCGGTGCTCGACCCCGAGAAGATCGGCGAGCGCGCGGGCTACTTCCAGGCGCGGGCCGGCTACTACTACGAGCACTGGGACGAGCTCTACGGGAAGTGGCGCACGAAGATGGAGGCGCTGATCGCGGAGCTCGGCGAGCTCGAGGTGCCGGCGCTCGGCGAGTACGAGCCGGACGAGGTCGCGTTCGCCGACGCCGAGACCGGCTACGTCGCCGTCCTCTCGGCGTACCGGAACGCGCTGCGCCTCATCGACGTGATGTGGCAGCACCACTTCGAGTTCCTGCTGCTCGGCTACGGCGCGTACATGACGTTCGCCGAGCTGTGCAAGGCGAACCTGCCGGACATCCCGGACCAGCACATCGCGCAGATGGTCGCCGGACTCGACGTGCTCCTGTTCCGCCCGGACGCGGAGCTGCGCCGGCTCGCGCGCCTCGCGATCGACACCGGCGTCGACGGCGCGTTCGTGGAAGGACGCTCGCCGGAGGAGATCGAGGCGGAGCTCGCGGAGAGCGACGCGGGGCGCGCCTGGCTCGCCGAGCTCGAGACGGTGAAGGAGCCCTGGTTCCACATGGCGACCGGCGACGGGCTCTACCACACGTACACGAGCTGGCTCGACGACGCGCGGATCCCCTACGCGTCGCTGATCGGCCACATCGCCGCGCTCAAGGCCGGGGAGGACATCGAGCGGCCGTCCGACCACATCGCCGAGGAGCGCGAGCGGCTCGCGACCGAGTACGCGGCGCTGCTGGGCGACGAGGCGCGCCAGGGGTTCGAGCAGCTGCTCGCGCTCTCGCGCACGGTCTTCCCGTACGTCGAGGAGCACAAGTTCCTCTGCGACTACTGGTTCCTGACGGAGTGGTGGAACAAGATCCGCGAGTTCGGCGACCTCTTCGTCGCGCACGGCTTCTTCGAGGACCGCGACGACATCTTCCAGCTCTCGCGGCTCGAGGTGTACTCCGCGCTCGACGAGCTCGCGCTGACGTGGGCGACCGGCGGGCAGGCGCGCGGGCCGAAGTACTGGCCGCCGATCATCGCGCGCCGCAAGGAGATCCTCGAGCGGCTCGCCGAGTGGACGCCGCCGCCTGCCGTCGGCGCCGTGCCCGAGGCGGTGCTCGACCCGGCGCTGATCATGCTCTGGGGCGTGACGACGCAGCGCGTCCACGCGTGGGCGCAGCACCAGGAGGGCGGCTCGGAGCTGACCGGCACCGCCGCGTCGCCGGGCGTCGTCGAGGGCGTCGCGCGCGTCGTGAAGACGGTCGGCGACATCGGCGACGTCCGCGAGGGCGAGATCCTCGTCTGCAGCATCACCTCGCCCGCGTGGGCGCCGATCTTCTCGAAGATCACCGCGGCGGTGACCGACATCGGCGGGGTCATGTCCCATGCGGCCATCGTCTGCAGGGAGTACGCGCTCCCGGCGGTGGTCGGGACCGGCCGCGCGACGTCGCAGATCAAGTCGGGGCAGCGGATCCGCGTCGACGGAACGGCGGGGACGGTGGCGATCCTCGAGTGAGCGTCACGCGGTCCCTCGACGAGCTGCGACAGGCGGACGCCGCAGCCTTCGGCGGCAAGAGCTCCACGCTCGGCGAGCTGATCGCCGCCGGCATCCCCGTCCCGCCCGGCTTCGCCGTGTCGACGACCGCGTTCCGTGCGTTCGTGGCGGAGGCGGGCCTCGACGGGATGATCGCCGCCGAGCTCGGGCGGATGGCCCCGGACGACGTCGACTCCGTCGGCGCCGCCTCGCACGCGATCAGCCAGGCGATGCGGTTCGCGCCGGTGCCGGACGCCGTGCGGGACGAGATCGGGGGGCGCTACGCCGAGCTCGGCGACGACGTTCCCGTCGCGGTCCGCTCGAGCGCGCTCGGCGAGGACAGCCAGGACGCGACGTACGCGGGCCAGCAGGAGACGTACCTCTGGGTGCGCGGCGCCGACCACGTCTGCGACGCCGTGCGCGACTGCTGGGTCAGCCTCTACAGCCCGCCCGCGATCACGTACCGCGCGCGGCTCGGCGCGGCCGACGCGGCGATGGGCGTCGCGGTGCAGCTGATGGTGGACGCCGAGGTCTCGGGCGTGATGTTCACGTGCAACCCCGTCAGCGGCGACCCGAGCATGGTCGCCGTGAACGCGAGCTGGGGCCTCGGCCTCGCCGTCGTCGGCGGCGAGGTGACCCCGGACGACTATCTCGTCAGCAAGGTGACGAAGGAGGTCGTGCGCGAGCACGTCCATCCGAAGGAGGTCGAGTACGTGCCGGACGCGGCCGGGCGCGGCGCCGTCCGCGTGGACGTCTCCGCGGAGCGGCGGTCGGTCGCGTGCCTCGGCCCGGCGGCGATCGAGGCGCTCGTCGACGTCGCGGGCCGGGTCGAGACGTACTTCGGCTCGCACCAGGACGTCGAGTGGGCGGTCGCGCGGGGCGGCGAGCTGCCCGGGAGCCTCTTCGTCGTCCAGTCGCGGCCGGTGACGGCGCTGCCGCGCCGCGGCGACCCGCCGCCGGCGACCTCGGCGATGGCGCTCGTGATGAGCGCGTTCGGCGCGGGCGAGAAGAAACGGAACTAGCGTGGCGCTCGACGACGACGACGTCCGCGAGATCCTGCGGATCATCGACGAGTCCGAGCTCGACGAGATCCGGATCGAGACCGAGGGGCTGTCGCTCCACGTCGTGCGCGGCGGTCCCGCACCGCCGCACGTCGAGCTCGACGTCGAGGCCGCGCAGGTGCCGGACGAGACGGGCGACGCGGTGACGATCGTCGCGCCGATGCTCGGCACCTTCTACCGTGCGCCGGCGCCGGGTGCGGCGCCGTTCGTCGAGGTCGGCTCCGTCGTCGAGTCCGGCACGATCGTCTGCATCATCGAGGTGATGAAGATGATGAACTCCGTTCACGCGGGCGTGAGCGGGACGATCGCGGAGATCTGGGTCGAGAACGCGCAGCCGGTCGAGTACGGCACGCCGCTGTTCCGGGTCGAGCCGTGAGCAGGACCGTCGAGATCGTCGACACGACGACGCGCGACGGCAACCAGAGCCTCTGGGGCGCGACGGGGCTGACGGCGCGCGACATCCTCTCGATCGCGCCGGCGCTGGAGCGCGCCGGCTTCCACGCGCTCGACTTCACCTCGAGCACGCACATGGCCGTCTCCGTGCGCTTCCACCGCGAGGATCCCTGGGAGCTGATCCGGCTGATGCGCGCGGCAATGCCGGACACGCTCCTCAACTTCATCACGACGGGCATGCGCTTCATCGCGTGGCAGCCGTGCTCCGAGGAGGTGATGCGCCTCGCGTTCCGGTGCGTCGTCCGCAACGGGATCCGCCGCTTCCAGTTCGCGGAGCCGGCGAACGACCCCGTCGCGCTGCGCCGCGTCGCGCGGATGGCGCGCGAGGAGGGCGTCGAGGAGATCGTCGTCGGCCTGACGTACTCGATCAGCCCGGTGCACACGCACGCGTACTACGCGGAGCGCGTCGCCGCGCTCGCCGACTGCGCCGACATCGACCGCTTCTACCTCAAGGACCCCGGCGGGCTGCTCACGACCGACGCCGTGCGCGAGCTCGCGCCGCACTTCGTCGCCACCGGCCGCACGGTCGAGCTGCACAGCCACTGCACGATCGGGCTCGCGCCGCTCGTCTACATGGAAGGGCTCCGCGCCGGCTTCGACGTCCTGCACACCGCGATCGGCCCGGCCGGGAGCGGCACGTCGCAGCCGACGGTCGAGTCGACGCTGCGGAACCTCGAGGCGGAGGGATACGCGCATGCGCTCGACCGCGACGCGCTCGCGGAGGCCGACGCGTACTTCCGCGAGCTCGTGCGGGAGAAGCGCCTGCCGCCCGGCGCGCCGCGCGAGTACGACGCCGCCTACTACCACCACCAGCTCCCGGGCGGGATGGTGACGACGACGATCCGCATGCTCGACGAGATCGGCCGGCCCGAGCTGTTCTCCGCGGTGCTCGAGGAGATCGTGCGCGTGCGCGCGGAGATGGGCTATCCGATCCTCGTCACGCCGGTGTCGCAGCTGATGGCGACGCAGGCGTTCCGCAACGTCGTCGACGACGAGCGCTGGAGCACCGTGTCGGACGAGACGGTGCGCTACTTCCTCGGCCACTACGGCGAGTTCCCGGCGCCGCCGGATCCCGACGTCGCCGACAGGGTGCTGTCGCGGCCCGCGGTCGAGGCGCTGCGCGACGCCGAGCCGGTCGGCCTCGACGGCGCGCGGGCCCGCTTCGGCACGGGGATCTCGGACGAGGAGCTGCTGCTGCGCCTGACGATGCCGGCGGAGCAGGTGGACGCGATGCGCGCGGCCGGGCCGATCGCTGAGCGGACGGCCGCCGCGGTCGCCGGCCGCCATCCGCTCGTCGCCCTGCTGCGTGAGGTCGAGCGGCGCCGCTCGATCACGTATCTCCGCGTCGCCAAGGGCGACGACCTGGTGGTGTGGCGCCGTGCGTCTTGACGAGGTCCGCGGCTTCGTCTTCGACATCGACGGGACGCTCGTGCACCGGACGGGCCCCGAGGAGGTGCACGCCATCCCGGGCGCGCGCGAGGTGCTCGAGCGGATCACGGCGTCCGGCCGGCCGTTCGCGGTCTTCACGAACGGGAGCCACCTGCCGCCGGACGCGTTCGCGGAGCAGCTGCGCGCGGCCGGGCTGCCGGTCGCGGACGGCCAGGTGCTGACGCCGCTCCGCTCGGTGATGGCGTACCGCGGCGCGATGCGCGTGCTCCCGTTCGCGAGCGACTCCGCGCGCGCGTACCTCGCCGAGAACGGGATGGAGCTCGTCGACGACGGCGACCCGGTCGACGCGGTCTTCGTCGCCCATTCGGATCACGTCGACTTCGAGGAGCTCGAGCGCGCCGCACGCGCCGTCATCGCGGGTGCGAAGCTCCTCACGGCCAGCTACGTCCCCGCCTACGCGGGCGCGAACGGCCCGATCCTCAGCCGCGGCGCGATGATCACCGCCGCGATCGCGAAGGCGAGCAGCTCCCGCCCCGTCGTCGTCGGCAAGCCGTCGCAGGCCGCCGTGCGCGTGATGCGGCGGCAGCTCGGCATCCGCTCCGAGGAAATGGCGATGGTCGGCGACGACTTCCGCCTCGACGTCGCGCTCGGCCGGCTCGGCCGCTCGACCACGGTCCTCGTCCGCACCGGCATCAGCGCCGACCTCGACCTCGACACCGTGCCGGCGGGCCGCCGACCGGACCTGACCGTCGGGACGATCGCCGAGCTGCTCGACCGGCTCTGACGCGACTCCTGCGCGTGTCGGAGGGCCAGGGGGCAGACCAGGGCCTCCGACGGGGGCGACGGACGGGCCGGCCGACCAAGCTCCCCGGCGTCACGCCGCCCAGGGAGGTCGTCATGAGCGCTGTCGAGAGCGCAACCGAGATCCGTTCGTTCCAGGTCGAGTTTCCCGACGAGGCGCTGGACGACCTCCGCCGCCGGCTCGCCGCCGTGCGCTGGCCGACCAAGGAGCTCGTCGACGACCGCTCGCAGGGCGTGCAGCTGGCGACGGCCCAGGCGCTCGCCCGCTACTGGGCGAGGGACTACGACTGGGCCCGGTGCGCGGAGAGGCTGAACGCGCTGCCCCAGTTCACGACCGAGATCGACGGCGTGGACGTCCACTTCATCCACGTGCGCTCGCAGCACGAGAACGCCTTGCCGCTGATCATGACCCACGGCTGGCCGGGCTCGGTGATCGAGCTGCTCGAGACCGTCGGGCCGCTGACCGACCCGACCGCGCACGGCGGAACCGCGGAGGACGCGTTCCACCTCGTCCTGCCCTCCCTGCCGGGCTACGGCTTCTCCGGGCAGCCGACCGAGATCGGGTGGGATCTGGGCCGGACCGCACGGGCCTGGGCCGAGCTCATGCGCCGTCTCGGCTACACGCGCTACGTCGCCCAGGGCGGCGACGTCGGCGCCGGCGTGACCGACGCGATGGGCCGCCAGGCTCCCGAGGGCCTGATCGGCATCCACACCAACCTGCTGGTGCCGGCGTTGGGTGGGCCCATGCCGACGAACACCGACGAGGAGCGCGCCGCGGCCGCGCAGATCGCCACCTTCCGGCAGTCCGGAAACGGCTACTTCGTCGAGATGGCCAGCCGCCCGCAGACGATCGGCTACGCCCTGCTGGACTCGCCGGTCGCCCTCGCGGCGTGGATGGCCGACCACGACACGGACGCCTACTACAAGATCGCCGCGGCGTTCGTCGACGGGGAGCCCTCGGGCAACCTCACCCCGGACCACATCCTCGACAACATCACGGTGTACTGGCTGACCGGCACCGGCGCCTCGGCCGCCCGGTCGTACTGGGAGGCCTACGGCGCCGACGCCCCCGCCGCACGCCTCCAGCCCCTGCCCCCGCCGACGATCCCGTTCGGCTTCACGACGTTTCCCGGCGAGATCTGGCGGACCCCGCGCAGCTGGGTCGAGGCGTCGTATCCGAACGTCGTCTACTTCAACGAGGTCGACCGGGGCGGCCACTTCGCCGCCTGGGAGGAGCCCGAGCTTCTCTCCGAGGAGCTGCGCGCCGCGTTCAGGTCGCTGCGCTGACCCACACATCACGCTGCCAAGGGAGGTCGTCATGAGCGCTGTCGAGAGCGCAACCGAGATCCGTTCGTTCCAGGTCGAGTTTCCCGACGAGGCGCTGGACGACCTCCGCCGCCGGCTCGCCGCCGTGCGCTGGCCGTCCGGGGAGCTCGTCGACGATCGCTCGCAGGGCGTGCAGCTGGCGACGATGCAGGCGCTCGCCCGTTACTGGGCGAGGGACTACGACTGGGGCCGGTGCGCGGAGAGGCTGAACGCGCTGCCCCAGTTCACGACCGAGATCGACGGCGTGGACGTCCACTTCATCCACGTGGAGTCGCGGCACGAGAACGCGCTGCCGCTGATCATGACGCACGGCTGGCCGGGCTCGGTGATCGAGCTGCTCGAGACCGTCGGGCCGCTGACCGATCCGACCGCGCACGGCGGAACCGCGGAGGACGCGTTCCACCTCGTCCTGCCGTCCGTGCCCGGGTACGGCTTCTCCGGCAAGCCCACCGAGCTCGGCTGGGACAGCGGCCGCACGGCTCGGGCCTGGCCGGAGCTGATGCGCCGTCTCGGCTACACGCGCTACGTCGCCCAGGGCGGCGACGTCGGCGCCGCCGTCAGCGACGCGATGGGCCGCATCGCGCCCGAGGGGCTCGTCGCGGTCCACACGAACCTGTTCGTGCCGGGTCTCGCCGGCATCCCGCTGCCGGAGAACACCGACGAGGAACGCGCCGCCCGTGCGCAGGGCGCCGCGTTCAGGGCGACCGGCTTCGGCTACTTCCTGGAGCAGGCGACGCGCCCGGAGACGATCGGCTACGCGCTTCTCGACTCACCGGTCGCGCTCGCGGCCTGGATGCTCGACCACGACACGGACGCCTACTACAAGATCGCGTCGGCGTTCGTCGACGGGAAGCCGTCCGGCAACCTGACGCGCGACCACATCCTCGACAACATCACCGTCTACTGGCTGACCGGGACGGGCGAGTCGGCGGCGCGGTCGTACTGGGAGAGCGGGCAGGCGCAGGCCAGGGCGAAGGCGGCGGGCCAGGCTCCGCCGCCGATGAGCCTTCCGTTCGGTTTCACCACGTTCCCGGGCGAGATCGTGAAGACCCCGCGCAGCTGGGTCGAGGCGGCGTACCCGAACGTCGTCTACTTCAACGAGGTCGACCGGGGCGGCCACTTCGCCGCCTGGGAGGAGCCGCAGCTCTTCTCCGAGGAGCTGCGGGCCGCGTTCCGCTCGCTCCGCTGACCGACGTATCCCGAGGGAGGAACCGCATGGCCGTCCAGCAGGCGCCGGGAATCAGCCGCCTCGATCTCCAGCAGCACGATCTCAGCGTCCCCGGACGCGAGGTGATCCAGAACCGCGTCGAGATCGGCTACGTCGTCGAGAAGGGGAAGCCGTTCCTCGTGCTGGTCGAATAGCGCGCGTCAGCCGCCGTCGAGAAACGCGCGGACGTGGTCGGCGAACTGCTCGGGATACTGGTCGAGGAACCCGTGGCCGGCGTCCGCGTAGATCCGTAGCTGCGAGTTGGGCAGGCGGCGCGCGAGGAGACGGCTGTTCTCCGTGATCATCAGCGTGTCGTTGTCGCCGGCGGCGACGAACGTCGGCTGGGTGATCGCCTCGAGCCGCACGAGCTTCGACGGGTCCGGGATCCCCCAGCGCGCGAACGCCTCGAGCTGCGCGTCCCGCGTGGCCAGGTCGGTCGGCTCGTCACGGTCGACCGTCCGCGCCGAGATCCGCTGCAGGAACTGCATCGCCTTGTCCCGGCTCTCCTCCGAGCCGGAGAAGAACAGCCTGATGAAGCGGTTCGGGTCGAGCACGTCCTGCGTGGCGAGCGCGACGACGTCGTCGGACCAGCGGTGGATCCTCGGCGCGCCCATCGGCGCGGTGCCGGCGAGCACGAGCCTGCGGATCAGCCGCGGCCGCACGAGCGCGACGTCCTGCGCGACGTAGCCGCCGAGCGAGAAGCCGAGCAGATCGATCTGCCGGAGCTCGAGCGCGTCGACGAAGCGGAGCACGTCGCGCGCCATGTCGGGGACGTTGTCCGGGACGGCCCCGGTCGAGCCGCCGACGCCCCGGTTGTCGACCAGGACGACCTCACGGTCGGCGGCGAGACGGTCGACGAGCGCAGGGTCCCAGTTGTCGAGGTTGCCGCGGAAGTGCTGGAGGCACACGAGCGGCGGCGCTGCGGCCTCGGCGTTCCCGAAGCGACGGTAGACGAGCGTCGCGCCCTCGATCTCGGCCGAGCGGTTCTCGGCGCTGAGCTGGCCCACCGCGTCCGTCGTGACGGCGGCGGACACGCTAGTTCTCCCGTCCGAAGATCGAGAGGAAGAGCAGGAAGACGTTGAGGACGTCGAGGAAGATCGACGCGGCGAGGAGGGGCGCCGTGCGGATGTCCCTGCTGCGCCGCAGCCGCTGGAAGTCGAACAGCGTCAGCCCGGCGAAGATCGCGAGACCCGCGATCGCGTAGATCAGCTCCCCGTTCGGGATGTGCACGAAGATGAGCACGATCCCGAAGACGATCAGCGCCACGAGCGCCCAGAAGAAGACGCGTGCGAACGCCGACAGGTCGCGCCGGGTCGCATACCCGGCCGCGCCGAACCCCGCGATGAACAGCGCCGTCGCCCCGCCCGCCTGCCAGAGCGCCTGCGGGTCGGCGCCGGCGTAGTAGCCGATGGTCGGCGCCAGCGCGAGGCCGAACAGGAACCCGAAGGCGAAGAGCAGCGCGAGGGCGAGCCCCTCGGAGCGACCGACGGCGACGTTCATGGCGAGCAGCGCGCCGAACGCTGCGAGATAGAGGAGCCCCACCCAGCCGCCCGTCATGTCGCGGCCGGCGTAGGCGCCGAGCGCGAAGAAGCCCGCCGTCAGCGCGACGAGGCCCATCGTCTGTCCGAACAGGGCCCCGCTCTCGTCGCGGCTCAGCTGGGCCGGGACCGCGGGTGTCGTTGCGCTCATTCGCTGCTCCTTTCGTCTCGAGGGAGCGTCGCGTCCCCGCGGATCCGTCGCGTCCGTCGATGCCCTGGTCGACCCACTGGTGTCGCGCAGACCAGGGCTTTCGACGGGGGCGACGCGGAGGCCGGAAGGTCAGGCTTCGCGGCGATGACCGTGTTCGAGCGCCTGCACATGCCCTCGCTCGACGGGGCGACGGGATGGCTCAACTCCGAGCCGCTCGATCCCGCCGGGCTGCGCGGCCACGTCGTCGTCGTGAACTTCTGGACGCTGACCTGCATCAACTGGCTGCGCCAGGAGCCGTACGTCCGCGCCTGGTGGCGGGCCTACCGGGGCGACGGGCTGATCGTGATCGGAGTCCATACGCCGGAGTTCTCGTTCGAGAAGGAGATCGACCGCGTCCGAACGGCGACGACGGCGCGGGAGATCGACTATCCGGTCGCGCTCGACAGCGACTACGGGGTCTGGAGCGCCTTCGACAACCACTACTGGCCGGCGCTCTACTTCGTCGACCGGGACGGGATCATCCGGGACGAGCACTTCGGCGAGGGGCGCTACGAGCAATCGGAGCGCACGATCCAGGAGCTGCTCGGCGTCGAGCGCGGGCCCGTCCGGGTCGAAGGGGCCGGCGTGGAGGCGGCGGCCGACTGGGACGACCTGCGCACGCCCGAGACGTATCTCGGCTACGCGCGCGGCGAGCGTCGCTCCGACGGTCGCGCGGAACGGCTGCGCCTCAACCACTGGGCCCTCGCCGGCGAATGGACGGTCGGCCCGGAGAAGGTCGAGCTCGAGGAGGCCGGCGGGAGCATCGCCTTCCGCTACCAGGCGCGCGACGCGCATCTCGTGCTCTCTCCGGGAGCGCACGATCCGATTCCGTTCCGTGTTCGCCTCGACGGCGAGGCCCCCGGCCCGTCGCACGGCATCGACGTCGACGCGGACGGGAACGGCGTGATCCGCGACGGCCGCCTCTACCAGCTCGTGCGCGAGCGCGACGCGGTCCGCGAGCGCACGGTGGAGATCGTCTTCCTCGAGCCCGGGGCCGAGGCGTACGTCTTCACGTTCGGATAGCCGTCACACGAGCGTGGGTTCCGGCTCCCGCCGCGGCAGCGCGGTGCGCAGGCCGGCGCGCGAGTCGATCCCGAGCTTGGCGAACACCTTGCGCAGGTGCCACTCGACGGTGCGCGGGCTGATGAACAGCATCGCGCCGATCTCCGGGTTGGTGAGCCCGTCGCGGGCGAGCCGGGCGATCTGCTCCTCCTGCGGGGTGAGCTGGTCGCGCGTCTCGGCCTTGCGCTTGCGCACCTTCGCGCCGGTGGCGACCAGCTCGCGGCGCGCGCGCTCGGCGAACGCCTCCATCCCGATCGCGGCGAGCTGGTCGTGGGCGCTGCGCAGCTGCTCGCGCGCGTCGACGCGCCGCCCGGCGCGGCGCAGCCACTCGCCGTAGAGCAGATGCGCGCGGGCGAGCTCCGTGCGCACGCGCGTGCGGCTCAGCCGCTCGATCGCCTCGCGGTACAGCTCGGCGGCGGCGGCGCCGTCGGCGAGCAGCGCCCGGGCGCGCGCCTCGACGCCGAGCGCGAGATCGTTGCCGCACGGCTGCGTCGCCTCCGCGAGCCGCCCGAGCGCGGCGCGTGCGAGCTCGGCGTCTCCTCCGCGTGTGGCCGCCTCCACCAGCTCGGGCAGCGCCCACATCGAGATCCACGGCTCGAACGTGTTCGAGGTCGCCTGCCGGGCCGCCGCCATCGCCTCCTCGTACCGGCCGAGGCCGTTGTAGAGGACCGCGGCCGCCCAGTGCGCGTTCGTCGCCGCCAGGCCCTGCCCTCCGGCTTCTGCCTGCTCGAGCGCGCTCGCGATCGCCGCGGAGGCCTCGTCCTCGTTTCCCTGCAGCGCCCGCAGCCTGAGCAGCGCGTAGGGCGCGATGCGGCCGCCGGTCGCCGCCGCCACGCTCTCGGCCTCCGCGACGATCGCGGCTGCGCCGGCGAAGTCGCCGATCCACGCGCTCGCCAAGCCCTGCGCGGCGAGGGGAATCGGCAGCTGCGCGAGCGCGCCGGCGTCGCGGACGAGCCGCACCTGCCGGGCGGCGATCGCGCGCGTGCTCTCGTCGTCCCAGACGGCGTCGCTGGCCGCAGTCGCCATCCAGCCCCAGTGCAGGCTGTCCTCCAGGGAGATGCCGTCGCGGGCGAACGACCGTCCCACGTCGAGCAGGGTCGGGGCGGCGGCGGCGTGTCCGTCGGTGGTGAGCAGCGCCAGGCCGTCGAGCAGCAGGTCGAGCGGACTCGGCGTCCCCGTCGGCGGCGGGAGGGCCTGGACGGCGCGGCAGATCTCCGGCAGCTCGTCCCGCCCGGCCGCAGGCCCGGCGAAGACGGCCGCGGCCCAGGCGATCAGATACGTCTCGCGCGCGAGCTCCAGGTCGAACGGCTCGAGCCGCCTCGCGGCCCGGAGCAGCAGAGGCGGAGCGTCGCTGCCGAAGCCCGAGGCGAAGGCGATGTGGCCGCGCAGGAGGCCGGCGCGGGCGTGCTGGAACTCGTCGAGCGGTCCGACCTCGGCTGTGGCGAGGAGCCCGAGCGCCGCGTCGAAGGCGCCCGCCTGGAGGCTCGCCTGCGCAGCCGCGAGCGCGCGCTCCGATCGGCGCGCGGGGTCGACCGTCATCGCGACGGCGCGCTGCAGGAACGCGGCCGCCGCCGCAACCCCGCCGCGAGCCTGCGCTCGGCCGGCCGAGCGCTCGAGCTCGGCCGCGACCTCTTCGCCGGGTCCCGGCGTCGCGCGCGCGCGGTGCCAGGCGCGCCGGTCCGGGTCGAGCTCGGCGTCGGTCGCCTCCGCGAGAGCGTGATGCACGCGGTGGCGGTCGTCGTCGGCCGCCGAGCGATAGGCGGCGGAGCGGACGAGGGGGTGCGCGAACTCCACGCGGCCGCCGACCTTGAGCAGCCCCGCGTCCACCGCCGGCCCGAGCGCCGACATGTCGAGCCCGAGGGTCTCCGCGGCGCGATGGAGCAGCACGGGGTCGCCGAGCGGCTCCGCCGCCGCGGCGAGCGCGAGCAGCCGCGTGTCGGAGGAGAGCTGGGAGAGCCGCCGGGCGTAGCTCAACTCGATCTTGCCGGCGACCGGTCCGGCGCTCGGAAGACCGAAGCCGCCGGCGAGGTCGGCCGCGTTCCAGGTACGCGGCAGCTCGAGCAGCGCGAGCGGGTTGCCGTGGCTCTCCGTGATGATCTGGTCGCAGACGGCGGCGTCGAGCGGTCCGTACATGTTCTCGAGCAGCAAGGCCCGCGCGTCGCTCTCGTCGAGCCCTCCGACCGCGAGCACCGGGAGCCCGGCGAACGAGTCGTCGCTGCTGCCGGACCGCACGGAGCACACGACCGCGACCCGCTCGACGAGCAGGCGCCGGGCGACGAACCCGAGGATCTGCTCGGAGGTGCGGTCGAGCCACTGCGCGTCGTCGACGACGCAGACGAGCGGTCGCCGCTCGGCGACCTCGGCGAACAGCGTCAGCGCGGCGAGGCCGACGAGGAACCGGTCCGGCGCCGGACCCGTGCTCCGCCCGAACACGGTCGCGAGCGCGTCGCGCTGCGGGACGGGCAGCTGCTCGAGGTGGTCCAGCATCGGCGCGCAGAGCTGGTGGAGGCCGCTGTAGGCGAGCTCCATCTCCGACTCGACGCCGGCGGCGGTCGCGACGTGCCAGTCGGCCGCCCCGTCGAGCACATGGCCGAGCAGCGCGCTCTTGCCGACGCCGGCCTCGCCGCGCAGGACGACGACGCGGCTTTGCCCCGCCTGGACGTCGGCCAGGAGCCGGTCGAGCGCCTCGCATTCGCTCCGACGTCCGAGCAGCTTCGGGCGTTGAGGGCGATCCCCGCTCACCGGCGGCCTCCTTTCGCCTCGCCAGACGAGCCTACCTGTGCCGATCTCGGCTACGGAAGGCGCCGCAGACCAGGGCACCCACCAGGGCATTCCCCTGGCGCGACGCGGCGGGCGACGCGCGACGGTGGCGCCGTAGTCGACCCGTGGAGGGAGCGATGAGCAGCACCGAGGTGCGGACGAGCGGCGCGGCCGGCGGCTCAGGCGGCGGGCGGGTCGACCTGAAGCTCGAGGTCGTGGTCATCCCGGTGTCCGACGTCGACCGGTCGAAGCAGTTCTACGAAGGCCTGGGCTGGCGGGTCGACGCCGACATCGTCGTGGGCGACGCCTTCCGGGTCGTCCAGTTCACGCCTCCGGGCTCCGGGTGCTCGGTCTCGTTCGGCAAGGGAGTGACGGCGGCGGCTCCCGGCTCGGCGCAGGGCGAGCTGATCGTCTCCGACATCGAGGCTGCGCGCGAGGAGCTCGCCGGCCGCGGCGTCGACGTCAGCGAGGTCTTCCACGGCTCGCCGTTCAATCCCGCGGGGCGGATCAGCGGTCCCGACCCCGAGCGTGCGAGCTACAAGTCGTACGCCTCCTTCGAGGACCCGGACGGCAACCGCTGGCTGCTCCAGGAGGTCACCCTCCGGCTGCCCGGTCGCATCGATTCCACCGAGACGGCGTTCTCGTCCACCGCGGATCTGGCGAGCGCGATGCGGCGCGCGTCCGCCGCCCACGGCGAGCACGAGCAGCGCACGGGCGAGGCGGACGCGAACTGGCCGGACTGGTACGCCGCGTACATGGTCGCGGAGCAGAAGGGCGACGAGCTGCCGACGTGAGCGGCGAGGAGCAGCTCGCCGGACAGACGGTCGTGGTGATCGGCGGCAGCTCCGGCATCGGGCTCGAGACGGCGCGGCGCGCGCGCGAGGAGGGAGCCGACGTGATCATCACGGCGCGCGACCCCGACCGCCTGCACCGAGTCGGGCTCGAGCTCGGGGCCAGCATCGCGGCGTTCGACGCGACCGACGCCGATCGCCTCGACCGGTTCTTCGACGAGCTGCCCGACCCGATCGACCACCTCATGCTCACGGGCGGCGGGCCGTACTACGCGCCGCTCGCGGAGCTGGACTGGGAGGAGGCGCGCCGCGACGTCGAGGCGCACTTCTGGGCGGTCCTCCGCGTCGCGCGCCGTGCCGCCGGCAGCGTTCGGCCCGGCGGCACGGTGCTGTTCATCGGCGGCACCGGCGGCCGGCATCCTGCGGTCGGCACCTCGACCATCTCGACGTTCAGTGCGGGGCTGCCGGCGCTGACGAAGACGCTCGCGCTCGAGCTCGCGCCCGTCCGCGTCAACCTGATCGCGCCGGGCTTCGTCGACACGCCGCTGTCGGCGCGGATTCTCGGCGACCGGCTGGACGCGCGGCGCGAGCAGCTCCGCACGACGCTGCCGATCGGCCGGGTCGTCGGCCCTGCCGACGTCGCGGCACTCGCCGTCCACCTGATGACGAACACGGCGGTGACCGGCGCGACCTTCGACATCGACGGCGGCCAGCAGCTCGTGGAGGTGTGAGCACGATGATCGAGGTCGGCGCCTACCGCACCCGCACCGACGCGGAGCTCGCCCAGTCCGCGCTCGCGGCGGCCGGCATCGAGTCCGAGCTGGCGGCCGACGACGCCGGCGGCGCCTATCCGTTCGACCTCACCGGCAGCGTGCGCCTCCTCGTCGACGAGGCGGACGCCGACGATGCCAGGACGGTCCTGTCGGGCGCGGCGCCGAGCTTCGAGACCGACGTGAAGCCGCTCTTCCGCGAGAGCGACCGCAGCGCGATGCTGTCCCATTTCGATCTCTGGTCCCACGACGACGTCAAGGCGAACGCCGACGCCATCCTCGGCGCCGTTCGCGCGGGGACGATGCCGTGCGACGGGGCGTGGCCGGCGGACAAGGTCGACCTCCTCCAGCGCTGGATCGAGAGCGGCGCGCCCGCGTGAGCTGACGGCGACGCCGACGCGTCAGCCGCACCACGCCGCGGCGACGCCGAGGACGACCTCGCGGAGCCGCTCGAGCGACGCGAGGTCGACCCACTCGACGGCGGCGTGCGCTCCCTCTCCGGCGGGGCCGTAGAGAACGGTCGGGATGCCGGCGGCCGCGATCAGCGCGGCATCCGTCCAGAACGGCGCGCCGGCGTGTCCGTCGGCACCGGCGGCGCGGACGACGAGCTCGACGAACGGGTGGTCGGCGGGCGCCTCGTAGGGCTCGCGCGCCGCGATGATCCGCAGCCCCGCATCGCCGGCGATCCGCCGCAGCTCGCGTTCGACCTGCTCGACCGTCTCACCCGGAATCGTGCGCCGCTCGCCGGTGAGCAGGCAGCGTGCAGGAAAGCTCGACAGCTCCTGGCCGCCCTCGATCAGCGACGTATGCAGCGAGGCCGGCCCGGCCAGCGGATGGCGCGGCCCGCTCTGGAGCGCTGCGTCCAGCTCCGCGAGCGCCGTGAGGACGGGGCCCATCTTCGCGATCGCGTCGACGCCGAGATCGGGGCGCGAGCCGTGCGCGGCGACGCCCGTCGTCTCGAGCTCGAAGCCGACGAAGCCGCGGTGCGCGACCGCGACGCGCAGATCGGTCGGCTCGACGACGATCGCCGCGTCGGCGTGAACGTGCGCGAGCACCGTCTCCGTACCGACCGACGCGAGCTCCTCGTCGGAGACCGCGGTGACGATCACGTCGCCGCGCAGCCCGGTCGCCTCCGCAGCGGCGACGAGGATCGCCGCGACGGCGCCCTTCATGTCGTACGAGCCGCGCCCGTGGAGCCGCCCGTCCTCGACGCGCGGCTCGAGCGGCGCGTCCATCCCGGCGACGCCGACGGTGTCGAGATGGCCGTTGAGCATGAGCGAGCGCCCGCCGCCGGATCCGCGCCGCGTCGCGATCACGCTCGGCCGGTCGCCGCCGACGACCTCGACCTCGAGCCCGTGCGCCGTGCACCAGTCCGCCACGAAGAACGCGATCTCCTCCTCGCCCGCGCCGCCCGGCACGAGTGCGGGGTTGACGGAGTCGATCGCGACCAGCGCGGCCGCGAGCTCCGCGACGTCGTTCGGGCGGTCTCGCGATCTCACCGCGTGGACCATAAGGCTCCGAGCTCTTGAGGCGTGCGTCGGGCGCCCCTATAGTCCGCCGATGCGGCTCGTCTGGATCGTCGTCGTCGGCGCCGTCATCGGCGCCGCCGCAGTCTCGGCGTGGGCGGGGGGGCCGACGCAGCGTGACGAGCGGGCGATCGCCGCCGAGGGCGCGCGCGGGCTGTTCCTCGCGGCGATCAACCAGGAGGAGTTCGCGCGCGAGCATCCCGACGACCCGAAGCAGGGCGCGACGCCGTACGCCATGGCCCATGACTCGGTCCGCGAGCTGACGAACGTGGCGGCCACCGCGAAGAAGTTCCTGTCCGAGGATCCGGCCTGGATGGGGAAGAACTCGGACGGGCTCTGGGAGCAGGTCCTCACGCTCGCCGACGCGGCGCTCGGTCACGACCGCCTCGCGATGGAGCACTTCAAGGCGCGCAAGGGCTCGTTGGACGGGCTGTACGAGCTCGGCGAAGCGATCACCTACAAGAAGCGCGGGATGAAGATCGCCGCCGAGCTGGCGAAGCCGGCGTGCGCGATCCTCATCGACGTCCGCGGCCCGATCACGGTCAACGGCGTGCCGCAGGGCGAGCCGCAGGCGACGTTCGCCTTCAGCTGCACCGAGCCCATCCGCACGATCAAGATCTGGACGCCGGGCGAGCAGCTCGACCAGTGCAGCGCAGCGGGCAGCTGCGCGATCGCGAACGGCAACGACGTGACGGAGCAGGCGGGCGGGACGAAGCAGCCCTCGGTCACGGTCCAGGGCAACCTCGCCGACGGCGAGCAGGCGGTCATCGACATCGTCCCGATCGCCGGCGACTCGTACAGCTACGTCGTCGACGAGGTCATGTAGGCGCGCTCGACGCGCGCACGACGAGCTCGACGCCGGCGACGTGGTGGCGCGACGCCGCCTCGCGCGAGCGCTGCATCTCGCCGATCATCGTCACCGCCGCACGCGCGATGTCCTCCTTGTCCTGGCGGATCGTCGTCAGCGCCGGCCGCACGATCGACGCCGCCTCGACGTCGTCGAAGCCGACGACGGCGACGTCGCCGGGAACGCGGAGACCCGCCTCCTCGATCGCGCGCATCGCGCCGATCGCCATCAGGTCGCCGCAGACGAAGACGGCGTCCGGCGACTCGCGGAGCGACAGCAGCTGCCGCATCGCCCGGTAGCCGCCGCGCTCGGTGAAGTCCGCGACGACGACGTCCTCGTCCCGGTACTCCGCGCCGGCCTCCTCGAGCTCCCGCCGGTACCCGTCGAGGCGGTCCTTGCCCGGCGGCGTGTCGAGCCGCCCGGCGCAGCAGACGATGCGCCGGCGCCCGAGCTCGAGCAGATGCCGGACGGCGAGCCGAGCCCCGCCCGCGTTGTCGGCCGTGACGAAGCCGAACCACGGGCCGAACGAGCGGATGTCGACGTCGACGCCGACCGTCGGCACGCCGACCGCCGCCAGCTCGCGCACCTCTCGCCCGCCGCGGTCGATCTCGCTGCGGTCGATCCCGAGCAGCACGAGGCCGTCGACGCGGCGCGAGAGCGCCCGGTGCACGTAGTGCTCCGCCGACTCGTCCGGATGGCCGGCGAGCAGCAGGAGGTCGTAGTTCCTCTCGCCCGCGCTGTAGCGCACCGCGTCGAGCAGCTCGCGGAGGAACGGGTGGCCGATGCGGCGGTTCGGCTCGAGCGTCGCGACGATGACGCCGATCACGTTCGACCGCTGCGTCACGAGCAGCCGCGCGCCCTCGTGCGGCCGGTACCCGAGGTCGCGCGCAACCGACTCGATCAGCTCGCGCGTCTTCGGGTCGACCGAGCCCGTCCCGGTCAGCGCGCGCGAGACGGTCGACGTCGAGAAGCCGCTGACCCGCGCGACGTCCTTCAGCGTCGTCACGCGGGGGAACCCGTTCATGTGCCTCATCGTTTCACGCGGGCGGGAGGACGCCGGGCGCCCTCCCGCCGGCGTCGGTCCGCTACGGCCTGCCGTGCGACCGCTTCTCGTAGACGGCCACGTAGGCCACCTTCATCGGCTTCCCCGACACGGTGCTCGGGGTGACGACCTGCGGGAACGGCGTCGAGCCGCTGCAGCCCCCGGTGTGCGGGAAGAAGTTGCACTCGGCCCACGGGAACGCTCCGCCCATCGCCACGTTCAGGATCACGAAGAACCCGTGATTCGTCGCGCTCTCCCAGACGTCGCTCGGGACCTGGGTCGAGTTGATCGTGAAGAAGTTCGTCCCATCGAGGTAGAACCGGAGCTGGTTCGGCGTGACGCTCCGGTCGAGCTCCATCGCGTAGATGTGGAAGCCGTCCTGGAGCGTCGCGTCGTTCGTCGTGCCGCCGATCCCGTTCGTCTCGTTGCACGGCCCGCCCGACGGGACGCCGCAATGGAGCGTCGAGAAGTCGGTCGGCCGGCCGTTGATGTTCTCCATGATGTCGATCTCGCCGATCGACGGCCAGTTGAGGTAGTTGCCGCGGAACGCCGCGCCGAGCATCCAGAACGCCGGCCAGTAGCCGGCGGCCGCCGGGCCGACGCCGGTCTGCGGCAGCTGGATCGCCGCCTGCACGCGCAGGATGCCGTGGTCGCCCGCGGTGAAGTCGGTCCGGCGGGTCTCGATCCGGCCCGACGTCCAGTTGCCGAGACTGTCGCTGACGGGCGTGATCAGCAGGTCACCGCGCCCGTCGAGCGAGACGTTCTTCGTGCTGCGCGTCATCGTCTCGATCTCGAACGTGCCCCAGTTCTCGGGGCAGCCGGTGCAGCCGTAGCCGGTGCCGGTGTCGTAGATCCAGTTGAACGGGTCGACCGGCCAGCCGGGCAGCCCGTTGAAGTCGTCCTTCCAGACGAGGTTGAACCCCGGCGGCGCCGGCGGCGCGAACACCGGCGGCCCGTCGTGCCGCGTCGCGGCGCCCGCAGGCCCCGCGAGCAGCGCCACCGCCGCAGCGGCGACCACGGCCGCGGCGGCCCAGGCCGCCCTCCCTCTCCATGCGACTGCCATGACTCACGCTCCTTCGGTCGGACTGACGGACGGACCGCTTCTATCGCCTTATGGGAACGCTGTCAACAGCAGAAAAACAGTGATTTGCGCATTTTGTGGGAGCGATCCCACGAGTGTCCGGAGAGATTCTCCCAGGCCTCGGCGTTCTCGCGACCCGCAGCCGGGTGGATCAGCTAGCCGTTGCCGGCGTCGTCGCCTTCCGGGGCTCCCGGGCAATTCTTCTGCGACCACGCCAGCGCGACGACGTTGTCGAGGACCTCCTCCGGCGGGCTGTCCTGGACGCTTTGCGGACGCAGCGACTCGAGGGTGATCGTCTCGGGGCCGTTGACGGCGCCCGATATCGCTACCGGCCCGTGCTCGAACCGCTTGTCCCAGATCTGCAGGCCGGGGCCGAGACGCCGACCAGGCCGAGCGCC
>Ga0335080_10000905_pt1 | contig 28247 bp, 22 predicted proteins | sample Lox_Sample_34_FD_206720 | JGI IMG/M metagenome (GOLD analysis project Ga0335080, IMG submission 206720) | Soil microbial communities from Loxahatchee National Wildlife Refuge, Florida, United States - Lox_Sample_3.4 | ecosystem: Environmental > Terrestrial > Soil > Wetlands | place: USA... | reverse complement strand
AAAGAGATTTCATTTTCGTCGGAGAGTTCATTCGATCACTTCGAAATTCTTGAGCTTCGCTTCATTGACGGTCAGGCCGAGGCCGGGCGTCTTTTCATCCAAATCAATGTAGCCGTCCTTCGGCGTCGGTTCGCCGTTGAAACAATACCAGAACAGTTCGTTGCCGACCTCAACGTCCACCGGCGGGAAAAATTCCGCCATCGGCGAATTCAAGCTTGCCATGACGACGTGATAATTGTGCATCTGCCCGGCGTGCGGAATGACGGGGATCGAATGCGCCTCGGCCAGCGCCGCGATTTTGCGCGCCTGTGAAATGCCACCGACACGGTTGGTGTCGAACTGTATGTAATCCACGGCGCGCGCCTCGAGCAGCTCGCGAAAACCGTACAGCGTGAATTCGTGCTCGCCACCCGCAATCGGAATCCGCCCGAATCTTCTCAACTCGGCGTAACCGTGGATGTCATCGGGAATCACAGGTTCTTCGAGCCAGCGCAAATTGAATTTTTCCAGCAACGGAATCATGCGTTTGGCGTAATCCAGGTTCCAGCCCATGTACGCATCGGCCATCACGTCCACGCCGTCGCCTATCGCTTCGCGCACGATGCGAACCAGCGCGACGTTCTGTTGCATGCCTTCCGCGCCGTCGGTCGGGCCCCAGCCGAACCGGAGCTTCATTGCTTGGTAACCTTCCTCCTTGTACTTTTTTGATTCGTACGCCAGATCGTCCAGTGGCGTCGCGTAAAGTCGGCTCGCATAGACGGGAATTTTCGGCTTCGTCCGCCCGCCGAGCAAACGATAGACCGGCTGGTTCGCCGATTTGCCGAGCAGGTCCCAGAGCGCGATGTCCACGGCGCTGATGGCGACCATGCCGATACCGTTGCGCCCGAAAGCCATCGTTTTGCGGTACATGTGCTGCCACAGAAAATCAATGTCCCACGGATCGGCGCCGAGCAGCAGCGGTTTGAGGTAAAGGTCAATCACCTGTTTGGTGACGTGTGGCGACAGGGCGGCGTTGCCGAGGCCAACCAGACCATCGTCGGTGAAAATTTCCACGAGCAGCCAACTGTGAAACGTGAACGTCCCCATCGTCGCTTTCGTGAGCATCGGCGAAATGGCGTCCATCGGGTTGGTGCAAAAATGCGGCGGCAACGGAACGGTTTTGCCGCGCCATTCGACGACGCGCGTGCGGATTTCTTTGATTTTCATTTCAGTGTTTTCAGTTTGATTTCCACGGCTTCTCCAGCGTAGTCCACGACCGCGTCAGGCGTTTCCGCCGGGGCGATTCCTCCGCTGTGTTCGGGCGAGACGATGATGACGCGAAACGTACGATTATTCAACATGCCCGGAAACTGTCCCTGCCGTTTGCCAATGGTGAGCGTGTGCGTGGTTTCCTTCCAGGCAATGGGAATGGTGGAATACTCTCTTCGCTCGTAATCATAATTGTCACCCTCGTCCTCGTAGAGCTTAAAGTCACCGTCCGCACCCGGGTAAACGCGCAACTCGATTGGATCGGACTTTTCCATGGCGTATTCAATTCGCGGGCCGTAAGGAATGATCGAACCGGCGCGCACAAACAGCGGCATGGTTTCAATTGGCGCAGCGGCGTCAATCGTCTGGGCGCCGGAATATTTTTTTCCGGTCCAAAAATCGAACCACGTTGGCCCTGCCGGAAGATAAACCGCTCGCGCGGCCGCATTGGATTGCGTAACCGGGCAGACCAGAATTGCCGGGCCGAACAGATACTCATCCTTCAGCCCGAAGACGTTCGTGTCGGTTGGAAAATCCATGACGAGCGGACGCATCAGCGTGTAGCCGTCGTGGGTGACCCGCCAGGCCGTCGAGTAAAGGTACGGCATCAGGTGGTAACGCAATTCGTCGTAAGCGATGAGAATCTTCTGCGTGGCTTCATCGAAGCGCCAGATTTCCTTGGGATGCTGCGTTCCGTGAACGCGAAACATCGGGCAGAACGCGCTGAATTGGAACCAGCGCGTGAATAACTCGGCATAGGCGGCGTCCGTGGGCGAGCCGCTGAAAAATCCGCCGGTGTCGGTGTTCCAATACGGAATGCCGCTGATGGAAAAATTCAACCCGGCCGGGATCTGCCGCTGGAAGACTGGCCAGGTGCCTCGAATGTCGCCGCTCCACGTCACCGCGGCGTTGCGTTGCTGTCCCGCGTAAGCCGAGCGAGTGAGAATGAAAACGCGCTTTCCCGAATTCTCTTTGCGCTGACCTTCGTAAACCGCCGTCGTGTGCATCAGCGGATAGGCGTTGAAAACTTCAGCGCCGGGACCGGCAGCCGTTTTGTAGTTGCGGAATTCCCCCCATTTGCCGCCCAATTCCGCCTCGCTCGCGTCGAGCCACCAGCCGTCAAAACCGTCGGCAAAAATTTCGCGCGACATTTGCCGCCAATAAATTTTCCGCGCCGTGGGATTGAAGGGGTCATACCACTGGTTCGTGCCTTTCGGAAAAACGGCCGGAATGACATTCGTATAAAGCGCGCCGGCCTGGCGCAATTCGTCCGCGTTCGCGCTGCCCAAATCGAATTTCGGCCAGACGGAAATGAGCGCGTGGACATTCTCCGCGTGCAATTGCGCCATCATTTGCTTCGGATCGGGGTAACGGTTCGTGTTGAACGCGTGCGAACCCCACGGATGGGGCGACCAGTATTGCCAATCCTGAATGACACCGTCGAGCGGCACATGATGCGCCCGATACCAGCCGGCCACATCGAGTAGCTCCTGCTGCGATTGGTAGCGTTCTTTGCACTGCCAGAAACCCCACGCCCATTTGCCGAACATCGGCGCCGCGCCGGTCAATTGCCGATACGACGCAATCACATCATCCAGTTTCGGGCCAAACAGGAAATAATAATCAATCGCATCGGCGGCTTCCGATTCCCAGGACAGCATTCCCGGATTCGTTTGGCCGAGGTCCACGTCGCCGATCGCCGGGTTGTCCCAGAAAATTCCGTAGCCGTGGCTGGAAATGAGAACCGGCACGGCGCTTTCGGTGGGATTGCGCTGCTGCAAATGCACCCTGGCGCCGCGATAATTCATCAAACCGGCGCCGTGCTGGCCCAGACCATAAAACGCTTCGCCGGGTTCCATAGCAAACTCAGCGCGGCTCCGGAACGTCTCCAGGTTCCCGGCGCGATTGGGCGTCAGCGATTTTCCACCGGCCGGATTTTCGGCGAGAATGGGCGTGCCGGTTTTGTCGAAAAACACCAACGCGCCGGTCGCGCGATTGACCCACACCTCGACTTCGTCTGTGTGCAAAACAATTACATTGGGGTTTTCATTCCAGGCCCAGGGCGTCTTTACCGGCTTGGCGATGACGGCCAGACTTTTTGTGGCCGGCAATTTTCTACCAGCGGTATAGGTGACGCGAACGATACGCGGAGAAAAGACCTCCAATCGCATGGTTCCGGGTGACGTTTGCAGCGTCAAGCCGTCGGAATTCTTGTGAACCGATCTTACGGGAATCGGCGAGCCAAACACCGTTGCGCAAAAAGGCAGGCACAACGCAACACCGCAAACTTGCCGGAAGGGAATTTTCATTGATTTCAAATAGTGGCGGACCGGATTGGTTGAATTTTCAGCGGCTGGATTCTGGGAATCACCGCGCAAATCAAGAGGAACGCCGCAATATGCAGGGAACCGGAAATCGCCAGCGCCGGCGTGTAACTATATCCGTGGTCGCGCAGCCAGCCGACGATCTGGCCAAGCGTGACGCCGCCCATCGCGCCGCCGAAGCCCACGAGGCCGGCCAGCGTGCCGACGGCGCGTTTCGAAATCATGTCGGTGGGCAGAATCATCACGAGTGTGGACCACGATTGTTGGCCGGAAAAGGCCAGGCTGAAAATAAAAATCACCCAGCCGACCGAATGCAATTGGGGCACGAGCATCACCCACGGCATGAGCGCAGCGCTGGCACCGAGCGCGAGTTTGCGCGAGCCGTTCACCGAAACGCCGCGCTTGAGCAGCCAACTGGAAAAGCCGCCGCCAATCAGGCAACCCACGCCCGATGCCGCGTACGGTATCCAGCCGATCCCACTCGCCGTTTGAATGTTCAGCTTGAATGCGTCGAACAAATATTTCGGCAGCCAGAACAGATAAAAATACCACGCGCCGTCGGTTAGAAATTTTGCGACAACCACTGCCCACGTCTCCCGATGTTGCAGCAACTGTCTCAATAAAATTTTCGGTTCGCCCGCAAGCGAGGGAATTTCATCTCGTGTCTCCGGCGTGTGATACAGTCGCCACCAACCGGCAGTCCAGAGCAGCCCCAGCGCTCCGGTGAAAAAGAAAACCCAGCGCCATGGCGCGAGACCGAGCCAGTTGACGTTGACCAGAACCAGCGCGATGAGCGGCGGCGCGATGACCGCGCCGACGGCGGTGCCCCCGTTGATGATGCCCATCGCGGTGGCGCGGTCGCTGACCGGGAACCATTCCGCCACCGCGCGGGTCGCCGCCGGAAACCCGCCACCTTCGCCGATGCCGAGCAGCAGCCGGCTGGCCGCCAACGCAATCACGCCGCCGGCCAGACCATGACTGGCGCAGGCGAGCGACCAGAAGATCATGATGCAAAAAAATCCGCGGCGGGTCCCCAATTTGTCCAGCAACATGCCGCCGCCGACATACATCAGGCCGTAGGTGATCAAAAACGCGGAATCGAGGCCGGCCTTGATTTCATTGCTGAACGGGATGTCGGCTTGAATCGCCTGAATCGCCCACGGCAACGTTTGCCGGTCGAGGTAACTGATGGCAATGGCGGCGCTGACCAGAAATGCAATCGCCCAACGCAGCCGGAAACGATGTTCAGTTGAGGTTGGGGCAATCATCAGCGCGGCAAATCCTGGACATGGCTGCATGTTATTGGCCGTGGCCGGATTGGCAAGGCGTTGGTCAGGGGCAGCTAATTGAGTCGGCGCCAGATTGATTGGTACGCAGCCACTGGACTCCTGGTCGCAACTGCCGGCCGAGGAAGTTGATCTGGAGCTTGCGTACGCAATTGGCTGTCCAACCCTTCAGATTTCCAGAGCAGGAGTGCCAAAGTATTCAAAATAACTTCCTGGGGATGGCGAAGGCGGTTCCTGCGGAGTGTTATCCCTGGACCAAAAATCTTGACGTTTAGAAGCGCATTGCGCCAATGATTCGTATCTGGATACTTGTTGACCGTGCTCAAGGCGTAGTCGCGCGCCGAGTCGAAATGCTGACCCAGGCGGCGACCCTCCAGCCACAGCCAAATTTTGAGCGCGAACCGGGTGATTTCCTCACACCACTTGGCGAGCGCTTCGCGGGACTCCGTTGAACGCACCGGGTGTAATTTGCTTGCTACACCGACGACATGGTGTCGGCGCACCTCGTCCAGCCAGGGGGGAATTCCGGGCGACGAGAGCTGTTGCAAGCGCGCCCGCCGTTCCAGGCAACTCCAATGATATTGGCCGAACGCCGTCAACAGGACGTCGCCAAACGCCAGTTGCGCCTTGGCAAGGTTGCGGCCGACGAAATCGGCGTCATCGGCAGTGAACGATTCGCGCGCCAGCTTTTCCCGCGCAAACAGCAGGCCCGAGCAACGGTTCATCAGCAGGCGCGTTGCCTCGGACAACGGAATTTTGGCTGCAGCCAGATGATGCTCACAGCCGAGGAAAGGGGTCGCGCTCCCGGCCAACACACGATGGCCGGAAACCAGATCGTAGCTGAACATCGTGATCGGTGCGCGCCGGAAACGCGCGAGGGAATCCACTTTGAACTCGACGTGGAGGCCGGCTGTGGGCGAAAGCTGTTCGCCCAATTCACGCAAGGCGCGGCCAAATTTTCGTTCATTCCAAAACCGGTTTCCCCTCAGAAAAACGTAAAACTCCAGATCGTTGTAAGGCCGCTCGCCGGTTTTGGTTTTTAACACCCCGCCTTCGCCGCGGCCATAGCCGCCGCCGAGCACCAGCGCCGCCAGTTTATCCGGGTGAACGATTTGTTGCACACCGGCCTGGACTCTTTCGCAGGTGCTGGCCAGGTAATGTTCCAGTTCATCGCTGCCATCGAGCGTGAATCGAGGAGCGCCGGTCTCCGACCTAACGCGAAGGGACCTGTTCGTTAAGGGCGTCCGGCCGGCAGTCAGCGTTCCATTCCGGTAAAATTCCCATCCATCGTGAAAGCCGGCGAGCTTGCCGCGGCGCTGTTGCCAGCGAATCCGCAGCGCGTGCGGCCATTCGCGCAGTCGCCGTTGGGGGACGCAATAAATCAGGTCGCGCCGCGCGTCATTCAGCCAGCCAAGCAAGAGAGTGCGGAAGAAGTTGAAATCCGTCCGGTCGCCCGGCCAGACCGCCGCCAGCGCACGGGCCTCGCCGAAACTCCGCTTCCACGCCTGCGCCGGCGTGTAATTGTGCGAGTGCGTGGCGACCGACTCCGGCACGTAGCGGACTTGGTAACCCTGCGCGCGCGCCCAGCGGGTCCATTCGTCGTCCTCGGAATATTGCATCTGCTCATCGAAGCCGCGTTTGGCCCAGATATCCTTGCGGATGCCGCTGCTGGCCATGCTGAAAAAATGGCCCCACTTGGCTGACTCGCGATTGCCGGCGAAAGTTTCGGTGGGGCGAGCGTCCTCGCGAGCCGGCTCGTCGGTAGCCTCGCTCCACCGACCGAAGCAGCGCTCGTAGTCATGCGCATAAACTGCGCGACAATCGGGCCGCGGTATCTGCCGGCCAAACACGGCGGCAACTCGTGCATCGAACAAAGCGTTGACGAGCGGGCGCAGCCAGCCGGTTCCTTGCGGTGTGGCGTCCGCGTTCAGGAAAATCCCGAATTCCGAACGCGCCAATTGCATCCCGTGATTCATCACCCGCGCCGGATTGTATTCATGCGGCGCAATTCGGATGAAATGACGCGGTTGCGCGGCGCGGAGCAATTCCACCGAACCGTCGGTCGAGCCGGAATCAATGACAATAAGCTCCCAATCCCGGTATTCCTGCGCCTGAAGCGCGGCAAGTGTCTCGCGCAACGCCCAGCCTTCGTTGAAAGAACGCAGGATGATGCTGACCAGCGGATCGGGCATGGAATTTGTGATTTATGATTTACGACTTGGCGTTCGCGCCGGCGGCAGTGTGGCTTTCAATCATCAATCCAAAATCATAAATCATAAATCCCGGCGCGGCATGGGGTCTTTTACGAAGTAACGGCAGGTTTTTACCTACTGCCGGGGATTAGCCCCCGGTTTTAACGTTTAGCCAGGCACACAACGATGGCCACAAAGGATATCATCGGCTTGGCTTTACTGCTCCTGGCAATTCCCGCGAGCGCCATCGTCTGTTGTGTGTCCCGGCAGGCCCGCGACGCGGCGTTCTTTCTGATGATTGCCCTCGCGGCCGTCGCCTTCAAACTCGACATGAATTTCTTCAGCCATTTCTGGTATCGCGGCTCGACGCGCGGGTTTGAATTCTCGATCATGGACGTGCTGGCCATCGGCGTGCTCGCCGGTTCACTGCTGTTTCCGCGTTCCGGCGAGCGGCGCTGGTTCTGGCCGGCCGGCTTTGGCCTGATGCTTCTATATTTCGCGTACGCCTGCGGCAACGTCGCCTGCGCCGACCCCAGGATTTATGGACTGTTTGAACTATCCAAAATTCTGCGTGGCCTGGTGTTCTTCCTGGCGGCGGCCATGTTTATCCGGGGCGAACGTGAACTGTCCATCCTCGTCGTAGCGCTGGCTTGCGCGGTATGTTTTGAGGGCGCCCTGGCCGTCAAACAGCGGTTGCTCGACGGTCTTTACCGCGTTGCCGGCACGCTCGACGATCCGAACAGTTTTTCCATGTATCTCTGCACCGTGGCGCCGCTATTTGTCGCGGCGGCCGCCTCGACTCTGCCGAAAATGGTCCGCCGGTGTTCCCTGCTGGCCATCGCGGCCGCCACCGTGTCCATCGTGTTGACGCTTTCGCGGGCGGGCATTCCGATTTTCGCGTTCATCATGCTGGGCACGGCGATGTTTTGTGTTTCCTGGCGGTTGACGCCGAAAAAAATCGCCGGCCTTGCGCTGGTCGCGCTCGCGGTCGGCGCCTTGTTCGCGAAGCAGGCGTATCTGATCGAAGCCCGCTGGTCGCATGATTCGCTGGCCAAAGAATACGAGGACCCCAACGAATTTGAGAGCCGCGGCTACTTTCTGCGTCTGGCCAAAGTCATCACGGACGACCGGTTCTTTGGCGTCGGCCTGAACAACTGGTCCTACTGGGTCAGCAAGAAATACGGCGCACAACTCGGCACGCCCTACGAGGATTACGACGACCTGACCTACGTGCCGAGCAAGGAGCTCCTGCCGGAATTTCACTACGCCGCGCCGGCGCACTGCCTCCTCGCGCTCACCGTGGGCGAGTTGGGCGTGCCCGGCCTGCTGATCTTTTTGCTCGTCTGGGTGCGCTGGTTCCAGATGGGCGCCGGTTTTCTCCGGCCCAAAGTCCCGGATGCCACGCGCCGGCTCGGCATTGGGATTTTCTTCTGTGTCTGCGGCATCTTTCTGCAAAGCATCACCGAATGGGTTTACCGGCAGGAACATATCTTCATCACGTTCCATATTGTGCTCGGCACCCTCGCGGCCCTTTATTGGCTGAAAAAACAAAAGTCAAAACGGCTTGAGCCCGAACTCGAATTACACGAGTCGCTCGAAGCGGAGGAACCAGACTATGAAACTGCCGTCGCCTGAAGTTGAGCTCGGAGCGCGGACTGCGGACTGCGGAGTAGAAACCCCGCATCCTGAAATCGGCGATTTGAACACCGCACTCCGCGCTCCACACTCCGAGTTCCGCATTGCCCACGTGCTGCGGAAATTCGACCCGGCCGAATGGGGCGGCACCGAAACGGTCCTCCAGCGATTGACCGCAGGATTGGGCGCGCTTGGGGTTGAATCCGTCGTTTACTGTCCCCGCTTGAATGGCACAGGAGCGCGGACAGCCTTGTCTGCGAATTCAGCCCGATGCCGTGCGGACCAGGCTGTCGGCACTCCCAACGAATCGCTCGCCGGTGATGGTTGCGTAGTCAAACGCTTTCGCGGCTTCCTGCCCGTTTGGGGCATTTCACACGAATGTCGGCGGCGCTGGACGGCCGTGGGCGGTAATCTGATGTCCCTGGACCTGCCGCCGGCGCTGTGGCGGGAGCCGGACATCGCCGTAATTCACGCGCACACGCTGGGCCGGTTGGGCGGCATCGCCGCCACCATCGCCCGCGCGCGCCGATTGCCGTTAGTCGTTACGATTCACGGCGGTTATCTGGATTTGCCTGCTGCATTGCAGGAAAGTTTTGCCGGGGCGAATCGCGCCGGTTTTGAGTGGGGAAAAATCTTCGGCCTGTTCCTGCAATCGCGCCGGACGCTGGGCCGGGCCGATGCCATTCTCACCTGCAATCCAAACGAGGCGCGGTTGCTGCGCGAAAAATTTCCCGGCAAACGCATCCAGGTCCAACCACACGGCATCCCCGTAGCGCTTTATGAAAAAGATTGCCGTGCCGCCGCGCGCGCCGCCTTTCCCCAAATCCGTGACCGGCAGGTATTGCTGGCGGTCGGACGGATTGACCCGGTCAAAAACCAGGGCTGGCTGGTGACGCAGGCGTTGGAAATTTTCAAAAAACATCCGCGCGCGTTGCTCGTCTTCGCCGGCGCTTGCACTGATGAAATTTACGGAAGTCGGCTGCGAAAGCAGATCCGCGATTTCAACTTGAAGCAAAAGATGCTGCTGACCGGCGGGCTGCCGCCGGGGGATGCGCGTTTGATCGGGTTGTTCCAGGAGGCGCAGGCCGTGGTTCTGCCTTCGATTTCGGAAACGTTCGGCCTGGTTCTGCTGGAAGCGTGGGCCGCGGGAACCACGGTCATTTCCAGCCTCACCTCCGGTGCCACCGCGCTGGTGAAACACGGCGAAAACGGCTGGCTGTTTGATCTGGAAAACCCCGCCTCATTCCACGCCGCCGTGGACGCCACCCTGGCCAACGTCCATTTGCGCGGGCAACTCGCAGCCGCCGGCAAGGAATTGGCCGCCCGATACGGCCTCCACGCCGTCGCCATCCGCGTCAAAAATCTCTACGCCGAACTCGTTGAGGAGAAACATGCGCTACGTCATTCTACGCGACGATGACACCAACGCGTTCACGCCGGTGGATTGTCTGGACAAGCTGTACCGCCCGTTTCTGGAACGCGGGTGGCCGGTGAACCTGGCCGTGATTCCGGACGTGCGCACGGATGCCGCCCGCACCGACGGGCGGCTGGAGCAATTTCTCTTTTTCAAAAATGGTTCCACCGACCTGACGAGGCCCATCGGCAACAACGCGGAACTGGTGTGTTACCTGCGCGAGCATACCGGCTTTCGGGTCGTGCAACATGGTTACGATCATTCCGTTTTTGAGTTCAATTCGGTCAACGCCACCGACATTGGCGACCGGTTGGAACAAGGGACGCGATTGCTGCTGGACGCCGGGTTTTCCCGGCCGCAAACGTTTGTCGCGCCTTACGACAAATTTTCCGCCGTCAGCCTGCGCGAGACGGCCAGACGGTTCCGCGTGATTTCCACCGGCTGGTTTGAACTGGAACGGCTGCCCGTCAGTTGGTGGCCGAGCTACGCGCTGCGCCGGCTCAGCGGTAAATCCCATTGGCGGATCGGGAAAACGCATTTGCTCACCCACCCCGGCTGCCTCCTGTCGCATCAACGGCCGCGGGCCACCATGCTCGAAACCGTCAAACAATCCGTGGCCAGCCGGCAGCTAACGGTGCTGGTCACGCATTGGTGGGAATATTTTCCGGACGGCAAATCCGATGAAGCATTCATCGGCGTCCTGCACGAAACCGCGGCGTGGCTGGCGGATCAGCCGGATGTCAAAGTGATTTCGTTCGACGACGTGGCCAGCGGCGAGGCGGCATTGACGTGAACGAGTGCGGGTATTGCCTCCGCGGGTATCGCCCGGGCCGTGCCAGTCTCCGCCGGTCCGGCATCCAGCGGTGAGAGCTTCCGTTTGTACCGGGCGATGATCGGACGCTCGAAATACTGATAGACCAGCGACGCGACGGCAATCACGGCGATCGAACTGACCAGGAAACAGAGCATGGGCAAATTCCCGCCGGGGATTTTTTTCACCGCGCTGATGATGAACATGTGGAGCAGATAAATGCCGTAACTGACTTTCCCGACGTGCACCATGAACCGGTCGCCGAGCACCGGCGTTGCGGGCCGGACGACGAGGCCGATCAGCATCAGCGTCATCAGCAGATAAAGCAATTGCGCGTCCCAGGAACTTTCATTTTGCACGGAATGGAAAACCAGCCACGCCGCGGTTCCGGCGCCGAGGCCGGCCAATGTCCACGCGCGGCCCAGCCAGCGGGCGAAGAATTCCCAATACGGCCGGCAGTTCAGCGCGAAAGCGGTCAAAACCCCGAACAGAATCGGTTCCTGATAACTGAAAACCACGCGCCAGAGTGTCGAATTCGCGTCCACATTGCCAAAGACCGAGTAAACGGAGAATTTGACGAACAATGCGGCCAGTGCCGTGCCAACAATGAACCGGCGGCTGGTGAAGAACAGCAGCAGCCCGAACACAAGATAGAATTGCTCCTCCACTGCCAGTGACCAGGCCTGGAAAAACGGTCCCTGCGTGGCCGTCGCCAGCCAGTTGCTGTAATAAAACAAGTAGGCTGGCAGTTTGTCACGGAAGAGTTGCTGGTTTTCCGGCGTGTATTGATGGAGCGCGAATACCACGACCGCCTGCAACAACAACGACGCGTAATACAACGGCAACAGCCGCAACGCGCGGCGGCCGTAAAATTTCCACAGGTCAATCCGGCCGGTTTTCTCCTCCTCACGCAGGAACAGCGTGCAAATCAAAAACCCGCTGATGACGAAAAAGAACGACACACCGTAACGGCCATTTTCCTGGAGGGTATGCAGGAAATCGGAGGCGGGATACTTCGGCACGTGCAGGAAGAGCACCATTAAAATGGAAACCGCCCGCAGACCGTCCAACGCGTCGAAATAGGTGTTCGCCTTGAACGCTTCAAAACTCTGCCGGCCGGACAGGCTTTTCATGTCAGGGAAGGTTCGGCGCGTGCGACCGGTTCCGGCGCGCGGTTGCGTTCGCGTGCCAGTTCGGCGTCGCGGGTCATCAGCCGGTAAATGTCGGGGATGGCATTGATGTCCTCCGGGATGTCCCGCCGGTTGGTCAGCAACGCGGCGTAACTGTGTTTATCGGACGGATGATAGCCATGCATGGCGCGGATCGGCCGCTCGCCCATGTGACTGGGAACGATCAGCACACCCTCGTTCACCAGAAAAATCAATTCGCCGAAGTAGCGGTCAGGAAAAAACGCGCGCAAGGCTTTCAATTCGTCATCGGACAAAACCCTGCCCGGTGGAACCTGGTTCAGGCACTCGGTGATGAGCCCGCGGGCGCGGTCGTTGAAGAACCAGAACCGGGCCATCGTGGAATCGTAAACCGCCGCGTAATCGCGGCCAAAACGCAACGGCAACGCCCCGATTTTGGATTTGAGGTCGAGGTATTCGTCGCAGTTGGCCATGCCATGGTCGCTGAAGACATAGCAACGGACTTCGACGTAATGAGCGTGCGCGACGGCGAGCAGTCGCTCCAGCCATTGTTCGTATTGCCGGAGTTTGGGCGCGATTAGCGGCGATTGATTGCCGACGCGGTGCAGCAAGCCGTCCAGTTCCGGCCAGTAAACAAAGGCAAAATCGCCCCGTTCGCCGCGGAGGAACGTCAACAGGTCGTTAACATTTTCCATTTCGCTCCTGGCGGGATCGCTGACGTGGTAGGTGATGCGGCGCGATTCCAGGAAATCGAAAATATTGGTCCCGCGATTCATGCCGCCGGGCCGCAGCGGACTTTTTTTCTCGGTGAAGTCGAAGAGGGAAATGTAGCCGAACGGTATGTTGTAGAGGTCGAAGTAGCCGCGAAAGTTCAACCGCGTTTTAATGAACCGGGAGAGCCCGTAACGGAACCGACGGCGGCTGGTAATGAACTTTGGCAGCCAGCGCAACGGGCGCAGAGATCTAAACGGCGAATACGCCGGGTCATACACAAAATAACACCAATTGCGGTGTTCGTCCGGCCACCGACCGGAAAGGATCGAAGGCACACACGCCGAGCTGTAGCCGAAAACCGATTCCAGCCTCCGGCGATGGGGCGCAAAATCGCGCGCGAACGGATCGTCCCGGATGATTTCCCAGCCGCAGGCGTCAATGAAAACGAATATTGGCAGGAGGGCCTTCATTTCGGCGATGAACCGGCCGGCACGATTTCAAACAAGTGGTGCAGGCGCGTCAGCTCGAACATTTGCTGCACCGGCAGTTGGGGATGAAGCAGGTGCAGCGTGACGCCGCCGTTCAGATTTATGGAATTGGCGATCTGATAAACCGACACCAGCGCGCCCACGCCGCTGCTGTCCACGAGGTCAATTCCGGACAGGTCAATTTCGATGCGCTTCAGGTCGGGGGCGAGTTCTTCGCTCACCAGGTCGCGGACCTCGTTCGCGTTGGCAAAACTTAAATCGCGAAGGCCGCGGACGCTCAGGGTTCCGTTTTGAAGCTGAATTTCCATAGACGTTGCAACGGCCGCGGTTCAACGGCCAATGGCTGGAAGAAACGCGCGAGCGACGAATGCCGCGGCTTCAGTGGGCTGAGCAAAAAGGAGTCGGGCACTTTCAGGCACGAGTCAAATTTCCAGTTGATCAGCGTGTCGCCCCAGGCAAGGGAGTCCTGGATTTCCGTAAATTCGCCGACGAACGTTTCCGGACCAATGATGCTTTCGGTAACCTTCGCGCCGGCTTCGATAAATGTCCGATCCTCGACCACCGCCCGCGGCCCGATGCTGGCACCACTGCCGATAAAAACATGTTCGCCGAGCCAGCACGGCGCGTGCAATTCGGCATCCGGGGCGATGCGCGAGTGGCGTCCGGTCCAGACCCCGGGCTTGATTTCGCGGACGCCGATACGATCGGGCGTCGCGGCGCGGGGCAGCCAGTTCATCACCGCCGCAAACCAGGCGGCATAGCTCGTAAACAACGGGAATTCCGGCTGCGCCGGCAGATGGTCCATGAATACCGTATCATGCGGCGCCGGCAGCCAGCGGGCGTCGCCAACTTCGCGGTACTTTGTGCGCGCCTCGGCGGGTGTCAGCTCGTGGACTTCCGGGTGCACGCTCACCTGCAGGCCCCACCGCGCGCCGTCCGCGGCCAGCGCGAGCACCTGTTCGGGCCGGTCGCTGGCCAGCACAAAGATTTCCCGGGCGCCCCGGATGACGAGCTGTTCAAGCCAGTATTCGAGGAGAGTCTTGCCAAGGATCGGCGCGGTGGCGAGCGGAACGGTTTCCGTCAGCGCGGCAAGGTGATCGGGTTTGGCGGGGCAGATCAGGAGCGCCTTCATTTCAGCAGGCTCCCTTTCCCGAGAGGACCGCCGGCACGGTTTTGGCCAGGATTTTGAGGTCCGTGGCGAAGCTCCACGTCTCGATGTATTCGACGTCCAGCTTTACCTGGCCGGAAAAATCAATTTCGCTGCGTCCGCTGATTTGCCAGAGGCAGGTGAGGCCGGGTTTGACGGCGAGACGGCGGCGGTCGGCGAGCGAATAGCGCGCCACTTCGCGCGGTAACGGCGGGCGCGGGCCGACGAGTGACATGTTGCCGCGAAGGACGTTGAAGAATTGCGGTAATTCGTCGAAAGACAATCGGCGCAGCCATTTGCCGGTGCGCGTCAGGCGTGGGTCACCTTTGACTTTGAACGTAACGCCTTCCTTATGGTGGTTCCGGGCGAGCACTTCTTCCAGCCGCGCCTCGGCGTTGGGACGCATCGAGCGGAATTTATACATCTTGAACTCGCGCCCGAATTTGCCGACCCGCGTCTGGGCAAAAATCACCGGTTCGCCATCTTCCAACCGGATAAGCAGCCCGATGACCAGGAGCAAGGGGGCGAGCAGGACGAGCGCCGCGAAACTCAGGACAATGTCCAGCGTTCGTTTCGCCACGTCCGCGCCATCCACGAGCGCGCGCCATAACCAGCATTGCGCGCGCGCGCTGGCGATGAGCCACCAACGGCCGGGCCCGGTCAGGGCCGCCAGAAAACGAGTCATCAACGGCAGGAGGGGTGAGGGTTTCATGTCAGTTCAGGCGGATTGAAATTCGGCGTCGGTGGACCAGGCGGTTACCGGCGTCAGCGCCGAATGCAATTCTATCTCGAGAATTTCGACCAGCCCGCTGATTTCCGTTTCATAGAGCGGTTCCTGCAAAATGAGGTCGGCCCATTTCGCCTGCGGCGCGACGAATTGGTCGTGCATGGGCGCGACCGTTTTCCAGAATTGGGTGCGGACTGATTCCGGCGACCGGTTGCGTTCGGCCACATCGCGGGCCAGGCGGCGTTCCAGCCGGAGGTGGCTCGGGCAGTCGAGGTAGATTTTCACGTCGAACAATTCGGAGATTTGCGGCTGCTGCAACAGCCACAATCCCTCCACCAGCACCAGCCCCGCGGGAATAAAAGTTCCATAAAACGGCAACCGCGTGTGGCTGGCAAAATCGTAGGCCGGCACCAGGACCGGTTGTCCGCACCGGCATTCGCCCAGCACGCGTTCAAAGCCCGGCCAGTCAATCGAGTCCGGGTGGTCGTAATTGATTTCCGCTCGCGCCGAGGGCGGCACCGCGGAGCGGTCGAGATAAAAGCTGTCGAGGGACAGGCAGGCAGCGTTGGCCGCACCAAGGGTTCCCTGCAAATAGTTGGCGAGCCAGGTTTTGCCGGCGCCACTGCCGCCGGTGATGGCGATAAGTTTGGTTGGATTTTTCATTTTATGTTTTCTACGCGGTGTGTGATGGCGGGATGTTGGTTTTCACCCGCCACCCGTGCGAACAGGCCTTCCAGCCCATCCAGGTAGCGGGAAAAATCAAATTGGCGGGCGACCATGTGACAGCCTTGCTCGCCCAGGCGGCGGGCGAGCGGTTTGTCGCACAGCAGTTGCGCCACACGCGCGGCAAACGCGGCGCGGTCCATCCAGGGCACCAGAAAACCGTTGTGGCCGTCCATCAGCCATTCCTTGATGCCGCCGGCGTCGAAGGCAATCACCGGCAAGCCGTAGCGCATCCCCTCCAGGCCCGCCGCGCCAAACGGTTCCGGCCAGACGGAACTGACCAGCACCGCACTGGCTTCACGGTAGAATATTTTCAGCTCCTCCGGCGGAACATAACCTTTGAAATGGACGCGATCGGCCAGGCCGAGCCGGCGGCTCAACTTTTCGCAAAACACCCGGTGATTGCCATCGCCGAAAATAAAACACTGGAACGGCACACGCACCTGGGCCAGCGATTCCAGCAGGACGTCCACGCCCTTTCCGCGGACGATCTGGCCGGTGTAAAGAATGAGATTGCGCTCGCTGAAACGACTCTGCACCGACGCGTCACCCGACACCGGCACCGGCGGGTGGATTTCAATCCGGTCGGGAGCGAAACCGTTGCGGACCAATTCCGTCTTCATGAATTGCGAACCGACGACGAGCCGCTGGATCCGCTGGTTGAGTTCTATTTCCCGGCGTTTGTCCGTGTAGCTGACCCATTTCAATGGAAAATCCGCGTCGGGATCACGGGCAATGAATGCGCCGCACGGAAGCACGCAGAACGGCGACAGGGCGCGCTCGCAAATGCAACGCGTGAAGAAATTGTATTTGTAACTGCGCATGCAGTAGAGGTCGTGGTCGTGCACCATTCGCACGAGCGGCACACCGGACGCGAGGAGCGCTGCCAACGGCTCCAGGTCGCTCAGTTTGTGCAGGTAAACAACGTCTGGATTGAACTCCTCCAGCACACGGGCCACCCCTGAATGGTCCCCATCGGCTTCGAGCGAAAAACAGGACGGGAAGGCTTCGCGCCAGGCAGCTTCACTCTTGCCGGTCGGCACCCCGTGCAAGAGGCCGAGCGTATGGCCGCGCCGGCCCAGGCCGTCCGCGGTTGCCAGAATGTTCGCCTCGGCGCCGGCAAAGGCGCCAAACTTTTCATGCACAAACAGCAACCGCATTTTGTTCATTGGTGAATCCGCTTCCGGCATCATGCGAGGGCAATGTAAAATTCGGGTGACAGTATTCAAAGTGGGTGAAGCCCGCATACCCGCCGGTTGCGAACCCCATTCCCGATGAACATAACCAGCGACACGTGACAAGTGACAGGAGTGGGGCCGGCCCCTTGTCTCCCGTGGCGGACCCGGCCGTTTTTTCCGTTTATGGGGTAATCACCTACTGTCAGTTCCGGGGTTTTGCCGCATATTGGTTGAAGGTCGTCTCAAACCGGACACCGGAAAAATCCACGCCCGCACCATAGGCAAAGCCATGAAACGCACGATAAGAAGGGAAATTCCCGCTCATAACAATCCTACTCTGAGCTCAAACCGGTCCGCCGCCGCCACCAGTCCCGGCGTCAGTGAATCCAGCGCCGCACTGTTGCGCGAGTTGGTCGCCCACCTGCGTCAGAACCGGACGCAACTGCGCGAGGAATGGGCGCGCCGCATCACCGAGGCGCAGTTGCTCACGGCAATGACCAAGGAGGAAATCTTCACCGAAGCCACCTCCGTGTATGACAATTACGTTGAAGTGCTCGAGACCGGCAGCGTGGAAGCGTTGCAGGCCTACGCACGCAACCTGTCGGAACGCATCATCCCGCGCGGCGTGGAAACGAACGAAGTCGTCGGCATTGTGCTGTTGCTGCGCGACGTGCTGGCGCGATCACTCTTCAAGAAATACCAGGCGGATTTCGAATTGCTCAATCAGGTGCTCGACGCCTATGAACCGGCGGCCAACCGCATCGCCAACACCGTGGCCGTTTCCTTCGTGCAGGAACGCGAACGCGTCATCCGCCAGCAACAGGAGGCCATCCGCGAACTTTCAACGCCGGTGTTGCAGGTGCGTGAACGGTTGCTGATTCTGCCGATCATCGGCGTGATTGATTCGCAGCGCGCCCGCCAATTGACCGAGCAACTGCTCCGCGGCATCCGCAACAACCGCGCGAAGGTGGTCGTCGTGGACATCACCGGGGTGCCGACGATTGACTCGACAGTAGCGAACCACCTGGTGCAAACGGTGGAAGCCTCGCGGCTCATGGGCGCCAGTGTCATTATTACCGGCCTGTCGTCGGAAATCGCGCAGACCCTGGTGACCATCGGCGTGGATTTGAGCAAGATGAACGCCGTCGGCGACCTGCAAGGCGGCATCGAGGAAGCCGAACGGTTGCTGGGATACAAGGTCATTTCCACTGCGGAAGCCGCCGCTTTGGAGGAAAAGGAGTAAATAGCCCGGCCAGCCGGCGGAAGCGAAAAGGACCATGGCCAATTCCTCAAATCGAACGATGAGACCGACGCACCCGGCGAATTCCCGATTCTCACGAGGCGCAGAGGAACGAATCTGGCGGTTGGTGCTGCGCTTGTCTCTGGCCGATTCGCCCCCGTCTTCCGCCGCTTTCAAGGCGCTTCGTCGGGCAAGGCCGAAAACCCCCAAATAACCCATTATGCACGTTCCCGTTCTCAAGCAGGGGGATTACCTCATTGCCAGTGTCCAGTCGGTGTTGTCGGATGCAGACCTGGTCCAGTTGCGGGACGATCTGGCGGACCGGGTCGGCCAGTTCCGTTCGCGCGGGGTCATCATTGATGTTACGGTGCTGGATGTCATTGACTCCTTTGCCACCCGGACGCTGCGCGCGGTTGCGCACATGTTGAAATTGCGTGGCGCCGAAACGGTCATCGTTGGCATCCAACCGGATGTCGCTTTTGCCATGGTGCAATTGGGGTTGACACTCGAAGGCGTTGGCACCGCTCTCGATCTGGAGGAGGGTCTGGCGTATTTGGACCGTCTGGCCAAGAAGCTGGTGAAACATGGAAAACAATGATGCGCGCGTCTTAATCAACTCCGCCGCTGACATCGTAACCGCGCGCCAGAAAGGGCGCACGGTGGCACAGGAGTTGGGTTTTGACGGGTCGGACCTGACCCTGATTGCCACGGCCATTTCCGAGGTGGCGCGCAACATTGTCATGCACGCCAAGAGCGGCGAAATTATCCTGGAACCAACCAACCACGGCAGCAAACGCGGCATCCAGGTGGTGGCTCGCGATGAAGGACCCGGCATCAAAGACGTGGCTAAGGCGATGCAGTACGGTTACTCCACCAACAAAGGACTCGGCGTCGGGTTGCCCGGTGCAAAATGGCTGATGGACGAATTTGAAATAGACACCAGGGTGGGCAAAGGAACCACCGTGACTATGAAGAAATGGCTGCACTGAGATTGATGATTTTCGATTTCGGCCGGATCAAACCGCAGCGTGCAAACTATAAATCGAGCGATGGGCATGACGACGCTTGAAAAAACGAAGTTGATCGAGTGGGGTGTGGCTGCCCGGCCTTTGGCCGGTCAGGCGGTTTCGGGCGATTTCCATGTCGTCCAAAGTTTTGACCAGAGCGCGCTGCTGGCGGTGATTGACGGCGTGGGGCATGGGGATGAAGCCGGCGCGGTGGCGCAGCTGGCGGCAAACATTATAAAACAAAACGCCAGGGAGGGCGTCATTCCGCTGGTCAAACACTGCCATGAAGCGCTCGCCAAAACCCGCGGCGCGGTCATGACGCTGGCGTCGGTGGACGCGCTGAACAACACGGTCACCTGGATCGGCGTGGGGAACGTCGAGGCCCGGTTGTTCCGCGCGGAAGCCGACGTCAGCCATCCGTGCGAGCACATCCTGCTGCGGAGCGGGCTGGTGGGCCTGCAACTGCCCGCGTTGCAGGCTGCAATCATGCCCCTGGCACCGGGCGACCTGCTCGTGTTTGCCACCGACGGCATCCAAACGGGTTTCGAAGGCGGCATCAACCTGACGGAACCGCCCCGGCAAATCGCCAACGGGATTTTGAACCGGCATTTCAAGGGGACGGACGATGCGCTGGCGCTGGTGGTGCGCTACCTTGGTTCGGCGTTATGAAGCACCGCGAGAAGTTGCAACGGCTTGGGCAGCGTTATACCGCGGGTCTGCGAAAATATCTGACGGACGAGCGGGAAGCCGCGCTGGAGGAAGCCTACAAGCTGGGACGCGCGACCGTGGCGGCCGGCCTGGGCATTCTGGACCTGGCGCGGGTCCACCAGGAAGCGCGGGAAAAATTACTGGCGGCGGACCCGGGCCGGAAAAGCCGCGATCTCTTTTCAAAACTGGCGGGGGCCTTTTTCCTGCAGTCGCTTTCGCCGTTCGAAGCCACTCACCGCGGGTTCCGCGAGACCAACACCGAACTCCTGAAACGCAACGAAGAACTGGCGGCGGAAATCGCCGAACGCCAGCGCGTGCTGAAGGCCCTCTGCGAATCCGAGCACCGCTACCGCCGGCTGATCGAAACCGCCAATGATGTGATTTTTTCGCTGACGCCGGATGGCCGGTTTGCGGCGCTCAACCGGGCGTTTGAAAAAATCACCGGCTGGCCGCGTTCAGTCTGGCTGGGCAAACCCTTCGTGCCGCTGATTCATCCCGAGGAAACGAAAGTGGCCGTCGAACGCTTTCGTTCCGTGCTGGCGGGCAAACCACCGGAAGTCTGGCAGTACCGCATCCGCAAGGCCGACGGCGACTATCTCGTCGGCGAAATTACCCTGGCGCGCGAAATCAAGGACGGCAAACCCGCCGGCGTCTTCGGCATTGGCCGCGACGTTACGGAACGCAAGCGGGCCGAGGAAGCACTGCGCTCCAGCGAGGAGCGGTTGCGGGCGATTCTGGATAACAGCCCGGCCGTCATTTTTTTGAAAGACACGCGCGGCCGCTATCTCCATGTCAACGGGCAATTCGAACGGCAATTCCGTCTGATCCGCCGCCAAGTGGTCGGCCGGACGGACCGCGAAATCTTTCCGCGCGCCCAGGCCGCGCTTTTTCAAAGCCACGACCGCAAGGTTCTGCGCGAGGGCGTCCCGTTGGGTTTTGAGGAAACCGCCCGATACCACGACGGTGTCCATACCAGCATCGTCTCAAAATTTCCGTTGCGGGACGCGAAAGGGAAAATTTACGCGTTGTGCGGCATCGCCACCGATATCACCGCGCGCAAACGGGCTGAAGAGGCGCTGCGATTGAGCGAGGAACGTTTCCGCTTGCTGGTCTCCAACGTCAGGAATTACGCCATCTTCCTGTTGGATCCGGACGGGCGGGTCGCCAGTTGGAACGCCGGCGCTGAACGCATCAACGGTTACCGCGCTGATGAAATCATCGGCCGGCATTTTTCGTGTTTCTATCTGCCGCACGAAGTTCGCGATGGCAAGCCGCAGCGCGGCCTGGACATTGCCCGGCGTCAGGGCCGGTCCGAGGATGAAGGCTGGCGTTTGCGCAAGGACGGCACGCCGTTCTGGGCCAGCGCGATTATCACCCCGGTGCGTGATGAATCGGGCCGGCTCCGCTGGTTCGCCAAGGTGGTGCGGGACATGACGGAACGCAAACGGTTTGAAGAATCGTTGCAGGACCTCTCCCGCAAAATCCTGCATGCCCAGGAGGAGGAACGCCAGCGCATCAGCCGCGAATTGCACGACGAAGTGGGCCAGTCGCTGACGGCGATCAGTGTGACCCTGGCCGCATTGCGAAACAACGGCGCGGCCAAAGCGGAAAACCTCTCCCGGTTTATCGCCGGCACCCAGCGCCTGCTCGAAGGAACGATGGAGACGGTGCATCATTTCGCCCGCGAGCTGCGGCCGGCCATGCTGGACGAGCTGGGTCTCCTGCCGGCGCTGCGGTCGCACGTAAAAAGTTTTGCCGAACGCACCGGCCTGCGCGTCCGGCTGCAGGCCGATCCCGTCGCCGAAAAATTAAATGCCGAACAGAAGACGGCGGTGTTCCGCATCACGCAGGAAAGCCTGACCAACGTGGCCAAACACGCCCGGGCCAGCCGCGTGAACGTTTTCCTGCGGCGGACCGGGGACGGCATTTGCCTGGAAATCGCCGACAACGGCAAATCGTTCCGGGCCGACCCGGCGACAGCGGCCAAACAAAAACAGCGGCTCGGCTTGCTGGGAATGCAGGAACGGGTAAGATTAGTCAATGGCCGGTTCGGCATCCAGCCGGAGCCGGGCCGGGGAACGACGGTGCGCGTCACCATCCCGTTCTCGCCGGTGACCGCGCAGAATTGAGTTGTTAACGCAAAACGAAAGGAGTTGTTATGGACAAAGTTCGAGTGTTGTTGGCCGACGACCATACCGTCGTCCGGCAGGGATTGCGTGTCCTGTTGGAAGCCGAACCGGACATTACCGTCGTCGGCGAGGCGGAAACCGGCCGGCAGGCCGTGCAACTGGCCAAGAAACTCACACCCGACGTCATCATCATGGACATCGCCATGCCCAACCTCAACGGCCTGGAAGCCACGCGGCAAATTGCCAAAGAAGTCCCCACCGCCCGGCTGCTGGTGTTGTCGTCCTACAGTGACGACGAGTACGTGCATCAGGTGACCGAAGCGGGGGCGAGCGGTTATCTGCTCAAGCAGACGGCGGCCACCGACCTGATCAAAGCCGTGCGCGAAGCCCGGAAAGGAAACGCCTTTTTCAGCCCGGCCATTTCGCGGCGGCTGGTGGAACGTTACCGCGAAGCATTTTTGCAGGGCGCGCCGGCGAAGAAACGGATTGACCTGTTGACCTCGCGCGAAGCGGAAGTCTTGCAGCTTATCGCCGAAGGCCGGGCCAACAAACAGATTGCCGCCGAACTGTGCATCAGCATCAAGACCGTCGAGAAACATCGCCAGCAGGTGATGAACAAGTTGAACATCCACGACATCGCCGGCCTGACCCGTTACGCGATTTCCCGGGGCATCATCGAGAGCAGCGCCCGATTGCAGGTGTGAGTGGGGCAGGCGTCCGCGCCCCCGCTACGTCCTAAGGGCCTTGTTGCACGCAGTAATACCGACGCGGCACACCGGTCGTCAAGGTGTCCGTCCACGAACTGATGGTGCCCGTTGCGGTGATGGGGCCGCTCAAGTCCGTCCAGTTGGTTTCCCTCAGGTCATTCTTGAACATTACGTGGTAAACCTGGTCGGGCAGGCTCGTCCAGGTCAGCGTCATGTTTCCATCGGTAGCTGAGAAAACCGCGGGGACGATCGAAATCATCTGTACTTCGGCCGGAGCCTGCGCCAGCACGAGATAAAAACGGCGCGGTAAGCGGGGCGCCGAAGTATCGGTCCAGGAAGTGTTGGTCGTGGCGGCAATAATGTCCCCGCTTAAATTCGTCCAACCTGTTTCCTTGAGGCGATTACAGGATAGCACGCGATAAATAAAGCCGGGCACGCTCAGCCATTGCATGGTCACACCCCGGCTGTGGTGTTGGATGTTGAAAATCCGCGAGGTCAGGTTGGCAATGGTCACGGTCGCGTTGCTGTGCGAACCGACGGCGTAGTCTGCATTGCCCAGGAGCGCGAGCGAGACCTTTTGCAGACTCGAGAATTCCGAATTGCCGGTGCCGGGCACGATGCCGAGGGTACAGGCGGCCGCTCCCGCAGGGATAGTGATGGACAATCCGAAACCGCCGGGTGATGGCGGATCATTCCCGGGTTGACCGATCGGAAGCGCCGCGTTGCCGATTGTGAAATAGATGGTCAACGGCGCGCTGGTGTCACCGCTGCGCGTGAAGGTGAACCAGCCGTAATTAGTCGTGCCGGCGACCGCCAGCGGGCTGTTTGCGATGACGGAGACGACGGTCGTGCCGTTGGTCGAAAAAAAATTTGTCACGGCGAAGACGCGCCGCCCATCCGGCCATTGCGCCTCGGCTTCAACCCATTGGCTTCCGTAGTTCACGGGCGTGAAAACAAAGTTGGTGCCGAAGGCCGGTTCCTGGTTCTGCGCCTCCCAGACGACGCGGGCTTGCGTCAGGTCGAAATTGGGCACCCTCAGGTTGGCGGTGACGACATTGGAAACGGCGGCGATGGAGGGCATGACAATTTGGGCCGAAGCGGATTGCCAGTTTTGGGTGGCCAGCGAAGTTTTTGCCATGAGAAATGCAGCCGTGTCCAGTTCCCGGGCTTGATTCACGATGGTGGCCTCGGTTTGCACGTTCCAACTGTCGCCCCAGCGGTCATAAACCGGATACGGAGCCGTCGCCGCGCCGTCCGATGGATAACAAAGCCCGCCCAGTTCGCTCTGGTAGAGCGCCAGATAATCGAAACTGGCGGTGATATTGCCGACGGGGATGCCCGAAGGCGGGAGCACGCGACGGGAATTCAACGCAAATTGGTTCACGATGCTGCGCTGCCGTTTCCAGCCCAGGCCTTCGACATAACACACGTTCACGGGGTTGCAACCACCCTCGTAATTCAGGTTGTGTAACATCGCGGCCAGGAATTGGGGCCGCGGATCGTTGAGCGGCGGATAATCATTCAGCGCCGAAGCCACGGCGAGGTCGAAGGCCTGGTCCATCGAAAAATACCAGCCGCCGCTGCGGACCGCCTTGGTTTCCACCGGGAAACTGCTGCCGTAGGCGTTGTCTCGCGAACGGGTCAACTGGTCCTGGGCCGCGGCGATGATTTCCGTCTCGCACTTGTCCAGATAGTTCGGATCGAGCTGATTGGTCTGCAAGCGCCCGCTCGGCGCGGCGAAGGCGTAGCTGCGGATGGCGTTGCCGTAGCTCTGATACATCCGCCACCAGCCGTACATGAACGTCTTTGGATCGGTCGGGTCGGGCAGCATCTGGAAGAGCGCCTGTTGAAATACCGGGTCGCCGGTCGCCAGATACATTTCGCAAGCCGCCCAGGCCAGGTCGTCGTTGTGCGTGAAATCATCGCCGTAATGGATCAACTTCTGATACGAGCCGGCGAGACCATATCGGGCGACGGCATTGGTCAGGAATTGCCAGCCGCGCAGCGCCATAGCGAAATAGTTGGTGGCCGCCTGGGGAAACTGTTGCTTGAACAGCGGTGAGGACGAGCATTGGGCGAGCGCTGCGACTGCTGCCGCCGTGGCGACCGTGTTTTTCGGCCAGACAATCTGCGGATCGCCGTTCTCCGGCAGCACATTGTTTTCATATTCGCGGTTGCGCGGGTAAACCAGGTAATAAAATCCGCCGTCGGCGTCCTGCATTTTGGCCAGGAAATCCGCCTCCCATTTGGCTTCCTCCAGCAGATCGCTCTTGCCGTCGCCGCTTTCCGGGATGCCAAGATTGTCCAGCGCGCCGACGCCCGGCAACGAATCGGCGGCGAACATCAACACATGGATCATTTGTGCGCTGTCCCAGGTGTACTTGCTGTAATCGCCGGCGTCAAAATGGCCGCCCGCCACGTCCACCGCGCCGGTGTTGACGAACGGATAAAGCTGCGCCGCCGCGTTGGTGAGCAGCGGCGCTATTTGTGGCGGGTTGTTCGCATTCACGGCCGCGCCGTAGCCGGCGATGATGTTCCACGCGGCGCTGAAATCGGATGGCGGCAGCGGCACGCTCGCGGGCGCGGTGTGGTCCGCCGCGTGCGTGAAACGCGTGAACGGCAGGGTCGTGGCCATGCCGCTGCGCTGTTCATACAGCCCCAGTTCATAAGCGCGTGCGAAAGTGGCCGCCACGCCGTCATCAATGAAAAAGGGATAGGACGCTCCCATCCCCGGCACCACCAGTTGGTATTCGCCCGGCGTGGTCAAACCGGAAAAATCGGCTTCATAAACATTCTGATACGGAGTGGGAATGTAGGCGTAGCCGATGTCGGGTCGCGGCGTGAGCGGGCCGCTGAAAACCGTGGTGCCGGTGTGCGCATTTACGACTTGAAAATTGGTAGAGGTGATGGTCATCTCGCCGAAACCGCCGAGGTAATAACCGATCATCGCCTGTTTGGGCATTGACGGGACGTAACCGACCTGATTGACGTGGATGGCGGGACTGTAACGCAGCGGACTCATCGTGGCGGTGAAGGGCATAGTGGGCGCCCAGAGCGCGGCGTCGGGATTACTTACCCGGACCGTCTGATTATCGGCGATGGGCGTAGCCAGTTGCAGATAGAGCAGATTATCAATGCGCAGGTCATAATCCGCCAACGGCGCATAAAGCGGGCGGCGTTTGAAACTGACGGCAGTCACGGGCACCGGATTGCCGTTGACTTGGACGACAAATTCCGTTGGGCTTGGCAGGTTATCCGCCAGCGCCAAGCCATTCACGAAGTTCCATTGCTGCACGCTTTGAACCAGCGATTTGGTGGTGATGAGCCGCAGTTCCAAAAGGGTTGGTGACAGGATGTGCAGTTCGTTTTGCTCCACCAGCGGCAGGTGCAGGGAAGCGTCATTGGTCAGCGGGGGCAACACCGTCCCCGCACAGCGTCCGCAAAAGATTGCGACACCGGCAACGAACAGAAAACTCCTGGCCCGGGTCATATTCCGAACAACGCAAATACGCGGTCTCCTTGGTGCATCGAATCACTTTTCTGGAATTATTGTCGTCGCTCAATGGAGTGAAACCCGCAAAGCACGACCGCACAGCACCCACCTCACCGAAAGATTCACTCAATGTGGCGGACCCTCGTTGCCGGGCAAACCATCGGCAACCCGAGATGCGGATTTTTACGGCAAAAAACGGGGCGGATTACCCATTGAATGGACTTTTTCTTCGGTGGTAGAAGGGGGCGACATGAAGAAATGTCTTTTTCGTTTTGCAGGCACGGGACCGGCCGAAACCAAGTCGTCGGCCGGTGCAGTCAAGATGGCTTCGGTTCTGTTGTTCCTCTGGTTTCAAAATCATCCGGCCCGGGCCAATGGTTATCCGCCAAGCTTTGCCCCGGCGCAAATATACACTCCAGGAACGGGCGCCCCGACCATTGAGGCCGGCGATTTCAACGGCGACGGTAAGCCAGACCTGGCAGTCGTCAATGGCGGGACCAATGTTTCGGTGCTTCTGGGCAACGGCGACGGCACCTTTCAGACGCCGATCAATTCGAGCGTTGGAATCAATGTTTCTTCCCTGATAACGGGCGATTTCAATCACGATGGTCGGTTGGATTTGGCACTGGCCGACAATGGCAACAACCTGGCCATCCTTTTGGGCAACGGCGGCGGTACTTTTCAGGAAATTACCAACTACAGCACCTCGAATGATAACAACTCCGGCTTAACATCGTATCCGACTCATCTGGCGGTGGCCGACTTCAATCGCGACGGCAATCCCGACCTGGCCCTGGCGAACGCGAGTTGGAACAATGGAACCGTTCTGGTGTTCCTGGGCAACGGTGATGGCACTCTCCAGCCGCCCACCAATTATTTCTGTGGCGAGACCTTCAGCTACCGGGGCGATTCGTGGCCGGCGGTTTGCGGTACGGTGTTTGCCGGCGATTTCAACGGTGACGGCATCGCTGATTTGGCTGTCGGCAACTGGTTCGACCCTGTGCCAGGCGGCGGTCCGGCCACCATCTCGATGTTCTTTGGAAACGGCGACGGCACGTTCCAGCCTGCCATCGTCAGCCGGACGACCGGTCTGGCGGTGGGTTGCATGGCCGTCGGCGATTTCACCGGCAACAGCAAACTGGACATGGCATTGTGTAACTGGGTGAATTCCTACACGACCCCATTCCTGCTCGGCCACGGTGACGGAACGTTTCAGACCATCACCAATCAATTTGCCGGGGTGGGAAGCTATCCGTCTTTCGCCGTCCCGGCTGATTTCAACGGTGACGGCAAACTGGATCTGGCCGTGCTGAACCCGGCAAACACCAACGTCTGGATACTCCCGGGCAACGGTGACGGCACTTTTCAAGGACCGTTTTATTTCAGCGTGTCCGGACAGCCGTCCGCACTGGCCGTGGGCGATTTCAACGGTGACGGCAGGCCGGACCTCGCCGTGGCCGCGCCCGACGGCGTGGCGATCTTGCTGAACATCTGCCCGTGTGCCGGCGTGCACCTGTCCGTGACGCAAACCAACGCCGGCCTTGTCCTTTCCTGGCCGCTGAACTACACCAACTTTGTTCTCGAATCCGCGGTTAGCCCGGTTTCAACGAACTGGCAGAGTGTCGCCGCGAGCAAGACGACTTACGACGGCTGCTGCAAAATCATCCTGCCGGCCAACCGGTCACAGGGTTTCTTCCGTTTGCGCAGACCGTGATTCCGCCGCCGCAGTTGATCGAAAAATAAAACCGGCGGCCGTTTCCGGTCGCCGGTTTGTTCAGCTTTGCTCCGGTTGTCTCGGGAAACCGGGACGCAGCTTAGTCCGTTACATACACCACGTAGTAGCGGTGCGTTTTGGTGCTGGCCGTTGTATCGGTGTAGGACGTGGGGGTGCCGGTGGCGGTGATCAAGCCGCTGAGGTCCGTCCACGT
>Ga0335080_10000904_pt1 | contig 28266 bp, 41 predicted proteins | sample Lox_Sample_34_FD_206720 | JGI IMG/M metagenome (GOLD analysis project Ga0335080, IMG submission 206720) | Soil microbial communities from Loxahatchee National Wildlife Refuge, Florida, United States - Lox_Sample_3.4 | ecosystem: Environmental > Terrestrial > Soil > Wetlands | place: USA... | reverse complement strand
CAGCCGCTGTGCGACATCGATGACATTGACGAGTGCTACGCAAAGCTCCCGCCCCACAGGCGTAAGGCCATACCAGACCGTTGGCGGGGATGTCGGCTTGGTCGAACGAGCGATGACCCCTTCACGTTCCAGCTTGCGCAGGCAGTTGGTGAGCATCTTGGCAGAGACTTTACCGATATCCAGCTGAAGTTCGGTAAAGCAGCGCTCGCCTTCCCGCAAATACCAGATCACATGGGCCGTCCAGGCGCCCGCGAGCACACGCATGCAATGACTCAAAGGACATTCGGTAGGAGGCGGCGGAACCCTGCTTTTGCGTCTCTTGACCATATCGAACGATCACCCCTTACCAAACGGTAACCCGATTCTTCGTGAGAAGCGAGTCGTCTGCACGGCAACTCAATCTATGTAGATGCAACCGAAGAGGAGAAAAACACATGCAGATTGGAATACTAGGAACGGGAAGAATGGGGGTGCGGCTGGCGGCAATGTTCGCCGATCGCGGGCAGGCAGTGGTCCTCGGTTCACGTGACCTGTCGCGAGCGGAACGAATTGTCACCGGATTGGGCAGGCCAAACATTGTGGCAGGCAGTTATGAACAGGCTACAACCGCTCCGGCTATATTGCCGGCGATGTTCATCCGCGATGGCCTGTTTGACCAGTTGGAACCGTTACGTCCCGCTTTGCGGGGGAAACTGCTCATTGACATTAGCAATCCTTTCAACGCCGACTACAGTGACTTCATCCTGCCGTGGGACACCAGCGGTGCGGAACAGATCCAGACACTCTTGCCGGAAACGCACGTGGTTGGCGCATTCAAGAATGTCTGGTGGGAAGTCTTCGACGCGCCTCGTTTCGGCGACACGTTAAGTGATGTCTTCGTCGTCGGCGACGACGCTGGGGCGAAGCGGATGTTTTTCAAACTAACGGAAGGCACGCCTTTCCGCTATGTCGACGCAGGCATTTTGAAGAATGCGCGCACCATCGAGAGGATGACTCTGCTCAGTGGAGAGATTGGACAACGGTACGGCTTCTTTCCTCGTATGAATTACAAGTTGCTGGGTAACGAGTGGCACCCGGGGAGCGCTGACGTGATTGGGTCTCTGATCGCCCGAACCTAAAGACTGGATCGAGAACTGTATGAGCTGATGTACGGCGATCACAGTGGGCCTGCCAGAAGCGTCACGCGCCTGGCTATGTCTCGCCGTGGATTTGCGGCGCTACGATCGACCGTTCGAAGAGGATGTACAGCTGTTCGGCGAGAACAGTGAAATTCGATGAGCGCCTTGCAAAGCGAGGCCGCGAGGTGCGACGGGACCATTTCCATTGTCCTGTCGCGCGACCGAATGATCGAACAACACACTTTATCAACAAAGGAGCGATTTATGGACTTAACGGCCTACGCGTTTTCGAGCCAGCCGGGATTTGTGGAGACTGAGACTCGAGAGCTTTTCAAAACGGCAGTCGCGCTGCGAACGATTGTGATCTATTGCTACGACCCGCGCGCGGTGAAAATACCCAATGCAGTTGCGAACGCGATACCGGGCGAAGTGTTTCCAGGTGAAATAGTACGCGACACGGCGGGCAAGAAAGTCGCATCGACAACGACCGTGTTTCCGGTAGTCGTCGCCGGCGGGCGCGCAGTGGATGCTCTGCGATCGATCACCGTCGCTCAGCATTTGTTCGGTGTCGAGAACATTGTTGTGGTTCACCATACCTACTGCGGCGCGACGTCGTTCACGCCGCAGGGGCTCATTGATGCGTTCCGCAGGGAGCAGGGCGTCGACATCTCAACGCTTTACGACGCGCGGAGTGTTGCGATTCGCGATTACGAATCGTCACTCGAACACGACGTGCGGATCATCCGTAATTCACCGGGAACTCCTCGCCGGGCGAATATCTACGGTTACCTTTTCGACATCGACACGGAAGGACTGACTTTGATTGCCCAAGATCTCGCGGCATGAAGCGATCTGTAGCTTTTGCTACAGAGCCTGAAGACAACTACCCCTACTCTCGATCTAGATGTACGACAATTTCCATTTTCAAAAGGACTGGATTATGCGACAACTCACCACATTCAAATTCAACATTACCCGGATTATGGTTCCCTTGGCGTTCGCCGTTTGCGCTCTCGCGTCGCCGACCACTTTGACCGACGACAATATCCTTGGGATTTATCTGCAGGTTAACAGTTTCGACATCGAAACGGCTCTGGCAGGCCAGGCGCATGGTGACTCTGAGGCCGTCCGCAAGGTTGCCAGCCATGTGACGGCCGATCATTTGGCCGTGCGACAGCAAGCATACGAATTGGCTGCGCAATGCAAAGTGCCAATTGTGCTGCCCGCCGATCGAAGTACGGCTGCGGCCGAACACAGCAAGATGATGACCCACCTGCTGTCTTTGAGCGGTGCTGCATTCGACAAGGCTTATGCCGAGCACGAAGTGTCATTTCACCGGGCAGCCATCGACGCTGTTCGCAATGTCCTGTTGCCGGCAGCGACATGTCAGCCACTTAAGACTCACCTCAACGAGGTGTTGCCCGCCTTCCAGCACCATCTCGAGGAGGCGGAGGCACTGAAGCGTACACTCGACAGCCGCTAGAATATCGGCCGCGAGCGCGTCCGACTGTCAGGAGCGTGATCCACCGTGCGGGGCAGAGATCGGGTTGGCGCCACCACGGCGATTGCGCGGGCAACGGTGGCGCTAGCGTGAACGTCCAAGCGTTGGCCCGGCGGTGACTCTTGCTTCGGCCTCGCGAAACAGCAACAACTCTTCCCAAGGGAGCGATGAACTTGGGGTACGCACTAGATGGACTGGAGCCGTTTCGAAGTCTGAGCAACGGTGCGCGAAGGCTATTGCAAGGAAGGGTTACCACAAAAAAGACCAAGCGCTCGGAAGCCATACTACAGGTGGGCCAACGGGTTTCCGGCGCTTATGTGGTCCTCGCCGGAAGGTTGCGGGTCTTCACGCAGACGTCGAACGGAACAGAAGCTACGTTGTATTTCCTCGATCCCGGAGACGCATGCGTGCTCGCGCTCAACTGCCTGTTCAATGATTTGCTCTATCCGGCTTGGGTGCACGCAGAGACCTCGGCGGAGATCGCTGTCATTCCGGGTCCGGTATATCGGACCCTATTTGATTCTGAACCCGGACTTCGAGATCTGACGATCAAGGCCTTATCCGGGCTTGTATACCGCCTGATGGAGGAACTGGAGCAGGTCCACGCGACCACTCATCGCGAACGGCTCGCCCGCTTTATAGTGACACAGGCGTCAGGCGGGAGTGTGCTACGCATGACCCAACAACAAATCGCCGGCCACCTCGGCACAACCCGTGAAGTGATTGCAAGGCTCATGCAAGAGTTCGTTGCGAACGGCCTCGTGCGGTCTCGTCGAGGACTTGTGGCGATTCAAGACGTGACTGCACTGCGTCGCATGATCACTTCGGCCGGCCTGCGTTAATAGACGGAACGCCGATGCGACCGAAGAGTTCTAAGATTGCTTCCGGACGATACTCAAAAGCAAGTTCTTCACAGTGCAGGCCGCTCGAAGCGCTCCATCGCGCGAATCCAGTTCCTTGACTGGAACTCCTCATACCTGGGCCTCAAAATAGAGATCGTGCACGGTCCGGGCCAGGTGTTTCGGAGCTTCCAGCTTCCCCTCGACAAAGACTTCGTAGATGACCACCTTCGGCGTGACATCGGTGAGTTCGCTACTCTGCCACGTCTCCACCTGCTTGCGCATGGACTCGAAATTCCTCTGCGTCCGGTCCACTCCGACGGTGACACAATCGATCAGCGAAAATGATTTCGACTGTTTGGCGACGACGCGAGCCTCGGATCTTTGCGGGAAGACAGGTCACTAAGTTTGCCCATTGCCGTCGACCGATAGTTCACCGGTCTAGCTTTGCCGGTTCGGAGAAAGGTCGACGAGTTCGTGCGGAGCCAGCGCCTTACTCGCGTGAGGCTCGTTCCAGGCGAAGACGATTGAGAATTCGGATACGTTTGCGACCGATGCCGATGATTCCGGCTTTGCGCAGTTCACCCAGAGCGGCAGTCACGGATTCGCGATAGACCCGCAGGTGCTGCGCGATCTCCTGATGTGTCAGATCTTTGACGGAATTGTCTTGCGCCTGCTCGAGGAGCATGTTGGCGATACGCGGCATCAGCTGCCGGAAGGACGTGGCCTCGAGGTTGAGCAGCACCCGGACAAAGCGGTCACTCACGAGATCGAGCAGGCGGCGGGTGACGACGGGGTATTGTTCGAGTAGCGTTTCGAGGTCGGAGCGCTCGATCACACGAATTCGCGATACCTCTGTGGTCTGGGCGGAGCAGTGGTACATGCGCTGGCCGACGCAGCCCATCTCGCCGAAGACTGCGGGCGGTTTCAGCTCAGCGATGATCAACTTGCGGGTGCCAGACGTGCGAAAGGTCTGCACCCGTCCTTTCTCGATGAGAAACAAGCGCTCGCCGCTCTCACCAGCACGGAAGAAAATGTGTCCCTTGCGAAAGTCGCGCAGGCCGCTCCCCGCTTCGAGCGCCCGGAGACAGGCGACAGGCAGATCTTTGAACAGATCGACCGCGGACAGCGCGGTAGCTTCCACGAGACTCTCAGATACCTTTGCTTGGGCGCTCGGCACGATAGAGATTCTCCTCTCTATTGTCGTCTTTATCGATCGGCAAGCCAATGTAACCCACATTACAGAGTTTCGGTGATACCTGCGCGACACACCGTAATCCAACAGATACGCGAGATAGTGAGAACGCGACCGATTGGAGACTAATAAAGTGTCGAGACTACCAGCAATCCAAACCGAAACTGCTAACGGCAAGGCTAAGCAACTGCTCGAGGCCGTGCAGTCCAAACTCAAAATGACACCGAACATGACCCGAGTGATGGCCAACTCTTCCGCCGTGTTGGAAGGGTACCTGTCGTTCAGTGGAGCGCTTGCGGGCGGAAGTCTGTCCGCCAAGCTGCGGGAGGAACTCGCGCTTGTGGTGGGCGAGCAGAACGCCTGCCAGTACTGCGTGTCAGCGCACACGGCGATCGGCAAGTTGACGGGGCTCACCGATGTCGAGATTGAGCAGGCGCGGGATGCCCGGTCGAACTCGGTCAAATCTGCGGCGGCGCTCTCCTTTGCGCGGCAGATACTTGCAAGCAAAGGTCAGGTCACGGATGCCGATTTCGAAGCAGTTCGGCAAGCCGGCTTCGGCGACGGTGAGATTGGAGAGATCATCGCGCACGTGGCACTCAACGTCTTCACAAACTATTTCAATCTTGCGGCGGCGACGGACGTGGACTTTCCGAAGATTTCCCTGCGGCGAGCGGCGTAGTGGATTGCGGCTGCCAGCGAGGGCCATTTTTATGAGTCTTCAGTGGCAGCCGAGTCCATCAATAATGGAAGCGAGGCAGACATGGCAACGACCGGAGTTGTTCCGCCGTTTACGGAGGAGAGTGCTCTTGCCAAGGTGCAAATGGCCGAGGATCTGTGGAACACGCGCGATCCAGAGCGGGTGGTGCTGGCTTACACCAAAGACTCGGAGTGGCGGAATCGCGCGGAGTTCTTGAAGGGCCGCGAGGAGATCCGAGCATTTCTACGTCGGAAGTGGGTAACGGAACTGGACTACCGTCTGAAGAAGAGACTATGGGGATTTCGTCAAAACCGGATGGCGGTGGCCTTCGAGTATGAGTGGCACAATGCCGCAGGCCAATGGCACCGATCGTATGGCGTTGAACTGTGGGAGTTCAACGCAGAGGGGTTGATGCAACGAAGAATCGCGAGTATCAACGATGCATTGATCGAGAAAAGTGAGAGAAGAATAGTCTCCTCTGGTTCAGTAGATATCGATGTTGCTCTTTGAACTGTTGGCAAGGCTGCGCGGGTTGGGGCCGCAACCTGCGGCTGTAGAAAAGGGAGGTAGCGGAAACTCTACAACTGTGTTTGCGCCTGGTTGCGATTGACAGATAGATGAGAATCACTAAACATGCAAAATCTATCTTGGAGGACACGATGCTCGATCTTCGACCGAATTGCGAATGCTGCAACCGCGATTTACCCGCTGATTCAACGGATGCCGTGATATGCACTTATGAATGTACGTTCTGTGTGGCGTGCGCCCAACATGTATTGCACGGCGTTTGTCCAAACTGTTGGGGGAATTTTGTGCCGAGGCCGATTCGCCCCCCTGCGATGCTATTGAAGAACCCCGCCTCAACCAAGAGAGTGGTGAAGTCAGGAGGATGTCACGGCTCCGCTGCATGACTGATGGTGAGCAGGTCTGTCATGATCTAGATTGTTATTGTTCGAGGACTCTTGAGCAGACCTGTTTCGCTCCTGCAACTTTCCCGTTGAGCGGGAATCCAACTTGGCGAGGATTCGGCATATTCGCAAGCAACGCGCGAAACCAGCGAGCGAGCTGGCGACTATGACCCTAAGACCATCAAGCATGGCAATTCACGCGCTCTTCGTCTTTCTTTTCATTCTCAATGGCCAAGCCCAAGTGGCACGCCCAGCGCCTCCTCACTTTAGGGCAGTCGCCTTCGACTACTTTGTGATCTTCGATCCCAACTCCGTGGTGCCAGAAGTGGAAAAAGCATTCCCGGGAAAAGGAGTTGAATTTGCCAAGGCCTGGCGCAATAAGCAGTTCGAATACAGTTTCCTTCGCTCAATCACGAACGACCATGAGGACTTTTTCAAAGTAACGGGAGACGCTCTGGATTACACGGCTGGGCAGATGCATCTCGAGTTAACGTCCGAGACGCGCGCGCAACTTCTTAACGCCTATCTGACCTTAAAGCCCTGGCCGGACACCGTTGCCGCGCTAAAGAAGCTGAGAGCGTCTGGCGTCCGAATCATCACGGTGTCGAACTTCAGCCCGACCATGCTGCGAGCGAATGTTGACCACGCCGGGATAGCGAATCTGTTTGACGAGTTCTTGAGCACGGAAGTGAACCGCACTTTTAAGCCGGATCCCCGCGCTTATGAACTTGGACTGAAAAAACTTCGTCTTAGAAAGGATGAGATTGCCTTTGCTGCTTTTGGCGGCTGGGATGCTTACGGCGCAAAGCGCTTCGGTTATCCGACGGTGTGGGTCAACCGCTTCAATCTTCCGGCTGAAAAGCTCGGTGCAGTGCCGGATAGGACAACGACGAATATGGACGGCGTGATCGAGTTTGTGCTGGGTGCATCTCATGCCAGCGAAAGTGTAGAGACCGCACCTTAACAATTCCGTTTGCCACCTGCACAACCCTCAGTTTCAGCGCAATAACAACGCGGCAGAAGTTCCCCCGCCCAAACCCCCATGCCTAACGTAAATTCCGCTTTCGAATGAAGCCGTCGATCGAAAATGGACCGGGACCGCTCAAGACAAGGGCAGTCAAGCAGGCCAAATAAGGAGGTCAGCTTCATAACCTGGCGGCCCGAACTGCGCTCCGGAAGGTGTCACCGAAATGAGCTTAATCGAACTGAACCCGTATGGTAGATGCACGGTAAACATGGCCACCAGCAGAATTGCAGCCATCGGTAGGGAGCTGAGGGTCACGTAAGCCCCCAGGATAACTGCCAATCCGCCGAGCAATTCGGTCAGTATCGTGACCGACGCCATGAAATGCGGTGCAGGCACGCCAAGCGCGTGCAGTATCGTGGCAAACGCATCCGGACCCTTAGTGAGCTTAGCGAAACCGTGTGCCATAAAACCGTATCCAACGATCAGGCGCAGAGGAATAGGAGCCCAGCGCGAGAGTGGAAGTTGATTCCACGACGGAGACGGAACTTCTCGCAACGTTGCGTTGGGTCTCGATACCTGTCGCCAGGTGTTGTTCACGCCTTCCCGCCTCTCTTGTTCGATTGCGTATTAACAAACTCCTTGGCGGCTTTGGCAAGTAAATTTCGAGAGCCGGTTCTGTTAGAGTCCGCTGAAAGCGAAAAGTTACGGGCGTTCGAGTAATCCGCGGACAAGTACGTAACTTTCGCACCCGCCGGACATCCACTCAGGGGAGCATGAGGACAGCCAAAACAATGAAGATTCCGGTCGTTTCCGTGATAGTGATGCTTTCCGTAGGTGCTTGGATGTTGGCGTTCGCACCGCAACGTCTCCATGGCGCAGATTCCGGCACGAATGCTCGCACTCCCTTGCTGGTGGAACTTTTCACATCGGAGGGCTGTTCCAGCTGCCCTCCGGCTGACAAGTTCTTACAGACGCTGGATGCGCAGCCCGTACCGCGTGCGGACATGATTGTGCTCAGCGAACACGTTGACTACTGGAACCACATCGGCTGGAAAGATCCGTACTCGGCCAGTTTCTATAGTCAGCGGCAGAGTGCCTACGCCAAACGTTTCGGCCTGGATAGCGTCTACACGCCGCAAATGGTGGTAGACGGGACCAGCGAGTTTGTTGGAAGCAATTCGAGCCAGGCGGACAAGGCCTTTCAAAGAGCGTTGCGTGTTCCAAAGCTTCCGTTGCACCTCTCCTCGATCTCGGCTGATGCCTCGAACACCCTGCACGCTCATCTGGAAACGGAAACTCTCGATTCATCCTTTGGCTCACGAGAGGCCGACGTGTATGTCGCGGTTGCGCTGAACCGGGCAGAATCGCAGGTGTCAGCAGGCGAGAATTCCGGCCACAGACTGGCGCACGTCGCTGTGGTCAAGAGTCTTACGAAGATCGGCCCGCTGAAACAGGGACAAGTCCTTGCGCAGGATGTCCAGCTCAAGCTGGAACCCGGGTCTGATTTGCGCAACCTGCGGTTGATAGCATTCGTGCAAGAACCTCGGCAGGGGCGAGTACTCGGGGCTGCTTCGATGCCGGTCAGCGCACAGTGAAGACAACCGTCACGCCCCTTCCATTCGTGCCCGCAGCGGAAGGTCGGCCTTCCAATCCTGCGGCAGCGCGCTTACGCTCATCGCGCGGTGAAGGAGCTCTGGATCGTGTGCCTGCCCAAGGTAGAGACGCACAATGTCGGCGACGCCAACGCAGTGGGGATCGCGACTCAAGACCTCAACCTTCGATCCCGCCTGGACCACTCCTTCCTCGACGACTGAGAAGTAGAACCCGCTTCGCAGACTAACCAAGAAACGCTTGATCATGTCGTCGCGGTCGAAGCGCAGAGCCAGTTTGTAACAAGGCATCCTCGGTTGGGTGACCATCAGAACAGCAGTTCCGATTCTCAGGCGATCACCGATGCACAGCTCGTCCTCCGTTAGCCCTTCGGTTGTCAGGTTCTCGCCAAACTTACCCCACGAGAATGACACGTCTGGCAGCTTCTCCCTCCAGTACTCATAGTGCTCGGCAGGATATGCATAGACTGCTTTCGCAGCCCCTCCGTGCACCGTGAGATCGGCCTGCTGGTCTCCGGCGAAATTCAGCCTGTTGAGCGTCACAGGTATATTGACAGGTTCCTTGAAGATCCCGGTATGGACCTTCATGCCCTTCCACGCGACTTCACGTGGCTGTCCTACATTCACGGAAACGATTCTCATTTCCTTCACAGCATCACCACCAGCTTTCCATTGGCCTGGCCTGACTCCATCATCCGATGGGCGTCCTGGATATCTTCAAAACGAAACACGCGCGCCGGTTTCGCTCTGTAGCTGCCAGTGGCGACACGATCGAATATGACCTGGAGCGGGACGTCGGATAAAGGAAATTCCGGTGTCCCGAACATGAAGCTACCAAAGAAGCTGAACTGGACACCGCTCGGCATCTGCAGAAGCGGATTGAAAGAGGCGATGGGACCAAGGCCGCCCAAAAAACCGGCTAAGCAGACGCGCCCACCGCGCCGAACCATGGTAAGAGAACCTAGAATCGCGCTGTTGCCGACCAGATCTAGCACACTGTCAACCCCTTGTGGGTGGAGTTCACGAACGCGCGTGACGAGATCCGGACCTTCCAGCTCAACCTGTCGTGCTCCGAGTGCTTTCAAACTCGAGATGCGCTCACGGTTACGGGTTGTTGCCGTGACGTGTGCGCCCGCGTGCGCTGCAATGTTCAGAGCCGCCTGGCCGAGTGCCGAGGTAGCTCCCCGGACGACCAGAGTCTGGTTTGTAGCGAGTTCCAAGTTGCGATGCAGACATGTCCAGGCTGTCGCGTACGATTCCGGGATTGCCGCCAGATCCTCCCACGGGAGTTTGGACTCAATCGGTACTACATTCGAAGTCGGTACGCGCGTGTATTCGGCGTAGCTGCCGTTGATGGTGCGTCCCATGCCACCCATGAAGGCCGTCACCTTGGTTCCGACCGGCAGTTGCCCATCGGGACAGGCTGCGACGAGGCCGACGCATTCGATGCCGCTCACCTTCGCCGCCTCGGCCCATTCCCCCCGCCGCATGTGAGTCTCCGCGTGATTGACCCCGAACGCCTTGACTTCGATGACCACCTGCCCGGGCCTCGGTTCGGGCTCAGGAATTTCCTCGATTTTCAACTGCTCCGGACCGCCGGGCTGCTGGATGACGATTGCTCGCATAGAACCTCCAAGGATTTGCGTGTTGTGAGTAAAACGCCGGCCGGGGCACGCTAGCCCTTATGCCGCACTAGACTGCACCGTCAATCTGCGACCAAGAAACTCGCGAATGGCCTCGCCAATCTCCCGATGGTGCGTTTCCAGTGCAAAGTGGCCGGTATCGTAGAAATGCACCTCAGCGTTGGGATTGTCGCGCTTGAACGCTTCCGCCCCAGGTGGCAGAAAGAACGGATCGTTCTTGCCCCAGACCGCGAGCAGAGGGGGCCGGCTTGTACGGAAGTACTCCTGGAACTTGGGGTAGAGCGCGACATTGCTGGCATAGTCCAGGAACAGATCCAGCTGGATCTCGTCATTACCGGGCCGGGCCAGCAGCGCAGAGTCAAGCTGGTACGCTTCTGGCGCAACCAGCGTCTCGTCTGGGACGCCATGAAGGTATTGGAACCTAGTCGTTTCTGGCGTGAGAAAGTCACGGAGAGCAGCGCGATTCTCGGCGGTTGGTTCGTTCCAGTATTTCTGGATCGGGTTCCAGCCTTGGCTCAGGCCTTCCTCGTAAGCATTACCATTCTGCGAGATGATGGCGGTGACTCGCTCCGGATGTGCCAGCGCGAGGCGGAATCCCACGGGCGCGCCGTAATCGAAAACATAAATAGCGTAGCGTTCGAGACCGATGGTCTGAGTAAATTTGTCGATCACCTTGGAGAGGCTCTCGAACGTATAGCGAAATTGCTTGCGGTCGGGCGCATCCGAGAAGCCGAATCCTGGCAGATCAGGCGCGATCACATGGTAGCGGTCGGCCAGGCTTGGAATTAGGTTGCGGAACATGTGCGACGACGTCGGAAAGCCGTGCAACAAGAGAATCGTTGGGGCAGTTTTCGAGCCGGCTTCACGATAGAAGATCTTGAAGCCGTCGACGATGGCATGTTGATACCGGATCATGATGTGTCTCCTCGAGGGATTGGTGGCAATCTGACGCTGTATGCTCTCAGCAACGTCTTGCTCGTTCATCCCATCAGATGTGCTAACCGATAAAAAGATACATTATCGGTGTTATAATCTACGGGGATAAGAAATGAGACAGCGTAGGCCAACTCCTGATTCAGACTGGAGGGACGGGTTTCTTTTTGTCGGCAATGATTTGGTCCTGGACTTCCTGAATACGCGCCCGGTTCAGAACGGCGAGTCGACAGAGCTACTCTCTGATTTCAGCGCACTCTTACGGTGGTTTCAGGCCGCTGGGTTGCTCCGCTCTGAAACCGCAGCGAGACTCCAACGGCAATGGGGAGACTCCTCAGTCTCACGGCGAGCCTTGGACGCGTTGCGGGAATTTCGAGAGAAATTGAGGAAGGAAATCGTCGCATGGGAATGTGGTGCTGGGATCCATCGCACCAGCTTGGAGGATCTGAACCGGTTGATGGTGGCGCATCCCATGCTTAGCAGGCTGTCGGCAACCGGGAGCATCCCCTCTTTGGAAGTATGGTTCGAACCGCGGCATCCGGAAGACCTGTTCGCCCCATTGGCACATGGTGCGGCGAAGTTGTTTTCAAGTGTGGATCACAATCGTGTCCGCAAGTGTGGACAATGCGTTCTGCACTTCCATGACACCAGCAAGAAGGGGACACGCCGTTGGTGCAGCATGCAACTGTGCGGGAATCGACTGAAAGTCGCGGCCTATGCCGCGCGCCAACGCCGGAATACTCACGCGAGATGAGAATCGAACACTATGAACAAAGCTAGCTACGTGGTTCAAGAAAAACACGCTGCTCGCATCGATACCCCATCACCGCTCGCGTACGAGGATCGAGGCCTTGATGCGCCTCCTCCGATGCGACGGCAGCCACCTCGGGACGCAGGGTTTCGCGCGGGATCTCCGCGAACCCCATGCGCCTGTAAAAGGGGAATTCCAGGGCACAACTCGGAACGTCGTCAAGGTCAGCATGGCATACCCGGAGACGGTCTCCCAGTCGCACACCGTACGGATGAGAGCCGAGCCTAAACCGCGGCGCCCGTGAGGTGGGTCTACATCAATCTCTTCGAGATGGGGCAGGTCATGCGCTAGCATTCTCACTAGCGCGAAGCCCACCGGCAACTTCCCCCTCGAAGCCACCCAGAGCTGCCCATCGCGGGCGGCATCGAGGAACGTGTGCTCGTCAGTGGTCTCAGCTAGAACGAGCTCCGGGGCGTAGCCCCTGAGCAGCCGTGCCGCGGCCAGCTCAATCGCGGGGAGCAACGGTATGTGCTCAGCCCGAGCCGGACCGATGGCGTAGCCAGTTGCCGTCAGATCCCTCATCTCGGTCGAGTCCAGGGAAGATCGGCGTGTTTCTGCGGTTCTGCTTTCCATGTCCGCTTGCCTTGATTAGGGCGTCAAGACGACCTTGCCGATCGTTTGTCTGTTCGCCACCGCTTCGAACGCTTTCCTTACCTCAACCAGAGGAAAGGTGGTGTTTGCGAACAAAATGCACCCATCCGGACCAGCCCGCTATCGAACACAATGCGATCGACGTCGCACCCCACGGACTCACGCATGCGACATGGTAGCCCCTTGGCTGTGGTCGAGGTCAACTGCAGGAGTAAATCTCACAGTCGATGTTGTAACTTCGCCGCCACGAGCGCATCCCATGTTTGCGCCGCAGTCTGTCGGCGTAAATTCGGCGAAAGACTCGGAGGATTTTCATGAAGAAGATGATCGGCAGGTTGATGGCGATGGGTGTGGTGGCAGTTTCCCTGGCAGCGTTTGCTCAGTCCGGCGACAACATGAAGCAGGACAGCATGAAGCAGGACGACATGAAACAAGGCCAGATGAACAACGACCCGATGAAGAAAGACGAAATGAAGAAGGACAAAAAGTCCAAGAGAACCAAGAAAGACAAAATGAAGAAAGACGACATGAAGAAAGACGACGGCATGAAGCACGATGATGGCATGAAGCAGAACTAGTTCCCGCCAGCGTTTCCCCAAAGCTCACTTCGGGCTAGCCGGTGCAGGCATAGTTACCGGCTGCCCGGAGCTCGCTCCCTCTCAGAAAAGTCCCCAAAGTCCGGCCGACTCTTTTGCGTCACATCAACACGGGGATCTCCAAACATGATGAATACCGAGGCACAGAGACTTGGAGTCATTTCCCTCGTGGTCGACGGGGGAAATGAATCGCTCGGTCCCAACTCGTCAGAGGTACGATCGTTGAACGAGGCGCCTGGAGGTTGGAGAAAGGACGAGCGAGCTGCGATTGTGGCAGCTCGCCCGAGTTGCCACTAGTTTGCCGCTATGCCATTGAATCCAGCAGCAGCGGAGAGGCCGCCTGCATCCCCCAAAGTGGTAAGCGATCCGTCCCCGTTGATACCGAAAATGCCCACCGAGCCAGTCCCGGAATCCAGAGTGTAGAGGAATTTGCCGTCGGAGCTGATCGCCGTGTCGAGGTTTGTGCTGCCGGCGGGCAGCGTTGCCGTGATGGTTCCCGGCAATGGCGTCAACACTCCGTCGGTGCCGATCGCAAATCCTGAGGTGCTTGAAAACAGAAGACCTGCTCAGTTCGAAACCGCCTGCGACCACAACGCCGGCTGCGGCCGCGACCATCCAGCCAAGAAATCTTCTTCGGCTGGGCTGGATGTTTTCCTCCAGCCTGCGTTGTAGGCGATGACCAAAGCCCAACGGTACATCGATCATGCGCTCGTCGCCGTACAGCTGAATCACGTTTCGCGTGCCCTCGAGCACGGACCGGCAACGGTCACACTGCCCGAAGTGCACCTCCATGGCTGCGCGCAGATTCGGATCGATGTCATCTTCGAGGTAGTCGGATATCTCCTGCCAGACTCGTTCGCAAGTAACTACCATGGCTTGGTCCCTTCGCAAAATGCAACCTCGTGCTCCAGGAACCGCCTAGTCCTGGCGCCAATAGGTCGCGGAGCATAAGTCGTGCGCGCAACAAGCGCGTCTTGACCGACGCAGTTGAAATTCCCAGAGTCTTCGCCGTCTCGTCGATGCTCAAGTGCTGCATGTCCCGGTAAGTTTTCGAATCTCCGCAGGCGGCCTCCGCGACTGGATTACTTTTACGGAGATCGACAACAGGCTGGCGCTGCATCCACAACAGCACACAGGTCATGAGGAGTGGACAGGCTGTCGAGGTGGCTAATCCCAGCCGTAAGGACGACCAGTCCGACGTCACGCCGACGAGCCACGGCATGAGAATTCCGCCCAGGTTCCCGAAAGCGGCCAGCAACCCAAACATCGTAGCGCCGCCTTGGGGAAAACGATCTGCAGCGACACCAAGAGTAGTCGGCCACAGGCAACTACCCGCCAACCCTACGGCAACGCTGGCGGCAAGAGCGACTGCGGGCCAGGGAGCGAAGCAGGCCAACAGGAAAAGCACCACGGACGTCCAGCAGCAACCCAACATCAAGCGAATCGAGTCAACTCGGCGGCCGATCAGTCCGGCAAAGATACGGCCTAGAGCCATAGCCGCTGAAAAAGCGAGCAACGAGATGTTTCCAGTCCACTTTGAGAACCCAAGATTCATCTCTGCATAGGCGGGCAACCATTGTGCCAGGCCCAACTCCAATGCGCCTCCAAGAAAGATCGCCAGATTGACGGCTACGAAAGAGGAGTTGCGATAGAGATCGCGAATTGGTGTTCGCCCGCCTTCTTTGTCTGAGGTGAGCGGAGGGAGATCGACGCTAAAGAATCCGAGAGCTACCACCAGCGGAACAACGATCAACGTCAGGGAAATGTTGCGCCATCCAATACCCAAGCGAAGCGCGAGCGTACCCACCAGGACCGTGATCACGGTTCCGATGGCATAGAAGGAGTGCAACCAGTTCAAGGCCGTTGCGCGGCTGTTGGGCTGGAGAGCCGCAACGATTGGACTTAGCACCATGTCCAGGATCCCCGCTCCGAGACCCATGACAAACACGGCGACCAAGACCGTCGAATAACCTGGCGAGATAGCGAGGAGCCCGAATCCGACGGCTATCAGCAAAGTTCCGAGGATACTGAACAGCTTGCCTCCCCATCGATCGGCCAGAGGGCCGGTGAAAAGGATGCCCCCAACGAGTCCAGTAAAGGTGACGGCGCTGATTCGACCGAGCTGTTCACCACTCAACCCGGCGCTTCCACCAAGTTCGACCCGGAGGGTCGTCAGAAAGATGGGCATGAGATTCACCGCCATCGCGAGACAGACCATCGCGGCGTAGCAGAGGGCGAAGGCGTACGTGGGATTGAGTGCGCGATTTCTCATGCTGTCACCGAAAAGAAGTTAGCAAGGCCACGGGGAACCGGAGTCCTTGCTCGTGAGATTCGACGGACTGCGAAACGCTCCAAAGACAATGGGTAGTGCCGTTCGATGAAGTCTAAGCGTGACGCGAGACGGCACCGCCGCACTGAGGACAGCTATGAAATTCCTCGATCATTCCGCCAAGGCATGCATCGGTCCTCCCAGCATCGTTGGCGTCGAGGTTATACACAATCTTGTCGCAGTGGTGGTTCATCTCAATCTTGCAGTGCGGACAAATCATCTTGTCGGTCTTAGCCACAACAGGCATCCTTGTCTCCTGGCATCAGTCCAGGGATATTTGTTCACGCCCGTGGCGCAGCGCCTTTGCCATCCAGATGAGTTCCTTCAGAAATTTATCGATGCGCCGAATGTAGGATTCGTCGAGGAGTCTGCCGTCCTCGGCAAATGCTTTCTGCACGCTCGAGAAATTCACGTCCCAGAAAATCGTAACCAACCCGATTTCGCGCATCACCGGCAACAGGTTCTGAATCACCCGAGTTCCACCGAACGGCCCTGCTGACACTCCCACGATTCCGACTGCTTTGTGAATATATTCTTTGAGACAGCTATCCAGGACATGCTTCAGAAGACCGGAGTATCCGTGGTTGTACTCCGGCGACACAACCACTAACGCGTCCGCCTTGTCCACCTTGGCAGAGAAGTCCGCGTGTTTAATGGCCTCACCTGCATCGTTTGTTGGCAGGGGGAGCTTTGCAATATCAATCAGGTCGGTCTCAATGCCAGCACGCTTGCCGAGTTCTTCGGAGACCAGTTGAGCCGCGTGCAGGCTCATGCGACCCATTCTAGCTGTACCCAGGATCACAGGAATGAATAGAGGACGACCTGCTTCCATGACCCAGCTCCTTTGCGTGATCCGTCGGACGGACGTTGTTGCTATCTGCGAGTGAGATTCGCTTGGGGGCAAGAAGTGACGCCGGAGCCAACACTGCAACTGCATAGACTGCTTTGGTTGTCACAGGCGGACGGCCGAAGCATCCTATCTTTATATATGGCTATGGAAGACATCGTTCCGATCACTGACTTGTTCGAGGCCCATCTCACCGTGAGCGAGCTCAATCGGGCCGTCACTTTCTATAAGGACGTTTTGGGTTTACCACTGGCGCGTCTGTTCCCGGACCGCAAGGTCGCCTTCTTCTGGATTGGAGCCCCCGGCAGGGCGATGCTAGGTCTTTGGGAGGCAGGAACCATGCCCATAAGCATCAGCCTCCATGTGGCCTTCCAGGTTGCACTCCCGGATCTGCGTGAAGCACCTTCGCGGCTGCAAAAAGCCGGCATCCAGCCGAGAGATCTAGCCGGTCTGCCAACGGAGGAGCCGGTGGTGTTGGCCTGGATGCCTGCGGCTGCGGTTTACTTTCGTGACCCCGACAATAACTTGCTGGAATTCATATCCATGCTGCCTGGGCCACCGAATCCCGGTCTTGGGGTACTCTCCTGGAGCGAGTGGATTCGCCAGGAAACTCAGTCCGGTTCGGCGCGCTAACTCGAGCGTCTCTTTCGAAATCCAGCCTATGCGGACATTCCGGCTTTCTCCCTCAAGCGGCACCCGTAACCTTTCAGATTCGTCCGAATCTGATGGCCAGTGAGATCGGAGCAATCGATGAAGGGCAAGGTTGTGCTTGTAACCGGGGCCAACGGCGGATTGGGAACCTATGTGACGCAGGCGTTTCTCGATATCGGAGCAACCGTAATTGGAACCTCGCGAAAAATACAGCAGTCTGATTTCAACAATTCGAACTTCACCGCGGTGCCAGCGGAGATTTCGACGCGGGAGGGTGCGAAGGTCTTGATAGATCAGGTTGTGGCGCGTTTCGGAAAGCTCGATGCGTTGGCGCACACTGTCGGCGGTTTCGCCGGTGGCCAATCGATCGTGGACGCGGACGACGCGACATTTCAGCGCATGTTGGATCTCAATCTGAATTGTGTGTTTCACATTCTGCGTGCGGCGGTTCCCTCCCTGCGAACAACCGGCAACGGTCGCGTGATTGCGATTGGGAGCCGCGCAGCGCTGGAGCCTGGCTCAGGCGTGGGAGCGTACAGCGCTTCGAAAGCCGCGATGGTTTCTCTGGTTAGAACGGTTGCGCTCGAAAACAAAGATGCGGGGCTCACCGCCAATGTAATCCTACCCGGCACGATGGATACGCCAGCCAACCGAAAGGCAATTCCGAGCGCAGACTTCTCCAAGTGGGTACAGCCCGCGACGGTCGCGAGTTTGATCACTTGGCTGGCTGGCGATGCCGGCAAAGACATCAATGGTGCGGTGATACCGGTGTACGGCAGCGATGTTTGAGACTCTTGTCAAAGCGTTTGTTTACGGTCTCGAGATCTATGCTGGTCTCGGACTGACATTTGCGCTGCCGTTCGTGTGGTTTGGAGTTCAACGCGTGGACTCCGAGGCTCAGGGATCGGGAGTCGGTTTTCGCTTGCTGATCCTGCCTGGCGTCGTCGCGTTATGGCCGATGTTCCTTTATCGGTGGATGCGAAGGCTCGATGAGCCGCCGGTCGAAAGGAACCCGCACCGAATACTGGCTAAGCCATGATTCAACCACTCAGAACCCTCCATCGGCGCGCATTTGTCACGCTGACGCTGGCGCTGCCCGCGATTCTGCTGATCGGGCTTGGGGCACGCCATGCACGCCCGGTCTCGGGTGCTCGCCCTACCGGCGAACCAGTTGGCATGTATGTCGTGAGGGCCTCGAGCAATCTCTGGCAGAAGCATTTGATTCAGTCGAGGTTTTATAGCAGGCCGGACCGACCACAAGATATCTACCTTGTTCTCCAACCAACTCAAACGTTGAACGAAGCGGACTTGCTGATCTATTGGGTCACCAACACACCGCAGGGCAACGTTCTGCCCGTGGATTCGCAACTGGTGGGTCCCTTCACTCCAGGCACGGCCTTCCTTCTTCCACTGGAAGAGAAACGTGCTGGCCAGTTGGTCTTGTTCAGCCCGGCTCATCAGATTGTGTTTGACACTGCAAGAGTGGAGAAGTTGCCATGAGCGTTCAATATGGCGCGATTAGTTGGAACCGGCAGAAGAAGGTGTACGACCTGACGCTCGTGTCTTTGCTCGTACTCTACGTCGCCGTTTTCGTCGGTGTTGGCGCTTGGCAAAACCCAAGCGCAACTGCGGAGACGCTGCTAATACGTGCGCTCGGAACGGCTGCATTCCTGCTGCTCAATGTGGTGCTGTCGATCGGCCCACTGAGCCGATTGGATCGCCGTTTTCTTCCACTTCTATATAACCGACGGCACTTGGGTGTCACGACGTTCCTGTTGGGTCTGGCACATGGAGGCTTCGCACTATTTCAATTTCACGCGCTGGGTAACGTGAATCCTCTCGTTAGTGTGTTCATCAGCAATCAGCGGTACGGTAGCGTCGCTGATTTTCCCTTCCAGGCATTGGGATTCTTCGCATTGATCATCTTGTTTCTAATGGCTGCTACCAGCCATGATTTCTGGCTACGGAATCTGTCCGCACCCATGTGGAAGCGGCTGCATATGCTGGTGTATGTGGCATACGCGCTGTTGGTTGCCCACGTAACCCTGGGGGCGCTGCAATCAGAAACGAGTCCCGTGCTTGCCTCCGCCCTCATCTTGGGAGTGGCTACCGTGCTTTCGCTCCATCTCGCGGCGGCGTTTCGGGAGAAGCGGATTGACCAGGCGAGACACCAGGCAGTCGACGAAGGTTTTGTCGAGGTCTGCAAAGTGGAACGCATCCCCGAAAAATGCGCGACCATCGTGTCTCTCTCCGGGGAGCGTGTGGCGGTCTTTCGCTACGACGGTAAGGTCTCTGCGATCTCAAATGCTTGCCAACATCAGAACGGGCCCTTGGGAGAAGGTCGCATCATCGATGGCTGCGTCACCTGTCCATGGCATGGATATCAGTATCAGCCGGAGTCTGGGGCGGCTCCTCCGCCGTTCAAGGAAAAGATCCCCACATTCCAAGTGAAGGTTGTCGAAGGAGCTGTTTTCGTCCATCCTCGTCCCAATCCACCCGGTACCTTCGTCCAACCTGCTGAGATTGAACCTCCCCAAGGACGACGCAGGGAGGCGCAATCGCGATGAACGGCTTTTACATAGGTTACTTACCGAAGGCGCCAGCGGGGTTGGCCCGTTTTCTCCGGAGAGTGATTGGTGCGCTTGGCGCGCTGGCACTGAGCATCGCCCTCCTGCTGGTCATGAAACAAATGCGGTTCGCAAATTCCACGTTTGAATACGGAAAGATGAGCAATTTCGAAGGGACGATTGCGGCTGCGCCTTATCCCTCATTGTTGGTCGAGCGTCCGGGTTTGGCCGGGCCACTATCGAAATACTCTCAGTATTTGTTGGTTGCGCCAGGAAAACATGGGGCGAACGATCTGGTCGCGGGCTTCGATGGAAAGAAGGTCCGCCTGCAAGGTCAACTAATCTATCGCGACGGCGGGACGATGGTCGAGATCGCGCCCGGTTCCATCACCCCGTTGCATACCGTGCCCGCGGTAAATGAGCAGACTCGCGATCTGGGTGCCGTGACCGTCACCGGCGAGATCGTAGACAGCAAGTGCTACCTTGGAGTGATGAACCCAGGGCAAGGGAAGGTCCACCGCGACTGTGCAGCACGCTGCCTGAGTGGTGGCGTCCCACCAATTTTCGTTACGCGCAACGGAGTAGACCAGTTCCTGTTAGTCGATCCCGACGGCCACGCTCTGGGTCACGATGCTCTGCGCGAGTTTGTTGCAGAACCGATCACCATTCACGGAGAGCTGTTGCAGCGCGGAGAGAGTCGATTGCTGAGGATCAATGCCCACGCCTTGACTCATATGGCCGGCACAGCGCAAGCAGCAAATAGGACAGAAGACAGATGAATGACAAATTGAACCCGCAAGCGGCAGAACAGCAATTCTTCGACTCGCTCATCGGTAGCGATGTAGGCGCATTGGAACGAATTCTTAGCGACGACTTTCTGCTTATCGACGTCATGACCGGATCTGAGGTCAAGAAACCAGACCTGCTCACGATACTGAGATCAGGGCAGCTTAAGTTCGATGCCATTGAGCCGATCGCATCTCAGGTTCGTCACTATGGGATTACAGCCGTGATCACGGGTAGTACTCAGATGAGCGGACGATTCGGTGAAACACCTTTCACTGCCAGCAGCCGCTACACTCACGTGTTTGTCGAAATGCAGGGCCGATGGCGCCTGGTGTCCGCACAGGGTACGCAGATCGTGAACTAAACCGGACCGCCGCCGCTACCGGGCCAATCCGGCCCGCACTAGTTGTGGGCTGGTCTTTAGGGGCTATCACAACGTCTTGCGGTAGTGAACACAGCGGTCCACCACCTCGTATCCCGCGCCTCGTGCACACGTTGGGACACTTCATTGTGAACCCAGGTGTCCGACGCAATCTCAATGCACCCCTGGCTGCGAGCCCAGTTTTCTGCCGCGGCCAAGAGTCTTCTACCGATTCCTCGGTGTCGATGGCTCTCCTCAACGTACCAACCTTCGACGTACCCGACGGGGCGGGATGGGTTGCAGCCGTCTGCATGGGAACGCAAGTCGACTTCCAGAAACCCAGCCAATCCTCGATCATTCGCCTCGGCCACCAAAATGATGAGTCGCAGCCTCGTGACAGGCTTGCCTTCGAGAATGTCGGTTAGTTCCCGGGCATGCTCCTCAGCAGGAACCTTCGGCCACAGTGCCTCGCGCATGCGCACCAGTCGGTCACGATCCGACAACTGAGCGAGTCTGATACAGATATCCGACACTGAGTGAAATGCCTCTTGCGGCTAGTCTCGTGGATCACGTTCTCATAATTCGGAGTGACCGTGAGATGCACGACTCACTGAAAGGTGACACGAGATATTTCTGAACCTGCTGATGTCTGCATTTGTCACTTCCGCCGCTCTGGTGAGTCTCAAGTTGTACATGGGCGATCGCAGCCCGGGAAGTGAGAAAAATCTGTCATGAAGAAATCGTTTTATGCGTTTGTTTTGTTGGCCGGCCTGTCAACCCTGGCTCTGGCGAAGGACCTGCAAAACTTGAACCACGATGGAGTGGCTATCCAAGGGTACGACCCGGTTGCTTTTTTCACCGACCATCGGCCGGTGAAAGGCGATGCGCAATTCCAGTCCCAATATCGCGGGGCGAAGTATTACTTTGCGTCAGCGGACCACAAAGCTGCGTTCGACAAAGAGCCAGCAAGGTACGAGCCGCAATTCGGAGGTTTTTGCGCGTACGGCGCCAGCCGGGGAAAGACTGTTCCAGTCAAGATTGAGACTTGGGAGATCGTCAACGGACGACTGATCTTGCAATACGACCTTGATGTAAAGGGCATGTTCGACAAGGACCCGCAGGGCACACTCAAGAAGGCCGACGAGAACTGGCCGGGCCTTGTCGACAAATACGGCAAGTGAAGGAGCGCGCCATGAGCACACAAGTCATTTCAAGTATGAGTCGACCGATGACCACAACGGTTCTCGTCGTCAGTTGGGCTTGCCGAATTGTCGCAGCGATCATCTTGCTGCAAACACTCTTTTTCAAGTTCACGGCAGCGCCGGAGTCGGTGTACATCTTCACGAAGCTCGGGACGTTTATTCACGCCTACATTCCCTTCGCGTCGATCGGCACGATCGAGGTTACGGGACGCATTGGGTCGGGAATCATGGAGCTGATCGCAGCCGTGCTGTTGCTGACGCCGCGTTTCGTGTGGGCTGGCGCAGTTCTGTCCATGGTGGCCACGGGCGGAGCGATTTTCAGCCACCTGACCTTTCTGGGCATCGAGGTACAGGGAGACAAAGGACTGCTGTTCATCTTGGCCATCACCGTGGTTGTGGCGAGCGCGATCGCTTTGTATTTGCATCGCATGCAAGTCCCGGTATTTGGTGAACGGCTCTGACATGTCCAAACCACTTTTGAATTTCGCGGTCAAAGACGTTCTCGAGCAAGGGTGCACATTCCTGGATCGCGTGAGCGATGAGGTTTACGCACGCCGGTTGGAGGGCCCCTTTGCCTCGTCCCTGGGTGCCCACTATCGGCACGTGCTGGACCACTTCCTTTGTTTGACGGAAGGAATCCGTACGGGCCGAGTGAACTATGACCAGCGGCGTCGCAATCCGCAATTGGAGAGTTCGGTCTCCTACGCACGTTTCGTGACGGAAAGGTTGATCGAGGAGATCGAAGGCGTTACTCGGGATGTTCTTCAGCGACAGTGCACTGTGATCTACAGCGTGGATTACGGCGATGGCGATGCGGAGGCGGTCCATTCCAACCTTGCTCGCGAAGTCATGTTCTGTGTCGGGCACGCCATTCACCACTACGCCCTCCTTAAATTGTTGTGTGCCGGCGAGGGAGTGAACCTGCCCTATGAATTCGGGGTCGCCCCTTCAACCTTGAAACACCTGGAAGCCGATACTGCGGGGCGAGGGTAGATGGCTATGTTTCCTCTCACCTCGCTTCCGGAAACGCAAGCAACCTTGGCGCTCTCCATCTTCTTCGCTTCGTTTGTTTATGAGGATGGCGCCACACTGCTCGCCGCGACCCTGTCTGCGAGCGGGCGTCTGGAGCCGGCGCTCGGACTGCTGGGCGCTTTCCTGGGCATTTGGATCGGTGACATTGGACTATATGGGCTCGGCTCAGTGTTTGGGCGGCACACCACGCGCTCCCGTTGGCTGCAGAAGTACCTAGGGCCGGAAGCCCTAGCCAAGGCCGAATCCTGGTTTTCCAAACACGGATCCCTGGCGTTGGTCATGAGCCGCGCGATTCCGGGAAGCCGCCTGCCTCTCTATGTGGCCGCCGGTGCATTGCGGCTCCCGATTCGCCTGTTCGCGAGGATTACTGGGATTTGCTCGGCTGTCTGGGTCTCCGCCATCTTTGCGATCTGGCGGTTTGTCCCGGCAGCCTCGTTTGGGTATCGGAGATTGCTTCCCTGGTCACTGACTGCCGTTGTGCTTTTTGCACCTTGGCTACTGAGCAAGAGTTCCAGATCACTGGTCTTATGGCATCGGAGTCGTGAAACTCTTCGAGACTGCGCAGCGGTGAATCCATGATCAAAGTCAGCGTGTTGTATCCCAGTCGAGAAGGCGCGAGGTTCGACGTGGCGTATTACCTGAGTCGCCATATACCCATGGTTCGTCAACTCCTGGGGTTGGCCTTGAAGGGAGTATCGGTCGAGCAAGGGATTTCGGGCGAGGAGCCGCAGTCTCCTGCTCCATACGTCATAACGTGCCATCTTCTCTTTGATTCAGTCCAGGCGTATCAAACGAGCTTCGGCCCGCGCGCGCAGGAGATCATCGACGACATCCCGAAGTACACCGACTCCGAGCCTCTCATTCAGATCGGGGAAGTCAAGGTCTAGCCATGGCTGCGATCGGCGGGTTGTCTCGGAAGCGCCAGGATTCTCGGGACTCCGAGGCGGTGGGCTTATGTGCACGTTGACAGTTGTTACCGGCAGCAACACGTATCGAATCGCGATGAATCGTGACGAGAAGATCACACGAGGCGCGGGAATGCCTCCCGAAATGTATGAGTTCGGCGCCACCCGGGCTATCTATCCGAGCGACGGCGACGGCGGCACTTGGATCGCCACCAACGAATTTGGGATCACGCTCGCGCTCCTGAATTGGAATGACGTGGCTCCGGCTGGCAAAGCCGTTAAGACGCGGAGCAGAGGGCGAGTGATCCCGGCTCTAATTGATTCGCGTTCTCTATGGGACTTGCGTGCGGTGTTCAGTGTTTCTAACTTCACCGGGATGCTGCCGTTTCGGCTGGTTGGTGTCTTTCCTTGCGAACGGGAGATTTGGGAGTGGCGTTGGGACTCGGCCCAACTCGAGCTCCAGGTTCATGAATGGAAGACGCGCCACTGGTTTTCTTCGAGCCTCTCTGACGATCAGGCAGAGACGTTGCGTGGACTTGCATGCCGCGATGCTCAACATGAATCGGATGCAGGCTCTGCGCTCTGGCTGCGCAGACTTCACGCGTCGCACATCGGCGGCCAGGGACCGTTTAGTTTGTGTGTTCACCGAGAAGACGCGAAGACGCTGAGTTACAGCGAGGTGGTAGTCACGCCCGGATGCGTGCAGATGGGTCATTTCCGCGGCAGTCCTTGCCTGATGGCCCAGGTTTATCCGATCGAGATTGAGAGAGCCGACTGCCTGGTATAGGGTATCGGCCGTTCAGCGAATTTGAAGATCATGCCCGTCGCGATGGAACTCGACTCCGTTCAACCAAGACAGTCGTTCGCTGGCGCCCTAAGCCGAGCGCGCAGCGAGTTCTTCGGGTGGCTGAAGCGCTGGTCACGCTGGGAATTCTGGCCTCCTTATTTGTTTTATCCGCCGGTTGTTGCCTACATCGCGTATCTCGGAATCAGGTTCCGAAGTTGGACATTGTTTACCGCGGCCAATCCAGGAATGCCTGCGGGCGGATTCGTCGGCGAGTCCAAGTATCAGATCCTCGAGCAATTGAAGAACGCCGCCGAATGGCTCCCGTATTCCACGCTTTTGGCATGTGGAGCACCCTCCCAACGCGTTGCTGAAGCTGAGGAATTCATGCGGCGGCATGAGCTACAGTTTCCGGCCGTGTTGAAACCTGATGCTGGGCAGCGTGGCTCGGGGGTGGCGATCGTGCGCTCACCGGAGCAATTGGGCCAGTATCTGACGCGCTCCGCGTTCCCGGCGATCTTGCAGGAGTATGTTCCCGGTGAGGAGTATGGGGTCTTCTATTATCGCTACCCAGGGAGCCAGCGAGGTCGAGTTTTCTCCGTCACTGAGAAGAGAATGCCCGTTGTTCTCGGTGATGGAAAGCGTACGTTGGAAGAGTTGATCCTAGAGGATGACCGCGCGGTTTGCATGGCAGAATTCTACTTGCGTAAGAATTCAGAGCGAATTCAAGAGGTGCCGGCGGCGGGAGAGAGAGTACAACTGGTTGAGATCGGCACCCATTGCCGGGGCGCTGTCTTTCTCGACGGAGGCGATACGATTACCCCAGATCTAGAAGACGTGATCGACCGGATCGCGAAGACCTTTGACGGTTTCTTTTTCGGACGTTTTGACATTCGGGTTCCTTCGCGACACGAGCTCATGGAGGGTCGCAATATGAAGATCGTGGAGCTCAACGGTGTCACGTCGGAAGCAACCCACATCTACGATCCTAAGCTCAGTCTTTTCGACGCCTATCGTGTCCTATTTGAACAGTGGCGCATCGCGTTCGAGATTGGAAACCTCAACCGAATGCACGGTGTCCGACCCACTTCTGTAGCTGACCTTCTCAGTCTGACTCGTGAGTATAACCGGGTAGCAAAGGGCCATCCGGAATGACTTGGAGGGGTGGCTCGATTCGTTCCCGTTCCTCTTCACGAACAGTATTGGCTTGTGCGGGAATCTTCCTACTAAGCACCTCAGCTGTTTGTCAGTCGGATCCTCCTGCCTTGATGCGCGGCTGCCCCCCTGGGAATCAACAAGGGGTCCTCGCCGTGCCTGCTTCACGTTCCTTAGGCTCCAAACAAGAGCAGGGAGACCCAGGCATTACGGCGGTGGGCACAGTGCTTCAGGAAATACAGAGCGTTTCGTACCCGGAGTTAGAGCACGTCGATCTTCGCGTACGTTTTTTTCGCAGTCAATCGGACTATTTTCGGACACGCTTCAGTTTGTCTCGCTTTCTTCTGCCCATGCGGATGAGATACCACGTGGACGTCAACCCAGCGCTATTTCAAAACCAAGCGCCTTCAGATGGCGTTTGTGCGATTCTGGCTCATGAACTGGTCCACGTGGTTTCTCTTAGTCGCGGCAACCGCATTCGTCGCCTTGGTCTGATCCGGTTATTGTCCAAGGGACAGACCGCAAAGTTCGAACGTCGTGCGGACCTCGAAACCATCCATCGGGGTTACGGAGATGGCTTGAAGAGCTATCGCACCTGGGTCTACGTTCACATTCCGCTAAGCAAGCTTCAAGAAAAGCGGCGCAACTATTTTTCTCCGGAGGAGATTGACGCCATCGAAAAGAAATTGCTCGAGCAACCTCATCTCTTCGCGTACTGGAGCCAACATGTGCCTATGAATCTTCGGGCGATAGAGAACGGAGGGAATTGACGTGCGGTTAAACTCCGTAATCAGATCCACGCGCTTGCGCTGGACTGGATGAAGGCGTGCCGTGCCATCTACGCATTGGTTCCGGTCCGCATCGGAGGCTGGCTTGAACTTGCTGGTGGTGCAGCCGCGCTCTGCTTGACTTGGGTGACTGGAATTTCCGGCCGCGCCTGCGGCCGCTGCCCGTGAACATCCTCTACCAGCGTCCGGAGGACCTCGGCAACACTCCAGGCCTGAGCCATGCATCCAGCCGGCCGTTGGGGCGCGTCGCCATCAAGAATTTCCGAGATGTGGCCCAGCCCACCATCTGCGAGATGATCTCTTAGCGGGGTAAGCCACTCAGAGGCTTGTCGGCGGGCTGCTTCACTTCCCTCGTTCACCTTCACGTATGCGGTGATGAACGGTCCCATCAGCCAGGGCCAAACCGTGCCCTGATGATATGCACCATCGCGCTCCGTGGGACCACCCGTGTATCGGCCACGATATTGAGGATCGCTCGGCGCGAGACTGCGCAGGCCATAGGGTGTGAGCAAATGTTGCTTCACCTTCTCTACCACGGATCGTGCCCGCTCGGGTGACAACATGCTGTGGGTCAGGCTGACGGCGAAGATCTGGTTCGGACGAATCGATGGATCTGGTGGCGCTCCGTTGGTGACGTCGTAGAGGCATCCGGAGTTTTCATTCCAGAACAGGCGGTTGAAACTCCAACTCGCTACCGTCGCCATGTTGCGGTAGCGTTTTCGGCTGGCATCATCGCCGAACTTTCGGGCCAAGTCTTCCATGATGCACAGCGCGTTGTACCAGAGTGCCTGGATTTCAACGGGCTTGCCACGACGGGGCGTCACAACCCAATCCCCGACCTTGGCGTCCATCCAGGTGAGTTGGACTCCGGGTTCACCCGATGAAAGCAGACCACTGGCGTCCACCTTGATTCCATAGCGGGTGCCGCGAGCGTGCCAGGCGATGATGTCCGAGAACACCGGATAGAGTTCTTCGCGCACGAAGTTGAGATCTCCGGTATAGGCCAAATAAGCACGAGCCGCCTCGAAGAACCATAGAGTGGCGTCGACCGTGTTGTATTCCGGTGTTTCACCCGCATCGGGAAAGCGGTTGGGCAGCATTCCCTGATCGACGTGCTTCGCAAATGTGCGCAGAATGCTTCGTGCGACGTCGTGTTTGCCTGTCGGCAAGGTGAGGCCGGGCAGCGCGATCATGGTGTCGCGTCCCCAGTCGCTGAACCAGTGATAGCCGGCAATCACCGTCTTCTGATCGCCACGCGAAACAATGTACTGGCCGGCGGCATTGGCAAGGTCTTCGACGAAGGTATCTTCGATAGGCGACGATACGGCTACATTTCGACGACGCGTGATTTCTGCTTGTCGATATTCAGCCAGCAGTGCAACGTCGCTCTGCTCCATTGAGGCAATCACCGAGGCTTGACGGCGCAGGCGCAGGTCGAAACGCAGAACCA
>Ga0335080_10000903_pt1 | contig 28277 bp, 24 predicted proteins | sample Lox_Sample_34_FD_206720 | JGI IMG/M metagenome (GOLD analysis project Ga0335080, IMG submission 206720) | Soil microbial communities from Loxahatchee National Wildlife Refuge, Florida, United States - Lox_Sample_3.4 | ecosystem: Environmental > Terrestrial > Soil > Wetlands | place: USA... | reverse complement strand
CTTCGTGGCACCTGATTCTTCGAGACCCAGGAACTCAAATTCGACGACGGCGAGCGACAGTCATAGGCGCAACAGTTGTGCTACGCCAATTTGGTCCGGGGCCTCGGTCCCGCGCGGAAAATCGGGCCCAATAGCAATGGCTTGCCCATGAGCCTGAGACCATGCAAAGAACCGCGCCTGGTCAGAGTTCGCAATGCGACTGAGATTGATCCACGAGGTATAGGCGCCAAAATCGGCATCAACAAGCGATCCGGCAGGATCAAACCCAATCTGGGAGGGGGATTTCGAAAACATCTCGTTCAGTGTTCTTTGTCTCTGTCTCAAGCCATAGCGAGCGACAACACTCACAGGCTCAGCTCTCCGAAGAATTTCGCGAGTCGCCCATTGCACGAATGTCGTGCTGAAGACTTGTGTTCCGGAACCCTCGGCGTACACGCTGAGGATGAAACGATCAACAAGCTCATTTCCGGTAATTACGTTGCGGGTCCCAGGGTTCCATGAAGCCATTGCGGAGCGGAGTATCTCTGGCCCGCCACTTCCACTGCCCACAATCTTCTCGATCCTATCAAGCATCTCGGCGCGCAAAGCAGTCGAACCCGTCCAACTGCATTGACATATACCGTTTGAGATCTTTTCTCCGGATCCACCTCCATCGATATACCAGTGATCGAACGGGGTCAGCGTTTCGGCCGTACGGCGATCGAGCTCCCTTAGAACCGCCGCTAGGCCCCCATCGCCGGCGACGCGCGGGAAGAAAACGCCATGTGGTTTGAGTTTACGGAACAGCGGGTAACCGTCTTTCCGCAGATCCGGGGCAAGAACGATGACCACGAACCGGTGCGCTCCGGGGTTCCAGGCAGGCATGGCCTTATCAACCTGCTGCGCAAAAGCCGTAGCGGCATCGCGAAACGCGTCGTACTGTTTCGAAGCCCAAAGATGGGCACTGAGATCCTCTTCGAACCTCTGTGGGGAATGAACCCAATCCGCCGCAAGAAGATCGGGGGAAAGAGACAAATCGGCGAATCCCTTGGTGAGCTTTTGCCGATCACCTGTAGAAAGTGATTCGAGAAAAGCCAGACGGGCTTCGATGGCTGCGCGCTCCCTTGGAAACCGATAGTCGAGATTGATAATCTCGCGCATCATAACAGCGCACAGAACAAGAGGCAGACTGCGAAGCAAGTCCAGATAGTCAGATGCCAGCCTTCTGGCCAGCGGTTCATAGGATTGGAAGCTCGCGGTGGAAAGAGAACGCGGATCCATTTACGCCACCTCGGGCAGAAACTTGCCTCGTGCCAGTGGAGTGTCGATTCCCAGGATCTTGCCAATTGTCGGTACGAGATCGATCGATTCCACGGGGCGCTGTACAAATGCTCCCTGACGAACTCCGGGGCCGAGCACCATCATCCACGTGGTTCGAGAAGCCGCATCCCCTGTGCGATGATGCTGAAAACTATTGCCGGCCGGATCAGCGTCCGAGTCGCGCCCGAAATCCGGCAGAACAAACATTGTTGTGTTCCCCGCATACTCGGGATTCGACTGAATATTGTTCCATATTTCAACACAAAGACGATCGGTTCGTTGAATACCCTCGATGTACAGCGAAAACGCTCCGGAATGAGCCACATCAATATCGTGCAAAGTGATCCAGAGCAGACTCGGTGCAACGTGCAGCATGAGCTGGCGCGCAACATAGACAGACATCTCATCCGCACTATCGAGACTAAGGGCATGCCTCACAAACTCGTCTCTCGAGAGACGGAGGACCTCCTCGATCTGACGCAAGTTCCCTTCGCTTCCCGTCAATCCGACGCTTGCGTGGGGCTCTTCGTAGGTATCGCGCAGCAGGCGATCGACGTTTCCGGTGCTGAAATCTGGAGCGGCGGCACGGAGCAGCTGCTTCGGTAAGATCACACTTGCGCCGGCGCCCGGACCATATCTTCGAGCAGTGCTGCTGCCCATATTACGGAATCCATTGCTTGGCGAGATTACCCAAGCGTCGGTTGCGGGTCGTTTGAGATCACTACGGAAATATTCAAATAGTGTTGGGTGTGGCGGCGCAACGCCTGAGAAATTGTTGAACGTCTCGTAGACGCCTGTCGCCAGACTCGTGGTAGCTACATAGTGCCCAAGAATTCCGCGGTTAACAACCTGACCGAAAAAAGTGCTATGCGGCAGCAGAGTCTTGATCAGCCCCGGAATGTTCTCTTGCCCATCGGGTGCAAATGTCTCCTCGTCCCGCGCACCACCCCCGAACGTAACGATTACCACCTTGCTGCGGTCTGTCTGCCGGAAAGCGTGAGCACGCGGAGCCGGAAAGATTGCGGAAGTGGCAATTGACGCAGAGGCTAACCGCAGGAACTCGCGCCGATTCCTAACCAGTAGGCTCAAGGTGTCTGAGGAGCCATGCACGGGAAACATTGGGGAGGACCTCCGGCACAGTCTATCACTGGGATCGGTCTGAGAGAGGGAGAGGCGCGGTCCAGCGCGAAGAGCAGGGGCGAGCAGTTCGTCAGCAGCCAACTCAAATAGATTTAAGTCGGCGTGTTGGAATCAAAGCAGCCGAAGTTTTCAAGCAGCCGCGGGCGACTTGCGCTCCGTGCCAGAGGAATCTGCTTCAGATCGTCCGGAGCTTCGCAGGGAAGTACACTGAGCCAGCCCTAGTGTCGTTCGTTGTTTAGCGAGAGTAGTTTCAACGAAGTTGAAGGCCCAGCCGGGACGGATTGCCCTGCTGACTCAATTCGGCGAAGCTGCAATCTTTCCCTTGATCCGTTCAACCACCTCAGCCTGCTTGATTTTCGCTGGTTCAGCCTCGCGTCTCTGAAGAGCCTCTCGCCAGAGCTCCTGTGCCCTCGAAGGGTTTGACTGGGAGTATGCATCCCCCAGATGTTCGAGGATGTCTGCATTGTTCATTCCTTGATTAGCGAAAGCGTGCTCCAGGTACGTTTGTGCCTCCGGGAAACGCGACATGCGATAGCAGATGAAACCGAGCGTGTCTAAAGAGTCGCTGTTCTCTGGATCCGAACCTACGGCCTGCGAAGCCGTGTCGTAGGCCGACTCAAGCTGTCCACTCTCCCGTGCCAAATTGTAAGCCAGGTTATTCAAGGCCACAGCATTGTGAGGATCATCGGCAAGGATCTTTCGATATTCGCCGTCGGCAGTGGCGTACTGTCCTACCTCCGAGAGTGAGTTTGCGCGCCGCAGCCGGACTTCTCGGATCTCGTCGTTGCCCTTTGACAGCGCCTCGGCTCGATCTAGATCCTTAGACATGGCCTCAGAGTCCCCGGTTCGCAATTCCAGTTGTGCAATCCATAAAAGCGAAGTCCGGTCTTCGCCCAGCTCCCGGAGTTTCTGAATGCCCGCGTGTGCGCGGTCAGCCTTTCCGGTATCGGCAAAGAGCCGTGCAGCTTCATACACCACCTCTGGGCTGGGATACTTCTGAAGTGTCTCATCGGCTATCTGTTCTGCCTTAGCATAGTCGCCATCCATTCGATAGGCGAAGATGCCCTCGACCGATGCGAGATCCGACGGCAAGCCGCATTTTGTATTGAGCGATTGTGCAGGCTTGGAGATTACGTATTCAACTCCCGACAAGGCAGGTCGAGTGTCTCTGCAGTCGCGTGGTTTCCGGAAACAGAGATTATCCGACGCCAACGTTAATCATCAGCGGTCCAACCAAAACTACCGCTGCAAGAAAGGCTCCACACGGCCGCAGATCTCAATCCAGCGAAAACTCCAACGACTTCGTCTGTTCTTGATTTCCGGCAGCCGCGTCGTCGTATGGACACGGAAGACTGAAAGCCCAGCGCATGACTAGAGGCGTCAGCAGAGTCGTAAGCAGGACGACTGTGACCATGACGGCCACCTCAGGCTCTTTGAATATTCCCGAACTTGCGCCCATGGCAGTGACGATCAATCCGACTTCACCGCGCGAAATCATTCCGCAGCCTATGCGCAGGCTACGAACGGCTCCCATGCCCATGCCGAGGGCTGCGAATCCGCATCCGACCACCTTGCTAATGACGGATACGACGAAGATCGCGATGAGCAGGATCCAGTGGCCGCCGAGGGTGCGGAAGTTGCTGGAGAGGCCGATGGAGACGAAGAAGAGGGGGATGAGCAGTCCATGCCCGAGTGCGTAAAACGTGCGCTCGATCAGCGTCTTCAGTTTGGAACCGGCATAGACATAGCCGAGAAGGTAGGCGCCCGTGATCCCGGCGACACTTCCCAGCCATTCGGCGCTGATCGCATAAATAAGGACAAGAGACAGAACACAGCTTGTGACCGCTTCGTTGGCATCGATTCTTCTGAAGATGCGCATCAGTGGATCGACGTACTTTTTCGCAAAGCCATAGGCCACCAGGAAGTATGCGCTGACGCAGAAGGCAATGATGGACAATTGGACGATCAGCGGATGGCGCGCTGCCGACGGGAGGTGGATCTGGAGCCAGTGTGAAAGCATCGGAGCGACTCCAAATGCTTCTGCGCCGCCGCCGCTGCAGGATGCGGCGAGGAAAGCGAGCACGAACAGCCCCATCACGTCATCAATGACGGCCGCTCCAAGTATGACGGAGGCTTCCATGGAGGTCATCCGGCCAGCATCCATCAAAGTGCGGGCGGAGATTGAGACGCTGGTGGCAGTGAGCGCACCGCCGAGGAACCAGGCGGTGCTCCAGGGGAGTCCGAGGAGGTGCGCGACACCTGCACCGAGGAAAAACGGCCAGATTACGCCGGAGAGCGCGACCAGAAAGGCAGTCACACTCGCCTCGCGCATGCGGTCGATGTCTGTCTCCAGCCCTGCCATGAACATCAGAACGATGCCGCCGATCTGTGCGATCAGAAGGAATGCGTCCGAGGCGGGCGTTCCGCTGAACAGGTGCATGTGAAGGATGTCGAGACAGCCGGGTCCTGCTACAACTCCAACGAGGAGTTCGCCAAGGATCGCGGGAATGCCGTAACGAGTACTGATCGACGCAACGATCTTCCCTGCGGGAAGAAGGATCGCAATCAGGAGGGCCAACTGAAGGGTTGCGGGCATCCTCTCCTACTCAGAGACAGCCAGAGCCGACACACTTGTTTGAGATTTGCGCTGGCGGGTAAACACTTTAGTCCAGGACAGCAGGCCGCTATATGCCCCGCGCTCAATGCCTTCTCTCCGCATCTGGCGAATCCACGCTGCCTGACGGCGCGCGAGTTCGGCCTGGACATCGTTTGTTGCGAGCAGGGCCGCCTGATGCGTATGTTCCTCTGCCTGATCACAGATACGTAACCGCATCAGCAGTTCGCCAAGTTTCAGACGTGCGATGAAGGAGTTGGGAGCTCGCCTGGCAGCTTCGCGCAACTGCTCCATTGCTTCCTGCGCCTGCAGATTGACGCAAAGCGCCATCCCAAGCATGACGCGGACCTCGGGAACGTGCGGCGCAAGGTCGACTGCCTGTGCGAGAGTTGCGACCAGATCGGCTCGCTCATGCTGGTCGAGTACGCGAGGATCGCGGAACATTCTCGTCAGGGTGCGAGTGGCTTTCGGTCCAAGGGCTTCCTGCAAGGAAAGGTGTGCTTCAGGCTGTACAGGTTCAATAGTGATCATCTGGGGTTCATTCATGTTCTGGGTCTCCGGCTGGTAGATCATTAAAAAGAGGGCAGCAAGGCAAGTGCCCGGAATACCTTGCTGCACCAGGAGAATGTCTTCCAAATCATCCGCGAAGGCTTGCGGATGATCCGGGGAACTAGGCGACGGCTGCTTGGGCCGAGGCGTGCAGGATCTCGGGCTCCGGGGCGAAGACAAACTCGGGATAACCAAGCTGTCCCATCTCCGGAAGGTCGAGTCCGGCGATTTCGGACTCAGCCGAAACACGATGACCGAGGAAGATATCGAGGACCCAGTTCAGCGCATAGCTGAAACTAAATACAAAGCCTACCAGTGTGGAAATGCCGACGAGCTGAGCAACAAGCTGGCTGGCATCGCCGTAGAATAAGCCGGTGACAGAGCCGGTCACGCCGTTCCATGCGCCGCCGTAGTTGCTGGTTCCATCAGCAAACAGCCCGACTGACAGGACGCCCCAAAGACCACAGGTACCATGGACAGAGATCGCTCCCACCGGATCATCAACCTTAAGCGTGTTCTCCACGAACGACACGCTAAGGCAAACGAGGACTCCGGCGATGAAGCCGATGATAGCGCTTCCTGTGGGATTAACGAATCCGCTCGGAGCAGTGATGGCGACCAGCCCCGCCAAAAGGCCGTTGCCGCTCATTGAGGCATCCGGCTTGCCCTTCAACGACCACATGTACAGGAGCGCTCCGAACGTCCCGGTGCAGCCTGCGAGCATAGTGTTTACGGCCACGGAGCCGATACGGAGACAGCCAGCCGCCGAGGCGCCCAGTGTACTGCCTGGATTGAATCCGAACCAGCCGAAGGCGAGGATGAAGCATCCGATCAGCACGGCGGAGATGTCATGGCCGATAATTGCATTTGCCGAGCCGTCACGATTGAACTTGCCAATGCGTGGACCGATGATGAGGGCGACCGCGAGCGCTGTCAGGCCACCAACCGCGTGAACCACACCAGAGCCAGCGAAGTCGCAGTAGCCTTTTCCGAGGCCGAGGTTCGTACCGAGCTGAGAGAGCCAGCCGCCACCCCATGCCCAGTTTGCGAAGAGAGGATAGGTAAGTGCACCCATCAACACAGAGGAGACAGAAAAGGTGAGGAACTTCCAGCGCTCGGCGCATGCTCCGGTGACGATGGTCAACGCGGTATCCATGAAGACCATCTGGAACAGGAAGATCACCATGACGCCGACATCGTACGCATGGCCGGAGAGGAACATGCCGCTCTGCCCGAAGACTCCCCAGGTCTTCCCGAAGAGCGACAGTGTGTGCTCGCTCGCCAGGGGCTGGAGGCCGCCCAGGTTTCCGTTGCCGGCTGCGCCGCCCATCTGGATGGCAAACCCCAGGACCCAGTAGGCGAACAGCCCACACCCATAGACGAAGAAATTCATCATGTAGGTGTGATTCGCGTTCTTCACGCGGCACAGTCCAGCCTCGACCATGGCGAAACCTGCTTGCATGAACATGACGAGGAAGCCCGTGATCAGCGTCCAGGTGAAGTTGATGCCGATTTTATTCTGACCTACCTGGTTGGCGACGTCACTTAGTGTGACACCGGCTTTTGCATCGGAGACCGGTACGTCGTTGATGGTTCCAGTCAGCGCGCCGCCAGGATCACCATTGGCCAGTGTTGCGGTTGAGGGGGCTTTGGCGGCTGCGTCTTTCAATTCGGCGGCTGACGCGGATGGGGTGGCGTCAGCCCGAGCCACCACGGCGGTTCCCGCTGCGAGCAGGAAAGCCAGCATGCATGTAGCCGATGCCTTGCGAAGTGTCTTCATCAGAAATCTGTCTCCTTGGAGTTTTTGTTTCGTCGCCGAGGGAAGTTTGGTTAGCTGCTGTGGTTGCTATGCTTTCCAGATCGCGTTCTTGTTTGCTGCTGCCGGCAACAAGATCAGGGGCCCTACCAGAGAGATCGCCAAGCCGATGATGGTCGTAGTCATGCGTGCTGACACACTGGCGGAGAAGTTGAGACCGAAGAGCACAATGACCCAACCCAGAACTGCCGATGCAACTCCAGCTATCTTCAATACAGTCGGTTGGGCTCTTTCAGCGGGCGCACCCTCATCGGGCTTGATTTTGAGAAAGATTCCAAACGAGGCGGCGAGAACGACCAATCCGCCGATCAGGGCGAGCTTCCCGCTGCCGGATGAAAAGTATGCAATTCCCGCTGCTGTCACCGTGGCGCCCAGCATGAATAGCGAGAACCCCTTGCCTTGCGATTTTGTTGCTGCCATTACTCCCTCCTTGATTGAAGAAACGTGAAACTAGACGGATGCGATGTTCGGCAAACCGAACTAAGAAATCAGTTGCACGAAGACGAAGCGATCAAATACAGCCGAGAGTTGCAGACTGGAGACTCTCAAGAACGCCCTGAGACAAAGTGAAACGGAATCCACAGAGCTTTGCGCGCATAGCGACCGAAGGAACTCGTGGCAGACTCTCGTCCGATCGCTTCACGGTCCCAGTCATCATGAGTTCCAGATTGCCGTCCTGTCCGCGGCGGAACATTCGAAGATTCGCGCAATCGATGCGTGGAAAGGCACGAAATACAATCTCGCGCAACGAGAGCGCATCCCTGAGTGACTGGGTCGAGACATGATGATCGCAGATACTCTTTGGCACAAAGGCATCGAACGCGTCCGGGGCCCTCATCAGCCAATCACATTCAACTGCGGATTCTTTCCATTCCAGCCGCAACAACTTCAATGGCTCACGCGAGAACTCTCCAAATCGCAGCCTGCGGCGTATCCTGCCCAGAAACTCGATGGCGTCAAGAAGTTCGTTCATACGCGTGCACTGGCCTCCACGGCGTGCTTGCCTGTTGGCAATGAGAGAAAAAGGACAAACTGAGCGAGGCCGGTAAGTTCGACGACAATCGGTGTCTGCATCTGCAGGCGAACGAAAACGAGCAGAAGCACCATGGAACACCACTGCCACCGCGTCCGGCGAAGCCGCTCTAAGCGGTCTGTGAGAAAGAACAGATCCCGCAACCTCAACTCGAGTGCGTTCGAGGAACGCGCTTTGAGGCAGGCGATGGCAAAGAATCCGGAGAGAAGTATCTCGATGAGTAGAGCCTCTTTGTTCAAATCTCCTCCATCGTCCGACACTAGTCGCGTGCCAGCCGAGAGCTCGCTCTATTGCATAGAGCGTTCAGGGTTACGCCGGCTATCCCGGGGTTAGCGCGGGGTAGCATGAAATCGACTGAGCAGGCTTGCGAGGGTTCAGTCGCTCTCCGGAACCGATGTGCAAAGGCTACGGCGGAGATTGAGGTTGGACAATTATCCCAAGGTATAAATCTTAGCTTTCCTTATGGATCTTTATGAGTTTCCTTATTTGTCTTTATGAGGTTCAGCGGGATGAACCGTCTGCCAGAACTTCACCAGGTCGGCGAAAGATTCTGCCTGCATCTTCCGCATCACCTGGCCACGGTAGAGTTTGATGGTCACGATGGAGAGATGCAGTTTCTGTCCGATCTCTTTGTTGGTGAGACCGGCGGTTACTAGTTCAAGTACCTGCATCTCTCTCTGGGTGAGCGTCTGCATCCGCTGGTGGATAGATTGAAAAGCGGCTTCCGACTCCCGGCTAGTGCGATTCAGGGTAAATGCCTGCCGCACTGAATCGAGCAGTTCCCGATCCTGAAAAGGCTTGGTGAGGAACTCCACCGCACCGGACTTGAGGGCTTTGCGCACCATCGGTATATCACCGTGCGCAGTCATCAAGATAATAGGTAGCGCTACGCGTCTTTCCAAGAGGAGGCCCTGCAGTTCCATTCCGCTCATTCCGGGAAGACGCACGTCAAGGAGGAGACAACCTTGGGATGCGGAACTCAATTGACTGAGGAATTCCTCTGCGGATGAATAGCAGCAGGTGCGAATGCCAGCGGAATCGAGCAGATCGCAAATGCTCTCACGAATAGCAGGATCATCATCAACAAGAAAAACGGTTTCATGCATAGGAGTCGCCCTGATCGGTCGAATTGAGTGTCAAAACGAATTGAAATGTTGCGCCCTCGGTGGATGAGAAGGCAGAAATGCGACCTTCATGGGCTTCGAGAATGCTGCGGCAGATCGCGAGCCCCATGCCGGTACTATCGGCTTTCGTAGTGAAAAATGGCTCGAACAGTCTATCGTGTATGGCATCGCTGAACCCCGGCCCGCTGTCCGTCACGCTCACGATAATTTCAGCATCACCTTCACGGCGCGACGCGATCTTCAACAGCCGCGGCTCTGGAGCGCCGCGCAATGCGTCCATGCCGTTCCTCGCCAGGTTAAAAAGCACCTGCTGAATCTGCACCGGATCGATGTAGAGCATTGGAAGATCAGATTCGAGCTGAAGGTCGATGGAAACCTTACGTCGGGCTGCCTCGTCTTTGAGAAGCCTGGCGAGTTCGTCGATCAGCCCATTCAGATCTGTCGGCACCCTTACGTAGTTTGTTTTGCTGAAGAGGGATCGAACGCGACTTACAACATCGCTGGCTCGGGTGGTATCGCGAACGATCCTCTCCGCCGCAGCCGTCGCTTTTTCCAGATTCGCCGGCGCGGACTGGAGCCACCTTCGGCAGGCAGAGGCATCCGTTATCAGGGCTGCAAGCGGTTGATTCAGTTCGTGCGCGATCGAAGCTGCCATTTCCGCCATGCTCGTCGTCCGGCTCGTGCGGGAAAGATCTTCCTGCGCCACCTGGAGGAGCTGTTGTGCTCGTTGCTGATTTTCAATGTCGATGTGGACACCGTACCAACGAATGACACTGCCATCGCCGCCCCGTTGCGGGATGCCACGGATCAGAAACCACCGGTAGGCGTTCGCAGCGTTTCGGATCCGAGCTCGGAGTTCAAAGTTGCCAATGGTTGCGCGAGCGGCCTCCCAGCTCTCACGAAACTCCGCAGCGTCCTGCGGGTGGAAAATGCTGGAGAAGTCCTCTCCAAGCAGTGGCGCACTACTTCTTCCGAGATAGGCGAGCAATTCGGGATTCGCATATTCAATGTGGCCCTCGGCATCAGCTGTCCATATCTGCTGGGGAACGGCTTCGGTTATCGCGCGAAGCTGCCGCTCCCTTTCGAGGATCTCCTGGTTCGACTGCTGCAGCTCGGCGGTTCTTTCCTCGACGCGTGATTCCAGTTCGTCTCGGGCACTCCTGATCTCCTCCTCGCTGCGCTTCCGCAACGCGCTGACGATCACGCATATCGCCCCGCTCGCCAGGTATGCAGCAACATACGTGCGAGACTCCCGACCAACAGAAACCGAATACAACGGTGGAATAAAAAAGAAGGCGATAAGTACGTACGAAAGGGCAATCGCCATGAGCCCAGCGATCAGCCCGCCAAACCACGCACTCCCGATCACCGCCGGAAAAAACAGGAACACAAAGGGATAGGCCATCACATGCTGTAACGGGAATGTCCACAGCAGCGCGACGAGAACAAAAAAGATGGCGACAGCTGCTGGCCTGGCGGCATATTTCCACAAAACCTGGGATAGCGTCGTGGCCATGCACGAATATTATCGGGCGAAGTCTGAAGATCCGATAAAGAGATTCGGGCGATATGCTGCCATTGGTCAGCTCTCCGATACTCGTTGTTTTCAACAACGACATTGGGCTTCTGCGGCTCTGCCTTGAAGATTTCTGTTTTGTCCGCGTGGCCCAGAAGAGATCTCAGCCTTAATCAGTAGGCTCGCACAGGATGATAGATCCCCTGAAAGGGGTCTGCTTGACGAATCCCGATTGTGAATCGCCGCAAGAAAGGTAAAGAGCAGCCGACTTGAACAAAGCCAGCATCCGCTCGTCTAGGTGTCGAACATTTGATCATTGCGAGTGGAGGTTTCAGGGTGGCCTGACCCGTTCTCCGGGTGACAGATTCAGATGACGCGAGCATTCTGAGCAGACAAATGTGCATTCGCTTTGAACGCTGCTCCCCCTTGAACTACTCCGCTCTGAGCGCTTTCATAGGTTCGATTGCAGCGGCGCGACGGGCAGGAAGCAATGCGGCAATCGCGGCGATGAAATAGAGAAATACGGCGGCCGCCATGTAAACCAGGGGATCGGTCGAGGAATCGCCCATTAGGCTGGCGCTCGAGCCCATGGCGGAGTTGGTGAATGAGATGCTGGCAACGCTGCGTGCGAGCATCCAGGCTAAGCTGAGACCGGCGACGAGGCCGAAGCTCGTCATTGCCAATCCCTGGAGCACCACCATGCGCAGCACGTGCGCGGGTGCCGCACCCAGCGCCATGCGCACACCGATTTCCTGCGTCCGCTGCGCCACCCAGTGCGCCATCACGCTGTAGAGACCCACGGCTGCCAGCAGGAGTGCGAGCGCGCTGAGCGCGGTCATCAAGCTAGCTGCCACCTTTTGCGGATAGAGCGATGCGCCGATGAACTCGCCGAGGGGAGCGGCATCGAAGACGGTCACATTGGGGTCGATCGCTCGTGTTTGCATTCTCAGCGTGGAGAGGATATTCTCCGGCGCACCCTTGGTGCGGACATAGAACGCGAGGTTCATGTCCTCGCGATAGACCTGCCGGAATGGCACGTAAAAGTAAGCTGTCTCCGGTTCGCTCAGGTAATGGTATTTGCTGTTGGCAGCTACGCCCACCACATGGAACCACGAGCCCCATCCGTGTATCTTTTTGCCAATGGGATCACGTTCTGGGAAAAAGCGGTGCACAAAGGCCTGGTTGACGATCATCACCTTGTCTTCGGATTTCTCGTTGTCTTGCTCAGTGAAATTGCGCCCCTCGAGGATGGGGATATGCATTGTTGGGAGGTAGCCGGGCGAGATCACGTTGCGGTAGATGTTCATGTTCTCGTTGACATGGCGCGTGTAGCCTTCGATCTCGAGCTCCTCCCACCAGCTGGGCTCGAACCCGAGCGGGATACCGTCGGAATAGGCCACGCCGGTTACGCCGGGCGCGCTCATCATGCCTTCGCTGAGGCGGCGGCAGAACTCCTTGCGCTGTTCGAGCGTGTAGCCGTTCGTGGACAGGTAGAACTGGTTTACCAGGACATGATCTGGATCAAAACCGGGATTGATATTGAGCGTCTGCCGGAATCCACGCAGAAAGAGGCCAGCACCGACCAGCGTGACCAGAGCAAGAGCAACCTCACATGCGACGAATGCAGAGCCAATCCGGCTATGCCCAGACTGAGCATTGCGCCCGATTGCACTAAGCCGCGATGCAAGGTTGAGACGCCCGACCCGCAACGCGGGAATGAGGCCGGCACTAAAAGCGGCCACGATCGCAACGCCTGCCGTAAAAGACAACACGGCAAGATTGGGTCGCGTTTCCATGGAGACCATCTGGCGAATGTTCCCCGGTGGCAGCAACAGTTGTAGTGCGTGGCTCAGCGAGGGTGTTGCCGCCAGGCCCAGGCCCGCTCCGGCAAAAGTCAGCAGCAATGTCTCAGTGAGCACCTGTCGCGACAGGCGCAGGCGGCTGGCGCCGAGAGCGAGGCGCGCCGCGAACTCCGGCTCACGCATGGTAGCTCGCGCCAGCAGCAGGTTGGCCACATTCGCGCACACAATCAGCAGCAGAAGCACGCACACACCCATGACGATGCGCAGGGGGCCGACGAGCAGTCCCTGTGGCCCGTGTGGCGACTTCCACAGCGGCAGCAGAGTGGCGCTCATACCTTCGCTGACGTCAGCATTGGCGACCGACATCCGCTCGGCAAGGGCTTTCACCTCCAGCCGCGCTTGCTCGAAAGTGACTCCCTGTTTGAGACGCGCAATGCCCAGCATGTTGCGATCGTGGCGGTCGCGCAGCATCCAAAGAGGCACGCCATTGAGCGCAGACTGCTCCATGTACGGGACCCAGATATCGAACGCCATGGCAGGAATGGAGCCGTGGAACTCGGGCGAGGCGACGCCTAGAATGGTGAGCTCATGCTCGTTGATCCGGATGGTCTTGCCCACGATGGATGGGTCCGCGCCGAGGTGCGACCGCCAGTATCGGTCGCTGAGGATAGCGACGGGCGATTTCCCCGGCGCATCTGGAACCTCGACGGGTTGAAACAAACGTCCGGCTTCAGGTTGAACGCCGAGGACGGTGAAGTAATTACCGCTGACCATCTCGCCCCAGATGCGCTCGCCGTGGCCTTCAGGACCGACACTGAAGGCGGACGGACGGAAGACAGCGACATGGACCGTGCGGAGGTGATCACGGAAGTCGCGGAAGTCCGGATAGGAGTTGGGAACCATGGCGCCATTGGGCGTGAGCGATTCGAGTGTCACTAAACGCGCGGGGTCGGAGACGCCGCTCAGCGGCTTGAGGAGAATACCGTTGATCCAGATGAACGCGGTGGCGCAGGCACCGATGCCGATGGCCAAAGTAAACATAGCGACGACACTCGGGGAAGGATTGCGCAGCATCATTCGAATACCGAACTGCACATCGCGGAGCAGGTCGTCGAGCCAGAGAATCGTCCTCGCATCCCGATGCAATTGGCGGACCCGTTCGGTGCCGCCAAGTGTCTGGCGGGCCGCCCTCCGCGCGTCCTTCGGGGACATTCCCCGGCGCTCATAATCCTCTTCGAGCAAAGCGAGATGGAAAGCGATTTCCCTCTCCATTTCCAAGTCTTGGCGCCTGGAGCGCCAGAGATTGCGTATTTTCGCGACGGCTCGCTTGAGAAGTGGTTCCGTCATGACTCCTCCGTCAGCAGCCTGTCCATTAGCCCGGTCATCTGCCGCCAGCGCTCAGTTTCCTCCTCTAGGGCTTTCAATCCCGCCCTCGTGACCGCGTAATACTTGGCCTCGCGGTTGCTCTCGGTCTTTCCCCAGCTTCCCTTGATCCATCCGTTTTGCTCCAGGCGAACCAAAGCGGGATAGAGCGTGCCCTGGTTGATTCTGAGCAGTTCGTCGGAGACCTGCTCCAGACGGGTGGCAATGGCATAGGCATGTTTTGGACCGAGAGTGGCCAGTGTGCGCAGGATCATGAGATCCAGCGTTCCTTGGAGAATCGAAATCGGAGTGGGCGTTCTCTTCACTTGTCATCCAAGTAGACGAAAACCATCATGAAACAGAGTGCACTTGGTTGTCAAGTGGAATGGCGAGCCGTTCTGCAAAGGGGTTCTGACGTTCTGACCTCTGTCCGGTTCATTTCCGGTATACAGGCCTGCTTTATGAATCCCCGAGTTGCCCACGCCGCAATGAGCAGTTGATCGTTTTTCGGGAGTTATATATCGAATATCCTAGCCGCCCATTGCTGAATGAACGTTTGGCACATTTCTCGCACACCAGCGGAGACGCAACGACACGAGACTCACCCTAGCTGACGGGATCACTGATGCCGGATCAGCATCCTCTGACAATTCGTCCGCGCCCGAGGAGGTGACAAGAGGGCCTTCAGAACCGAATTGCAACAGCACCCCTTTTGGGTACGGCCCAAATTAGGAGAATTTCGGGATTATTGTCTGGAAAGGCCTCATGAATTTCACTGGCCATCTAAGCGAAAAGCAAGGCAGAACTCGGTCCAAAAGAGCCGTGCCAAAACGTAAAGGCTCATAAACAGTCGAGATCAAGGCAGCTGAGAACGTCGATCGGGCAACGGGATCAGTCTCGGAAAGCGAAGGCTCCTGCCTCGCAACACCACAAAGCAGGAGCCTCGGTATCACCTTACCCAGGAAGGAGAGGTGAGATCACCAAGACAGTATGGATGCAGACTGCCTGAGCACAAGTCCTCAATTCCGTTTCAGCGAATCTGTGGAGAAATCGATGGCTCGGCAGTCGTGTTTCCGCCTGGATAGAAGAGCTTTGAAGCCTCTTCATTTAGCTTCGATAGCGAGAGCATTCGTTGTCTGAGTCCATTCCTTCTAGGGACAATCGTCTCTGCGCGATAGAGACATCTGTACCTGTCCTCTCTCCCAAATTGGTGCACAAATACCAGAGCAGTTTGTTTCCTTGCGTCGTTTCGGAGTCCAATCTATTGTTCATTCCTCACACTGATCTTTAGTCTTCGGTGGTCATGCGTTACGCGCACCTCTCGCAGTCGCATGAACTGGCCGCGGTCGAACGGCTGTGTAACACTGGCGATGGAAATGAAAAACGAACAGCCACCAGCACGAAGAAGCAGTTCCAAGAGGTTACCTGAAGATGAACGTAAGCTCTACAAGATACAATGGTTGTTGACGGTCTGGGCCTGTAGCTCAACGGTTAGAGCAGGGGACTCATAATCCCTTGGTTGGGGGTTCGAATCCCTCCGGGCCCACCACCATCGCATGAGCGGCATTGCATGGAGCGGACGCTGGCTGCTCGCTCGCTTGAGAGACTTGGTTAACCTCTCGAATCACTGGACTCTTTCGTAAAGACGCACTACCTCTCTCTTTCTGGCGCTTCCGTATACTCAAGCCAGCGCATGGCGACACGACTCGACACGATTTTGACGACTACGCGAGCGACCGTCTCGGCAGCAAAGGCGCTTGCATCGAGGGCGGAGCTCGATCGCATGGCGGCTTCGCATCAGCCGCGAGGCTGGGCTGCGGCGTTGCGAGGACGAGCCGCGTTGGAGCCGGCGATCATTGCCGAGATCAAAAAGGCGTCTCCTTCGAAGGGATTGATCCGCGAAGAAATCGATGTGGAGTGGCTGGCCAGCCGGTATCAGGCGGGCGGCGCTGCGGCGCTTTCGGTGCTTACGGACGAGCCCTATTTCCAAGGAAGCTTGCGCAACCTGGAGGTTGCGTCTGCAGCCGGGAAGCTGCCGTGTTTGCGCAAGGACTTCACGGTTGATGAGTACCAGATTGTCGAGGCGCGGGCGCATTGTGCGGACGCGATTCTTCTGATCGCTGCGGCGTTGAGCGGGGTGGAACTCAAGAGCTTTTCCGATGCGGCACATCAGCTTTCCCTCGATGTTCTGGTTGAAGTGCATACGGCGGATGAGCTTGATCGTGTGCTCGATGCGCTTGGCGAAACGGGTGCGGATGCGATTGGCGTGAACAACCGGGACCTGAAGACGTTTGATGTGCGGATGGAGACTTCGCTCGAACTGGTCGGGCGAATTCCGGCGTCCGTGGTTCGCGTTGCGGAGAGCGGGATTGCTACATCGCATGATATTGAGCGGCTTCGGGTGGCGGGTTTCCATGCTTTTTTGATTGGCGAGAGCCTGATGCGGCAGGCCGATCCGGGCGCTGCGCTTGCTGAGTTGCTTGCGGATTGCAGGGTTGCGCGATGAGCCTGTGGGTCAAGATCTGCGGAAACACCTCCTTTGAAGATGCGATGGTCGCGGCGGCTGCGGGCGCGGATGCCGTTGGATTTGTGCTTGCTGCCAGCCCGCGCCAGGTGACTGTTGAGCTGGTTGCGAGCATCACTCCCAAGCTTCCTCCTTCGATCGAAAAGATCGGCGTTTTTGTCGACTCGACTCTCGAGGAGATCGAGACGGCGGTGCGGTTGTGCGGACTGACCGGGGTGCAGGTTCACGTGGGCGGAGGCTCCGAACTGGCGGCGCGCCTGCGAGAGCGGTTGGGGCCTGAGCTGCGAATTTTGCGCGTGCTGCACTTTGGCGCAAACCTGATGGAGCGGGCGATGGCTGCAGCAGGCGAAAGAGACGTTGATGCGATCCTGATCGACTCGCGAACGGCAACTGCAGTGGGCGGTACCGGGATCAGGTTTGACTGGAACGCTGCCGAATCTGTTTTTCGCGGCGCCGGGACGCGGCTGGTGGTTGCGGGCGGTTTGACTCCTTTGAATGTTGCGGAGGCAGTTGAAAAGCTGCGGCCATGGGGGGTGGACGTGGTATCCGGGGTTGAGGCGGCGCCAGGCCGCAAGGACCCGGAGAAGGTGAGAGAGTTCGTCAGGACTGCACACGAATTCTAGGTGGGGGTGCCCCCCCCCGTTCTTGGGAGGAAATATCCTCTTTTCAAAGATTTGCAGAACAGCTTGCGCTGCAAATATTTCCAGAGAAAGGACTTACTCCTAAATATTTGATCTCAAATGGTTTAGGTATCCACCCATCCGATTCCGACCCAGCGACCTTGTTGGGAACTCAATCGACAGACTCAATCGCGCACGAGGAAATTGTGCCCAAGTTTGGAGAATTCCATGCAAACTGGTGGCACTCGCAAATTGCTCCATGCAAGAGGCTTGTAAGAGACTGAATAAGCGTTCTTATTGACACCTGTAGAGATTTCCCAAGTCTCACCCCCCGAACGGTGCTGAACGAATCGCGGATAGCGAAAGGAACTGTGGGTTTCTGCGCTCCGCAGTCAACACCCCAGCGATAAGGACCCTCGCCCGGGTCCGTGCGCCTCAGTCTCGGGTCGAGATGACAGGTTGTGGCGCTCCCACTTCCCTTCTTCGCAGTCAGGAGACGGTCGCAGTCTTCCCAAGTTTCAAAGGCGAGACCTTCGGCTTCGCTCGGGAGAGGCTCTCGGGCACCCTCTTCCTATCGGCTGGGGGGGCGTCCAGAGAAACCAGCGCCACCGACGAGTGAGCCATTGCCTGGGAACGAAATTCAGAGCCTGTAAACTGGGACTGATATCTGCTTTATGGCGGGAGGCCGGAACCCATGGCATCCATCATTCTTCCTTTGGCTCCTTCGGAGTCGCGTCCCGGACGTTTTGGCATCTATGGCGGGCGGTATGTTCCGGAGACGCTGATGGCGGCGCTGCTGGAACTGGAGCGTGAGTACGAACTGGCGAAGTCGGACGCGAGATTTCAGGCAGAGCTGGATGACCTGCTGCGCAACTTTGCCGGGCGGCCGACTCCGCTCTACTTCGCCAAGAGACTGACAGAGGAGCTGGGCGGAGCAAAGGTTTACCTGAAGCGCGAGGACCTGCTTCATACCGGAGCGCACAAGATCAACAACGCATTGGGCCAGGGACTGCTGGCAAAGCGGATGGGCAAGAAGCGCGTGATTGCCGAGACCGGCGCGGGACAGCACGGGGTAGCGTCGGCCACCGTATGTGCGCTGCTGGGACTCGAGTGCGTGGTCTACATGGGCGACGTGGACATGGAGCGGCAGGAGTTGAACGTGCTTCGCATGCGGCTGCTGGGAGCCGAGGTTCGCGGGGTTTCGTCGGGATCGAGGACGCTGAAGGATGCGATCAGCGAGGCGATGCGGGACTGGGTCACGAATGTGCGGACGACGCATTATCTGCTGGGGAGCGCGTTGGGGGCGCATCCGTATCCGACCATGGTGCGGGATTTTCACCGCTGCATCAGCCGGGAGATGAAGGAACAAATCCTAGAGAAGGAAGGACGGATGCCGTCTGCTGTGATTGCGTGCGTGGGCGGCGGATCGAATGCGATTGGGGCGTTTTACGAATTCATCCAGGATCGCGATGTACGGCTGATTGGAGTCGAGGCCGGCGGACGCGGGACGGAACTGGGCGAGCATGCGGCGCGTTTTCGCGGTGGAGTTCCCGGAGTTCTGCAGGGAACATTCTCGTACGTACTGCAGGACGAGGATGGGCAGATCGCGCAGACACATTCGGTTTCGGCGGGGCTGGATTATGCGTCGATAGGGCCGGAGCATGCGGCGCTGCATGATTCGGGGCGCGCGGAGTATGTATCGCAGGATGACGCGGGGGCGCTGGATGCGGTGGTGAAGCTGGCGCGGACGGAGGGGATTCTGCCGGCGCTAGAAAGCGCGCATGCGGTTGCGGAGTGTTTGCGGATTGCGGGGTCGTTCAAGCCGCATGACATACTGATTGTGAACCTCTCAGGACGCGGCGATAAGGATATGGGGATCATCGCGCGGCAGTTGAAACTCTAGGAATTTGTGGCAATCCCCGGTCTCAGAATCGAGACCGGGGGCACAAAAGATCGTGGTGTCCCAGGTCCCCAAATGCGAGGGACCTGGGGCAGCCGCAGTGTCCAAATATGGCGTTGAAGTTTAATCACAAGCCGGGGCTGGTGGTTTATCTCACAACGGGCGATCCCGATGTGGGGACCACGGCGAAGATCGCGATTGCGGCGATCGATGCGGGCGCGGATGTGATTGAGCTGGGGGTGCCATTCAGCGATCCGCTTGCGGATGGGCCGGTGATTCAGCGGGCGAGCGAACGCGCGGTGGCGCGGCACACGCGGATCAGCGATGTGCTGAGGGTTGCGAAGGAGATTCGCGCGACGCGGCCGGATGCGGGAGTGGTTATTTTCACGTATCTGAATCCGATTCTGAGGTACGGACTTTCGCGGTTTGTGGACGATGCGGCGGCGGCCGGCGCGGACGGCGTGCTGGTGACAGACATGATCGTCGAAGAAGCTCGCGAGTATCTTGCGGAGATGGAGCGGGTGGGGCTCGCGCCGGTGTTTCTGGCTGCGCCGACGAGTCCGGATGAGCGGCTGGAGGCGATCGCCAAGCATTCGAAGGGATTTATCTACGCGATATCGCGCGTGGGGATTACAGGCCAGCAGCGGAGCCTGACCGCGGATGCCGAGGCGCTGGTGAGCCAGATCCGGCGATGGACCAAGCTGCCGGTGGCCGTGGGTTTCGGCATCTCCACTGCGGAGCATGTGACGCGGGTTGGGGAGTTTGCGGATGCAGCGGTGGTCGGCAGCGCGATTGTGGAGTTGATCGAGCGGTCGACTCCCGAAGCTGCGCCGGAAGCAGTTGCCCGATTTATCAGGGGTCTTCGCCAGAGGGAAGCGGCGTTGACCCGGTAAAGACAGCAATCAGCCGTCAGCTTTCAGCCATCAGCTCGTTCGTCTGCAAATAGACGGCTGCGTTGCGCTGAAACTCCAGCTGAAGGCTGAGGGCTAAGAGCTGAAGGCTGTATTTCACGTATTACGAGGATGAGATGACGCTGGAAGAATTGCGCGCACAAATTGATGCTCTGGATCGGCAGCTTGTGGAGCTGCTGAGCGAGCGGGCCCGCGCCGCGCTGATGATTGGGCACCTGAAGGTCAAGACGTCGCTGCCGGTGTATGAGCCGGCGCGCGAAAAGGTGATCTATCAGAATGTGCGAGCCGCGAATAAGGGGCCTTTGCCGGACATCGAGTTGACGCATATCTACGAGCGAATCATCGACGTGATGCGGGCGCTGCAGCGGAACGAGTTGGCATCAGAGAGAGCTGCCCTGAAGGGCCAAGGCACTGGCGCACCGGAAGGCGAAAATCCGGGATCGGCGCCCGAGACAGGGAAAGAAAAATGATTGTCGCAATGCAGGAGAAGGCCACCGAAGAGCAGATTGACTTCGTGATCGAGGCGATGGTGGAGGCCGGAGTCGAGGTGCACCGGACTACGGGGGAGACGCAGACGATTCTGGCGGGCGTGGGGCCGACGGCGAGCATCGACCTGACGAAGTTTGAGAATCTGCCCGGCGTGCTGCGGGTTCACCGCATCAGTTCGCCATACAAATTGGCGGGCAGGGGATTTCGGCCGGAAGGTACAGTCGTTGAGTTCAGCAATGGTGTGAAGCTGGGCGGCGAGCATGTCGTGGTGATGGCTGGGCCGTGCTCGATTGAGAACGAGGCGCAGATGCTGGAGACAGCGAAGCGCGTGAAGGCAGCGGGAGCGAGCTTCCTACGCGGGGGCGCGTACAAGCCGCGCAGTTCGCCGTATGCATTCCAGGGGATGGGGATTCCGGGGCTAAAGCTCATGCACGAGGCGGCACGCGCGAACGGACTGCTGGTCGTCAGCGAGGTGATGGAGATTTCGCAGATTGAAGGGATGCTTCCGTACGTGGACTGCTTCCAGGTGGGCGCGCGGAACATGCAGAACTTCAATTTGCTGCGAGAGCTGGGGCAGGCGCGAAAGCCGGTTCTACTGAAGCGTGGAATGGCGGCGACTATCGAAGAGCTGTTGCTTTCGAGCGAATACGTTATGTCAGGGAGCAACTATGACGTGATCCTCTGCGAGCGTGGGATTCGTACGTACGAGACAGCGACGCGGAACACGATGGATATTTCCGCGATTCCGGTGGTAAAGAAGTTATCGCATCTTCCGATCGTTGGCGATCCGTCGCATGGCACGGGGCATCGCGACATGGTTGCGCCGATGGCGCGCGCGGCGGTAGCGGCGGGGGCGGACGGAATCATTGTTGAAGTACATCCGAACGCTGACAAGGCGGCTTCGGATGCGGCGCAGACACTGTATCCGGATCAGTTCGATAAGCTGATGGCGGAGCTGCGGGTGATTGCGCAGGCGGTCGGAAGGACGCTGTAAGCGGGAGACTGATCCGGCCATGTTCACGAAGTTTCGTGGTTTCCCATGTCTCAAAATCGAGACATGGGGCACCCAGGTTCGCTGGCTCAGCCGCGCGGAAGGGAATCATGATAGAACGAGTCGCGATTCTGGGAACAGGGCTGCTGGGTACATCGGTGGGCCTGGCCCTGCGAGCGGCTGGATTTCAGGGTGCCATCGTTGGGTGGAACCGGCATCGTGCTCACGCGGAGACCGCAGTTGGCATGGGTGCGCTTGATCGGATTGCTACTGATCCTCTGGTTGCGGCGCGCGAAAGTCAGGTCACGCTGCTTGCGGTTCCCATCTATGCAACGCTCGACCTGATGGAGCAGCTTGCGCCGGTGCTGGGGCCGGAACACCTTGTCACGGATGTAGGCAGTACGAAGGCGCAGATCACGGACGCTGCGGACCGGTTGTTTAATGCACCGGATCGCGCAGGATTTCTGCCGGGGCATCCGATGGCTGGGAAGGAACGCGGCGGGGCTGAGCTCGGGGATGCCAACCTATTTCGCGGGGCGGTTTGGCTGTTCACGGATTTTCCGGCGTGGCATCGATCGGAACAATCAGCTGAGCTGGCGCGGAACTGGCGGGAGTGGGTCATTCGGATCGGCGCGCGGGGAATTGATCTCGAGCCCCAACGGCATGATGAACTGGTCGCGTGGGTGAGCCATTTACCACAACTGACGGCGACGGCGCTGAGCGGGGTGTTGGAGGACGAGGTTGGCGAGGCGCCGGAGCTAAAGGATGTGGGCGGGCGAGCTTTGCGCGAGATGACGCGGCTGGGGGCGAGCCCCTTTTCGATGTGGCGAGACATTGCGCACACCAACACGGAGGCCATTGCGGCGGCCCTTCAAGCGCTGGAACAGCGGTTGGCACATATCCGCGAGAACCTGCGGACGCCGGAACTACGGGAGGAGTTTGAAAAGGCGAACCGGTTCAGGAAGGAATGAGGAAGGGACAAGGGACCCGGGAAGAGATGTCGGGGCTGGCATTGCACGGGGTTGGGCTATGCGGTTTGTTTGACTGGTTCGATTACGTCCTTTTCGGGGTCGAGCGCCTGGAAGCCCTCGGCGTGAGCAGCTTCCAGGAGCAACGGCGATGCAGAGACGAAGATGATCTCGGTGCCGCGGAACATTTCGCGGGCTACGAGTGCGGCTCCGAGTTGGAGGGCGTCGGTCCAGCGGAGGCGGGAGCGGTCGAGGAGTTGACGGGCAGCTTCGAGGACGGCCGGATTCAGTGGCTCCTGTACCATGCGGGCCGCTTCGATGCGCAGGATCTCAAAGGCGGCAGCGGCGTCCTGGTTGCTGATGTCTCCGGCGCGTTCGCGACGGCGGATGGCCGCGTAAACTTCGAGCGGCGCGGAAGCGGCGATCAGTTTGCGGTTATCCTCGACCGACTCCATGAGGCGGATCAGGACGTCGGTACCGGGTTCCTGCACGAAGAGCTTCGCGAAGGCCGTGGACTCGAGAAAGTAGCAGTTCACAGTTTTCCCCGCTCCTCGTGAATATCCTCGGTGATTGGATCGCCATGGACGACTACGGGGTGGAAGCGCTGCGCCTCTTCAGGTACGCCAGCTTCGGCACGATTCAAGCGGATGGTGGTGGTGGGATAGGCCGGCGTCTTGGGGTTAGCGATCTTGCTGGTGAGCACGACACCGCGCTGGATGGCCTCGGCGAGTACAGCCTGCCGGGATTCGGGATGCTGGTTCCAGCGGAATGCTTTGCGAGGCAGGAAGGAATCCCTGAACCACTTCAAGGCGATGAAGGCGTGGCCGCCGCGCTCGGCTTCTGCCAGGGCGGCACAAAGTTCCTTGACGCGGGCATCGAGGTCGGCGGGAACCACGGCACCGTCTTCCTCTTCCTCATCGAGATCGCGCTCAGGTGCGACGCGGGAGCCACGACCCTGGCGAAGGGGCATCGCATTTTCGTCGAGGCGTTCGAAGTAAATGCGCACTTCGTCCTCTTCGGGTGACCAGGTGTCGGCGGAGGCGTTCCTCCGCTTGCTGCGCCCGTTTTCGCTGCAGAGTTCGACGATGGTCTGGTATCCGGGAGGGGCGAGGAAACGCAAAGCGCGGGCGAGTCCGGGGTCCTGAGAGAAGGCCAGCTCGCTCAAGGCTTCCTCGATAACTTCTTCCGCATCAGGGATTGTCAAATTGCTTATGTCTACGCTGCTTTGGACAGCCCGATTCGACTTCATGAAGATTCTCCGTATAAAGCTTCTCTAGACTGTCGTTTTCCGCTGCGCTCTATCGGATTCCAACCCTTTACAAAGGCGGCGTTTAGGCGGGCGACAGGTTCCTATTCTGGCTGTAACGGACCGATTTTCGTTTCCCGAACGAATGTAAGGTAATCCACAGCGGTTTTAGTCTGGCGAAGCAAGCCCCATGACCACATCCTGCTTCTGTCTGACACCCCACAGGGTCGAGAAAACTCTAAGTAAAAGAACTTCCAAGCTAACCACGCACCAGTCTAAATGATTGTGCAACTGAACCACGTGCTGGTGCAAGGCCAGAACTTCAGTCGGAAGCATCTTTTAGCCCCCAAAAACCCAAGAAGACGTGTCCTGTTCGTAATATTCTGGAGAGCATTTGCTCCGTACAATAAAAGCATGCGGCGTTTTTCCCTGGTGTTGTTTCTGATTTTCCTTTCATGGGAGGCCGTTGTTGCGTACAGTCAGGCCGGACCACCGGCGTTTGACCTGGTTGGACCGAAGGTCGATGTACATGTGAAAAGAGGAGAGGTCACTCTCCCCATTGGCCAGGTACCCAACCTGTTGCCGGGTGACAGGCTCTGGATCCACCCAGATTTTCCAGAAAGCCAGTCGACACGCTACGTATTGGTGGTGGCCTTCCTCAGGGGTGCTACGAATCCCCCGCCCGATGGTTGGTTCACGCGAGTAGACACGTGGTCCAAGCAGGCTCGGGCTGAAGGCGTGTTTGTGACGGTTCCGGCGGAAGCCCAGCAGGCGCTCGTGTTTCTGGCTCCGGAAACCGGGGGTGGGTTCAGCACTCTGCGAAGCGCAGTAAGGGGCCGGCCCGGGATTTTTGTGCGGGCAGCGCAGGATCTAAACGCAGCGAGCTGGGACCGGATGCGGTTGGACACGTATCTTGCCGAAGTAAAAGTGACATCCCAATCAGACCCGAATTCGCTGAAGGAGCGCGCACAAAAGGCTGCATCGGTTCTAGGGATTCGGGTAGAGCAGCAGTGTTTTGACAAGCCCACGGATCAGCAGGCTCCGTGTCTTACCCAGCACACCGAAGGGATGGTGCTGGATGATGCGAATGTCTCGAACCGGGTGGCTCAGCTAACCAGCGGCAGCAATGCCGATCTGATGAACCAGCTCAGCTATTCGGCTCTTGGCGGCGCAGGCATGTACAGCCCGTATATCGGGGCAATCGTGGATACGGCCCGAATTCTCGCATCTTTGCACACGGCACATTTTCAATACATACCGGCGCTGGCGGTACCGACGGAGGACACACTCAACCTGCGGCTGAGCGTGCCGCCGTCATTTCGAGATCCGAAGTCTGTGGTGGTGGTTGCGCTGCCACCGGTGGGGCCATCCAAGATGCCGCCATTGCATCCGGCGAATCCATCAGAACAATTCTGCGCCCAGAAGCCGGGTCTTATTCTTCCGGCGGAAGGTGCGCCGGTCGTTTACTCGACGCCGCAGGCGCACGATCTCAAGCTTCACATCGAATCCAAATCCGGTCCAATCGATCTAGAGCTCAAGGCCGATGCAGGCGAAGGAGGGCTCATTCTCGCGAAACCTGCACCTGAGCTTCCTCCGGGTGAACTGACGGGGGTCGTCAGGGGCAAGTGGGGATTCGATGATTGGGAAGGTCCGCGGTTTCGGCTCCTGAGCGCGGAGCCGGGTAAGTGGACGGTTACATCGGGCGACGAACTTGCGCTGGTGGTGGGGCGCGAAGACACGTTGCACATCCAGGGCAGCAACACTCTCTGTGTGGAGAAGATTGCTGCACAGCCGACGGGGACAAACGCGATTGAGCTTCAGTGGAAGTCGCCGAAGCCCAATGCGCTGGAGTTTGGGGTGCCGCTGAAGGATGCAAACCCGGGCCCAGTGAGCATCAACATTCATCAGTATGGGCTGAAAAAACCGGACAAGCTGCAGCTGATTGCTTACTCCGAAGCAGCTTCTCTGGAACGACTGAAGTTAAGCGCGGGAGATCAGAAGGCTACACTCACCGGCAATCGGCTCGATGAGGTTGCTCAAGTCTCTCTCAGCGGAGTCGATTGGACGCCGGCAGACCTCAAGCGAGTGCAGGACCAGGATCAACTGGGTATGAAGGCCAGTAGCGACACAGCGGGTCTAGAGCCCGGAAAGCGTTACACCGCAAAGGTAAAGCTCCGCGACGGCCGTGAGTTGAAGGTCCCTGTCAGCGTCGAGACCGCTCGCCCGCAAGTGACATTGCTGAGCAAGGGGACGCAAGAGGAAACTGCCACGGATCCATCGCCCGTCCGGCTAGGGAGTACGAACGATCTGCCCGTCGAGCGCAGGCTAGTATTCTTTCTGAAATCCAGAACGCCTTCCGCCTTTCCGCGTGACGAGAAGGTAGAAGTGGCCGCTCTAGACAACAGCTTTCACACCACGCTTTCTCTGAATGACGGAACGCTGATGCTGGAAGATGCAGACACGGCGCTTGGAGTGGTAGAGCCGCTCAAGAAGTTTGGATCTTCGGCGTTCGGTCCGGTGCAGGCGCGTGCCATCTCCGCAGACGGCGTGCCTGGCGACTGGGTACCTCTGGGAACGCTTGTGCGCCTTCCGGAATTCAAGGATCTCCATTGCCCGAGAAGCGTGTCGAAGCCCTGCACGATCACGGGCACAAACCTGTTCCTTGCGCTGTCGTTGTCGTCGACGCCGGAGTTCGACAATTCTACAGATGTACCGGCGGACTTCACCGGGACACAGTTGACGGTGCCACATCCAGTCAATGGAGTTCTCTATCTGAGGTTGCGCGACGATCCGGAGACGGTGCAGTCGTTATCAATGTCGGTGCTGCCGGCGACACCAAGCACGACTGCGCCGGCGCCGATCGCGATCAAGCCGCCAGCGGATGCGAAACCCGAAGACCAACAGAACGCCCAGACACCTCAATCTTCAAAGCCAGAGCCGTAGACAGACCAAGGAAGTTTACTGTTGTGCTGCGAGTTGAGAGTGCGGCCTTACTGAAAATAAGCCCGATTCTTCCCGGCGAACTCAGCCTTATCGGCGGGCAGTTCAGCTTCGGGGAAGATTGCGTTCTGTTCGCAGATGCTGGCGCAGTTTCCGCAGTCAATGCATTCATCGGGATTGATAAAGACCTGAGAGACAGTGCCAGCCGCCTCATCGCCGGCCTGTGGGGAGATGGCCGCGGTGGCACACTCGGCAACACAAACGAAATCCTTAATGCATGCATCTGTGACAACGTAAGCCATGTAGATCGTGCTCCTCGCTATAGGTGCGCTGCTCAAAGTAAGCGCGCTGAATCGAGCTTAGCGAGGCGCGCTCACGAAGCTCGGTGACTCGAATCACAAGCGACGGCGAATTCTTTGATTCTCCGCATGCGAAGCCCGTGTGGAGCACGACTCACATTTATGCTGAATGCATGATCCAGCGTATATTCCCCTGCGCTCTACTCGTAGTTGTTTTCTTTACAGCCATTGCCTGCACAGGCCAGACGAGCGATTCGACGTGGAGTTTCGCAGTGTCGGGAGACAGCCGGAACTGCGGCGATTTTGTAATGCCGGCGATAGCGGCAAAGGTGAAGTCCGAGAATGATGCGTTCTACTGGCACCTCGGTGATTTCCGCTGGTTGTCGGAGCCGGACCAGGATCTGCTTTCAATGCTTCCAAAGGGTAAGTCTCTTACGACCAATGAGTATCGGCGTGTGGCATGGAATGATTTTCTGACGCACCAGATGGTTTCGTTTGGATCTATCCCCGTCTTCCTGGGGCGCGGTAATCACGAGAACGTTGCGCCGATGACGCGAGAGGGGTACATCGCGAAGTTCTCGAGCTTTCTGGATCGACCGGAGATTGAGGCTCAGCGAAAGGCCGATGGGTCGGAAGCGGGGCCGGTGGGTCCTTGGTATCACTGGACGCATGAAGGCGTGGACTTTATTACGCTGGACAATTCGAGTCGCGATGAGTTTTCGGACGCTCAGCTGAAGTGGTTGCGCGGGGTGCTCGATCGCGATCTGGCGCCGGGTTCGGGCATTCGAGCGATCGTTGCGGGGATGCACGAGGCGCTGCCGCACTCGACGGGCTCGGAACACGCAATGGACGATTGGGAACTGGGAGAACGAACCGGAGACCTCGTGTATACGTGGTTTTATGATGCACAGGCAGCAGGCAAGCATGTGTACCTGATTGCGAGTCATTCGCACTACTACTCCCCGGACGTTTTCGAGACTGCGTACTGGAGACAGCACGCAAACCGGGTGGTTCCGGGATTCATTATCGGGGCCGCTGGAGCGTACCGCTACGCGTTGCCGAGAGATGCGCACAAGGGCGCAAAGACCCATATCTATGGTTTTATGCAGGGAGTAGTGCATGCGAATGGTCAGA
>Ga0335080_10000902_pt1 | contig 28290 bp, 22 predicted proteins | sample Lox_Sample_34_FD_206720 | JGI IMG/M metagenome (GOLD analysis project Ga0335080, IMG submission 206720) | Soil microbial communities from Loxahatchee National Wildlife Refuge, Florida, United States - Lox_Sample_3.4 | ecosystem: Environmental > Terrestrial > Soil > Wetlands | place: USA... | reverse complement strand
CGCCGGGGACCGTGACGGCCGCCGTCCAGAGCTGCGCGATTCCGGTCCGGTTGTCCACCCAGAAGGGATGGAACCGGCCGTCCGCGGTGGTCGCCATGCCGCCCGTGTGGCCGCCGTTGAACTGGAACGGGTTCAACGAGAGCGTCACCGCGATGGGACCGCCCGGCGCCTTCGCGTCGGGGCCCGCGTCGGGCGGCTTCTTCCCGCCGCCCGAGGCGTTGCCCTGAACCGTCCAGTGTTCCGAAGCGCCGTAGGCCGCCGGCGCTTCCGAGACCCGCACGCTCGGCAGGAACGTCTCGCCGCCATCGCGCGAGGCGCGAAGACGCACGAACCATCCGAGGTCGTCCGGGTTGTCGCGCCGGTCGTACCACGCGACCGCGACGACCCCCTCCTTGTTCACCGCGGCCGTCGGCATCAGGTGATCGCGGACCGGCGTCGCGCCCGGAGCGTCGTCGTTGACGACGATCGGTTTCGACCAGGACTTGCCCTTGTCTTCCGAATGCGCGAGCAGGATTTCCTGTCGGCCCGACCGCTGGTCCGGCCAGACGGCGTAGAGGCGATCCTTGAACGCCGCGCTCCCGGGATCCGCGGCCAGCGACGCGATCATGCTCGTCGAGAACGGCGGCCAGAGCATGTGGAAGTCGCTGACGGTGGACGCCGTCTCGAGCGACTCGCCGCCGTCGGTGGAGGTCACGATCTCGAGCGTGCCGTTGGCCTTCTCGGCCGTGCTCGCCGGCACGTCGCCCTCGTCGCCCTCCTCGTCCCAGTACTTGTTGACTTCGCCGAAGATCATGACCAGCGTTCCGTCCGAGAGCACGACGCTGTTGCCCACGCCCAGGACGTAGCGCTTGCCGACCGAAGTGCGCTTGAGCGGCCCGAGAAACGACGCGCCGCCGTCCCGCGAGACGAACAGGCTGATGTCGGCCGTCTGGCGCTTGCCCTCGAGCGGCCGCGCCCATCCGGTCGCATGCGCGTAGACGCGGCCGTCGAACTTGCCGCCCGTGTTGTCGACGGACAGGTACTCGCGGTCGAGGCCGTGAAAGGAGTGGAGAAGCAGCGGCTGGCTCCAGGTCGCTCCCGAATCGCCGGACCGATAGATCGGATCGACGACCTTGCCCCCCTCCTTCCAGCCGAGCGCCATGTAATACGCGCGCCGGTCCTTTCCGAGCGCGCAGGCCGGATCGCCGCTGAACTCGAGGTCGGACGTTTCGAGCGTCGGCGTCCAGCTCGCGCCGCCGTCGGAGGACGCGTAGACGATCGTGTAGACCTTGTTGCGCTGCGGGTCGAACGCCATCGAGCAGCCGAGCAGCCGGCCGGGATCGACGGGATCCGCCGCGAGCAGGACCTCGTTGTGCGCGATCCCCTCGCGCGCCCGGCTGACCCGGACGTTTCGCCCGACCTGGATCGCGTCATCCGAAGCCAAGGCAACGCCGACGGCCGGCCAGAGAGCCATCGCCGCGGCAAACGCGCGTCGCTGGAGGAGCATGACGACTCCCCGAAACGTGGCGCCCGGCCCCGGGAGGCAGCGGGACCGGGCGCCCGCCTCGTGTCCGAGCTAGAACACCAGCCTGAAGCCGAAGCGCGTCTGCCGCGGATTCGAAACGGAGTACGGCTTGCCGAACGCGCTGACCGGCTGACCGCTGAGAGTCGACTGCTGTGCGTAGAGCTGGTAGATGTTGTTCTGGATGTTCGTGTTGAAGTCGATCGCGGAGTTCGTCGCGTTCAGCACGTCCACGATGAGCGACGCCGTCACGCTGCTCGTGATCAGGAAGTCTTTCTGCGCCCGGAGATTCAGGAGAACCGAGTTGGGCTCTTTCCGCGCGTCCTTCGGCTCGAGCATGACCGCCTGCGCGTACGGGTCGTTGAAGCGCGGATCGCCCAGCTGGTAAGAGTAAGCGATCGCGCCGTAGTGCCGTCCGGAGAACCAGCGGAAATCGGCCGACGTCGTGATGCCCCACGGCAGCTGGTAGGAGCCCAGAATCTTGAAATTGAAGGGCCGGCTCTGGCTGAGCTCGCCCTGTGTGTAGTAGGGATTGTTGAAGAAGTTCGGGTCCTGGTCGACGCCGTTGGTGCACAGCGAGAGGACGCCGCACTCGTTGTTGTCGCGCGTCCCCGTCGTGTGCTCCCAGGTGACCGAGGCGTTGAGGAAGGCCTTCGGCGTCGGATGGCTTCGCATCTCGAGGATCAGCTCGTTTCCTCGCTGATACCAGAAGTCCATGTTCCCGATCCCGAACGTCCGCAGGCTGGGCGGAGTGATCGAGTAGTACGTGATGGTGTTTCCGGTGAAGGGAGACGTGTACTGGAAGGGCGTGTACGTGTCCGGGTTGCCCAGCTGCGTGAGCGTGACGTAGTCCTTCGTGTATCGGTAGAGGTAGGAGAGCGACACCGCGAAGTTCTGCCCGAACTGCTGCTCGACGCGCCCCGAGATGAGATCGCTGTGGGGGCCCTTGGTTCCGTCCGCGACCGGCAGCGTCTGCGAGTTAAAGACGGTCGTGATGTTCTGCGGCTGAACGACGAAATTGATGATGTCCTGGTAGTCCTGGGGCGCGAACGGCGTGCCGGTGTTGAACGCCCCGTAGTAGGTGATGGGCGTAAAGCCGGTTCCGGCGTAGGTTCCGACGCCGTACGTCGGCACCTTGTCGTAGTAACGGCCGTAGGACGCGCCGATGATCGTCGACCCCTTGCCCGTCACGTCGTAGGTCAGGCCCACACGGGGCGACCACTGGTGGAAGTCCAGCATCTGAATGTTGCCGTAGATGTCGGTCGTCTTGGGGTTGTCGTACCGGAGCCCGAGGTTGACCGTGAAGTTCTTCCAGGAAGCCTTGTCCTGGAGGTAGGCGCCAGGGCGCTTCAACGTTGTCGCCTGGTTATAGGAGTAGCCGACCCCCGCCTCGACGTACTGCGTGCCCGGAGCGACGGTCAGGATGTACAGGAAGGTGTTCTGGTTGTACTGAAGCTGCTGCTTGCTCTGCTGCCACTCGTACTCGACGCCGGCCTTGATCTCGTGGCTGGCGCCGAGAAAGTTGTCGGCGTACTGCGTCACGTTCCCGCGGCCTTCGTGCTTCCAGTTCCGCTGGTTGCGGAAGAATCCCGTCGAGTTGTACTGATAGCCCGTGTCGCCGTCGTACACGTTGACGTCGGTCGTGTTGTTGGGCGTGCGCTCGAGGAACCCCTCGCCGCCGCCGTATTTGAGCTCGGAGACCGTCTGCGGGCTCCAGGTCGAAATCCAGCTCAGGTACCCGTAGTTCGTGTGCTGCGCGCGGAAGTAGCCGACCTCGGGCCCCGTCACCGGCTGCAACCCCTGGTCCGTCAGCTTGATGTGCTCGTAGTCGTACATGGCGCTCAACGTGTTCGCGTTGTTGGCCAGATAGTCGAGGCGGAGCTGGGCCGACGGACGCGTGTCGCTGTCGAAGAAATCCGTCAGGGGCGGCGCGCTCGAGGCCGCGTTGTAGGCGCCGCTCACGAAGAAGAGGAGCTTCTCCTTGACGATCGGACCGCCGAGGAAGGCGTTGCTCTCGACCCGGTATTTCGTGTTCGGCTGCGCGAGATCGATGATGCCCCCGCTGTTGTTCGCCTGGAAGGTGTCAGCCGTTCCGTACACGGTCACGCCGCCGTGGAAATCGTTGGTGCCGGTCTTCGTGATGACGTTGACCGTGGCGCCCGTGAAATTCGAGTACTCCGCCGAAGCCCCGGGACCGAGGATCTGGACTTCCTGCACCGTGTCGTAGTTGGGATTGACCCAGGTGTTGCCGAACTGGAGGTTGGAGGTCGTGACGCCATTGATCGTGTACTGGTTCGTCGCGGCGCCGAATCCGAACTTGTCGTAGCCGTCCACGTTGCCGCCGGCTCCGAAGGCCATTCGGTTGTCGAGTCCGGGCGCCGTGTCCACGACGTCGATGTACTGGCGGCTGGAGGGAATCTGCTTGAGCTCCTCCGCCGAATAACTCGTCTGGAACTGCGGCGAAGTCTTGTCGACGAGCGGCGCCTGCGCCTGGACGATGACCGACGCGGAGGCCTTCGCCAGGGACAGATCCACGTCGATCGTACTCGTGCGTCCGACGTTGACGTTGACCGTCACCTGCTTCGTCGTGAAGCCCTGAAGCGTGACGGTCAGCGTGTACGTGCCGGGGTTGACGTTCAGGAACCGATAAAGCCCCCGGCTGTCGGTCGCCTGGGTGATCTCCTTCTGAATGAGCGTTTCACCGGCGAGCGTCACCGTCGCGCCAGGAAGGGCGCTCCCGTCCTCGCCTTTCACGGTGCCGACCACCTCGCCCGACCGCGTGATGTCGGCGGCCGCCCACGTACCCCAAAGTAGCCCGACCAGTATCAGTGTTCCGAACCGACCCCGTGCGCGCATCTCCCCCTCCTTATGAAATTCGAGCGAACCCGTCCCCGCCTGTCGCGCCACCCCTCCGGGATGTCGCCGAGCTCTTCAGATTTCGGATCGCGCCGCCACGCGCCTTCCGCGCCGATGCCGCAGATGCGGTCGACGCCAGGGCCGCCTCGGAGATCTCCCGGCGGAGCAGCCGCAGCGACGCACTCGGAAGAACGTCCACATACTCGAGAAGCCGCCGCTTCGACGGCCACGCGCCCTTGTATTCGGCGAGGATCCGGCGCGAAACGACGATCTCGTCCGCCTGACGGAAAGCGTTGCGCACCTCGCTCGGCGAGTCGATCGGCACTGCGGAAAAGCGCAGGTGCGTCAGGCCGACCCGCTGCAGCGCGTTCTGGATCTTCCGGGCGTTGCGCCGGGTCGAGCACACGATCGCGACGCGGGATCCCCGGGCGAGCGGCCGGAGCCGCGCCACGATCTCCGAGGGCGACGGCTCCACGAGGAGCCCGTGCACGCGTCGCCCCGCCCCGAGCACCTTCTGCGCCTCGGTGATGTGAAAGAGCGTCGTCGTGATGACGGGGAAGCGATCGAAGTATTCGGGCCTCATCTTCGCCAGGTCCTGGACGAGCGCGGTCGTCGGCCGGATGCCCGTCGCCTCGAGGATTTCCCGCGCGTGGAACTCCGCCTCCGCGGGACTGCACTCGAGGAAGAGGACCGGGACGTGCGAGGCGCCTCGGCGAAACATCTTCGCGCGCAGGTACGAGAGCCGCGCGAACTGCTCGGCCGTGACGCCGAGCCGGTCGGCCTCGAACAGCACGCCGTCGATGAGGGCCTCGACGCGATGCCGCTGATCCGGCCGCTTCGGCGGCTGCGGCGCCACGTACGTTCCCGAGCCCTGCTGAGTCACGACGTAGCCCTCGCGCTCGAGATCGCCGTACACGGCGCGCACGGTGTTGTAGTTCACGCCGAGAGACCCCGCGAGGAAGCGCACCGTCGGCAGCCGGTAGCCCGGCTCCCACGCTCCCACCTCGATGTGGTAGCGGATCTGTTCCGAGAGCTGCGCGTGAATCGGCAGCGACTCGGTGCGGTCGACGTGAAGCTCGATGGCCACGGTTGATTGAAATAATTCAATAATTCAATCGAGCACGGTGTCAAGCCCGATCTTTCGCGCGCTCTTGCGAGCCGCCGCACGGCCTGCCGGATCCGTCTTTCATTACTCATCATCAATGAGTAGTCGTAGGCGCAGACTACTGCCGCTCATCACTGGTTGTCAACGACTCGGCTACTCTTTTTAAAAACTGTTTATTTTCAATATGTTACAAATCGAAATGCGTTCTTGACACTCATCATGCGACTTGCACTTGCCTCATCACCAGAGAGTAGTGATAACGTTCGATGCGATGGCGGAAACGTCGGCGGGCAACGAGCTTGAGCTCTACATCCTCGAGAAGCTCGAAAACAGCGACGACGGAATTGGCTCGGGAAATCTCTATCTGCATCTGCGCGACCGGAAGGTCAAAGCGAGCCAGGCGACGGTCGGCCGCGTTCTCCGCCTGCTCGATCACCGCCGGCTCACGGCGAAGCGGAGCAACAAGGGGCGCGTCCTGACCGCCGCGGGACGCCGGCATCTCGAGGAGCTGCGCCACAAGGAAGGGCTGCGCGACTGGGCCGAGGGCGTCCTCAAGGAAATCAAGCCCGCGACGCAGATGGAGTATCTGCAGGCGCTCACGGCGCTGCGCCTTCTCGAGGGACATCTTGCTCGGCTCGCCGCCGAGCACGCCTCCCGCGAGGATCTCGTGCGGATGCGCCGCGTGCTCGAGGAGCACGAGAAGGAGATCGAGTCGCGAACCCGCGGGAAGGACCGCGGCCTCGACTTCCACGATCTCCTCGCCATGGCGGCCGGGAATCGATTCCTCCAGGCCGCGCTCTCGATGATCTGGAGCTGGAACAAGACGATTCAGGATCTCTGGGCCGATGCGGACGTTCTCACCGGAAGGTCGTCGTACCCGGACCACATGAGGGTCTTCAGGGCGATCGCCGCGCACGACGGCCCCGCGGCCGAGCGCGCCATGCACGCGCATTACGACCTCTTCATCGAGAACGTCCGCAACCACTTCGAGCAGCACGCACATGTCAGCCTGGTCGCGAGGTCGGTTGCCGCCGACGGCGAGGAGCCCTAAACCGGTCCCCGAAAGCCCTCGGCTAGAATCCGGGCCTTGACCTCCCCCGCCTCGCCTGCTCCGGGCTTTCTGCGCGCCGTTTCCCGTCTGGAAGTCCTCGCTCTCTCCGTGAACAGCGTCGTCGGGAGCGGCGTTTACCTCGTCCTTCCGGTGGCGGCGGCCCAAATGCTGGGAGCGGCCAGCATCTGGGCGATCCTCGCCGGAGGTTTCGCGGTCCTCCTGATCGTCCTCTGCTTCGCCGAGGCGTCGAGCCTCTTCGACCGTCCCGGCGGGGCCTACGTCTACGCCCGCGAGGCCTTCGGCGAATTCGTCGGCTTCGAGGTCGGCTGGATGACCTGGGTGGCGCGTGTGGCCGCGGTCGCGAGTCTCTCCGTGTTCTTTTCGCGGGTGCTCGGGTACGTCTGGGATGGCGCCAACCACGGCCTCGGCCATGTTGCGACGGTCGTCCTCTCGCTTTCCCTGCTGACCTGGCTGAACGTCGTCGGAGTCAAGACCGGGGCGCGCACGACGCTCTTCCTGACGGCGGCCAAGATCCTGCCTCTCGTCCTTCTCGTGGCCGTCGGGGTCTTCACCGTCGACTGGAGCCGCGTCTTCCCCGTCCCGGCGCCCGATTCGAGCAAGCTCCCGAAGGCGGCGCTGCTCGTCCTCTTCGCCTACTCGGGGTTCGAGGGGACTCCGGGCCCGGCCGGCGAGTTCCGTAATCCGAAGAGGGACCTGCCGTTCGCCCTCGTCGCGCAGCTCGCCATCGTCACGGTGCTCTACACCCTCGTCCAGCTCGTCGCGATCGGGACCGTGCCTGATCTGGGAGTCTCGACGACCCCGCTCGCCGACGCCGGCTTCCGGCTGTTCGGCCCCGCGGGAGGCCTCCTGCTCACGCTCGGAGCCGCCGTGTCGGTGCTCGGAACCAACAACGGGAGCATCCTCATCGGCCCGCGGTATCTCTACGTCCTCGCCGAGAGCGGACGTCTCCCGCGCGTCTTCACGAGGATCCATCCGCGGTACCGCACGCCGTATGTCGCCATCCTGACGCAGTCGGGGCTGGCCTTCGCCCTCATCGCGACCGATTCCGTCCTGCACCGGGTCGAGCCCGGCGCTCTCGGCGTCGCCGAAGAGCTGGCCCTGATCTCGGTCATCGCGCGCCTCGCGACGTACATCGGCACGTGTCTCTCCGTTCCCGTCCTGCGGCGCAAGCTCCCCGCGACGGGAAGAACCGTTCGCCTCCCGGGCGGCGCGGCGATCCCGGCCGCGGCCCTCCTCGTCTGCGCACTCCTCCTCTCCGCCGTGGAGAAGAAGGTCTTCATCGCCGGCGGAATCGGGCTCGCGGCGGGCGCGCTCGTCTACTTCTGGCCGAAGCGCGCGGCGGCGTAGATCCGCCCGGGGGCCGCCCGCGCCCGCTATTCGTGCCGCAGCGCTTCGATCGGGTCGAGCCGCGAGGCCTTCACGGCCGGGTAGAGACCGAAGAAGATGCCGACGGAGATCGAGACGAACAGGCCGACGACGACCGACCACATCGGCGTTTCGGCCGGCAGGGCGTCGAAGACCTTCTTGATCGCCGCCGGGACGGCGATCCCGACGACCACGCCGATCGCGCCGCCGAGCAGGGACAGGGATGTCGCTTCGGTCAGGAACTGCATCACGATGTCGCGCCGGAACGCACCGACCGCCTTGCGCACCCCGATCTCGCGCGTCCGTTCCGTCACCGAAACGAGCATGATGTTCATCACGCCCACGCCGCCGATCAGGAGCGAGACGAGGGCGATGAACACCATGGCGAGCGTCACGCCCCGCGTGATCCCCTGGAAGCTCTCGATCATCCGATCCGGCGTCACGATCGCGAAGTCGTCCGGCTGGTCGAAACGGACGCGGCGACGCGCCCTGAGGATCGTCCGGGCTTTGTCGATCAGGACGGGGACCTGATCCGGGCGGTAAGGCACGGTCGCGATTCGCAGGGCGTCGCCGTTGGCGCCGCCTACGCGAATCCACGGGAAGCGCCGATCGAACGTCGTGAGCGGGACCGTCACGAAGTTGTCCTGCGACTCCCCGAACATCTTCCCCTTCTTCTCGAAGACTCCGATGACCGTGTAGGCGTCGTGCCCGAGGAGGACGCGCTTGTTGATCGGGTCCTCGCGCGGAAAGACCTTCTCCCGGATGTCGTCGCCGATGACGATGACGTCCGCGGCGTGCTCGACGTCGATGTCGGTGAAGAACCGGCCCTGCCTCACGAAGCGGCTGGTCGCGACGGCGTACTCCGGAAGCACGCCGAAGACGCGCGGCGACTTCGCCTCGGCGTCCCGATACTTCAAGTGGTAGTCGGTGTTGTCCCAGAGGTAACGCTGTGGCGAGACGGCGCGCGCCTCGGGAATGCCCGCCTTCAGGGCCGCCGCGTCCTCCAGGGTGAAGTCCTTGCGCCGCAGCTCGCCCTCGGGATGGCCGCCGGGGCCGAACCGCGGCTCGTACTTCTGGAACATGACGAGCGAGGCGCCATAGCTCTGGAAGCTGCGAACCATGTTGTTGTTGAAGCCCGTCACGATCGAGACCATCGCGATGACCGTCGCGACGCCGACCACGATTCCGAGAATCGTCAGCGTCGCGCGCAGCTTGTGGGCTCGCACCGCGAGGAGCGCGAAGCGCATGTTCTCGCCGAAGCCGCGGCGGAGACCGCCGACGAGTCCCGTCATGTTCCTGGGTCGCTTTCGGCTCTCAGCCGTCAGCTCTCAGCCAGAGGATTCCGGCTGAAGGCTGACAGCTGATGGCTGACGGCTCTGTTCACTCGTATCTCAATGCCTCGATCGGATCCAGCCGCGAAGCCTTCACCGCCGGATAGAGACCGAAGAAGATGCCCACGGAGATCGAGACCCCGAGCCCCACCACGACCGCCCAGATCGGCGTCTCGGCCGGAAGCGCTTCGAACACGCGCTTGATCGCCGCGGGCACGGCGATCCCGAGCACCACGCCGATCGCGCCGCCGAGGAGCGAGAGCGTCGTCGCCTCCGTCAGGAACTGCAGCACGATGTCCCGCCGGAACGCGCCCACCGCCTTGCGGAGGCCGATCTCGCGCGTGCGCTCCGTCACCGACACGAGCATGATGTTCATGACCCCGACGCCCCCGATGAGGAGCGACACGCCGGCGATGAAGACCATCGCGAGCATCACACCGTTGGTGATGGCCTTGAAGTTCTCGATCATCCGGTCGGGCGTGAAGATGGCGAAGTCGTCCGGCTTGTCGAACGGGACGTGCCGCCGCGCGCGCAGGATCTCCCGGCCCTTCTCGAGAATGATCGGCACCTGCTCCGGCGTGTAGGGCACGGTGGCGATGTGGATCGTGTCCCGATGGCTGTTCTTGATGAACGGAAACTGGCGGTCGAATGCCGTGAAGGGGATGAGGAGAAAATTGTCGTTCGAGCCGCCGAACATCCTCCCCTTCTTCTCGAGCACGCCGATGACCGTGTACTGCATGCCGTTGAAGTCGATGGGCTTGCCGAGCGGGTCCTCCCGCGGGAAGAGCACCGAGCGCACGTCCTCCCCGATGACCGCGACGGCCGTCGCATGCTCGAAGTCCGCCTCAGTGATGAATCGCCCGTACGACACGAAGTGGTTGTTGGCGATCGGATAGTCGGGCCCGACGCCGGCCACGACGGGCGTCGTCGTTTCCGCGTCGCGATACTTCACGTGGATGTCGGTGTCCCAGAGGTACCGCTCCGGAGAGACCGCGCGCATCTCGGGGATCGAGGCCTTCAGCGCCAGCGCGTCCTCGAGCAGGAGGTCCTTGCGGCGCAGCTCCGCCTCCGGGGGTCCGTGCGGCCCGAACCGCTGCTCGTACTTCTGGAACTGCACGAGCGTCGCGCCGAAGCTCTGGAAGCTGCGGATCATGTTGTTCTTGAACCCGGTCACGATCGAGACCATCGCGATCACCGTCGACACCCCAACGACGATCCCGAGGACCGTCAGGACGGCACGCAGCTTGTGCGCGCGGACGGCGAGGAAGGCGAAGCGAAAATTCTCGCCGAGGCCGCGGCGCAGATGGGACAAGAGAGAGGACATCGGAAGTTATCGGTTCTCAGTTTTCAGTTTTCAGTTCCGGAACCGAGAACTGAGGACTGACAACTGAAAACTCCTACTCGTACCTCAACGCTTCGACCGGCGGGAGCTTGCCCGCCTTGGCGGCAGGGATCAGACCGGCGGCGAGGCCGGTCAGGGTGGCCACGCCGATCCCGATCAGGATGAAGGACAGCTTGACCTGCGCGGGAAACACCTGGCTCACGAGGAGCGCGACGCCCGAGCCGAGGGCCACGCCGATGACCCCCCCGATCGCCGAGAGCAGCGCCGCCTCGAGCAGGAACTGCCGCCGGATGTCCCGTTGCCGGGCGCCGAGCGCGCGGCGCACGCCGATCTCCTTGGTGCGCTCCACGACCGAGACGAACATGATGTTCGCGATGACGATCGCGCCGACCACGAGCGAGATGCCCGAGATCAGGATCATGAGGAGGAAGGCTCCGGCGGAGATCCCCTTCCAGAGCGACTGCAGCATCTCGGCCGTGACGAGCGAGAACGGGTCGTCCTTGTTGAACTTCGTCTTGCGCAGGGCGCGCAGGATTGTCCGAACCTCGTCGATCATCGGGTTGACGGCCTCGAGGCCGCCATGGGGCTTCACGAAGATGGAGATGTCCTGAGCCGGCGCGACGTGCTTGGCGAAGACGGTCAGCGGCATGTAGATCACGCTGTCCTGGTTCTGCCCGAGAACATTCCCCTGTTTCGCGAGCGTGCCGATCACCTTGAGGGGGTAGCCCTGCACCTTCAAGACCCGGCCGATCGGATCCAGGTTCGGGAAGAGCTGGTCCTGGACGTCCCAGCCGATGACCGCGACGGCCTCGGCGTGGTCGTACTCGCTTTGCGTGAAGTAGCGGCCGGTCGCGATGTCGATGTTCATGGCCTCGCCCATGTTGGGCGTTTGACCGACGGTGTTGACGTCCGAGAGCTTTCGGTCGCCGTACTTGACCGGGCGGTTTCGCTCGGCCGCGCCGCCGACCTGTCCGCAGAGTCGACACTCGCGCCGGACGAACTCCATGTCGGTCAGAGTCAGGTTCGGCCGCTTCATCGCGAGCAGCCACTCGTCGCGGCTCGTGATGATGCCGTATTTGCTGAAGATGACGGTGTCGGGGTTGAGGCCGAAGACCTTGTCCTTGACGTACGAGTTCAGCCCCGAGATCACCGAGACGACGGCCACGACGGTCGCGACGCCGATGATCACGCCGAGCAGCGTCAGGAAGGCGCGCAGCTTGTGCCGCGTGAGGGCGGAGGACGAGACGCGGAAGAGCTCGGGAACCGTCACGCCTTCGTGTCCTCCTTCTTCTTTTTGTCGCTCTCCTTCTCGATCGCGACCTTGTCGCCTTCCTTCACCTGGCGCAGCATCTTGAACGGGCCGGTCACGATCTCGGCTCCGATTTCCGGCCCCTTCTTGACCTCGATCATCAGCTCGCCGGCGAGCCCGGTCTCGACCTTGACGAACTGCAGCTTGCCGTCCTTGACGACGTAGACGCCCTCCTCGGTTTGCGGGCGGCCCGAAGCCATCGACGAGGGCGTCTTTCCGGCCTTCTTCGGCACGTCGCGGACGACGAGCGCCTGGATCGGGATCGCGGTCGCGCCGGCCTGTTTGCCCGTCACGATCTCGGCCGTGACGGAGAAACCCGGCCGGATCGTGTCCGGCGGATCCTGTACGCGAATCTTGACCTTGAAGTTGATCGCCTCGGAGCCCTGCACGAGCGAGAGCAGATCCGGATCGTTCTTCGGGATCGGCGACGAACCGACCTCGGTGACCAGGCCCTGAAACGTCTTTCCCGGGTACGCGTCGATCGAGAGGCTCGCGGCCTGCCCGAGCTTGACCTGCGGTACCGAGGTCTCGTCCACCATCATCACCGCCTCGACCTCGCCCATGTCCGAGATCGTCAGGAGCTCGGTCCCGGGGTTGTTCATCGTCCCGATGACCGTGACCTCTCCCTCCTTGACGGGAAGCGCGGTCACCACGCCGTCGAGCGGAGACGTGACCGTCGTCTTCGAGAGCGAGTCCCGGCTGCCCGCGAGGTTCGCCATCGCGAGGCGCATCCGCTGTTCCGTCGCCATGAGCGTCGCGTTCGCGGCGTCGAGCGTCGACTTCGCCTTCTGATAATCCGCCTCGGCGAGGATGTGCGCGTCGAAGTTCTCCTTGGCGCGCACGTAGTCGAGCTTCGCCTGCTCCGCGTTTGCGCGCGCCGCGTCGAGATCGTGCTGCATCGCCGCGAGGCTCGCCTCGCTTCCTTCCGCGGCGGCCGCGAGCTGCGTCTTGTCGATCTGGAGCAGGAGCTGGCCCTTCTTGACGTGGTCCCCCTCCTGGACCGCCAGGTTGACGATCTGCCCCATGACGAGGGCCGACAGGTCCACCTTGCGCCGCGCCTGGATCTTGCCGTTGGCCGTGACCTTGGCGACCAGGTCCACCTTCTCGACCTTGGCGGTGGTCACCTTGGGCAGGTTGCGGTCGCGGCCGCTGAGCGAGAAGGCGAGGATCGCGCCGAGCCCGAGCACGACGGCGATCCCGACGATGATCTTGGTCTTCTGGGACATCCTGCCTCCCCGAATCGGCGCAACTTACGAGACTACTGCTACTTCTACGGACGAAGAGACCGAAAGTTAAGGTCCTGTATCGGGCGTGCCAGCGGACTCGCGCTGCTCGCCGGGCTCGCATCGGCGAGCCGCTGAACTCCAAGTAATAAGTGGTGCGCCCAGGAGGACTTGAACCCCCAACCTCCTGATCCGTAGTCAGACGCTCTATCCAGTTGAGCTATGGGCGCAGGGGGGTCGAAGGGTAATGAAAACGCCGCCCCTTTTCAAGCGATTCCGAGGGCGCGCGGGCGAAGCTGATACCGTTTTCCCGATGGCGTTTTCGCGCGACGACGAGCGCTTCATGAACGAGGCCCTGGCCTTCGCCCGAATCGCCTTCGGCGAGCAGGAAGTGCCTGTCGGAGCCGTCGTCGTGCGCGGCGGGAAGATGATCGGCCGCGGGCGCAACCGCCGCGAGGCCGCGTCCGACCCGACGGCGCACGCCGAGATCGAGGCGCTGCGCGAGGCGGCGCAGGCCGCGGGCACGTGGCGGCTCGAGGACGCGACGCTCTACGCGACGCTCGAGCCGTGCGCCATGTGCGCCGGTGCCGCAGTCAACGCCCGGATCGCGCGCGTCGTCTTCGGCTGCGCGGACCCCAAGGCGGGCTACTGCGGAACTCTCGGCAACATTCCGGAGGACCGGCGCCTGAACCACCGATGCGAGGTCTCGGGCGGCCTCTTCGGCGCCGCCTCGGCCGAGCTCCTGCGCCTCTTCTTCCAGGCGCGCCGCGAGAAGGGGTTGTCCACGAGCGCCTGACCTTCCGGGCCCCGGTTCCGGCGCGACTCCTGCTACCATGTCGCCCCCCCGGACCCGGAGAGGTGCTGGAGTGGTTGATCAGGCCGGTCTCGAAAACCGGTAAGCCCGAAAGGGTTTCGAGGGTTCGAATCCCTCCCTCTCCGCCAAGGAATTCCGCGCCCGGCCGGCAAACTCCTGCGCGGCCGATGCCCGTCCCCGATAAACTCCCGCTCGGCCCGGACGTAGAAACAGATACACCATGGAACATACGATCGAGCTCCAGGACGTCTCCAAGGCGTTCGGCAAATTCCAGGCTGTCGACCGGCTCTCCTTCCGCGTCCCCCGCGGCGTGATCTTCGGCCTGCTCGGGCCCAACGGGGCCGGCAAGACGACGTCCATCCGGATGATCATGAACATCACCGCGCCGGACTCGGGCGCGATCCGCGTGCTCGGCCGGCCGCTCGACCGCGAGGCCCAGAACCGCATCGGATACCTCCCGGAGGAGCGCGGCCTCTACCGGAAGATGAAGGTCATCGACCACCTGCTCTTCCTCGCCGACATCAAGAACGTCAGCCGCGACAGCGCCAGGGCCCGGATCGCCGAGTGGCTCGACAAGATGGAGCTGCGTCCCTGGCTGAACAAGAAAGTCGACGAGCTCTCGAAGGGAATGCAACAGAAAGTTCAATTCATCGCGACGATCGTCCACGACCCCGAGGTGCTGATCCTCGACGAGGTCTTCTCGGGGCTGGATCCGATCAACGCGGCGCTCGTGAAGGAGTACCTCATCGACTTTCGCGGTCGCGGCAAGACGATCCTGTTCTCGACGCACGTGCTCGAGCAGGCCGAGAAGCTCTGCGACGAGATCGTCCTGCTCGCGAAATCGAAGAAGGTGCTCGAGGGCAACCTCAAGGAGCTCAAGCGCCGCCGCGCCGCGGGCGAGCTGCGGCTCGCGATCACGGCCTCGCCCGCCGAAGTCGCGTCGATGCCGGGCGTGGCTTCCTCGTCGGCCGTCAACGGCGAGTACGTGGTCTCGCTGTCGCCGGGCACGGACCGGCGGGAGTTCCTCCGCAAGGCGCTCGAGCGCCACGACGTGCAGGCCTTCTCGCAGCGCGAACCGGATCTCGAGGAAATCTACCTGTCCGCCGTGCGGGAGGCGGGCATGGAAGAAACGCGGACGATCGAATGAGGGAGTCATGAACTGGAAAAAGGTCTTCGCCATCGTCCGACGGGAGTACATCGAGCGCGTCCGCACGAAGGCGTTCTGGATCGGCACGGCGCTCATCCCGATCTTCTTCTTCGGCTACATCGGCATCCAGATCGTGTCGTCCCGGAAAGCCGGCGGCGATCGCCGCCTTGCGGTCGTGGACGTCACGGGCGGGCTCTACGAGCCGCTCGTCACGGACCTGAAGGATCGCGAGCAGAAGAACGCGGCGGAACCGGGTCATGACCGCGGCGTGCACTGGGTGGTGCAGCAGGTGCCGGTCACGGGCAGCCTCGAAGCGACCAAGGAGACTCTGCGGAAGGACGTTCTCGCCAAGAAGATCGACGGCTATCTCATCCTGGACCTCGAGCAGCTCGAGAAGGAGCGCGTCGAGTACTACACGACGGCCGTTTCGGAGTTCGTCGCGATGAACCAGCTCGAGCGCTCGGTCAATCACGTGCTCCTCAAGGAGCGCATCGCGAAGCGCGGGCTTCCGCCCGAGCTCGCGGCCCAGCTCGAGAAACGCGTGGACCTGAAGCCCTTCAAGATCACGAAGGAGGGCGCGACGGAAGAGAAGGGCGCGTCGTTCTTCGCGGTCCTGATCTTCACCGTCATCCTGTACTCGACCTTCATCATGTACGGGATGCAGAACATGAAGGGCGTCATCGACGAGAAGACCAACCGCATCGTGGAGGTCGTCATCGCCTCCGTGCGGCCGACGGAGCTGATGCTCGGCAAGATCGTGGGCATCGGGCTCGTCGGCCTGACGCAGTACCTGATCTGGTCTCTCGTCGCGATGAACCTGTCGCTCCCCGCGATCGCGGGCATGATGTCGACGACCGACATGGGAGTGCCGAAGATCCCGATGTCCATGATCCTGTACTTCGTGCTCTTCTTCCTTTTCGGGTATTTCCTCTACGCGAGCATCTACACGGCCATCGGCGCGCCGTTCAACACGGACCAGGAGGCCCAGCAGCTGGCGATGATTCCGATGATGTTCATCATCTCCGTCTGGGCGTTCTTTCCCGTGCTGTTGAACAATGCGAACGGGGGGCTCGCGGTGTTCGTCTCCCTCTTCCCGTTCACGGCGCCCCTCGCGATGTTCATGCGAACGGCCATGGGCCAGCCGCCGGTGTGGCAGGTCGCGCTCTCGCTCGTCATCATCGCGCTCACGACGTTCGGGATCGCCTGGCTCGCGGGACGCATCTACCGCGTCGGCATCCTCATGTACGGCAAGAAGCCGACGATCCCGGAGATCGTGCGGTGGATCCGCTACAAGCCCGGCCAGGCGCCGCAGCCCGCGGCGGGAGAGGCGACGTAGGGGACGCAGGTCGCCCCCGCCATTCGTATCGATTCACCCGAATAGACACGCCGTGCGGGAGCGGGCTCTTCCCGGCCCGCTCGTAGAGGCGAGATCCGCCCGACCCGACTCGGTACCGCAGCGGGTGGGATGAAGGACGTCGTCTTTGAACGAACCCGGGTTGTCGATGTCTTGAACATTGTGATGCTCCGCCAGGTCGTCAGGGCACCTTCGGGCGAAAGAATTACCGGAACGGGCTAGTTGGATTGGGAGAAGATCCGCCGCATGCAACCGCTCGCCGCCGAGCTGCAGCGGGTCGAACCGATCCTCGCTGAGCGGCCGCATGCCGCCGTCCTGCGCTTTGCGAGACCGTCCCCCGCGCGAACGCAGCTGCTCCTCGCGCTCGCGGCGATCGTCGGACCGCTTCTCGTGTGGTTCCCGTATCGGCACGACATGCGGTCGATCGATCGATTCTGGGATGGACCTGCTTACCTTTCGACCGCCAAGGAGGGCTGGGTGCACCCGCCCTCGAACCCGCTTCCGATCGACGCATCGAGGGCGCCGGTGTATCCGCTCGCGATTCGAGCTCTCTCATGGATCGGCTGGGAACGCGCCCTCCTGGCCGTGGTCGTCATCGCCTCGGTTGCGGCCGTGCTGCTCTTCTATCGGCTGGCGCGCGAGGTCTGGAAAGTGCGCTCTCCTGGATTTCTCGCGCTCGTGTTTCTCTTCTTCCCTCCGCGATGGCTCCTCTACCGGAGCGTTGGAGCTTCGGAGCCGATCTATCTCGCGCTCGTCCTTCTCTCGATCTGGTATTTCGAGAAGGCGCGTGTCGGAAAAGCGTCGATCGCCGCGGGCCTCGCGAGCGCCACGAGGCTTCCCGGCCTGATGATGCTCCCGGCGTACGCGCTTCTTCTCCTGCGGCGCAAGCCGGATCGCCGCATCTACTGGCTGGCCGTCATTCCGGCGGGAGTCGTGGCCTGGTTCGTCTACTGTGCGGTCCGCCTGGGAGATCCCTGGGCGCCTCTCGAGCCGAACCTCGAAAAAGTCTCTTCGTTCCTGCCCTTCGACATCCTGAATCGCAACCTCAGTTGGCCGCTGCATTACGGCGGAGAGGCTCAGATCCTCCTGTTTCTTCTCTATGGAATCGGCATCTGGCGAGTCCGCGAGTTCCGTGTTCCGTTCGCGTACTGCGCCTTCCAATTCCTCTTCCTGATCTTTCTTGCGGATGGAGACCTGAACCGGTACGCGCTGACGATGGCGCCGTTCGCGCTGGTGCTTGGCTATCGGGAGATCATCGACACGAAGGCCTTTCGCTGGGCCTTCCCCGTTCTCGTCTTTCTCACGGTCCGATGGGCGTCGGCCGGCATCCTCTTCAACCGGTGCGATCCCGAGGTCTACCGCAAACTTCTCGTGCATCTCGGCATCTAGAGCGGCCGGCCTCGGGCCCATCAACTGTTCCGGGAGCCGTGGAAGCGATCGAAGCCGCGGAAGAGTCGATCGGGCTGCGCAGACGAAATCGCTCTGAGTCCCATGCTGTGACTGGTAGCCCATACGGGAATCGAACCCGTATTTCAGCCTTGAGAGGGCTGCGTCCTAACCGTTAGACGAATGGGCCGAACGGGGAGTGGGACACTAGCACGAGCCCCGATTTTGCGGCAAGCAAGATGCCGCGCGCCGATTCCGGCGTTCGACGGCGCTCTCCGGCGACTCGCGGACACGAGACCGAAGACTCCGGACTTGTCGAAGTCACCTCGAATTGCTCCGCGGCCCGCCGCCCGCTGACAGGCGCGTGGACCAGAGCTGCATCTCGCTCTTGCCCTGCCGGATCCAGGCGACCTGGAAACCTCCGCCCGGCAGACCGACGAGCCCCATCGTGTCGCCGCCGTTCTTGAAACGATACTGAGACGAGACGGGATCGGCAGCGTCTTTCGATCCGAGGAGCGGGCAGGTCTCGGTGTCGTCGACGGGCGCTTCGGGAGAGAAGGTCGCACCGCCGTCCGAGGAAGAAGCGAAGAACAGCCGATAGCACCCGTCGCTCGGATCCGCGCGCCGGTCGTACCAGGCGACGCCGACGGTTCCCCGGCCGTCGACGGCCACGGTCGGGACGCTCGCGTCGGTCGCGCCGGCGTCCGCATCCAGGCGAACGGCGGGCGACCAGGTCATTCCCGCGTCGGAAGAGCTCGCCGCCATCACGCGGTAGAAGCCGTCGATGGCGTCGACCCAGGTGAGATAGAACCGTCCCGCGCGCGGCCCGCCCGACGCGTCCGCCGCCGCGCGGGCTCCGGCCAGGCCGAACAGAGACTTCCCCTCGCGCGCATGTCCGAACGTTCGAAAGGACGGCCCGCGCCGCGGCGGGGCGAAGCTCTTCCCGAGGTCGAGGGACACGAGCGTCGCGTAATAGCCGTGGAGCGGCGTCTCGGTGAGAGCCGCGGGAGGAAAGGTCTGGAGCGTCAGAAGCACCCTTCCGTCGGGCAGGACGACGAGATCGTTGACCACGTTGACGAGCTCCCTCTCCGGCGCCGGCAGAAAGAGCTCCGGCGACGGGAAGGAAGCCCCGCGGTTGGTCGAGATGCTCACCCCGATGATGTCCTGCGCGGCGTGTCCGAAGACCGTCACCGGCATCTTCCCGGCGACGTAGAGACGGCGATCCGACGCGCCTCCGCCGAGGCCGCCGGCGATCCAGGGCCGGTCCCATGCGCGGCCGGGGACGAGGGCTCCCGCGCTCCACGTGAAACCGCCGTCGGTGGACCGGAACGCCATCAAGGAATCGCCGTCGGAGAGCAGATACGCGGCGCCGTCCGCAGCGAACGCCACGGCGGGATCGAGGCCGTCGAACCGGGCCTTGCGTCCCGCCGAATCGACCGCGCGCGACCAGCTCCTTCCGCCATCCCGCGAGGCGTACGCGACGACCCCGCCGTCTTCGCCGAAATCGATCGAGGCCGCGACGAGATTGTTCGGGTCGCGCGGATTGATCGCGAGGACCGACTCGATGTGGCGCGCGAGCGGCTCGTCGGCCGAGATCTCGACGGACGAGACGATGTCGAAGGGTCGGGTCGGCGCGGGCGATGGCGTCCGCGACGACGCCGCGGCGATCGCGGCCGCGCCGAGAAAGGCCGCCGAAATGTTTCTCACGATGAGAAGTCTACGGATCGCGCCGCCGCCGCATCAGGGCTTGTTGGGGACCCGGGACTTCAGCTCGTCGAGATCCTTCTCGATGCCGTCGAGATCGCGCTGCACCCGGTCCACCTCGGCCTGCTCGCGTGAGAGAGATTCGGTGAGCTCATTCTCCCGAACCTGCAACTGCTCCTGGCTGCCCTTCGTCCGTTCACGCGATCGGGTGACCTGCCGGATCGCGTCCTCGAGCGTCGCCCGCTTTTCGGGATCGGTCTCCGATCGCAGCTCCTGATCGAACTCCGCGAGACGGTCTTCCATCTGACCGAACTCCTTCTGCGCCTGGGCCTGCTCGGACCGCACGCTCGCGAGCTGGCGCTCGATCGGAAGGGTCTGCTCGCTGTGGAGCTGTCGCTGGGTCAAGAGTATCTGCGCCCGCACCGAGCCGACGCTCGTGGCCTGAAGGATCTGCCTCAGGAGCCGGACCTCGTCCAGGAGCTCGCGCAGCGTGCGGTCGGTGTCGGTCTCGGCAGGCTTCTGGGCGAAAGCGCCGGCGGCCGCGAGAAATCCCCACAGACAGCCGATGCCGATTCGAAGCGATCGACGGAGCATGCCGCACCTCCCGATGCCGAAGGATACGCCGAGGCCTCGCTCCGGCTACGGGCGGCGGCAGTAGCAGTAGACGAACTCCTGCTCGGCTCCCCATGGAGTTACGTGAGTCTCCGTCGTGTCGCCGAGCTTCGAGAACTCCGGCCCGAACTCCGCATGGAGCGCTTCGGGGGTGAAACGCAGAACTTCGAGGCCGCTGCACTTCTCCGGTCCGTGCGGGCCGAAAGTCGCGACGACGATGTGTCCGCCCGGCTTGAGAGAACGGTGTACGGCGTCCACGTAACGAGCCCGCGCGTCCGCGTCCCGCAGAAAATGAAAGACCGCGCGATCGTGCCAGAAATCGTAGGCGTTTTCGGGGAGGCGCGCATCGGTGATGTCCGCGCAGATCCAATGCACGTCTGCGCCCCGCTTCCCGACGCGCGACCGCGCGATGTCCAGAGCGGCGTGCGAGAGGTCGAGGATGGTCACGTTGCGGTAGCCGCGATCGAGGAGGTCGTCGACGAAGGTCGAGGCGCCCCCCTCCCACGTCGATGACACCGGCAGAACGATCCAGCCCGGCGGCGTCGAGAAAAGCCAGCGACCGATCGAGGTGCGGCCGGAACCAGCTGACGCGCTCGGGTCCCCGGGTTTCGTAAACCTCGTCCCAGTGCGTCTTACCGCTCATGACGGCACCCGACGACAACGAGCATAGCAGCCATGGGCTACCATCCCGGGCCCATGCCGAAGGCTACGATGCGCGCCCCGAAAGAGGCTCCCCCCCGCAGGAGGCGGCGCCGCGGGCAGCGCAGCAAGGCCTGGAACCTCGCCCTCGGGATCTTCTTCTTCATCGTCGGCATCATCGGCGTGCTCATCCCCGTGATGCCCCAGGTCCCGTTCTTCATCATGAGCCTGCTCTTCTTCTCCCTGGTCTTCCCCTCCATCCGCCGCCGCATCCGACGCTTCCTGCACCGCCACCCGAAGCTCGCGCACGCCTACAAGCGGTGGCGCGACAAGGGGCGCAAGAAGCGGCAGGAGCTGATCCGGAAGGAGAAAGAGTTCGCCGCGAGGCTGCGGGGGGAGGTCCCATAGCTATATCAGTGCGTATATAGCTATCTGAACCGCCGGGGCGCGAGGAACGCCGCCTCCCAAGGGGCCTCTCGGCCGGCACTCTCGGACAGCCAGAGCGGCGCCACGAATTGACTGTGCCGGCCGAGCGGAGCGGCGGCCTCTCCGGTCTGCAGCCTCCGAGGCCGCCGCGTCCCCGACGTGAGGCGGCGGTCCGAGTGCTAATCCATTTGTCGGCGCAGAACCGTCGGGATGTCGAAATCATCCCGCGAGGACGCGTTGGGCCCGAAGCCGCCTGAATCGTCGCCCCGAAGGAACGGCGCGCGGCTCGTCCGCTGCGTGACCGCGGGACGGGGGTCCTCCTCGGAGGCCGTCTCGGCGACGTCCTCCGCTCGGTCGAAGCCCGTCGCGATCACCGTCACCTTGACGATGCCGGACATCCGCTCGTCGTGCACACAGCCGAAGAGGATCTCGGCTTCGGGATCGGCGGCCTGCTGGATGATCTCGGCGGCCTCGTTGACCTCGAAGAGCGTCAGATCCGCGCCGCCGGTGATGTTCATCAGCACGCCGCGCGCGCCCTCGATCGACGCGTCTTCGAGGAGCGGCGAACTGATCGCCGCCTGCGCCGCATGGACGGCGCGATTCTCGCCCTCGGCGACCGCCGTGCCCATGAGCGCGCGGCCCATGTCCGACATGATCTTCTTCACGTCGGCGAAATCGAGGTTGATTTCTCCCGGGCAGTTGATGAGATCCGAAATGCCCTGGATCGCCTGCCGGAGCACGTCGTCGGCCGTCTTGAACGCCTCGTTCAGCGGCGTGTTCTTCTCGACGAACGAGAGCAGGCGCTGGTTCGGGATCGTGATGAGCGTATCCACGTGGTCACGCAGCTCGCGCGCCGCGCGCTCGGCCTGCCGCATCCGCTTCTTGCCCTCGAAGTCGAACGGCTTCGTGACGACGGCCACCGTCAGCGCTCCGGCCTCGGCCGCGACCTTCGCGATGATCGGTCCGGCGCCCGAGCCCGTTCCGCCGCCGAGCCCTGCGGCAAGGAACACCATGTCGGCGCCCTTGACGACCTGCGCGAGCTTCTCCTGATCCTCGAGCGCCGCGTTGCGGCCGACCTCGGGATCCGCGCCGGCGCCGAGGCCTTTCGTCAGACGCGATCCGATCTGCATCTTGAGCGGCGCCGACGCCAGGCGCAGCGCCTGGAGGTCCGTGTTGCACGCGATGTACTCGACGCCGCGGAGCCCCGCCGAGATCATGCGGTTGACGGCGTTTGTTCCGCCGCCTCCGACCCCGATGACCTTGATCGTCGCGGGCGACGCATCGCCCCCTTCCAGCTCGATCGAGAGCCGATGCGGTTTCTCATCGCCCACGAACTCGATCATCGACCGGTCCCTCCCTCGCGCCATGCCCGCCTCCGCTTTAAAAGAAGTCTCGAAACGCCCGCGCCACCGAGCTCGTGATCCGCGAAAGACCGTCCGCCCGCCGCTTCTTCGGCTTGTGGCGGTGGCCGTAGAGGAGAAGACCCGTCGCCGTGGCCCACTCGGGTCGCGAGACGACATCCACCAGCCCGCCCACGCCGGAGGGCACGCCGCGCCGCACCGGTCCTTCGAAGATGGCCTCGGCGACCTCGACGAGCCCTTCGAGCTCGGCGCCGCCGCCGGTCAGGACCACGCCCGACCGGATCTCCTTCTCGAGGCCGAGCCGCTGGAGGTCCTCGCGGACCAGACCCAGCAACTCTTCCGCTCGCGGCTGCAGGATCTCCGCGAGCGTCGTGCGCGGGCAGAGCTTGGGCGCGCGCCCGCCGACCATGGGGACCTCGACCATCTCGTCCTCGCCGACCGCCGAACGGAGCGCGCAGCCGAACTTCTTCTTGATGCGCTCGGCGTCGGTGATCGGGGCGCGCAGGACGACCGCCAGATCGTTGGTGAAGTGATCGCCGCCGATCGGAATGACGGCCGTGTGGGCGATCGAGCCGCGGTGATAGACCGCAAGCTCCGTCGTGCCGCCGCCGATGTCCACGAGCGCGATGCCGAGCTCCTTCTCGTCGGGCGTGAGCACGGCCTCCGCGGCGGCGAACTGCTCGAGCACGAGCTGCACGACCTCGATGCCCGCCTTGTTCATGCACGTCACGACGTTCTGCGTGACGGCGACCGGCGCGGTCACGACGTGCACGTCCGCCTCGAGTCGCTGGCCCATCATGCCGACCGGGTCGCCGACGCCGTCCTGGCCGTCCACGGTGAAATCGCGGGGCACGACGTGGACGACCTCGTGATCCTGCGGGATCTGCACCCCCCGCGCGGCGTCGATGACCCGCGCGACGTCGTCCTTGTTGATTTCCCGGTCCTTCCCGGCCACGGCCACGACGCCCCGGCTGTTGAAGGACCGCACGTTTGAGCCCGAAACCCCGACCCAGGCCCGGGAGATCTGAACCCCGGCCATGATTTCGGCCTCTTCGGCGGCCCGTTTGATGGCCTCGATCGTCGTGTCGACGTTGACGATGTTGCCCTTGCGGGTGCCCCGGTTGACGGCGGCCCCCTTCCCGATCACATCGAGAGAGCCGTGCGCGTTCTGCTCCCCGATCAGGACGCAGATCTTCGAGGAGCCGATGTCGCAGGCGACGAGGAAGTTCTCGGGCTTGGCCATCGTCAGGAAACCGCGGACGGGAAGACGGGGAGGCGAAGTCGGGATGCGTGCCTGGACTTGCGACAACGCTCTCGCTCCCCCTCTCGCCTTGCTTGCCCGCCGCCCGTCACAACGAGTGTCCCGATCCCCAGGCTCCCATGAGCACGATTTGGTCCGCGAAACGAAGGTCGATGACGCGCGCCTCCCAACCCCGCCTCTCCATGAGACCCCGCGCCGCCAGGAGCGCGGCGATCTTCTCGGAAGCGTCCCGACGAAGGACACGCACCGGCTTCCGGAAGATGGAGTCCATCATACCGAATCCTCCGTCGGGCAACGCATCGATTTGCGAGAGTGCGGCGAAGTAATCGGGAACGCGCGCGCGCAACTCCTCGGCGAGCGCGACGAGCTCGGGAAGTTGTCGGCCCTCGCCGCCGACGAGCACGTAGTCGGCCGAATCGCTGCGCGGGTCGTAGGGAGCGATGGGCCGGCCGTCCGTTCCGAGAAAATAGAGCCGCGCATCGGCGTCGCGCCACAGAGCGACCGGGCGCCGCTCGGCGATTCGGATCTCGAGCCCGTCGGGGAATCGCTTGGAGAGCGTCACGCGCTCGACCCACGGAAGTGTCGTGATCTGCGAAGCGGCTGCGGCGAGATCGAGCGTCAACAGGTTCTTCATTCGGTACGGCGCGAGCACCGCCAGAATTTCTTCGGTTCGTTGCCGTCGGTTGCCAGAAATCTCGAATCGCTCGACGCGCATCAGCCGCCCGACCGGCAGCCGCGCGGCCGCGATCAGGACCGCGATCGCGGCGGCCGCGCCGAAGGCGATGCGCCACGGGAGAGCCCCGCGCCGGCGCCTCGGGGCGACGCGGCCGCGCCGAAGAAACGAGGTCTCAGCCATGAGAGTCCCCGAGAAACTTCTCGCCGAAGCGGACGACGTCGCCGGCCCCCATCGTCAGGAGCAGGTCTCCCGGCTGCAGGACAGCTTCCAGCTCTGGAACAACCCTCGACCTATCAGGCACATAGAGGACCCGGCCGAGGCCCGCCTGCCGGGCGGCCGACGCGACGAGCTCGCCGCTGACGCCCTCGATCGGCTTCTCGCGGGAGGGGTAGACGTCCGTCACGACGGCCACGTCGCTGCCGGCCAACGCGCGGCCGAACGCGGCCGCGAAATCGCGCGTGCGGGAGTAGAGGTGCGGCTGGAAGAGGGCCACGAGGCGGCGCTCGGGATAGACCTGTCGCGCCGACGAGAGCGTCGCCGCGATCTCGGTCGGGTGGTGCGCGTAGTCGTCCACGACGAGGACGCCTCCGCGCTCCCCCTTGGTCTCGAACCGCCGCACGACGCCCGAGAAGTTCGCGAGCGCGCCGGCGATCTTGGGAAACGGGATCGACAGCTCGCGCCCGACGGCGACCGCGGCGAGCGCGTTGGCGACGTTGTGCCGCCCGGGAATCGGAAGGCGGATCGAGCCGATCAGCCACCGCTCGCCCTCCCAGACCTCGAAGGTCGTCCCCGCCGGGTCCGGGCGGATGTCCCGCGCGCGCAGCTGCGCCTCGGGCGACTCGCCGTACGTCACGACGCGACGTTTGACGCCCGGAAGCACGCGCCGCACTCCGGCGTCGTCGGCGCAGCCGATCACGGCGCCGTAGAACGGCACACGATTCGCGAACGCGGTGAACGTTTCGATGATGTCGTCGAGGTCGCGATAAGTGTCGAGGTGATCCGCCTCGACGTTCGTGATGACGGCGACGACGGGCGTCAGCTCGAGGAACGATCGATCGTATTCGTCCGCCTCGGCGACGAGGTACTCGCCCGAGCCGAGACGCGCGTTCGTTCCCAGGATCCGGACCCGGCCGCCCACGACGATCGTCGGATCGAAGCCCGCCTCGGTCAGCACGAGGCCGGTCATGGAGGTCGTCGTGGTCTTGCCGTGCGTGCCGGCGACGGCGATGCCCTGCTTGATCCGCATGATCTCGCCGAGCATCTCGGCGCGGCGGATGACCGGGATGCCGGCCGCACGGGCGGCGAGGACCTCGGGGTTCGAGTCGGCGACCGCCGAGGAGATGACGACGAGGTCGGCCTCCCGGACGTGCGCCGCGTCGTGGCCTGTCGCGATCCGAGCGCCGAGCTTGGCCAGCCGGTCGGTGTTCTCGCTCCGCTCGCGGTCGCAGCCCGAGATCTCGAGCGGAGTCGAAAGGAGCAGGATTTCGGCGAGGCCGCTCATCCCGACGCCGCCGGCGCCGACGAAGTGAATCCGCCGCAAGCGGAGGAACCTCACGCCGCCGGTCTCTCGATCGAGAAGAGCAGGTCCGCCAGCCGCCCCGCGGCGTCCGGTCGCGCCCGCCGCCGGGCCTCCTGCCCCATGCGGCGCAGCCGGTCGGGGTCGGCGAGGAGCCCGCGAACGGCCGCGGCGAGGGACGCCCCCGTCAGGTCCTTCTCCTCGAGGACGACCGCGGCACCCGCGCGCTCGACCTCCCGCGCGTTCTCGAGCTGGTGGCCGCGCGTCGACGTCGCGAGCGGCACGAGCAGCGCCGGCCGGCCCGCGGCCGCGAGCTCCGCGACCGTCAGCGCGCCCGCGCGGCAGACCGTCAGGTCGCACCACGCCATCGCCTCGAAGGGTTTCTCGACGAACGCCTCGAGCCGCCAGCCGGCCGGCAAGCGTCCGTACCCCTGTCGCACCTTCTCCAGCCACTTCTCGCCCGTCTGGTGGAGGACCTCGACGCCTTCGCCTTCGAGAACGGAGGCCGCCTCCGTCATGGCGCGATTGATGGCCGCCGCGCCCTGGCTCCCTCCGAGCACGAAGACGCGCCGAGGCGGCCGCGCCGGATCCGGCGGCGCCGCCCGGAGGAACTCGGGCCGCAGCGGATTGCCCGTGACGACCGGACGCCCCGGCAGCCGCCCGGCCGCCGCCTCGCTGCCGACGGTAACGCGGGTCGCCAGACGCGCCAGAAACCGGTTGGCGATCCCCGGGCGGGCGTCCAGCTCGTGCACGAGCGTGGGAATGCCGAGGGACCGGGCGGCCAACACGACCGGGACGCTCGGATATCCGCCCACGCCGACGACCGCCCGCGGGGCGAGCCGCTTCAGCAGGCGCCGCGCCTGCCGCACGCCGCGGGGCACCGTGGCGAGCGAGGCGATCCGCTCGCCGAGCCGCTTTCCGGCGAAGCCGGTCGCCGCGACGGTCTCCACCGGGAATCCGGCCGCCGGGACGAGCCGCGTCTCCAGGCCCACGGCCGCGCCGACGAAGACGACGCGCGCGCCCGGGCGCCGCGCGAGGATCTCGCGCGCGAGCGCGATCCCGGGAAAGATGTGCCCGCCCGTTCCGCCGGCCGCGATCACGTAGGTCGCCTCCTCCACTCCGACACCCTACCGCAGCGGTCGGCTCACGCCTCCGCCCGCTCGACCTCGTGCGCCGAGACATTCAGGATGAGTCCCGCGGCGAGCCACGAGGCGACGAGCGAGGAGCCGCCATACGAAACGAACGGGAGCGGCAGGCCCTTGGTCGGCATCAGCGCGAGCACGACGCTCATGTTGATCGCCGCCTGCACGACGATCATGGCGGTCGCGCCGGCGGCGAGAAAAGCGCCGAACGCGTCGGGGGCGCGACGCGACGCGCGCAGTCCGCGCCATGCGATCACGCCGAACGCCGCGACGAGACCGGCGGCCCCGAGGAATCCCAGCTCCTCGCCGACGATCGCGAAGATGAAGTCGGTGTGCGGGTACGGAAGGAAAAAGAGCTTCTGCCGGCCGCCGCCGAGACCGTCGCCGAGCCAGCCGCCCGCGCCGACCGCGATGAGCGACTGGAGCGCCTGGAATCCCGCCCCGAGCGGATCCGCCTCCGGGCGCAGGAACGCGAGGAGGCGGGCCTTCCGATAGCTGGCCGAGAAGGCGAGAATCGCGAGAATCGGCAGCGCCGCCGCGGCGCCGATGAGAAAGACGCGGCCGCGCGCGCCGGCGAGCCAGAGCACGACCGCGCAGAGCATCAGATAGCAGACGGCCGTTCCCATGTCGGGCTCGAGCAGCACGATCCCCGACGCGAGCGCCGCGAGGATCGCGCACGGAATCACCGCGCGATCGATGCCGCCGCGCTTGCCGTCCCGCCCCGCGACCTGCGACGCGAGAACGAGGACGAGCGCGATCTTGAGCAGCTCCGACGGCTGGATCGCGGCGGGGCCGAAGGCGAGCCAGCGGCGCGCGGCGTTGATCGGCGGGCGGAAGAGCACCGCGATGCAGAGCGCGAAGGCGAGGCCGTACGCGCCGTAGACCACGGCGGGGCTCGCGAGGCGCCGGTAGTCGGCGCGCGAAATGCCGTAGGCCGCGAGACCTCCCACAACGAGCGCCGCGACCTGCTTCAGGAGATAGCGGTAGGGGCTGCCTGCGCTCTCCGCCGCCGAGACGGCCGAGGCGCTGTAGATCATCACGCAGCCGAAGAGAGACAGCGCGACCAGGGCCACGAACAGGACCTTGTCGCTCGCGAGCTTCCGTGCCATGGGAGTCCCCTTATTCCTCTATTCCGTCGTCGCCGCCCG
>Ga0335080_10000900_pt1 | contig 28305 bp, 22 predicted proteins | sample Lox_Sample_34_FD_206720 | JGI IMG/M metagenome (GOLD analysis project Ga0335080, IMG submission 206720) | Soil microbial communities from Loxahatchee National Wildlife Refuge, Florida, United States - Lox_Sample_3.4 | ecosystem: Environmental > Terrestrial > Soil > Wetlands | place: USA... | reverse complement strand
CAGTCTGGAATGACTTCTTGGACTTTAATGTAGTGGCCGGATGACTCGCCCTTGATCCAAATACGCTTGCGGGACCGACTGTAGAGCACGACTTGGCGGCGCTCGAGCATCAGCGCAACGGCTTCGCGGTTGACGAACCCGGTCATCAAGACGGTCCCGGTGCCAGCGTGCTGGACGATGAGGGGCAGAAGTCCACTTCCCTTGTCCCATTGCAGTGTGTCGATGTCTTTGGCGTTCATAAACGAACCGGTATACCTTGCGCGCCCAGGTATTGTTTGAGTGCGCCGATGTGGACATTTTCCGAGTGGAATACGCTGGCCGCGAGTGCGCCGTCTGCACCGCACTCGAAGACCTGCCTGAAATGCTCGGCGCACCCGGCGCCTCCGGAAGCGATCAGCGGCACCTTAACGTCGTTTCGCAGGGTGAGGATCTGTTCAAGGTCATACCCTTCGCGTACTCCATCGGATCCCATGCAGTTGAGGACGATCTCTCCGGCACCACGCTCCTGAACCTCTCGGGCCCAGTCCGAAACCCGGCGGCCGCTGTCGCAAGCGCGGTTCATCTCGCCCGTGAACTGCCAGGCATGCCAGGTATTGCCATGGCGGCGGCTGTCGATGCCAATGACCACGCACTGGGAGCCAAACTTGCGGCTCAGCGCATCGATCAGAGGCGGATTGGCGAGCGCCGGGGAGTTCAGGGAGACCTTTTCGGCTCCGGCGTTCAGGATCTCCTCGGCGTCCTGGATGGAGCGGATGCCGCCTGCGACACAAAAGGGGATGTCGAGCGCGCGGGCGACCCTGCGCACCCAGTGGCGATCGACTCTGCGCTCCTCCGCACTTGCTGTAATGTCGTAAAGGACGAGTTCGTCCGCTCCCTCGTCGCGATAACGCTGTGCAAGGGGGAGGATTTCGCCGGCGACCTTGAGATCGCGAAAGCGAATCCCCTTTACGACTCGACCGTGCTGGACGTCGAGGCAGGGGATGATGCGACGGGCAAGTATGGCTGCAGCTCCTGGGGGGTCATGCGGTTCTCAAGCAGAGCCTTGCCGCTGATCGCAGCATGGACGCCAACGATTTTGAGTGCCTGTAGGTCCTGCGCGCTGCGGATCCCTCCGGAGGCCTGCCACCGGAACTGTGGAAAGCGCACGACGGCCTGCTGATAGAGGCGAAGATTGGGGCCAAAGAGGGTGCCGTCGCGCGCGATGTCAGTGCAGAGAATGTGCAATTCGCGACCCGCGTAGGGGGCAATGGCATCCCAGAGCGAGATCCCGGAAGTCATCGTCCAGCCATGCGTGCGTACCTGAGGCACGAGAGCTGCGCTACGCACATCAAATGCGAGACAGATTCGCTCTGCGCCGAATTTGTCGAGCCAGCTGTTAACCACCAGCGGCCGCTGGATCGCCACGCTTCCGAGCACGACTCGTTGCACGCCCGCGGAGAGTAAGAACTCGATGTCCTCGGCCGAGCGAATTCCCCCGCCAACCTGCAAGGAAGCGGACGTCTGCTGCGCGAGGCCTGTGATCAAAGCACAGTGGCGGCTCAGGCCAAGTCGGGCACCGTCCAGATCGACGACGTGGATCCAGGCAGCGCCCAGTTCCTCATAGCGGCCTACGAGTTCGGCGGGCGTCGGTGCGTAGCGCGTCTCCCGGGCGAAGTCTCCCTGAAACAACCGCACGCAGCGGCCTTCGCGGATATCGATAGCAGGGATCAGCAGCATCGGTTCAGAGCCTCAGGAAATTCTGGAGGATCTGTGCGCCAGGAGCGCCCGAGCGTTCCGGGTGGAACTGCGTGCCCCAGAAGTTGCGTGCCCTGATGACCGCTGACAGCGGTTGCCCGTAGTCGGAGGCGGCCAGAGTTGCCTCACCCACCGGCACCGCATACCGATGCACGAAATAGACGTAGGACCCTTCCGTGATCCCTCCCAGCAGCGGATCGGACGTGATCGATCTCAAGGTATTCCAGCCCATGTGGGGTACGGGCAGGCCTGGGCGGAAGATAAGGCTGCGCACCGTCTGTGGCAGGAGGCCGAGACACGGTGTGTCGTCTTCGTCGGAGTGCTGGAAGAGAAGTTGCATGCCGAGGCAGATGCCGAGGACCGGCTGCGTGAGTGAGCGGATGACCGAGACCAACCTGAGTGTGCTGAGACGTCCCATCGCCGCACCGGCCGCTCCGACGCCCGGTAGCACGACCCGATCCGCGCGCGCGAGCGTCGCCGCCTCGCGAGTGAGTCGCGGACGCACTCCGAGGCGGCAAAACGCGAAGGCCAAGGACGCGAGGTTCGCTCCCCCGCTGTCCACGATGGCCACCTTCACAGAACACCCTTGGTAGTGGGCAGCGCGTCGTCCTCGCGACGCACGGCCTGACGAAGCGAGCGGCCGACCGCTTTGAAACACGCCTCCACCATGTGGTGCGTATTCTCGCCCAGCACGCTGATGTGGATGGCGGCGCCCAGCCCCTCACTCAAGGAGCGAAAGAAATGCGGGACGAGTTCGGTCGGAAAGGCTCCGACCTGCTCGCGGGCAAATCGACCGGAGAACTTCGCGAATGGCCGGCCGGAGAGATCGAGCAGCACCGCGGCTTCGGCCTCATCCATGGGCAAGGCAAAACCATAGCGTGCGATGCCGAGCTTAGGTCCGAGCGCTTGCTTCAAGGCAGCTCCGAGAGTGAGGCCACAGTCCTCGACCGTGTGGTGCTCGTCCACGTCCAGATCCCCACGGGCGGTGAGCTGAAGTGAGAAGCCTCCATGCCGGGCCACTTGCTCCAGCATATGGTCGAAGAAGCCGATTCCCGTCGTGACCCGCGACTCATCGGCCCCGTCCAGGTTCACTTCCGCGGTGATATCGGTTTCCTTGGTGCTTCGCTGAACACGAGCACGGCGTTGGGTCAATGTGTGGACGATCGCAGGCCAGGTCTCCGCCGGCGAGCCATCGAGACTGACCCGCAGACCACGGATCCCGAGGCTCTGGGCGAGCTCGAGATCCGTCACGCGATCGCCGATCACTGCGCTGCGCGCCAGGTCGATCTCTTCGCGAGCCAGATAGTCGGTGAGAAGCCCCGGCTTGGGCTTGCGGCAAGCGCATCCATCCTCGGGGCGGTGCGGGCAGCAGAAGATCGCCCGGAAGCGGATTCCCTGCGAAGCAAAGTTATCCAGCAGGAACTGCTGACACGACTTGTATGCCTGTTCCGGATATTCGGGCGTTCCCAGGCCGTCCTGATTCGTCACGATGACGAGTCGGAAACCCCGCCGGTCAAGCGCTTGCAGCGCTCCGAAGACGCCGGGCATGAATCGAATCTTTTCGAGCTGGTCGACCTGTTGATCGGGAGGTTCCTCGATCAGGGTGCCATCCCGGTCAATGAACAGGGTGGGGACGCTCATCGCCAGGCCTCGATCAGCCGGGCGTTTTGCGCTGAGGTACCCACCGTGATGCGCAACGCATCCTCGAGGTCTGCTTGGCCGCGTACGTCCCGGATCAGGAGCTTCGCGCGGTTGGCGCGCGCAAGCGCGGAGCCCGGGTCGATGAAGCGGGCCAGAAGGAAGTTCGCCTCACTCGGCAGTACCTCCTTGACCGAAGGCATGGTGCGGAGTGCCTGCGCCAAGTGCTGCCGCTCGCGCTGAATTTCCCGAATGCGCTGCGGAAGGCTTTGCAGGTGAACGGGCGAAAGAAGACTGAGAACTGCCTCGAGCGTTGGTTGGGGGGTGGCATAGGGCGCAATGAGTTTGCGGATCAGTGCGATCACTTCCGAGTCGGCAATGAGCGTGCCGACGCGGGCACCCGCCAGTCCATGCGCCTTTGACAAGGTGCGGAGCACGGCGAGGTTCGGGTATTCATCGAGTCTCGAGACCAGGCTCGCACGGCTGGAGAATTCGACATACGCCTCATCGACTACGACCAGGGCCTGTCGGCGCACGCATTTCGCGATGGCGAGGATGGACTCTTCGGCCATGAGATTGCCGGTGGGATTGTTCGGCGAGCACAGGAACAGCAGCTTGACCGCTGGGTTAGGGCAGGCCTTGAGCACTGCTGCGGTATCCAGAGCAAAGCCGCGCGCGCGATTGAGGGGCACTGAAACGATCTGGGCCGCCTGGATTTGCGCCGCAATCTCATACATGCCGAAGGTTGGTGGACAGACGAGGACGGCGTCCTTGTCGGCGCGACAGAAGGCCCGCACGAGAAGATCGATCAGCTCATCGCTGCCGCGACCGACCAGGACCCTGGACTGGTCCACAGCGTACAGCTCGGCGAGTCGCGCGATGAGCACGCGTGGCTGTGGTTCCGGGTAGTGGTTCAGGCCGGCTCCGGACTCGTCGTTCAGGATCCTTTGTGGCCACTCGTTCGCATGGAGGCGCGTAAAGGCGGGATCCCACGTAGCGTGCGCATAGGGCTTGAGCGTGAGGATCTCAGGACGCACGAGAGCGTTGAGCCAACTCACGGCGCCGCCCGGCTCGCGTCTGATGTGTGGGGTTGCGGGCTCGAGCGCTTGGGTAGAATCGCCAGTCGTCGGGTGACTGATCGGGCATGGCCGTCAAGCCCTTCGAGTTCGGCCAGGGTCACTGCCGTTGGGCCGAGTGCGCTCAGCCCTTGCGGTGTGGCTTCCTGCACCGAGATCGACTTCTGGAAATCTCGCAGCGTGAGTCCGCTAACACTTCGCGCGTAGCCATAGGTCGGCAGAACGTGGTTCGTGCCCGAGCAGTAGTCCCCGAGAGCCTCGGGCGTCCAGGGACCGAGGAATACCGAGCCTGCATTCATGACATGCGAGAGCCACATTCGAGGCTCGAGGACCTGCAGGATCAGATGCTCCGGTGCATAGGCATTGGCGACCTCAAAGGCCTGCTCCAGGTCCGACACGAGCAGGCATCGGCAGGCGCTCAGGGACTGCGCCAGGACTTGCCGTCGGGAGAGCTGCGCGGCCTGCAGGGTGAGTTCACTTTGGACCGCGCGCGCCAGCATCGTGCTGTCGCTGACCAGGATCGCCTGCGACAGGGGGTCGTGCTCGAGCTGCGCCAGAAGGTCGCTGGCGATGATCGCCGGCCGAGCCTGGGAATCGGCAATGACCAGGACTTCCGAGGGCCCGGCGGGCAGATCGCACGGAACCCCATCCGGATCCTGTGCCACCTGCTGCTTGGCAGCGGTGACGTGGCTGTTGCCTGGACCAAAGATCTTATCTACCCGGGGGATGGACTCGGTGCCATAGGCAAGTGCGGCGATGGCCTGCGCGCCGCCGGCCTTGAAGATCGAGTCGATGCCACACAGCTGCGCGGCAAACAGGATGGCCGGGTGAACGCTGCCGTCTAAGCGCGGAGGAGTGCAGACGATGCGCTGGCTGCAGCCGGCGATCCTGGCCGGCACGCCCATCATGATGAGCGCCGACGGTAACGGCGCCGACCCCGAAGGCACGTACAGGCCCACTTTCGCGATCGGCCGCACGATCTGCTCGCAGCGGATTCCGGGTTCAGTCTCCAGCCGTACACTGGGCGCGATTTGCGCCTCATGGAAGCGCTGTACATTGGCGATCGCGCGCGCCAGCGCCTGCTGCTGCTCCGTGCCGAGTGCACTCTGAGCGCTCTCGTATTCGAATGGTGAGACCGCCAGTTGCTCCGGGAATGCACGGTCGAACTCGGCCGTGAATTTCCGCAGTGCCGTATCCCCGGATGCGCGGACGTGACAGCGGATTCCCTCGACCTGGATGTCGACTTGCGCCCGAGCCGCCGGCGTCGGTCGGCTGAGTGCCGCCGCGCGCTCGCGCTTGTTCAGCGCTTCCCAATTCAAAATGCGCATAGGGGCTTACTCAGGACAGCATCTTCTCGACCGGAAGCACGAGGAGCGCGCTCGCACCCGCCTGCTTCAGGCTCTCGAGCGTTTCCCAGAAGACGTTCTCCCGACAAACCGCATGTACTGCAACTCGGTCGAGACAGCCATCCAGGGGCAGAATCGTCGGGGACTCCGAGCCTGGAAGCAGGCGCTTGATCGTCGGCAGGGCGCTGCGCGGCGCGTGCAACATGATGTACTTGCTCTCCCGCACCTGCTGCACGCCATCGATACGTTTGAGGAGTCTTGCGATCCAATCGTCCTTCTCGCCATCCAAAGCGATCGGGGTACGGATCAAGACGCCATGACTCTCGAGCACGACGTCCACTTCCCGCAGGTGGTTGGCGGCGAGCGTGGAGCCGGTCGAAATGAGATCGCAGATCAGGTCGGCGCGCTTCAGGCGCGGGGCGATCTCGACTGCACCGGAGAGCCTGACGATCTCGGCTCGGATGTCCCGCTCGTGCAGGTAGCGTTGCAACAAATACGGATACGTGGTGGCGATGCGAAGGCCAGAAAGGCAGTCCGGCCCGTTCCAGGACATCTCCAAGGGAATAGCGATCGATAGCCGGCAGCGCCCAAAGTCCATCGGCAATACGGTCTCGAACCGGGCGGCACGGCCGGTGGCCGCCAGCTCCAGGCGCTTCTCCTCGAGGACATTCAGCCCTACGAGGCCGAGGTCGCAGACATCCTCGGCGACGAGATCCGGGATGTCGTCATCGCGGACAAAGAGCACATCGAGCGGGAGATTCTCGCCGAAGCCAAAGAGCTGATCCTTACCACGCGCGAGCTTAAGGCCACAGCGCGCGAGGAGGTCGAGCGAAGGGTCCGTCAGGCGGCCCGATTTCTGGACCGCCAGTTTGAGTCGAAGCTCTCCCATGGGCGGTCAGGCGGCATTTGTATGGGGATGGCGAAGTGCTTCGAGGCGCTTACTGGCCGCCTCATAGCCGCCGTTGCCGGTGGCGAGGAAGCGCGCGACCCGGCCGATCGTGGTGACGCTTACGCCCGTGAGACGATGGATGGTGCGGTAGGGGAGGCCGCGCTTGAGGCAGTCCACTACCGCCCACCGATCGGCCATCGCTTGAATCTCGGCCGGAGTACACAGGTCACGCAGAAACGCCCGGGTTTCCTCGGCAGTAGACAAGGCCGCAAGAGCCACACAGAGGTTGCGTTCGGCGAGGGCTTCCTGGCGCGGAGTAATGGTGCGATGTGCTTTCATTTGTATTGATGTACTAACAGATTACTACATTATAGCAATAGGGCCCCGATGTCTATCCCCTGGATCAACTCGCGACTCTGGAGCTCACGCGGGCGGCGCGCGGCGAGTTAGCGCCTGAAACCACGGCCGCGCGGACATGGGATCGATATTGCGACGTCGGCATTCCTGCTGCCGCACTTATTCCAGCATCCGCCGGCCAACTTCCTCGAGTCTTGCGGTTGCCGCCTCGCGTCACTCGGTCGCTGCTTGAGTGCTGTCGGACGCCCTTGCCGATTGGCTTTCGCCCTGCAGGGGTAGCACTCCCTTTTCCGGCACCGCGGCCTTCGGTCTCGCCACGCCGGTGAAGGGAGCACGTGACGAGCGATCGCCGTGACAGAAGTGGAACTTCTTGCCGCTGCCGCAGGGGCAAGGCTTATAAGGGCCGCGCTTTGCATCTTCCGCTGCGATCAGCAGCATCACCTCTGCAGGATAGCGACGCCGCTGAATCAACTGCGCCATTGTCCTCATTGCGGGCAGTGTGTGTTTGAAGAACAGCTCCAAACCGGCACAAAGATAGTTATGGCCGGACTCGCCATCGCGTGAAAGCGCGAACCTGTCTTTCGGGCAGCCACCGTTGCAAAGCGGCTTGACCTCGCAGCGTTGGCACTGTGCAGTCAATGTGTCGCGCTTGTCATCGCCGAACTTGCGCTGTTGCGGAGAGGCCACCAGCTTCTGCATGTGGGTCTTGTGTATGTTGCCGAGCAGGAAGCCCGGCTCGACGAAATGGTCGCAGGCGTATAGATCCCCATTGTGCTCCAGCGCGGGGCCGTAGCCGCAGGTCGGCGCGTGTATGCACAGCAGGTGGCGGCCGAAAAGCGCTTCGAGAGTCACGTCGAAGAGCTGGATGAAGACCTTGCCGACATCACGGCGCACCCACTCCTCGAAGACCTCGACGAGGAAGCGGCCGTACTGTTCGGAGCCGACCGAACGCTCGGTGACGAGGGTGCCGGTTTGCGTGTAGAGCGGTCGCTTGCGCCCGCGGTGCTCGCTCCAGCCCTGGTTGGCGATCGCCAGCGTCTCCTCTGTGGCGCGCTCGATGATCGGGATGAACTGGATCCACTTTGCCCCCAGCTCGTCGCGGAGGAAGCGATAGGCCGCTCGGCCGTGTTTCTGGTTGGCCGCATTGACCGTGCACAGGATGTTGAATTCGACGCCGTGCCGCCGCAGGTGTTGCCAGCCCTGCATCACGCGGTCGAAGGTGCCCTGCTGGCGGCGGTCGCGCCGGTAGGCATCGTGCAGTTCACGCGGACCGTCGACGCTCAGGCCCACGAGGAAGTTGTGTGCCTTGAAGAATGCGCACCAGTCATCGTCCAGGAGGATACCGTTGGTCTGGAACGTGTGTTGTACCGTTTGGCCGGGCTTGCGGTATTTCTCGACGAGCTCGACGGCGCGCTTGAAGAACTCCACCTTCATCAATGTGGGCTCGCCGCCCTGCCACGCCACGGTTACCTCGGGCACACGGTGCGACTCCAGCAACTGGCTGATATAGGTCTCGAGCGTCGCTTCCGACATGCGCCGTTTTTCGTTCGGATAGAGCGCCTGCTTGGAGAGGAAGAAGCAGTAGGTGCAGTCGATGTTGCACGTGGATCCGCTCGGCTTCGCCAGCAGGTGAAAGCTCGGCGGGGCATCTGCCAGAGGGACATCGGCGGACATGACGGGGTTGTCGGTCACGGATCGCTCCCAGGAATCATTGAGCAGGTCACTTTGAGGGTGGTTCGCGCTTGTGCACACGCGAGCAACATTCAACCCACCTTGATGGCGCGGACCTCGGCGGCACGCTCATCGACCGGGATAAGGGGCAGCCCGCCTTTGCTCTTAGCCGGCAGGCTGCGCAGATGATCCATGATCGCCTGCCATTCCTTGATCTCACGCAGGTCGTTCACCGTCGCTACTGCGACACTGCGCGTGTCCACCCTGTTCGGGGGTGGCAGCAGGTAGCCGGAGTTTTCCTGAGGGGCTTCGAGGGCCTCGATTTTCGAGGTAAGCGGCTCGCCCGCCTTGTTCTTGGGCGCAAGCGCCAGCTTCCCCTTGGTGTACTTGGGGATACCTACCAGAATCTGCCCGACCATCAAGGGACAGGAGAGGCCGTACAAGCGCCGCTCCTGTCCGCTAATATCGATCTGGCGATAGCCGCTATCGAAATTTCCCAGTTCGACCAGCGTTACCTGATCAAACATTGGGCGCGATTTGTCGTAGTGGAACCGCATCCCCGATACACGCGGGAAATACTCGCCGGGATGCGCCGGGTTGTCGACGAGAAAGAACTCGAGAATGTGCTTAAGCTCAACTCCGCTAAAATGACCTGTCACCATGGCGCTGCCGGCCGTGGGATCGACAACGCCGGCGCCAAGCGGCGCGACGGCGAATACATCGTACACCGTCAATACACCCGATTTTCCTCGCATGAGCGGCGCGCGCATCATGCCGCTGACCGTGAAGCCTATATCGGCTCCGGTGGCGGCTCGGTACGCGTCGGTGCACAGATTGGCGAGGGGAGTGCCCGCTGCGAGATCCGTGAAGGTGTTGGGTAGATCCTGCAGCGTCACCGCCAGCGGCTGATCGATGCTGTAACCACGCGATGCGAACACCGCCGCGGTGGCCGGTTTTTTAAGCTTTTCAATTTCGTCGTTGACGCCCTGATCGCCTGCAATGCTGTCATCGATCGGATATAGCTGGTAAGACTCGACCGCCAGCTTGTTCCCTTCGAGTGAGATCACGAGTTCACCCAGATTGCTTCCTTCCTTGCCGGTCTGCACCACCGGAGTGCGACCGTTGACTATGATGGGCTCCTGCAGCGCAGTGTGACTGTGGCCGCCGATTACCAGGTCAATTCCCGGTACCGCCTTCGGCAGGTTTACATCGTCACCCTCGCTGTACTGCCCATCCTTGTCCTTCTGTACGCCGCCGTGGCTCAGACAAATCACCACATCGACCTTCTCGTTCTCACGCAGCACCTTGACGGTGGTCCGGGCGGTCTCGATCGCGTCGGTGAAAGTTACGGCGCCCTTGTTCGTGGTATAGAACTGCGCTTCCTTGCCCAGTACTCCAAAGAGCCCGAAGCGTGTGCCGCCACGCTCGATCACAAGATGGCTGCGTATCAGACCATCCCCGGCCAGGCGCTTGAGGCCGGCCAGCGTGGGGTCATTGCTGATGAGGCTCGTGTTCGAGGCGAGTATCACCGGAATGTGGCCGGCTTTCGCGGCGACGCTGATCGACTCGCCAAGGCCCTCTGGGCCCAAGTCGAAATCGTGGTTGCCAAAGGTCGTAGCATCGTAGTGCATCCGCGCCATCAGTCTTAATTCACCGCCAATCTGTCGGGTGGCAGCGGCAAATGCGGTACCCATGCTGTAGTCGCCAGCATCGAGAACTAGCACGGGTCCCTGATCCTTGCTGGCTGCGCGCCTCTTTGCGATCAGGGCGGCGAGACGGGCGAATCCTCCTCGGGTCGTGTCATTATTGAGAATGAACGGCGTGTAGTCCGAGGCGGGGGCCATGCCGATGAATGCCGAGTGCATGTCGTTGGTGTGCAAGATGGTGAAAGTCGTTTTCTCTTGCTTTCCAACTGCAGCGCGTAGCGGCCCAGTCAGAATGACTGTGCCGACAGCCGCCGAGCCTGTCAGAACGTCGCGACGGGAAAGACCTTCGTGTGACATTTCCGGCGCCGTCCCAGACGACCCCACGCCGCCGACGTGGCTTACTTGTCGCACTTTTTCGAAGGTGTGCATTGCGATTGTTTCATTTAACGCTCCTCCAGGACCATTGTCGGGGTGCGCGATTATTTCGGCACCGTTCGCAACCGGAGCAATGATCTCGATTTCGCCGGCAAGCACATTAGCGATGCAGGCCCAGATTTCAGGATGATCGTCCGCGAGCAGCACCCGCGCGGGGTTGGTCGCGATATTCATGCGGCTCGCTGGATACTGGACGGACCGGACCGGGTGCGGCTACTGGTAGTTTTGACAGGTGCTCGAGGCAATCTTCCGTGGCATCGATCACTACCCATTGGAGGGCACCCTGATGGCGCACCGCACCAGATCAGCGCGTTGCGGGTGTACGCCCGGTCCCGAGCCGAGCTTGTGAATCCTGGATATTCGAGCAGCGCGCACTCGGATGAGCTGGCAGCCGAGGTAGGGGAGGCGCTCCAGATCCTCGGTCATTGCGGATGGTACGGATGCCTTTGGTGGTAACAGCTTGGTAGCGTCGCGGGATCCATGAATTGGGTCGTTGCAATTTGGTCGGCGACAGCGGGCGCAAGCACCCTCTTGGCGCTCGTGTACCTGGTGGTGTGGAATCGGGATCGGCGCTCGTGGGCTAACCTTTGTCTTGTTTTCAGCGTGCTTGGCGTGCTTGGTCTGCTGGTGTGCGAGCTGACCACAATGTACACGGAGTCACCTGAAGTCTTCGGGCTGACAATCCGGTGGACTCACCTCGTCTACGCCATCGGAGTTTGCGGCTCCCTCGGCTTCGTGCACTTTTACTTTCGCACCGGGAGGAGCTGGCTGCTCGGGCTTGCGCTTGCCCTCCGTCTGCTGGTCGTGGCGGCGAATTTCACCACGGGAGTAAACCTGCACTTTTTTGTCATCCTTAAATTGCAGAAAATCACTTTCCTTGGTGAGCAGGTATCCGTGCTCGGCCAGTGGGTGCCCAATCCCTGGGTGAGCCTCGGGCTGTTGGCCTCCCTGATTCAGTTTGTTTACGTTGTCGATGCTGCCATCCAGTTGTGGCGTACAGGATCGCCTGAGGCGCAAAGACTCGCGCTCCTTGTGGGTGGAACGCTTGCGCTGTTCACCATCGCCGCGCCGGCGCAGGCCGCCCTAGTGGCGACGGGGGTGCTGCACACCCCATTCATCGTCAGCTTTCCCTTCCTCGGGGTGGTCATGGCGATGGCTTACGAGCTGAGCCGGGATATAGGCCGCACGACGCAATTAGGCCGTGAACTGCGCGAGAACGAGCGGAATTTGGGCTTGGCCACGGAGGCCGCGAAGCTGGGCATCTGGATCCGATCCTTACCAGCGCAAGAGATTTGGGCAAATGCCCAATGGCGCGAGTTGTTTGGCTTCAAGAAGTCGGAACGACTGGATGTGGAGTCTGTTGCGCACCGCGTCTATCCGGCCGATCGGGAAAGGATCCATCAGGCGTTCGGCGAGGCTATCAAGAATACGGGCCACTACGAAGAGGAATACCGAGTAGTGCTGCCGAATGGTCAAATCCGTTGGATCGCTTCCAGGGGCAATGTGGAGTTCAGCCGAGGCAAGCCGGTCCTCATACGAGGTGTCGCACTTGATGTCACGCGGCGAAGGCAAGCGGAGGAAGCGACGTTTGGTCTCATACGACGATTGATCAGCGCGCAGGAAGACGAGAGGATGCGGCTTGCACGTGAATTGCATGACGATGTGAACCAGAGCCTCGCCTTGCTAGCGATCGAATTGGACATCGTCGGCCAGAAACCGCCCGCTAGCAGCAGCGACCTTCGCCTGCGCATCGGGGAACTATCTGCGCAGGTCAAAGACCTGTCATCCAGCGTGCATCAGCTCTCACATGCCTTGCACCCGGCGAAACTGGAGCAACTGGGACTGGTAGCAGCAGTTGGGGGCCTTTGCCGAGAACTCGGCTCGGCGCACAACATCGCGATTGAGTTTGCGGCCGACGAGCTGCCACGTTCGGTGCCGGATGACATCGCGTTGTGTCTGTACCGCATTGCCCAGGAAGGACTCCGTAACGTGATCAGGCATAGCGGTTCGACCACGGCAAAGGTGGAATTGCGGTGGAAAAAAAGTGAACTTAGGCTGCTCGTGACCGATCGGGGCTGCGGATTTGAGTCGATTGCACCGAGGGACGAAGTGTCGTTGGGATTGGTGAGCATGCGCGAGCGCGTGCGACTGGTGCACGGCCAAATCTCCGTTGAGTCCCGCAAGGGTGCCGGGACCCGGATCAAGGTGCAGGTTCCCGTGCACGGATTGCATGACAACCCGCCGCCGCAGCATTACGACGAGCCGACAGCGGATTCATATTCCGACCGCCTAACCCAAGCAATCGAGCGCAGACATGAAGCATCGCCCTCGCATTCTACTGGCTGATGACCACACGATGCTGCTAGACGCCTTCCGGCGTCTGCTGGAGCCGCAGTGCGACATCGTCGGTACAGCGTCCGATGGCCGCGCACTGATTGAACTTGCGTTGAAAACCGACCCAGAGATTATCGTTCTCGATATCTTTATGCCACGCTTGAACGGCATGGACGCTTGCGCCCAGTTGCGGCAGAAGCTCCCTGAAGTCAAATTCATCTTCCTAACTGTTAACGAAGATGCAGATCTCGCTGCGAAGGCTATCCGATTGGGCGCGTCTGCCTTTCTGCTGAAGAGTTCCGCTTCCGCGGAACTGACTCTGGCGATTGAAAGTGCGCGATCGGGTCGGACCTATGTCACTCCCCTGATTACCAAGGGCAAATCGTTGGGGATGTTCCTTCAGGGTGCGGGCAGACCGGGCACCGAAAAGCTGAGCGCCCGCCAACGCGAAGTCCTGCAGTTGCTGGCCGAGGGGAAGCTGATGAAGGAGGTGGCGGAAGTTTTGCGGATCACCCCGCGCACGATTGCCTTTCACAAGTACACCATCATGGAACACCTTGGGATCAAGACGAGTGCCGGACTGGTGCAATATGCGATCGAACATCACCTCGCGAGTCCGCGCGCATAGTCAGGCGCCCATGACGGGCCTGCTAGCTCGTCCAAGGTCGCAGTAAATTTCGAGTCCACCTTGCATGGGCCAGTACGCACGCCGGCCATTCTGGGTGCCGCTGGCGTGGTCGCACGTGCGCTCTGGCGCGCCGGCAAGATCCGTGGTTGTTCTGGGCAAGACCGACGCCATCGCTTGCGCGCACCTTATGCCTAAGAGCGAGCTCGACCGCGAAATCGGGAAGAGGCGGCGTGCGCCGATCCTCGTCGTATTGGGAATGAATGTTGCACTGGGACAGATGACAACAAGTGCGCTTGCGACCTCGCATGCCACGACTCCCGCAGCGGAACAGTCTTCCGCACCAGCCTGGTCGTTCTCAGCCTCGGCCTACGCCTATTTCCCACGTGACTCCCAGGACTACGTGCAGCCCACCCTCCGCGCAGATCGCAACTGGCTGCATCTGGAAGCGCGCTACAACTATGAATCGCTTAATACAGGCTCAACGTGGGTCGGCTACACGTTCAATTCCGGCGAAAAGGTCAAGCTGGACTTCACGAGCATGCTCGGCGCCGTGTACGGCAAAACGAATGGGTATGCGCCCGGCTATGAGTTCACGCTCAGCTGGGGGACGCTGCAACTCTACAGCGAGGGCGAGTATGTGTTCGACACGCGGAATTCATCCGACAGTTACTTCTACACGTGGTCGGAGCTGACGCTGTCCCCAGTGGAGTGGTTCGAGTTCGGGCCGGTGATACAGCGCACAAAGGTTTACCAAAGCAATTTTAACATTCAGCGCGGTGTTCTGGTTCGCTTCAGCCGTCAGAAATTGGACCTGAGCGCGTGCGTGTTCAATCCGGATGCGGACTGGCCAACGTACGTTTTGGCGCTGAGCATAAGCTTTTGATACGAGCTGTTGACGCACTACTCTGTGCCTCTTTGTACTCAGCCATTCCCAACGCTGTCCGGTTTCTGCGCTTGGCCGCGTCGCAGGGCGGCAGTTACATCAGTGCGAGTGGCACAATTACATCCCTCACGCTGAACCCTGCGATACAAATGTTGCACCGGGCGCTACCAGCGGAACGTTGCACTTACAATCGGACCGGCGACGGTGAGGTTCTGGAGCTTGCTGGAGTCGAATCGGAAATTGATGTATCGAAACAAGAGCCCGAGCTCACCCCAATGAAACATGTAGGCAAGACCGGTGACACCTTGCCAGGTGAAATGCGAGCCGCCCGTGCCGACGTCCAGATAGAGGGGCATAATCCAGCCGCCGTCGCCTTGAAGCTGGCCTTTCACGCCGACGATTCCATCGACGATATCGTTACTGATCTCGGAATCACCCGAGCGCGCCGCGGTCGGCAGACTGCCAATCGAGCCGGTGAAGTTCCACTCGAGCTTCTCCTTGAGGTGAAGGTAGCGCAGCCCCGCCACCACGTCGAACGTGCTCCCCCCCTGGCTCAGCAGTCGATACTCCCCGATGGCATTCACGATCCAGGTCTTCATGTCGATGCTGATATCGGAGGTGGTGGCAGCCGGTATCCCGACATCGCCGATAGTGAAATCGTGCACATTGGTGTTGCGCCTACCGAGGTCTAGGTACAGTGCATCAGTGAAGAATCCCCAGCGTCCATGGTGAGCGTCGAACGCTCCCATGACGGTCATCTTGAGGTGATCGATGATGTCCGACTGATTGAGGTTGAAGCTTAGGCTGCTGTTGGGCACCGCAAAATACGCTGTGCCGGAGATCTGGGGGAGATATCCGTAGGCCGTCAGCGCGAATTGCCAGGAGTCGTCCGCGGGATTTTGGGTGTTCGCCTGCGCCACTGCAGCCGCCGGCGCAAGCATGCAGCAGGCGAGCACCGGCCGGAAGTCATCCGTTCGCATGTACCTTTCGCTTGATGGTGAAGAACCGTTTAGAACCGCTCCGACTTGGAAGCCGTAGCGTCGCCTCCGCGCTGCTGGTCGATTCAACACCGAAGCAGAGGGCGTTATCGATGATGGCGCGCTCAGGAATGGTTCTCTCCACCTAGAAGGCACCTTTCAGGTAGACCAGCAGGCCTTGGTAGCCAAGGTTCAGTCGTCCATTAAAGCTCCCCTTGGCCACGTCCACGTGGGTAGCGAAGCGATCAAAGCCGAGGCCCACGCCGAAGTGGTCGCTGAACATCCAAGTCGCTCCGGCGCGCAGGTCCGACCAATTGCCGTCGATACCCTGATAATTAAGGGTGAACAGCTGGCCGGCGGCCTCGAGGAACACATGCGGCGAAACCGCCCACTCCGCCCGAAAGCCGAAGACCGGTAACGGAGCGGGCACAGAATTCGACTTGGTCGTGAACGTCGCGGCCTGCTCGGCCGGGCCCATTGGAGTGTCAACGGTGAGCGAGGCGTTGCCGGAAAGCTTCAACGTCAGATCCTCGTAGTGTATGCCGGCGATCGCCACGATTTCGTAGTTAGCGCGCCGCAGAAATGCGAACTCATAGGCCAATTCGTACACCCGGAACTTCGTCTCCGCGGTCACCTGCCCGCCTAACAAGAAGGTGTAGTCACCCCATGCCAAATCCCGATCTATGGTTCGTGTGCGGCGGACGTCATTAGTGAAGTAGCTGAACCGCAGGTGATGCCGTGGGGTAATCCGCCACAATGCATCCGCTCGCAACCGTGTCTGCTCGGCATCAGTGCCGAATTCCTTGTCGAAATCGATCTTCTGATCGGTCGTGTTAGCGCTGCCCGCCAGGCTGCCGTTGATATTCGAAGTCACCGCGAATCCGCCGAAAGATATGACGAAACGGTCCTTAAGCAAGCCCTCCGTGGGGGAGCTCGATTGCGCACGCACCGGTATGGTAAAGAAAGCGGCGATGAGACTCGCGGCAACGAGCTGTATGGTGTGAACAAGTCTCGGTCGACGCATAACGCCCCTCTCTTCAAGATGGCGTGGAGCGTGATGCGAGCACGCCCGATCGAGTCGATGCTGCATTCACCGCTGGATCGCGCACGGAAACTGTCCTCCACCCGCGGTTGCGACAGTGATGTCGTTCCAAAGATCGAAACTCCCGGCGCAGCGCGCCCGCGCTTAATAGATCAGCGGAATCCTCGCGGCCCGCGCGGCATCCCCAACCGCGTCGAGCTTCGACTCGATCTGGAAGAACCGCGCGGTCGTGCGCGCCGAGAGCTGCTTGGCGCACACAGGGCACCGCTGCGAAGGTACCGAAGTAACTTCACTAAAGCTGTGCCTGCGGGGGAAGGACGGGGTAGTGTGCGCTCAGTCCCAAGGTTGCTTAGGTCGGTTGCCGTAAAACAGTACATACGATCCTTGGCGTACGCTCTTCTTCAACCGAGTCATACGGGAATATGTCTGGATGATGGTGTGCTGGCTACTGTCAGTTTTGACAGGTCCTCTCACATCGTGATGGCTTAGCCGTACCAAAGCAGACAACGCCATTTATCCTGAGGCGCGTCGATTGATTCGAGCTCGCCCACGGCGGGGGGAACCAGCTGATTGGCCCTTCCGATGTCGACGTAGTGGGCATGAACGACTCGCGGTGAGACGAAGCGACCTGAGGCCTTAGCGCGAGGGGTGGTGTCTCGCGCGTCCGCCTACGGACGTGGGGATTCGTAATGCGGCCTCACTGACAATCCTCTGCGGAAAATTACAGAAGACATCTTATGAACACTGGCAGTAGTCGCTGCGCGCGATTCGGCCCAGGATGCGATGAGGACTTGAGTTCGGACCATATGTAAGTATTCAAAGCGTTAGTCTTCACAGGGAAGAGGACCGCTGGCAAGGCTCTCGAGGCTCTCGAGGACCGCAGTCCGGCTTACCCTTTGATCGATGCTGCTGCTGTCGTGTCGCGGAGCAAACTCGGATTCATCCGCATTCACAGCAGTTGGGCGCAGGACGACAGCGCGGTCGGCGTTGGATCCGGTTTTGGCGCTGTGACGGGGGCGTGCTCGGCGCGCTGCTCGGCCGGGCGGCGCGCTGGCCGGCGCTGCGTTGGACGGCTGAATAGGCTCTATGTTCGGCGCCGCCGACGAGGCGGCTTTCGATGACCCGCGGTTGGACGCGTTGGCGGTTTCACTCGCCAAGGACACCTCGGCTCTGGTTTTGGTGGCCGAAAACCCACCTTTGCAGATTTGGCCCCGGCGGTCGCCCCCTTTGGTGGCAAGGTCATCGAAACCAACCTCAACGAAGGCGACATCGAGGCGCTGATGAACGCCCACAAGAAGGCCGCCTGAGCACACCTCGAATTCCGGCGGGAAGTGCGGAAGGGTCGTAACCAGTGTGGGAGGAAGGGACCTGACCCCTTCCCGTCGAAGCTGGAAACCGGTGTTTGCCCAATTGCCAGAGGATAGGGGGTCTGAGGAGCTTGTCGGGCAGGCCGCGACGGTCTGGGTGTCCGATCCATGCTTGGCACCTCTATTTGCCTCTCGACGGGCTCGAGTCCCTCGCCATTCTGCGGATCCAAGCGCTGTAGGTAGCGACGCTTTACCGCGGGTACTCCCGACGCAGTGACTTGGCGCGGTGCGCGATTAGTGTGGCGCCAGTGCTTGCCCGGACACTCGAGCGTTGCCCCGGAAATTACTCCAGCACCTGTCAAAAGTGACAGTAGCCATCACACTTCGGTCCGCCCACTATCCAGCAAGCCCCATGAACACTGCGACCAAACTCGCGCGTGTGCTGTTAGCAGACGATCATCCTGAAATGTTAACGCGGACTGCCAATGTGCTTGCCGGCGAATTCGAGATTATTGGCTCGGTTGCGAACGGCATCGACCTGCTCAATGCAACCGCGCAGCTCGACCCGGATGCGATCGTGCTCGACATCACGATGCCAGGCAAAGATGGCATCGAAACAGCGCGGCTGCTCACGCAGTCCGGCTGCCGCGCGAAACTTGTGTTTCTGACCGTGCACGAGGATTCGGATTACGTGCGCGCGGCATTGCGAGCCGGAGGGTCTGCTTACGTCATCAAGGCGCGCCTGGCTTCCGATCTGGTGCGGGCCGTGCACGAGGCGCTCGAGGGACATCGCTTCGTCTCACCGCCATTCGCCTTGGAAGCGGAAACCTAAATGGAACCGTCGTACCGGACGCTTTCTGCAAATACGGCGACCAGCCACATCAGGAGTGTGCAGGTGTCCGGCAGATCGATGCTTGCAACCTTGAGGTCTTGCAAGCGTTGCGAATTCACCAGGACTCGGCCCTGACCGAGTACCTGTCTTAACTGAGAGGAAGGAACCATGGCCACCAAAAAATCCTTTAATGGGGTAATCAAACTCGACGTCCGCGATTCAAAACCGGACTGGACGCCCTACATACCAACCAAGGCTGCGCCGGGAGCACCGAACATTCTATTCGTGTTGTACGACGACACGGGACTGGCGGCATGGTCACCGTTTGGGGGCCGCATCAATATGCCAACGCTGCAGAAGCTGGCTGATCGCGGAGTGATGTACTCTCAGTGGCACACAACGGCGCTTTGCTCGCCGACGCGTTCCACCTGTCTCACTGGGCGCAACCATCATCTCAACGCCATGTCCTGCATCACGGAAGGATCCAACGGATTTCCGGGCGCCAACGCTCGCATTCCGGATGAGTGCGCCACGGTCGCGCAGATCCTGCAGGAAGGCGGCTGGAGTACCTTCTGGCTTGGGAAGAACCACTGCGTCCCAGAGACGGATCTCTCCTCCGGTGCCAGCAGGAAGCTTTGGCCGCTCTCTCAGGGTTTCGACCGTTACTATGGCTTCATCGGCGCCGAAACCAACCAGTGGTATCCGGATTTGACCGATGACAGCCACGTGATCGAGCAGCCGTACTCCCCGGAAGAGGGCTATCACCTCTCGAAGGACCTGGCGGACCAGGCCTTGAAGATGATCAAGGACCAGAAGGCCGGCAACCCGTCGAAGCCGTGGTACATGTGGTTTTGCCCAGGCGCCAACCATGCCCCGCACCACGCGCCGCAGGAATACATCGACAGGTACAAGGGCAAGTTCGATGACGGCTACGAATCTTATCGTCAGTGGGTATTGCCGCGCATGATCGACAAAGGCCTGCTGCCAAAAGACACGGAGCTAACCCCGCTCAACCCGCTACCGGAAGATGTCGCGAATCCTGTCGATATGGTTCGCCCGTGGAATACCCTCAACGCCAACGAGAAGAAGCTCTTTTCCAAGCTAGCCGAGGTCTATGCCGGATTCTCGGAGTACACGGACGCTCAGGTGGGGCGGATCATCGATTACCTGGAACAGAGCGGCCAGCTTGAAAACACCGTCGTGATTTACTGTGCAGATAACGGCGCCTCCGGCGAGGGCGGCCCCAACGGTTCGGTAAACGAGAATAAGTTTTTCAACGGTTACCCCGATGACATCGCCGAGAACATGAAGCTGATCGACAGGCTCGGCAGTCCGGACACCTACGAGCACTTCCCGACCGGATGGGCGGCAGCCTTCTCGACACCGTTCAAGATGTTCAAGCGCTACTCGGAATACGCGGGCGGCACCTGCGACCCACTGGTCATCTCATGGCCGAAGGGCTTCAAGGCCCGTGGTGAAGTGCGGAATCAGTATCACCATTCCGTGGATATCGTCGCCACCATTTTGGACATCTGCGGCCTCGAGATGCCCAAGGTCTACAAAGGAGTGGAGCAGATCCCACTTTCAGGGGTATCGATGCGCTATACCTTCGACGCAAAACCAGACGCGCCGACACAGAAAAAGCGCCAGTACTACGCCATGCTCGGCACTCGCGGTATCTGGGAAGACGGTTGGAAGGCGGCTGCCGTCCACGCCCCATTCACGGGCAAGGGTCACTTTGATGAGGACCAATGGGAGCTGTATCACGTGGATGCGGACCGTTCGGAGTCCAAGGACTTGGCCAAGGAGAATCCTCAGAAGCTTCAGTCGCTGATCAAGGTCTGGTTCGAAGAGGCAGAGAAAAACCGGGTACTGCCGCTGGACGACCGGACGGCGACCGAGATGCTGTGCGTCGAACGGCCCACCGAGGAAGCACCCCGGGAGCGGTACGTCTACTACGCAGGCGCTTCTCCCATCCCGGAAAGCTGTGCTGTCAACGTCCGAGGACGTTCGTACAAGATTCTCGCCGACGTCGAAATCAGCGATCCGAACTGCTCGGGAGTAATCTTCGCTCACGGCTCGCGCTTCGGCGGTCACGCGCTGTTCATTAAGGACAAGAAGCTGTACTACGTGTACAACTTCCTCGGGATCAAGCCCGAGCAGACGTTCGTCTCCAGTGAACTCAAACCCGGCAAGTACACGCTCGGCATGGAGTTCACAAGGGAAAAGGCAGGTCCTAATCATGAGTCACTGGGCAAGACGAAGCTCTACGTCAACGACACGATCGTGGCTGAAGGGCCGATGCGCGCGCAGGTGGGTAAGTTCACGCTGAGCGGCGACGGGCTTTGCGTCGGCTACGACAGTGGCGACGCAGTCAGTGCCGGATACAAGTCGCCGGGCCGATTCACAGGGGGAGTGATCAAGGTCGTGGGCGTGACGGTCGAAAAGGCGCAGTACCTCGACCTCGAGAGACTGGCGGCCGCAGCCATGGCTGTCGACTAACCGAGCCATGCGTTCCAGACCGGCAGCCCCAAGCGCTGCCGGTCTGGATGTCACGCAGATCCGCAGGTCGGGGCGGACCCATACAGGCAGCTTCCGCGTGCGACGCAGGGGCGATCGGTTCGATCTGACTGACCGGTGGCTCTTCGTCCATCACACGGATAGACCGATCACTCAAGACTGCAGTATTCATCTAATGGAATCTTTTTCGCTGCTCGGGGGTCCTCTCCACCAACTAGGCCGCCGGCTCGGCCTCGTGCGCGGCACCAATACCGTTCGCCTCGGCCTCGCGCTCGGCGTCGGACTGTGGCTGATCGTCGTCGCCCTGGCCCTCCTTGGAGGCACCACAGATCAGGTGTTCCAGTTGTCGGTCATCGGCGGACATGCGCGTCTACTGGTGGCCATTCCGCTGTTCTTCATGTGCGAGTCCTGGGTGGGTCCGCGGATGACAGCGTTCGTCACGACGATCCTCGCGACGGGAGTCGTGCCGCCCGGAGCGGCCGACGCCCTGAATGTCGAAGTGATGCGCGCCAATCGGCGCGCAAATGCCTGGCAGCCTGAAGCGGCATGCCTGCTGATCGCCATCGTGCTCGCGATCACCGGCACCCGCCTAGTCAAGTACGGCGCCACCGAGGTGTACGACCCTGCCCGCCAGTCCCTGGCCGCATTCATCTACTTCGGGGTAGGCGTGACGGTATACCGCTTCTTAGTGTTTCGGTGGGTCTGGAAACTCGCGCTCTGGAGCTGGTTCCTCTGGCGGGTGTCGCGCCTCGATCTGCATCTGATTCACGCTCATCCGGATCGCGCGGGCGGCCTGGGACCGCTCGATGGCGTGACCGAGAGATTCACGCCACTTGTCGCGGCGCACTCGATGCTGCAATGCGCGTCGCTGGCGGAGTCCATTGCGACCGGTACGCTTGTCGCCAGCGGCATTTTTCCCTGGCTGACGGCTTGGGTGATGCTGGTGCTGCTGGTCGATGGCGCGCTCTTCATCTGCCCCCTGCTCGTTTTCACGGACAAGCTGTGGACCGCCCGCACGACCGGAGCAGGGCAGTACAACAGGCTTGCGGCGCGCTACGTGAGCGAATTCGAGGCTAAGTGGACCAACGGACCCGCTTGCGAAGCTTCGCCACTGCCCGGGACGGCGGACCTCTTTCCTCTGACTTCACTCGACAGCTCCGTCAGGATTGTAAAGGAGATGCGGTGGCTCATCGTCGGAAAGCGCCAGTTGATCATGCTGGCACTGGCGGCCATCGTGCCGTTCGCACCGCTGCTCTTGTTCCAGTATCCCATCGAACAACTGGCGCAGAAATTCTTCTCGAAGGTGTTTGGCTTTTAAGGCCGCGCCCCTCCGGCTACAGGAATCATGGAAAAGCGCGCAGACCTTGAGGATTTCTCCCTGCTCGGCGGACCGCTGTACCGCCTGGGTTGCCGCCTCGGGCTCGTCCGCGACCGAACGAATACCGCTCCTCTCGGGCTCGCACTGGGCGCTGCCCTGTGGATCGTGCTCTTCGCGCTGGTGCTGGTCGAGGGCTTGGGCCATGTGTTCTTTTCCATTGAGGGGATCGGCGCCCACGTCCGGTTACTGGTAACCATCCCGCTGCTTTTCATGTGTGAAGCGTTCATCGACCCGCGATTTGCGGCGTTCGTCCAGGAAATCGTGGGATCGGAGATCGTGCCCTCAGCTACGCGACCGGCGCTGGAGTTTCAGATCGCGCGCATCGTCCGATGGAGGGACTCCTGGTTGCCGGAAGCGCTCTTGCTCCTGGCGGCCGTGGTGTTTGCGCTGGGTATGCGCAACCAGAGTTTCATCGACTTTCTATCCGGCCTCACGGGCGGATCCAATCCGAGCGTCGTGAGCGAAACAGCCTGGTCCAGCCGATGGTATTGGGCGGTCTGCATGACGGTGTTGGACTTCCTGTTTCTGCGCTGGCTCTGGCGGATTGCGCTGTGGTGCTTCTTCCTCTGGCACGTCTCGAGACTGGAGCTGCGCCTCGTGCCGATCCACCCCGATCGCGCCGCCGGGCTGGGATTTCTCGAGGTGGTGCACACCGAGTTCACTCCTCTGGTCCTGGCAATTTCCGCAACCCAGTCCGCATCGTTGGCCAAGGACATCGCCTCGGGCAGGATAACATTTGATGCGATGTACCCGGGGGTTGCCTTGATGTTGCTCGTAGACGTCGTGCTGTTTCTCGGTCCACTGCTCATCTTCTCTCCCAAGCTGCGGGCATGCCGGGTCAAGGGCTTGAGCGACTACGGTGCGTTTTCGGAGCGATACGTGAACGAGTTCGATCGGAAATGGGTGGGCACCGTCCCTACGCCGGGAGAGTCGCTGTTGGGCTCAGCAGACATTCAATCCCTGGCCGACCTGAGCAACAGCGTCAACATCGTGCGCGATATGCGCCTTGTCTCCGTAAGTTCGCGAACGCTGACCTACCTGGCCGTCGCCGCGCTGTTGCCGCTCCTGCCGCTCGCGCTGTTCAAGTATCCCATCCAGGAACTGCTCGCGAAGTTTTTCGAAAGGATGTCCGGCGGGTGATCGCTGCATCAACGCACGAGCCGCGGTATCCACGGGATGTTCAAGTGCGTACGAGTCTAATTCGGTTACTGTCAGGCCATCGGATGGCGCAGGTCGGAATGTACGTACATCAAAGGATGGCGCAGTTCAGTAGCTTGTGGACGGGCTTGACGCCCCGGGCGCGTCTTAACACCCCGCGACACGAGAGCTGCCAACGGCGAACCAGCTGCACGAGCCTCTATCAGTCGTTGAAAAGCTAATGATGTGGACATCGCTTAATACTGCCCCGATTGGACGCACGGGCCCTCTGGCCCCAGTAGGCAGCCTCATTCTCGGCGCGTCCTCGCTTTTGGCACTCGGCGCCTGCAGCTCATTGCCAGCAAGACCGGAGTTACCCGTGGAGATGGAGCTCTCCGTGGGCCATGAATCGCGACTCGACAAGCTCCTAGAGCCCGCGGAGGCTCAGCATAAGGGTGCCTCTGGTTTTCGGCTGGCTACAGAGGGGCCCGAGGCATTCGCTCTTCGCGTCGATAGCGGGCAGCTTACGGACCGTACTCTCGATGTGCAGACCTACATTTGGCACGACGATCTCGTTGGTCGCATGCTGGCCCAGGTGGTGCTGAACGCCGCCGACCGCGGGGTAAACGTGCGAATCCTGCTGGACGACATGGATGCGCGCGCGGACAACGATGCGTTTGCGGCGCTCGCGGCTCATCCGCACATCGAAGTGCGCATGTTCAATCCGTTCGCCTCACGCGCCGGTACACTCGCCGAAATTGGCGATTTCATGAGCAGTGGAAAGCGCCTCAACCACCGCATGCACAACAAGACATGGATCGCAGACAATCGAGTCGCGATCGTTGGTGGCCGCAACCTCGCGGAGGAGTACTTCGGCGCCAGTGGGGAGGGGAATTACCTCGACCTCGAATTTGTGACGATCGGGCCGATCGTGCGCGACGTGTCGGCTTCCTTCGACCGTTACTGGAACTCAGCGGCGGTCTTTCCGATCGCCACGCTAAGCCCTAAGGCGGTAACGCCCGAGGCTTTGGTCAGATTGCGCACGAAGCTGACGCCGGCGGTCGAGGAGGCGAAGACGAGCCGCTATGCGGACCTGCTGCGCCGGAATGATGCGATTCGGCGGGTCATCGACGGCGACTGGCCGCCGATCTGGACTACCGAGTACCGCTTCGTCTCCGACGATCCGTTCAAGGCGTCGGACAAGCCCGGTCTCGAGCGTTCCAGCGTGCTTCGGGTGCTCGAGCCCGTGATGCGCGATTCGCAGAGCAGTCTCTCACTGATGTCGGGCTACTTCGTTCCAGGCAAGGAGGGAACTGCTTGGCTCACGGCAGTAGCCAAAAAGGGCGTCCGCGTGAGCGTTCTGACCAACTCGCTTGCCGCTAACGACGTGGCTTCCGTAACCGGCGCTTACTCCGAGTATCGGCGGCAGTTACTCGAGGGGGGCGTCGACCTGTGGGAGCTCAAGCCGCAGCCCGGGACAAAGACGAGCTCCGCGGCCTCCGGGTTTAAGACGACGAAGATGCATACCAAGGCGTTGCAAGCCGATGGCCGGCAGCTATTCGTCGGCAGCTACAACCTCGACCCGAGGTCCACGCAACTCAACTGCGAACAGGGCGTCCTCGTGTCGAGTCCCGAGCTCGCAGCGCAGTTCGATGCGATGTTCACGGAATACCAATCTCCGGCCCACGCCTGGCGCGTCGTGATATCCGATGGGCAGCTGTCGTGGACCGATGCCACCGAAACGTTCACGCGAGACCCGAAGGCCTCCGCGGGCAAACGGTTCGTGGCTTGGCTTGCGAGGGTATTTCACGTCGAGGCGGAGCTGTAACGCGCGAGGTTGCGCCATCGCAATGGACATTTGCATGTTGAGTAGCATCTGCCGTACACAAAAGGAGTCCTATGTGCTTTTCATGCGTACAACTCCCCAAAGACGAGGACGTGCGATTGAGTGAGAGTGTATTCGAGAAAGAGTAAGCCACAGGCCGCGTGGGCGGGGATTAGGTACAAGGAGAAACATATGTACGTATTCAAGGCGTTTGTTTTCACGGGCAAGAGGACGGCCGGCAAGGCTCTCGACACTCTCGAGGATCGCAGCCCGGCTTACCCGTGGATCGATGATGCCTCCGCACCTGATCCAGCTGCGACAGTGGTTCGAGAAAATCAAAAATCGTGCGCATCAGCCCTCTGGCAAAGTTGTGAAATGCACGCGATGGCCGGGGGAGGGATGAATTTCCTGCTCACACTCGCAACACGCTGGCTGACAAGCGGGCGTCATCGCATAGCATGCGCGCTCCGTTTCTCGCCGGTCGCGGCTTGCGCGCGGCCCTAACACGTGGGTGGCGCGCTTTCGCGGCCGCGATGTCGCATTGCCTCAATAAAAATGTTACTGGGGCCAAGTCGTTGCCTCATCTGAAATGTTACCGCCGGCCTGAGGTGTAAGCATGTCGCCTTCACCACCGGGGAGGCACCATGGCCGGCAAGATGACGCACACGGCGCGGGCCGAGCTCGCCAACGCGATCCGTCGACGTTACCAGGCGGCGAGCGGCAAAGAGAAGCACCGGATCCTGGATGAGTTCATTGCGACGACTGGCTATCACGAGAAATCGGCCATCCGGGTGCTGAACACCCAACCGGCCGCAATGCACCGCCAGACGCGCCGACGTCCCTCGCTCTATGACGAGGCGGCACGTGCGGCGCTCATTGTGCTGTGGGAAGCCTCCGATCGAGTCTGCGGCAAACGACTGCGGTCCTTGCTGCCGATCCTTCTGCCCGCTTTGGAGCGCCACGGACACCTGCGTCTTGACGAAAAGATCCGCTCAAAGGTGCTGGCCATGAGTGCGGCGACGATCGACCGCCTGCTGCGGGCGCCGCGCAGCGCGACGCACCACAGGAAGCCTCGCCAGCCGGTACCCGAGCCACGGCGGCGGGTACGCCTGCGTACCTTTGCTGACTGGAACCAGCCGCCCCCCGGCAGCATGGAAATGGACCTGGTCGCCCACTGCGGGGCTGTCAACCGCGGCAGCTACATCCACAGTCTGGTCTTGACCGATATTGCCAGCGGTTGGACCGAGGCGGCGCCGATCGTGGTGCGCGAAGGCAGCGTGGTTGTGGAGACGCTCGAGCGTATCCGCGCCGGCTTGCCCTTTGCTCTTCGAGCGCTCGATGTGGACAACGGCAGCGAATTTGTTAACGAGAACTTGATCGAGTACTGCCTGAGCCACGGCATTGAACTCACCCGCTCGCGCCCGTATCGGAAGAACGATCAGGCGTGGATCGAACAAAAGAACGGCGCTGTCGTGCGCAAGCTCCTCGGCTATCGACGATTTGCCGGCATCGCCGCCGCCAGGGCCGTCACACGCCTCTACGGCGCTTCCAGACTCTTCGTGAACTTCTTCCAGCCCTCGTTCAAGCTGGCGGCCAAGCACCGCGAGGGTGCTCGCGTCTCCAAGCGCTACCATCCGCCGCAAACGCCCTGCGAGCGGCTGCTGCAAGCGGAGATCCCGGAGGCTGCTAAGACTCACCTGCGGAGCGTTGCGGCCGGGCTCGATCCGTTGAAGCTCTTGGAAGAAATCCGGGCCGTGCAAGCGCACCTGATCGCGCTCGCCGATGGGGACACGCCTCCCAACATGACGCCGGAACCACCCGATCTGGCTGCCTTCCTCGCCGGGCTCTCGAGTGCCTGGCGGGCCGGCGAGATCCGCCCGACGTTCTCGACTGAGAGCAAACCTCGTTATCTGCGGAGTCTGCAGACAGTAGCTCAGCCGATCCGGGTGTCTACAGCAGCAGCTCTCGCGCCTCCTGCTGTTGCTGTCACAAAGGTACCTGCACGGCCTCAAGTGATCTACGCTGAGCCGGGCACCGCCAGCATCCGAGCTGTGCGCAGGGCGTGGCCTCTGCTGTGCCGCCGCCTCGAAGAGTTCCCAAACATAAACACTACACAGCTCTTCGAGGAGTTGTGTGTACAGTTCCCAGGGCGGTTTACCCGACGGCAATACAGTTCTCTGAATAGGCGCGTGAAGCGCTGGCGGCAGGCTGCGCGCGCCCGTGGCATCGTCATCGAGCACCTTAAACACCGCCGCCTCACCGATAAACCTCGTGGTCGACGCGCAGATCTCTTCAAGGATCACTGGGCCGAAATGGTGGAATATCTGGAGGCCCGGCCGGACCAGACGGCGCTCGAACTCCTGATCGAGTTCCGAGCGCGCTATCCCGACCAATACCACCCCCGGAACTTGAGTGCATTGCAGCGACGCGTGAGGACCTGGCGCCGCGAAGCCGCGCAACGCCTCATCTGTGATACGAGTGAGCTGACTGATTACGGCCACACAGCCGCATGAAAGAGCCTTCTGCCGCCTGCGGCGGCAGACTGCGTTACGCTTAACCGAGAAGGCGGGAACGGAGAGCAGGACTCGGTAGCATCCTTGATGAGGCACGCGGTAACAAAATTACGTGAGGCAACACGACACCGGCATCA
>Ga0335080_10000899_pt1 | contig 28318 bp, 19 predicted proteins | sample Lox_Sample_34_FD_206720 | JGI IMG/M metagenome (GOLD analysis project Ga0335080, IMG submission 206720) | Soil microbial communities from Loxahatchee National Wildlife Refuge, Florida, United States - Lox_Sample_3.4 | ecosystem: Environmental > Terrestrial > Soil > Wetlands | place: USA... | reverse complement strand
CACTGCTAACGGGCAGCTACCCCTTTGAAGACGGCTTGGGCCGGGTCCCTCCCATGCCGCTTTGGAACGGCGGCAGACTTATCAAGTCTCCCATGATCGGAGAAGAGCTGGAACGAAGGGGATATCGTACCGCCGCCTTCTCAGCCAATCGGGTTTATTTCGACCGTGACCTTGGCTTTGGGCCGGGCTTCATCCATTTTGAGGATTACTTCTTTTCACCGGCAGATATGGTGAGCCGCACCGTCTTTGGCCGCGAATTTGTACGCTGGATCCTGCCTCACAACATTGTTTTGCGCCTGCTTGCCTGGCTGCACGTGGGCGGGGCTCTGGATTTCGATGCCGAGAGGTCGGGGGAGGCGTGGATGGTAAAAAGCCATCCCCCCCGAAAACGAGGAGAAGAGATTGACCGGGAAGTGCTGCATTGGATCGGGAACAGCCCACAAGCGCACCCTTTTTTTGCAGTCTTAAACTACTTTGATGTTCACTTTCCTTATGGCGGGCCGCCCTCGTACTCCAAGCCGGCATGGGGGCAAGACCAGCGCGGGGACCGCTACGACGACGGAGTAAAGTACGTTGACGATTGCATCGGCCGGCTGATGGCAGAACTGACACGGCGCGGTATGGGGCAAAACACTCTGGTCGTGATTGTCGGCGACCACGGAGAGATGCTGGGCGAGCATGGTCTGACAGGGCATGGCAAATCTTTATATTGGCCCCTTATCCATGTGCCGCTGATTTTCTGGTATCCCGGTCACATACCCGCGGGGGTCAGGGTCGCGCGGGTGGTCAGCAGCTCGTTTCTTCCCGTTACTCTGAGTTCCTGGCTGCCGGGTAAAGTGCAGTGGCGGTTTCCCGGAGATTCGCTGGCAAACCTGTGGGCCAGCCCGTTGCCGGACAGTGACGGCACGGCGCTGGCCGAATTGTCATACAACGCCTTGGATCTCGACTTGAAGCACGAAGAGCAATTCCCTGTCCCCACCGACCTGCAAGGCGCTATGAGATCCGTCATCTCCGGGCGGTGGCACCTCATCATGCACAAGCAGTTGGGGAATCAGCTCTACGACTGGCAAAGCGATCCCAGTGAAGCGCACAACCTGATCAACGCTCCCCAGGGAGAGGAGATTGTGGGCAAGCTTACCAACGATCTGCTTGATTTGCTGGCGGGGCGGCAAATGGAGAAAGAGGGTATTGAGCAGGCGGTGAACCTGAACCCGAATGGCAGGACCCATATCGAATACGTGCGCAGCCTCACGGAGCCCGCCCGCGTGAACGATTACTACCTGCTGCATGCAAGTCCGGGAGCGGCGGTGACCCTCGAGGTGCACGACCTCAAGTCTGAGGGTGCGGGGGCTCTGGACTCAGTTCTGGCGGTGGAGGATGCCCAGGGGCGGATTCTATTGACCTGCCGCAACACCGAGGATGACCACCTGCCCTTGCCGGGCACCTCGGACGCTACGCCGGAAGCATTCGATGATGCCTGCGTGAATGATGACATCCGCCCGGGCGTGCAATCGGCTTCGCGTTTGCAGGTACGTGTGCCGGGCAGGGGCGAAGCCCCCGCGGATCTTTACATCCGGGTTTCTGATTGGAATGGCCGCTTCGCCGCCGCTGGCACCAGTTACCAGATCACGGCCGATGAGGCCGTTGAAGCGCCGGTTGCCGGCACGACACTGATGGGCCAAAAAAAGCTCAATTAGTCGTCAGAGTCCATCCTTAGGGTGGTAAGATCAGAAACAGCCTATTCCAGGGTGAAAATCTGCTTCCTGAGGGGACAAGCGATGCAGGTACTGCTGGCTTACTATGGCGGCCCAGATCAGATCATGACCGTTACCTCCGGCTTTGCCGGGGTGGTCGGGTTGCTGCTGATCTTCTGGAACAAAGTCGTCGCGGCGTTCTTTCGAGTGGTGAGAATTTTCCGCCCAACTGCTTCCGATCCGGTGCCAGCTAAGGATGAGAACGAGACTCTGAAAGAGACTTCCTGATTCCAGGTCCGGTTCTTGCGTAAAAAAGTCATCGTTATAGGTCTGGATGGCCTCGAACCCAGCATCGTAGAAGCCATGCTGCGCCGGGGAGAACTGCCCAATCTGGCCAGAATTCAAACTTCTGGCGGTTACACCCGGCTCAAAACAACTTATCCTGCGCAAACTCCGGTGGCATGGTCTTCGTTCGCAACCGGAACCAATCCCGGCGGCCACGGAATTTTTGACTTCATCAGCCGCGACCCGCAGACCTATCAGCCCGACGCTGGCTTGAGCCGCTTCGAGCGCCCTAAGAGCGCCTTTGCCGCGCCCCGCGTGGTCAATCAACGCAGAGGCGTTGCTCTCTGGGAAGTGCTTACCAGGGCAGAAGTTCCCAGCACCGTTTTACGTTGCCCCTGCACTTTTCCACCCGAGGCTTTGAACGGACGTATGCTGGCGGGGGTAGGCGTGCCCGATATGCGCGGCAGCCAGAGCAAAGGCACCTTCTACACCCAGGATGCTTCCGTCTGCGCCCAGGAGAATGAGCAACTGGTGCGGCTTCCCGCGGGCACGGAGTTCAAGACTAACGTCATCGGACCGCGCAACACCCGGCAGTCGCCGCCGTGCGATGCGCTCTGCGAGATTCACATGCGCGTGGAGAAATCGGCGCGCAAGTTGCTGATCGAAACGGGAGGCGCACCCGCGAGGATTGAAGTCGCAGAAAAAAGCTGGAGCGAGTGGGTCCGCTTCAGGTTCAAGCTTTCGCTTCTGCAATCGGTAAGCGGAATTGCGCGCTTCTATGTGCGCCAACTTGAGCCGCACGTCGAGTTTTACCTTTCGGCGGTGAATTTTGATCCCGCAGCGCCGCTGTTTCCCGTTTCTTCTCCTGCTGCCTACGCCAAAGACCTGTCGGAAAGCATCGGGCTGTTTTCTACCCTCGGCATGGCGGAAGATCACAACGGTCTGAACAACGGCCGCCTTGATGAAGCCGCTTATCTCGAACATTGCAATCTGGTGCTGGGCGAGCGCGAGCGCATGGCGCGGTTTGAGCTGGACCGGTTCAACCAGGGCTTCTTCTTTATGCTCTACGATACGCCCGACCGCGTGCAGCACATGATGTGGCGCTTTCGCGACCGGGGGCATCCTGGTTTTCAGCGCGATTCTTCGCCGCGCTTTGCAACTCAGATCGAAAGCCATTACCAGCGCTGCGACGCCTTGCTCGCCCCGGCCCTGGAGAAAGTGGACGAAAACACTCTTGTGATTGTGCTTTCCGATCACGGCTTCAACAGCTTTCGCCGCGCCTTCGATACCAACACCTGGCTTTGGCAGAACGGCCTGCTCGCGCTGAAGGATGGCCGCCGGCCAAGCGAAGAGATGGGCGAAGGATTTCCGGCGGTGGACTGGTCCAAGACTTCCGCTTATGCCGTCGGCCTCGGAGGAATCTATCTGAATCTGAAAGGCCGCGAGGGCGCCGGCATAATCGAAGAGGGCGCCGAGGCTGACCGGGTTCGCCGCGCTATTCAGCAAGGCCTGGCGGAATTTCCCGACGCTGCCAGCCAAAAGCCCGCCGTGCGCAGCGTTTCGGGACGCGAGGAGCTATATTCTGGCGCCTTCGCTCACAACGCGCCTGATTTGCTGGTCAACTTCCACCCCGGCTTTCGTGTTTCCTGGGAGAGCGCCGTTGGCGGCTTTGCGCGTGAGTTGATCTCCGACAACACCCGCCGCTGGAGCGGCGATCACATCATTGATCCTGAGGCCGTGCCCGGAATTCTGTTCATGAGCCGGGCGGCTCGCCGCAATCAGGCTCGAATAATTGATCTCGCGCCCACTATTTTGAATTATCTTGGTGTGGCTGCGCCCGATTCCATGGAAGGCGCTTCACTGCTCTGAAATGAAAATTTGCATTCTAGGACTCGACTGCGCCGCGCCGGAAGTCGTCTTCGGCGACGAGCGCCTGGTGAACCTGCGCCGCCTCATGGACCTGGGCGTGTACGGCCGCCTACAAAGCGTGATTCCGCCCATCACCGTTCCGGCCTGGATGTGCATGAGCACAAGCCAGGACCCGGGTTCGCTCGGAGTTTACGGTTTCCGTAACCGCCTGGACCACTCCTACGACAAGCTCGGCTTTGCCAATTCCGCTTCCATCAAGGCTTTGGCCATGTGGGACCAGCTTGCGCGCGAGGGCAAGAAATCCATCATCGTTGGGGTCCCGCCCAACTATCCGCCGCGCCGTGTCAATGGCATCAGCATCGGCTGCTTTCTCACTCCTGATACCGTAAAAAACGACTTCACTCACCCCCCGGGCATCAAGGCCAAACTCACGGAACTCGTCGGCGAGTACCCCGTGGACGTAAAGAACTTCCGCACCGACCGCAAAGACTGGCTGAAAGAAGAAATTTTCCGCATGAGCCGCAAGCAGTGGCAGGTGGTGCACTGGCTGCTCAAGGAGCAGGAATGGGACTATTTCCACTTTGTGGATATCGGCCTCGACCGCATGCACCACGGCTTCTGGAATTATTTCGACAAGAAGCACATCCAGTATGTTCCTGGCAATTCCTACGAAAGCGCCATTCCCGAGTACTATCTCTGGCTGGACGAGCAAATCGGCGCCGCCCTCGAGTTGCTCGATAGCGAAACCGTCGTCCTGATAGTCTCCGATCACGGCGCGCAGCGCCTCGATGGCGGCTTCGCTATCAATGAGTGGCTGATCCAGCAGAGGCTGCTCACTCTGAACGAGTACCCGCAAGCGCTGACGCCTTTCGACAAGCTGAACGTCAACTGGAGCAAAACCAAAGTCTGGAGTGAAGGCGGCTACTACGCACGCATTTTCTTCAATGTGCAGGGCAGGGAGCCGCAGGGTATAATTCCCGCCGCGGAATATGAGTCCTTCCAGAACGAGATGAAGTCGCGCCTGGAGGCGCTGCCCGATGACAAGGGCCAGCCGCTGAATTCGCTCGTTTTCAAACCCAAGGAGCTTTACCGCAACGTGCGCAACGTGGCGCCTGATCTCATCGTTCACTTCGGCGGCCTTTATTGGCGCTCCATCGGAACCGTTGGCCACGGCCGCGTGCACGTGCAGGAAAATGACACCGGCCCTGACGCCTGCAATCACGCCCAGTACGGCATGTTCATTCTCGCCGCGCCGAATTGCCCACTGAGCGGAGAATACGACGGCGCCCGCCTGCTCGATATAGCTCCCACTCTGCTCGATCTGGCCGGCTACGAGATTCCCGAGACCATGCAGGGCCGCTCCCTGGTTGCGGGAATGGAAAAGAAGCATCCGAGTTCGGGCGACGCCGAGGGCGAGCAGAAAATCCACGATCGCCTGGCCGGCCTGGGCTATATCTGAGCCGCGTTTCCAGAGTCGTGACTTACTGAGATTTCTTCTTCCGATGGAATAGCCCGGTGAACTTATCAATCACGGTAGATTTCGAATTGGAAGGCGAAGCATTCAACTTGTTGCTCAGCACCCCGGTCAGGGTGCTCTTCACCATGCCTTTGGCATCCGGAACAAAACTCGGCTTTGACGCCGTGCCGCGAATGAAAAACGGAATCACCAGGCCCTGATTGCCCAAATGCGCGAGCTGCGTGGCTGCCGTGGAAACGCTTCCCGTCAGGTTGGCGGTCATTTTGAAATCGAGTTCGCCGCCGGGGCTGATGGTCCCGCTGCCGGTAAGAACTCCAAAGGCCGGCACGGTCAAATTGATGTTCTCGCCGCGGGTTCCATCCGGCGCCACGCGCGCGTCGGCGCTGAAGTTCTGAATGCTGGTGTCGGAGCCGGTGTTTCCGCTGCCCCCAAGCTTCGAGATAGCCGAAAGTTTCGATCCCAGGTCAAAGCCCGCCAGCTTGGAGTTGGAGAGGCGAATGGGCCCGGTAACGATAGGATTATCCGCCGGACCGGTGATCGTCAGATTGGCGGAGAGGGTGCCGCCCCGCAGTTGTGAGCCCGAGGGCAAAACCACGCCCAACGCCGGCAGCATGGCTTCCAGATCGTCCACCGGCATGGCTTGCGCATTCAGTTTCATGTTCAAGAGCATCTGCGTGCCCTGCGTCTGATAGCTGCCGGTGAGCTGCGCCAGCGCCTTGCCCATGGTGATGTCGCCTTCGCTCAGCGTGCCAGCCTGGTTATGCAGCCCGTGAGTGAGGGCGTACTTCAGCGTCACCGGCCGGCCGGCGGGCGCGCCGTTCTGCACCAGCTTCAGCTTTTCGGCCTGCAGCGTTCCCGTGGCGCGCGCCTGCTGCCCATCGGAACTTACCTCGCCATCAAAGTTCGCCAGCCCGGCAAGGCCGGGAGAAAAATCGGCGATTCCGGAAGCCGCCACGTCCAGCTGCTCCACGTGAATTTTCGCCTGCAACGGCGTGAGCGATGTGTCGCTCGAGTGGATGGGTCCGGCTTGTCCTTCCAGCTTGAGACTTCCTCCGCCCGGCAGATCGGCTGAGACTGTGAAGGGGAACTGCGCGGTGAAGGCAAAGTTCCGGACTTCAATGTTCACGTTGTTATAAACGCGAGTCTTTGACCGGGCAGACTGTGTAATCGAGATTCGGCCATCTTTCACATTGAGCTTTTTGACCGAAAGGCCAAGCGTCGAAGACCCGCTCGGAGTATTTGCCGCGGGCGCACTCGCAGCTCCCGAAGACCCGCCCAGGCTGGAAAAGTTCCACTGGCCGGAAGCGTCATGAATCAGTGCGATCTCCGGCTGTTGCAGCGTCAGTTCGGTCACGTGCAATGTTTTTGAAAAGATCAACGGCCAGATCTCCACGCCGACCTTGAGCGATTTGGCCTGCACAAAGGAATTCCTGCTGAATGAAGGATCATCGGCAATGGAAAGGTCTTCGGCCGTAACGCTTCCGGTAAGCAGCGAAAGCTTCAGATTGCCAACCTTAACCTGCCGTCCCAGCGCGCTGGAGAGCCCCGATTCCAGCTTGGGGCGGAAGCTGTTCACGTCCAGTCCAAAAGGCAAAGCAATCAGGGCAACCAGAATGACGGCGATCACAATTCCAATAATTTTCAGAGTGCGCTTCATGACGGGAATTTCCTTTGCGTTACTCGGAAGCCGCGCGGGAATGCGCGATTTCGTGGCCCGGCCAGTTTATCAAAAACCGCCCGGCGGATTACCGCGGATTTTGTGTCACTTCGGGGCTGGGCAGCGGCCCGCCATACAGTTCGTGTTCCCGCTTGGCGCGCTGGCTTTCCATGGTGTCGGTAACGATCTTCATCTCCGCCTTCGCTTCCTCCGTGCGCCCCAGCTTCTGTAGAATCTGCCCCCTCACGTAATGCGCGCTCGAGCTTGTGGAATCGAGCTTCGCGGCCGCGTCAATCTGCGCCAGCGCTTCCTTGTATTGCCCGTGACGCTGCAATACTCGCGCCAGATTGAAATGCGCGCTGGCAAGCCCGGGGTCGAGCCGCAGTGCCTTGCGCAGACTGTTCTCCGCCTCGCCGTCTTTCTGCTCAAGGTAATAGGCCAGACCCAGTTCGCTGTAGTTGTAGGCGACATCGGGATCTATCGCCGCATCCCGCAGAAACTCCTTTTCGGCAGACGTCAGGTCCTGCTTGCCCAGATAGGCCATGCCGAGATTGAAATGCAGGAAGGGCAGGTTGGGGGTTGTTTTCTCCGCCGACCTCAATTCCGTGATGGCCAGGTCGTATTCTTCGCGATTGATGTGAGCCTTGCCCATCAACAGGTGAAATTCCGGCGTATCGGCTCCCACCTCCACCATGCGGGCCAGAGCGCGTTGTTCTAGTTCCTTGCGCTGCGCTTTTCCCGCGGCAATGCCCAGCACGTAGAGATAATTCAGGTCATTCGATTCCTGCTCCCAGAGCGGCTCGAGCGTGGCCGTGGCATCCGTATAGCGCTCGGTGAAGAAATCGCAAAGCCCGAGAAGATAGCGCGCCTGGCTCGAACTCGGCATATCGCGCACCACTGATTCGAATGGCGCGATCGCGGCGCGAAAGTCATTCTGCCGGTAGTAAGCGAGACCGATGTTGAGGCGAATTCCGGCGACGGAAGGCGCCAGTTTCTCGGCTTGGTGCAGCGCTTCGAGCGCCGCTTTCCACTCCTTCCGCCGCATATAAACCACGCCCAGGTTGGCGTAAGCCCCAGCGACCTCGGGATTTGCCCCAAGCACGCGGCGGAAGCACGCCTCGGCTTCCTCCAATTTGTTCTGTCGCAGCGCGGCTTCTCCGCGGTCAAACCACTGCTCAGCATTGAGATCTGCAGCCGACGAAGAAGCCGCCTGTGCCCCGGAAGCCGCCTGGGGCCACGTTTCCCAAACTGGCCGAGAAGCAGCCTGCGACAACAATGTGACACATATTGTGAAGGCGGCAACCCGCACCATGCTTGACACAAATTGCGCTCTCTGCTGTAGTGTCGGCCAGCGATCACGATTTTGTGCGCTCGCGCGGTCAGGTGTTCGGGTGGGCAGTTCTCGCCAAAAAAACGAGATGATTACCATTCGCGACGTAGCCAGGGAGAGCGGTTTTTCATCAACGACCGTTTCCATTGTCCTCAATAATGCGCCTTTGGCCCGCTACATCCCTCCCGCCACCAAGAAACGCATTGAACGCGCCGCCAAACGCCTGGGCTATCGCCCCAATCTGTTTGCCCGCTCCCTGCGCAGCAAGCGCAGTCATACGGTCGGAGTGATGGTCTTCGACATGACCGACCCATACTGCACCCTGATCCTGCGCGGCATCGAAAACACTCTCTACCAATCGTCCTATCTTCCCATCCTTACCGATGTGCACAACGAGCGCGCGCGCTTTGAGCGTTATCTTGAAATGCTGCTCGACCGCCGGGTGGAAGCCCTCATCATCGTGGCCAACTGGCTCTTCGTGGATATTGACGTTCTCGCCGACCTGGAAAAGAGTAGCATCCCCACCGCCATGATTGGCCGCGAACTGCAGACCGATACCGTCAGCTCCGTGATCGTTGATAACGAAATGGGCGCCTACACTGCCCTGGAGCATCTTTACTCGCTCGGGCACCGGCAAATCGCATTTATTCGCGGCCCCAAGACCCTGGCCGACAGTGCGCCCCGCTGGAAAGGAATTCGCTCCTTCGCCAAGTCCAAGGGCTTGGAGCTTGACCCTGACCTCGTCCTTGACCTTCCCGAGTCCCGCGATCCGATTTCAAGTTTTGAAGCGGGCTACAAATTAACGGAGGAATTGCTCAAGCGGAAGCTGCATTTCACAGCCCTGATGGCCTTTGATGACATGACCGCCTTTGGTGCCATACGTGCTCTGGTTCGCGCAGGAGTGCGGGTGCCCGAGCAGTGCTCGGTGATCGGCTTCGACGATATCGCCGCTTCCAGCCTCTATACGCCGCCTCTGACCACCATCCGGCAGCCGATGGAGGCCATGGGGGCTATGGCCGTAAACGTCGTCGTGGAAGGGATCAACGCGGTGCAGGAGAAGCGGGAACTCTCCGCCGTGCACCGGAAGATTGCTCCCGAGCTGGCAGTTCGGGAATCCACCCGGGCCGTTCTGTGACCTCGAACGGCTGAGGCAGGCCGGCAACCATTTTTTCCTTGACAGCGAATGATGCACTATCTCAATATTCATACGTTTTAATAAAACATTTCATTATCCGTTTCTTAGATTTGCAGGTGGACCGGAAATGGGGCGTGGGGCGGGCGCGGTCCTCTTCGAAGTTTGATCGTCAAGCAAGGGGGCGAGCAATGAAATTTTCTCGTGTGGGCTGGCTTGTACTTCTCTTCATTCTCGGCATCTCGGGCGTGCTCCTCGCTCAGGACACTGCCTCCGTCACCGGTACGGTGACCGATCCCACGGGCGCAGCCGTCGCCAACGCCAAGGTCACGGTGAGCAACACCGAGCGCGGCATCGAGCGCGCCACCACCACCAACGGCAGCGGAGACTACCTGGTGGCCGGCCTGCCTCCCGTGCCTGTGACCATTACGGTCGAAGCTACCGGCTTCAAGAGGTTTCAGGCGAAAGACGTAGTTCTGCGCGTGGCCCAGAAGGCCCGTGCCGACGTCATCTTGGAAGTCGGCGCCACCAAGGAAGAGGTCACCGTACAGGGCGTGAACGTGGCCCAGGTGGAAACTCAGTCCTCCGACTTGGCCGGGACGGTCACCGGTAAAGAGATCACCCAGCTCGAACTGAACGGCAGAAACTTCACCCAGCTGGCAACGCTCGTTCCCGGCGTGAGTAACCAGTCTGGCCAGGATGATGCCGGAGTGGGCGTGGGCGGCAATGTCTCTTTCAGCATCAACGGCGGCCGCACCGAGTACAACAACTGGGAGCTCGACGGCGGCGACAATATGGATAACGGCAGCAACACCACGCTGAATGTTTATCCCAGCCTGGACGCGATTGCCGAGTTCAAAGTGATGACCTCGGACTACGGCGCCCAGTATGGCCGCAATGGTTCGGGCACGATTGAAGTAGAAACCAAATCCGGCACCCGCGATTTTCACGGTGACGCTTACGAATTTGTACGCAACGATATCTTTAACGCAAAGTCGTTTCCGCAGACTTCCGTTCCCGCCTACAAGAAAAATGACTTCGGCTACACCGTCGGCGGGCCTATTTTCATCCCCGGCGTTTACAACACGAAACGGGAAAAGACTTTCTTCTTCTGGTCACAGGAATGGCGGCGTGAGCGCGTGCCGGCGAACCTGGGCAGCGTGACTGTGCCCTCGCTGGCCGAGCGTGGAGGCGATTTCAGCGACTTGTGCCCTGACCCGACCGGCTCTTTCGACAATTGCCCGGTCCAACCCGCTACGCTTAGCAACGGTGACCCGAACCCCGATGCAGGGCAACCCTTCCCGGGTAACATGGTGCCCATTGATCAGAACAACGCTCCCGCGCTGATCGCGCAGATTCCTGAGCCGACCGAGGGCACCAATATCTGGAACGCTTCGCCCACCCTGCCCACCACGTGGCGCGAGGAGTTGTTGCGGGTGGACCACAACATCAACGACAAGGTGCGAGCTACGTTCCGCTACATTCATGACTCCTGGGAGCAGATCTACCCGACCCCGCTCTGGACCAACGTGGGTAGTTTCCCGACCATCCAGACCGACTTCGGCGGCCCGGGCGTGAGCATGGTAGCGAGGCTGACGGCGACCGCCTCTCCGACTTTGCTGAATGAGTTCGTTGCCAGCTACACCACCGATCACATTACCCTGGTGCCGGTGGGAGCATGGCAGCGGCCGCAGAGCATGACCTTCGGGCTTTTCCCCGGCGTCGAGCAGGGGAAAGTGCCGGGCATTAACCTGGGCGGCGGCATCTACAACTTCGGCGAAGATGTCGGCTACCTTCCCAATGGTCCCTATAACTCCAATCCCACTTATACCTACCGCGACAACGTCACCAAAATCGCAGGAAAACACAACCTGCAATTTGGCGCCTACTTCGTGGCGGCTCAGAAAAATGAGCTGGCAGCTCCGGGCATTGCTACCAACGGTGAGCTTAGCTTCGATGCTACCAACACCGGCGTCAGCACCGGCAACGCTTTTGCCGATCTGCTCATGGGTCAGGTATCGTCCTTCACCCAAACCAGCGCCCAGCCCAAGTTCTACAACCGCTACAAGATTCTGGAGCCCTATTTTCAGGACGACTGGCACGCCACCAGCCGCCTGACCTTGAACCTCGGCCTGCGGCTCAGCCTGTTCGGGACTTATCGCGACCGCTACCACAGCGAATACAACTTCGACATCTCGCGCTACGTGCGGGGAGATAGCAACGTCGATAACGATCCCGCCGACCCCAACTTCGGCTTAGTCGTCGGGAATCCGTTCAACGGCGTCGTGCAATGCGGCGTCACCTCAGGTGTGCCTGATAGTTGCATGAAAGGGCACTTGTTCAACCCGGCGCCGCGCATCGGCTTTGCCTATGATCTGCGCGGCAATGGCAAGACAGCGATCCGCGGCGGATATGGAATTTTCTTCGAGCACACCAACGGCAACGAGGCCAATGCCGAATCGCTGGAACCCGCTGCCAGCCCGGCTGTGCAGACCATTACGGTCAACAATATTTCCGGCTACGACAATATCGTTCCGCAGCCGGCCGGAGCAACCAGCCCGCTGGCCATGATTTCCATTCCCAACAAAGCCGTGTGGCCGTACACGCAGCAGTGGCATCTTGATCTGCAACACGAGCTCCTCAGCAACACCGTGGTCACCGTTTCCTACGTGGGCAGCAAAGGCACGCACCTCACCCGCATCGTTGATCTCAACCAGCTCCAGCCGGTTTCGTTGAGCCAGAATCCGTACGGCCCCGGCGAGCCTATTGAGGACTGCGGTACCACTCTGGACGATTTTGGCGTTCCGATGGACGCGGTTACCCCCAGCGGCGCGCCTGTCCCTTATACTCCGCCGAGTGCTCCGGGCGGGCTTCCTTCCGGCCCGGCCGTGAATCTTGGCATTGCCTGCGGGAGCGTTTCTTTCCCGGATGCCTTCCGTACGCAATTTCCCGGCATCGGGTCAGTCACCCGGCTGGAGGAAGCAGCCTCTTCCAGCTACAACGCACTGGAGCTTTCGGTCCGGCGCAGCGTCGGCAGCCTGCAACTGAGCGGCTCTTACACCTACAGCCACTCCATTGACGATTCTTCTTCCGCCCGCGACCCCATCATCCTGGATACCTACGACCTTGCAAGGGCGCGGGCCAGTTCCAACTTCGACCAGCGCCACCAGTTCAGCCTGGGTTACGTGTATGATCTGCCGTTTTTCAAAAGCCAGGGCTTGAGCAACAAAGTCCTGGGAGGTTGGGAGTGGTCGGGCATCGTGACCATCCAAAGCGGAACGCCCTTCAGTCTGGCGAATGGCGTCTTTGGCGACAATGCCGGGGTGAATAATGGCGTGACTTCCGGCTCGGCGCCAAGTTACGCGGATGTGGTGGGCGACCCGAAAGCAGGCATTCCCAACTTCGCTTTCGATGGCTTTGGTCCACTCTTCTACAACCCGGCCGCGTTCGCCGCTCCGCGAGGACTAACCTTCGGCGACGAAGCCAGAAACTTCCTCAACAACCCGCGGCGCACCAACTTCGACATGGCATTGTTCAAGCACTTCGCCATTAAAGAAAACATGGCCTTCGAGTTCCGGGCCGAGGCCTTCAACGTCTTCAACCACACCGAATTTGCCTGGCTTGGGGGTGATTTAGGCTCGGCGGCCTCCAACAGCCCGTTCGCCAGCTCCAACAATAGCGCTCCCTGCTACACCCAGGGCGACACCAGCTGCATTCAGGAGAATTCGTTCCTGCGGCCGGCGGCGGCGCACAACGGGCGCATCCTGCAGTTGGGAGCAAAGTTCATCTTCTGAGGCTGGCGCGGGCCGCGCTGAGGGAAGTTCCCTCACTCATCCCGATGCACTGTTTGCATCGAGAACGCGGGCAGGCACACGGCGATATACTCCGCGCCGCCTTCGGATGGAGTCGAGTACTGCACCCATTCGCCCCGGTGAGCGATCACGGCCTGGCCGGCCGAAACCTCCAGCTCGCCGCTCTGGTGGAGAACGCGCAATTTGCCTTTCAGCACCAGGGTGAATTCGTCGAACTCGGGCGCCTGGCCAGGCTCCTGCCAACCCTCCGGGCTGCGCATATGCGCCACGCTCAGAGACTCGGTATGCGTGTTGACGCGGCCAATGTACTCGTCAATGACCTTTGGCTGGTTGCCGGCGGCCTGGATGCGTGTGGGTTGAGCGACCAGAGTAGGCATGGCCTCCACACTGTAGCAGTAAATAGGGTGCGCGGAAGCCGCTCAGGCGGCAGGGAGCGACTACCCGCCGCTGGCCGAGGCCTGGGTTCTCCCGCGCGCGGCAGACAACGCCTCCACCGACGGAAGGGATGAGGGCACCGTGAGCACGCGCTCGGGCGGCAGCACGCTGCCGTCAAGCGCCTTGGCCAGCATTTCCAGGGCTTGGCCGGTGTTCGGTGGAATGACTACCGTCGCAGCCAGCAGCCTTTGCTTGACCCAAACTTGCCCGGTTTTTGGCAGGCCATCGCAACCCAGAAACGGAAGGTTGAGCCAGCGCTCGCGAGACGCTTCGTCCAACAGGTCCTCAAAGGCCTTGCGGGCGCCCATGGCCATGGAATCATCCTGGGCAGCAATCAGGTCCAGATGAGTCTGTTGCGAGGTGGAAAGGCGAAGCCAGGAGCTGACCGCACGCTCGGCGCTGGTTTCGGTCCATTGCGCCCTGATCATCTTGACTTGCACGTCCGCCGGCTTGGCCCGGAGCATCCCGGCCGTGCGCTGTTTGGCGGCCAGGCTCTCGGAGGGGCCGGTGATGCAAAGAACCGAACCGCCTTTGGGCAACAGAGCTGCAATCTGGCGGCCTTGAATGCCGCCGATTTCTTCGTGGTCGGAGGTGACAGCGAAGATCGGAACACGGTGCGCCTGCCGGAGCTCGGCAATGTATTCTGCATCGCGGTTCAGCACCACCCAGGCAATTCCCGCCGCCGCCGCGGCGCGCGCCACCTGGGGCAGAGCGGTTCCTCCTGCGGGCTCGAAAACAATGCCATCAGGACGGTTCTCCCGCGCCTGAACCGCTTGCAGCAGTTGCTGACTCTGCACAATGGCGTCGTTGCCGGCAAAAATCACTTCTACGCCGGTGCCCAGCCGGTGGCCGGCTTGTTCCGCCGCCGCCGCTTGTTCCATCTGGTAGTCGTTGTCGTTAGTGGTCAGAGAAATCAGGAAGCGGCGTTTGCGCATAGTGGCCCCATGAACGATGATAATGCCCGCCTGCGGGCCGATAACGTGACCATGGTAACGAGGCTCGCCGCACTGCTGAAGGCTTGCGAGACTGAGAGCTAAGGCAAGTCTGGCGGTCAACAACTGCCTCGAAGGAGAACTGGCGATGAGAAAAATCCTCAGCCTTTTGACCGTAGGGCTGTTCTGCACTACCCTGGCGGCCCAGGCCAAGCTATCGGTGCACTGGGAAGAACTGACCGCCGCAGACTTCCGCACTGCCATCTCGCAGTCTCAGGGCGTCTGCCTGTTGCCCTTCGGCATTCTGGAAAAGCACGGCCCGCATCTTCCTCTGGGCACAGACCTGCTGAACGTGCGCTACGCCGCCCTGCACGCCGCCGAGCAGGAGTACGCCGTGGTGTTCCCTGAATATTATTTCGGCCAGATCTTCGAGGCCCGCCACCAGCCGGGCACCGTCGCCTACAGCGCCAGTCTGCAGCTCGAGCTTTTGCAGGAAACCACCGATGAGATGGCCCGCAATGGCTGCAAGAAAGTAATCATCGTGAATGGGCATGGCGGCAATGAACATCTGTTGCCATTTTTCGCCCAGTCGCAGCTGCAGGCGCCGCACGATTATGTGGTGTACGTCCTCGGTCTGGTCGAGCCTCCGCCCGGAGGGCCCGCTCCTAAAACCACGGTAGATATGCATGCGGGAGAATCGGAGACTTCGACCACGATGATTTCGCGCCCCGACCTGGTGCACCTGGATCGCGCCGGGCAGGAGTCAGGCGCGGACCAGGCGCGCCTGAAGCTGCCACAAGGCTTGTACACCGGCATCTGGTGGTACGCCAGCTTTCCCAACCACTATGCCGGCGACGGCGCAGCCGCCACGCACGAACTGGGAGAATACAAAATGAACGCCTGGATCGCGGCCATCGTAAATTCCATTCGTGCCGTCAAAGCCGACCAGACCAGTCTGCAATTGCAGAATGAATTCTTCGAAAAAGCAAAACACCCGCTAGAAACTCCCCAGTAATCGGGGGGTCGGTTCTTACAATGGCAGGCTGAAACTCAAGGGCTGGCCAAACACACCGGGTAACTTGGGTAACGTTGGAGGCTCTTTGGCCGCATGCTAGGCTCGTCGGATAAGGCGCGGAATCAATGGTTTAGGGAAGTGGCGGCGCCGGATCCGCCAGTTCCCCAGGCCCCTTCGCGCCCACGCTCAAGATGCCGCGCATTCCTATTCTCAGACTCCGCCCCACGCGGGAGGAAATCGAGCCGCCCGTGCTCGCCAGCTATCAGGCCAGCCTGCCACTGGAAGGCCTGCAGCTCGGCGTAGATAACCTGCGGCACGATGTTCACCTGAGCCGCAAATTCGTGGAGCAGGCACGGCAGCACGTGGCCCGCCTCATCGCACGTCACGGCGGCGTGGAGGGAGCGCTCAGCAACGAAGCGCCGCCGCCCAAAGAGCGCGAGAACTATTTCATTGGACCCGCCAAGCCAAAAAAGCCCGTGGTTCGCAGCGAGCCCACGGAACTCAAGCCGCTGCTCAATGAATTGCACATTTCCGCCCTGAACCAGGCCAAGTCCGCCGGCACCCTCGCACTCGATATGCTGGCGCGGGTCGCTATTCTGAAGTTTTTGCGCGTCGAGCTCAACGCCCAGTTTGCGCAGATGCTGGAGCGCTGCCGCATGATGCAGCGTAGCTACGAAGGGGTGCGCCAGCAGCAGGCGCTGCAGTTCCGCGAGCGCGTGGCCTCGTTTCAGGTGACCAAGCGGGTGATCCTGCGCAAGGCCGGGCAGGAACTGCTTTACACGCTGGGTGAAATCGAGCGCGAAACCCTGGCCCGCATGCGGCGCTCTCTGTTCGGCACCCGCGGAGAAACCGAATACAAGCTCTTCCTGAATCCCCTCATTTTCAGCGAAGACGGCCGCGATCCTTATCTCAATGCCGAGCATTATGTGATGCTGGGCAACTTCGATCGCGATCCCGACCGCTTTGCCAACGTGCGCCGTATCGTCTGCGATTTTCTGCAATCCCTTCAACTCGGCCCCGAGGGACAGGACCCCGAACGCGTGGATCAATGGCTCAACCTCCCCGAGAACGCTCGCGAGCTGGTAGGCAATGGAACCGTGGACGATTCCACCTCGCAGAAGCGCTCCCAGAGGCTCCGCCTGGAGGCCTGGGTCAACGCGCTGGAGCGCGAAGGCCTGATGGAGTGTGTGATCGCCTCCTACGAAGTAGTGCCGCTGCTGGGCGAGTACTCACCTACCATCCACGCCCAGCAGTTGAAGAACGCGCTCATCTCGAAGGAAGAGCGGGTGCGGGTGGAAAAACTGATCGAAGAGCACAACCGCCTTTCTCTGACCAGCTTTTATGCCGCTGCCAACCGGGTCTCCAGCTGCCGCAGCGCCGACCGCGGGCGCATGGCGGCACGCTTCCTCTACGATTTTCTCCGTTATCACTGCGACCTGCGGCGCCTGGAAGCCCTCAACGGCGCCATGGACAGCGCCAACCTCATCGGCAATGACAAGATGCGGCAGCTCTCGGCCATGAACAGCACGCTCTACGAGTTCCTGCTGCCGGAAGAGCAAAAGCCTGTCGCCGAAAAAATTCTGCGCCACGTCGTCATCAAAGCCGACGTGCGCGATTCCACCCGCCTCACCCGCTTATTGCTGGAGCAGGGCCTGAATCCGGCTTCCTACTTCAGCCTGAATTTCTACGATCCGGTGAACAAGCTGCTGCCCAAGTACGGCGCCACCAAAGTCTTCCTCGAGGGCGACGCCATCATTTTGGCCTTGCTGGAGCGCCAGGGCGAACCGGGCCTCACAGTGTGCCGGGCCTGCGGGCTGGCGCGCGAGATCATCGAAATCGTGCGCGGTTATAACAGCCTGCTGGAGCGTTCCGGTCTGCCCGCGCTGGAGCTCGGTATTGGCATCTCTTATCAGGATTCGCCGCCCATGTACCTGCTGGATGGCGAGGATCGCATCATGATCTCCGACGCGCTCAACGAGAGCGACCGCCTGGCTTCCTGCAGCAAGCGGGTGCGCAAAAGCATGGGCCAAACGGGAAGCCCGTTCAACGTGTACGTGTTCCAGTCTGGAGGAGACAGCGAAACCCACGAGAGTCCCGACGATTTCGTCATGAACTACAACCTCAACGGCATCCGCATGAGCGAAGCCGCCTTCAAACGCCTGGAGCAGGAGATCACCCTCGAAGCCTGCCGCGCCGAGCTGCCCGAACTCTGGGGCAGCGAAGCCTACCGGCTGCTGGTGGGCCTGGTGCCGGTGGGGAACGACATCTTCCGTAAGATTGTGCTGCGCGCCAGTCGGATAGCGCAGATCAATCCCAAGGATTTTTCACTCGCCCGCTGGACCGAGCACTGGTACTACGAAGTCTGCTCGAATGCCTCCGTTTACGCGCCTACCGAAACCAAGGCCGCATCCGCGGCGGCAGGAAAATAGTACAAGCCTTAACTCGTGGCCCTCAGTAGTTTGAGCCCCTCTCGCCGTTGTAAGATAGCCCTTCCACAGTTCGGGCCCTGCTTCTGCAAGGAGGGTGCATGCCCGGCAAATTGCAGACTGCTCCAGAGTTCACCTCCGCTCACAACTGGCCCACTGCGCTGGCCTCGCTGGCAGTCGGCGCTGGCTTCTTTGCCTTGTGGTTCTGGCTGCTGCCGCCATGGCTCGGCTTTCGCGTTGAACTGGCGGGGGCGGCGCGCTGGCGATGGCTGGCGGCAATTCCTTCAGTTTTGGGATTTGCCGTAGCGCTGCGCTGCGTGTGGGATTTTGGCTGGACTGGACACGGCACGCCGGCTCCGCTCCTGCCCCCACAGCAACTGGTGGTGGTTGGCTTCTACCGTTACGTGCGCAACCCGATGTACGTGGGCTTTGCCGCCGGATGGATCGGGCTATGGATTATCTTCGGCCGCGCCAGTGCCGCGGCCATTGCGGTCGTTGCCTGCGTAGCTTTGGGCGTCCACCTCTTTGTGCTCTTTTATGAGGAGCCGACCTTGCGTAAGAAATTCGGCGCCGACTACGAGGAGTACTGCCGCAATGTCCGCCGCTGGTGGCCGCGCCTGCGGCCATGGACGCAGCCGCGCTGACGCACATTTTCCCTCATCTTGCCGATGGCTTGACCGCAACTTTTCTCTCCCTTCGTTTACCGTCCTTTTTACATCCGATTACGCGATCTACCGGATAAACACTCGTCCAGCGAGGCGTTACGCTGAATATCATCCGAAAGAATTTCAAGCAGGAGGCGATGATGCCGGATCAAGAAGAGCGAGAGACGATGGAGCGCGCCCGCGAAGATGCGCGCGAAGGCAAAGCACCGACCACCCAGGCGGGAGAATTCGTTCGGGAAGAGATCCACCATGTGCGTGAAGGCAAACACGGTGCGCGATCGCCGCAGCAGGCCATCGCCATCGGGCTCTCGAAGGCGCGGCGGGCCGGCATCAAAGTGCCGCGCGCTCCCAAAGGCACTGCCTCCGCAAAAAAGCAAAGTACGGGCAAGGGTAAGACACGCCGGCACCGGCCCTCGCGCAAACGTTCACGCGCTATTTCGCGGGCTCTGGGCAGGGAAGGGCGCGCGGCGGGAACCAAGCGCTCGCTGGCGCAGCAGGCGCACCGCGCCGCCGGCCGGCGCTCTGCCGGCAGCCGCTCGCGGGCAGCGCGCAAAGCCGCGGCCACTCGCAAGCGCGAACGCCGCTCTCACGCTCGGGCCCGCTAACCCTGTTTCTAGGGAAAGATTCCTGAAGGCCTAGGGTGAGCTCTGGATGGTGGGAACAGTTGATTCAAGGCTAAGCTTCTGGACACGACGAAGATGAGATGAAGCAGCCAGAGAGGAGACGCCAATGCTTTACTGGGCACTAGTATTTCTGGTGGTAGCGATTATCGCAGGCATTCTGGGCTTTGGCGGAGTGGCAATAGTCGCCGCCGGAATCGCCAAGCTGTTGTTCTACGTGTTTCTGATTGTTTTTCTGGTGACCCTGATCATGGGGTTGGGTCGCCGGCGCCACATATAAGTTCTGGCCATTCCCGCCGGGGGTGCACTCAGCACCCCCTCTCTCCCCCTCGCCAGTCTCAATGTCCGCGCATGTCGCTGGAAGTGCCCCCCGCCGCGGGAACATAACACTTCGAAACGTAGTCCATCACCATCCGGTCGGCATTAAAACGCCAGCCCAGGGTGCGGATAGTACGCTTCATGCGCTTGATCCATCCCCGGGGCAGGCCGTCGCGATCGCGCTCGTAATAGAGCGGCACCACTTCCTCGCGCAGCACGCGGTAAAGATCCTCTCCGTCCCGGCTGTCGTGAACGTCCATGTCGGCGTGAGTTCTGCCCGTGCCGATGGCAAAGCCGTTCAGTCCGTCGTAAGCTTCCGCCCACCAGCCATCGAGCACAGAAAGATTCAAGCCGCCGTTCAGCACCACCTTCTGGCCGCTGGTGCCCGAGGCCTCCAGCGGGCGGCGGGGATTGTTCAGCCAGACGTCCACGCCCTGCACAAAATGGCGCCCCACGTTGAGGTCGTAATCTTCCACGAAGACAAATTTCTCTGCGAACTGCGGGTCCTTCATCAGTTGCGCCACCTGCTGCAGCACGCGCTTGCCGGGTTCATCCAGCGGGTGCGCCTTGCCGGCGAAAACAAACTGCACCGGGCGCTTGGGATCGTTCACGATCGCGGCCAGCTTTTCGATATCGGCCAGCAGCAGGTTGGCGCGCTTGTAGGTCGCGAAGCGCCGGGCAAAGCCGATGGTCAGCGCATCGGGGCTGAGCACCCCGCTCAACCGCTGCAGCATCTCAGGCGGTTCCCCGCGGTAGCCCGCCTGCTCGACCGCCCGCTCGCGGACGAACTCCACCAGCCGGAACTTCAGGCTGAGGTGAGTTTCCCAGAGCTCGCCGTCGTCCACGCCCTCAATGCCCTCCCAGATTTTGGCTTCGCCGCTGTGCTCGTGCCAGTTCGTGCCCAGATGGCGGTCATAGAGGCGGAACATCTGCGGCGCCAGCCAGGAGGGAACGTGCACCCCGTTGGTGATGTGCCCGATTGGAACTTCGTCTTCCCACTTTCCCGGATAAAGGCACGCCCACATGGCGCGCGAGACTTCACCGTGCAGAGCAGAGACTGCATTGGCCCGCCGCGAAAGACGCAGGCCCAGCACGGTCATGCAGAATTCCTCATTGTGGTCACTGGGATTCGCCCGCCCGATCGCCATCAGCGTGTCATGGCTCAAGCCCAAGCTTTCGCGCAGCGGTCCCAGGTGCTCTTCGATCAGTCCGGCGTCGAAGCGGTCGTGGCCGGCGGGCACAGGGGTGTGGGTGGTGAACACAACCTCGCGGGCCACGCGCGGCACGGCGTGGTTGAAGTCCACTCCTTCCTCTTGCATGCGTGTGCGGATGGCCTCAAGCACTGCAAAGCCGCTGTGGCCCTCGTTCAGGTGAAGAACGCCGGGGGTAACGCCCATGGCCTTCAGAGCGCGAAAGCCGCCCACGCCCAGCAGCACTTCCTGCCGGACGCGCACCCGCCGGTCGCCGCCATAGAGCCGCGACGTGAGCTCGCGATCCTCCGGCGCGTTGCCTTCGGCGTTCGAATCGAGCAACAGCAAATCGCAGCGCCCCACCTTCATGCGCCAGACCTTGGCGCGCAGCAGACCGCTGCGGGTTTCGATTTCCACCGCCACCGCCTGGCCGTTCTTGCCGATGGCCGGCTCCATAGGCAGGCGGCTGACATCGGTTTCGATGTAGCCTTCGTGCTGCCATCCATTCTGATCGAGCAGCTGCCGGAAATATCCCTGCCCGTAAAACAGGCCAACGCCAATCAGGGGAATCCCAAGATCGGAGGCGCTCTTGATGTGATCCCCGGCCAGGACTCCCAGGCCTCCGGAATATTCCGGAATGGAGACGTGCAGGCCGAACTCGGCGGAAAAGTAAGCCACCGGCCGGGGACGCAGAATTCCCGCATGACGCGCCCCCCAGGTGCGGTCGGCGTTTAAATACTCCTGCATGCGGCGGTAGGCATAGTTGATCCGGCTGTGCAGCACCGATTCCCGCGCCCGGCGTTCGATTCCGGCCAGCGGAATCTCATTCAGCAGGGCAATGGGATTGTGGTCAAGGGCTCGCCAGCGCACCGGCTCGAGATCGCGAAACAGCCCGCTGGCGTCGTGGTCCCAGCTCCACCACAGGTTGCGCGCCAGCGCCCACAACCTCTCCTGCACCGGCGCGATAAAGCGGTCGAGCGAGCGGGCCTCGCTGACCACCGGCGCCACCTGCGCGGCTGCCTCCGAAAGCAGCCCGATCTCAGCTTCGCCAAAGGCGCGCGCTTCAATGCTCTGGACCACCAGCACGCCTTGCAGTACGCCGCGGTCAATGATGGGCACGCCCAGAAACGACTGGTAGGATTCCTCGCCGGCTTCCTTGAAATATTTGAACCGGGGATGGCTTTGCGCCTGCTCCACCGCCACCGGCCGCACTTGCTCGGCCACCAGGCCGGCCAGGCCCTCAAACAAACTCATGCGCAGTGTGCCAATGCACTGCGGCCGCAGGCCCAGCGTTGCCGCCAGCACCAGGTTGGCGCGATCGGGCTCCAGCAGATACACCGAGCAGACGTCCGCGTGAAAGCGGCTGGCAATCAGCGCCACCACGTTCATCAGCGTTTCGGCAGGCTGGCCGCCGTCGGCCGCCAGGTTCGAAATCTCCTGCCGGGTCAACACGTGGCTGCCACCGTCTCCTGGTGACGAATGCCCTACACTCTCAATGCTATGCTCAGTCGGGTTCAATCCTCAGTTCCTTGTCAGGCCCCACAGTGGTACCCGGCTTTTTCCCAGTTTAAGAGCCGGATGAGCAGGAAGATAGTTACGATTGTGCGGACATGGTCCGGGTCCTGCTCCCCTGGAGACGATGAAGAAGTTTAGGTGCCCGCTGCGCGCCGAGTCCAATCGAAATTCCTGTTTGTGCTTATAAGGTTCTCCGCTTGTGGCTGCGATGTCAAATCGCCTGCTGGGAATGTTAAGAAACAGTAACAATCAGAGGCCAAGCGGGGCTCGACTTCGGTGGCAACCCTTCCACCGTGCGCGGACCGGCAATTACGCTACCGGTCGTGCCCGTAGTACTCATAGGCTGACATGGGCTTCTCGCCGCCCTTCTTCCATACCCGCGTCTCCTCGGGCAGCTTTCCCAATACCTGCGCCATTTCCCGAATGTGGATCGCCACCGCTCCGCAGCACGCCCCGATGTAGTTCACGCCAATCTCCCGCGCACCCCTGGCGTACTCCGCCATTTCCTTGCGCGTGAGCTGCAGCGGGTCAAGCCCCAGCGGAAATTCCGGCAGGCTGGAAAAATCCGGCGTGCTTTTCGGCGTGTGATACGCCACCGGCTGGCAGGCAAGATATCCACTCACCGCTTTCCTCATCTGCTCCATGTAAGAAAGAGTGTGCTCCGGCGGACGCAGGCAGTTCATGCCAACAATGTCAGCTCCGGCATCCGCCAGCGCCTTGGCCGCGTCACCCATGCTCATCCCTTCCAGAGTGTCTTCCCTATTTTCCAGGCAAATCGTGACCATCACCGGAAGCCCGGTCTTTCGCGCGCGCTCCACCGCCAGCAAAGCCTCGCCCACCCAGGAAAAAGTCTCGCCGATAATGAAATCCACGCCCTCTTCCACCTGCACCGCCAATTGCTCATCAAAGGTCCGGCGCACGCGGTCGGCCGCAGACGGGCTGCCCGGTTCGTACATCCATGTGAGACTGAGGTTGCCCGCCACCAGGCACCTGTCGCCCGCCACTTCACGCGCAATGCGGACCGCGGCCCGGTTCAGCTCCTCGAGCTGGTCTTCCAGGCCGACCGTAGCCAGCTTGTCGCGGCTGGCATAAAAAGTCAGTGCCTGCAGCACCTCCGAACCCGCCTCGCGAAACTCGCGATGCAGCTCGCGCAGCGCCTCCGGATTGTTCAGCGCCACCTCGGGCGTAAACGGCCCCGCACGCACCCAGCCGCGTTTTTCCAGCTCCAGCAGATATCCGCCATCGCCCAGAACCGGACCCTCCTGCAACCGCTCCAGAATGCCTTTCTTCTTCATGCTCTCTCCTGGCATGTTGGCTGTGCTTGTGTGGGGGCGAGGCTCTGCCCCGCCCATGAATGCCTTCATCCGTTAATCGTCCGCGTACTCAAACTCCGCCTTGATCGCTTTCCCTTCCGCAAAACGGCTCGGCAGGAAGGCAGTGATATCTACCGTCTTCGCCCGCCCATCCAGCAGCAATTCTGACATCACCAGCCCGATCGCCGGCGAAATCTTGAACCCCATGCCGGAAAATCCGGCACAGATATGCAAGCCCTTCACGCTCGGCACTTCTCCCAGCAGAGGCCGCGAATCCGGCGTCATGTCATACACGCCGGTCACGCCCCGCATCACTTCGGCATTAACCAGCTTCGGCACCCGCTTGCTCGCCCGCTCGATCATCTCCGCCAGAGAATCATCCCCCGGCCGCTGCGGAAAATTATCCGGATCCACCCGCCGAACGCCTTCCGGATCAAGGCAGCGCTGGCCGTAAAAATCGCCGATCAGAAATTTATCCGGCCCGTCAGAGCGAAAATAAGTCGCCGTCACCGAATCAATACACGCGCAACCGCCGGCCTTCATGCCCGGCGGATTTTTCAGGATTGCCACCTGGTGATATTCCGTTTCAATCGGCGGCTCATATCCCACGGCCTGGAACAGCGGCCGCGTCCATGGCCCCGTTGCAGCAATCACCACCGGCGCGGCCATCTCTCCCTGATCGGTATTCACACCCGTGACGCGCCCGCCGGTTATGCAGAATGAGAGCGCCTGAGTTTTCGGCAAATACGTAACGCCCTGCGCCCGCGCGCTGCTCAAGAAGTCGTTCGCCACTCCGGCGCCGTCGCCATACCCGGAATCCGGCTCGTAAGCCGCGCTCTCGACCTCATCCAGGTTCCAGTCCGGCTCCAACTCGGCCAGTTCGGCGCGCCCCATCAGCCGCACATTCACTCCCAGCCCGCGTTGCATCTCCACGTTTCGCCGCAGCCGCTCGCCTTCGTTCGGGTGCACCAGCCGCACAAACCCGGTTTTGCGGAAGTCACCCGGCTCGCCCACAATCTGCTGCCAGTTCCGGAACATGCCCAGACTGATCAGCGCCAGCTGCACCTCGGGCGGAAAGCTGTAGTGCATGCGGATCAGCGCCGAAGAGCGTCCGCTGCCGCCGCGCCCGACGTGGTCTTTCTCGATCACCACGATCTTTCCCGCCTTGCGCCGCGCCAGCTGAAAGGCCAGCGAAGCGCCCATCACCCCGGCGCCCAGAATGACGAAATCCGCGGTTTTCGGCAGCCCCTGGCTCATCGCTTCGCTCGCTTGAATCGTCCTTTCTTCCAGTCCCGCAAAGCTTGATGCGCGGCATTTCGCCCCGGAGCGCCTGTTACCCCGCCGCCGGGATGTGCTCCTGCTCCGCAAAGATAAAGTCCCTCGATCGGCGTACGATACTGCGACCACCCCGCCACCGGGCGCATAAAGAAAAGCTGTTCCAGCCGCAGGTCGCCGTGAAAAATATTTCCTTCCGTCAGGCCGTAGGTACGCTCCAGGTCAAGCGGTGTCAGCACCTGCATGGCAAGAATCGACTCCGGAACGTTGGGGGCGTACTCGCCGATCTTCCTCACTACCCGCTCGCCCAGCACATCGCGCTGCTCATCCCAGCTGGCCCCGCAATCGGCCTGCCGCCGCAAACGATAAGGTACGTACTGCACAAAGCAGGTCAGGATATGCTTGCCCGCGGGCGCCAGCGAATCATCGGCATTCGAGGAAACCACGCAATCCACCCACAGCTCCTCGGGAATCTCGCCGTATTTGGCAATGTCATAGCAGCGTTCGGCAAACTCCAGCGACGGCACCAGCGTGTAGAACGTGCGCTCAAGCGGCGTGTGGCTCGCCGGTGTCCCCGTGAAGCGCGGCTCTTCCGCCAGCACAAAATTCACCTTGGCGCAGGGGCCATCCATCTTGATGCCGCGCACCGCCTCCAGAAAATCCCCGGGCAGTTCGCTCGCCGGGAGCATCTGCAGAAAAGTCCGCTTGGGGTCCGCATTGGAGAGCACCATGCGCCCCCGAATCTCGCTTCCATCTTCAAGCACCACGCCGCGTGCCTCGCCCTGCCGCGCCTCAATCTGTGCCACCGGCGAAGAAGTCCTGATCTCTACCCCCATCTTGCGCCCCGCCGCCGCCAGCGCCTGCGTAATTGCCCCCATGCCCCCAATCACGTGTCCCGAGAATCCTTGCAGCTCATGCTCGCCGCCGCTCAGCAAATGAAACAGCAGCCCGATCGCCGTCCCCGGCTGGTACGGTCCCCCATGCTTGCCGTACACATTGTTGGCCAGGAACATGGTCTTGATTTTTTCCGAGCGGTAGTTGTGGTCGAGAAATTCCCCCAGGCTCCCCGTAAGAAAAGAGACCAGTTGCGCCACCTCCGCGCTGGAAATCCCCCGGAATCTTCGCCCCACTCGCAACAGGTCTGCCCAGCCGGCGGCGCTCGCGTTAATCTCTGGCGGCGGCTCCATAAAAAATGGCTGCAGATAGCGCGCCAGCTTCTTAAGCTGCTCATCTATCTGAACGAAGCGGTCTGCATCCCTCGGGCAGACTCTTCTGAACTCGGCTCGGGCGCGCTCCCGCTCCGCCCACCACGGCAAAACATGCCCGTCAGGAAAGGGCACCTGGATCGCCGGATCGCAGGGAATCATCCGCAGCCCGAACTCGGCCAGGCGCAGTTCCTGAATCACTTCCGGCCGCAACATGCTGGCGATGTAAGAAGTAGTGGAGGCGCGGCAGCCCGGCGCAATCTCCTCGGTCACACAGCAACCGCCCACCATCTCGCGCCGCTCCACAACCAGCGTGCGCAATCCGGCGCGCGCCAGATAGGCCGCCGCAGTCAGGCCGTTGTGGCCGCCGCCCACAACAATGGCGTCGTAAATTTGGTTTGACGGCTCCGGCACGCTGCAATTCCAGACGAAAGCGCTGCTTAACCCCTGGTCACTTCCGCTCCCCTTAAGGGCAAGATACATTAGCATAGCCGCGAAAAATAGAGTTGAAACCAACTCTCCTTTCCGGTAAATTATCTGACCTGGGGTCAAACATGGCAGGCATCGGCAGCAACCTCCTCTCTCCTCCACGTTACCGGCAAACCCTTCCCCGTCCTCGCTCCGAGAGCAAACGCACCAAAATTATTGATACCGCCATGCGCCATTTTGCGGAGCAGGGGTACCATGCCGCCCGCGTGGGCGATATCGCCGCCGAGCTCGGCATCGCCAAGGGATCCGTCTTCCAGCACTTCGGCAGTAAAGACGGTCTTTTTTTCGAGGTTTACAAGAAAGCAGTGCGCTCCTTCCCCCGCTATCTCGACGCCCCCGCCGAGGTGAAAGAGCGCGGCTTCTTCGAGGTGCTGCGTTACTGGCTGGCCCGCACCGAGCATCTCATTCACGAAGACTGGATTCCTTATCGCGTCTCCCTGCTCGGCAACTATGGCACCGATCTCACCCTCAAGCGCGAGATCAATCGCTTCCTTATGGCGGAAGATCCTTACGGCACGGTTCCATTCGTGCGCTACGGCCTGCAGCGCGCCGAACTGCGCCGCGATCTGGACCAGGAGATGGTCGTTTCCATTCTCGATTGGACCATGGAGCGCTTTCAGGACGCCTTGCTCACCGAGGAGCTCGATCCGGGCCTGTTTCGCCGCCAGGGGGCCGCCTCGGAGAAAAAAGAAGCGCGCATCGGTCAGTTTCTCGATATCCTGCGCCGCGCCATCGGCGCCGAACGGCGAAGTTAAATTTCACGGACACAGATCATGCGGACACACTCTTCCTTGCAGGAAATTCTTGCCAGCTACGACGACCGCGCCTCGCTCCCCGAGGCCTCGACCATTCCCGGGCCGTGGTACGTGGATGACCGCATCGCTCGACTCGAGGCTGAGACTGTTTTCAGCAAGACCTGGCAGATGGTGGGCCGGGCCGGGAAGGTGGCCGGGCCGGGGCAGTTTCTCACCTTCACCGTGGCCGGCGAGCCGTTGCTCGTGGTGCGCGGCCAGGATGGCGTCTTGCGCGCTTTTTACAACGTCTGCCGCCATCATGCCGCGGCCGTGGTCACGGAATCCTGCGGCCAGGCCTCCATTCTGCATTGCCCTTACCACGGCTGGAATTATGGCCTCGATGGTTCGCTCAAGGGCATGCCGGAATTTGAAGGCGTCAGGAATTTCGAACGCAGCCAGAATGGCCTCGTTCCCGTGAAGGTTGAGACCTGGGAGAATTTCGTTTTCATCAACCTCGATCCCGAAGCCGCGCCCCTTGCCAATTTCCTCGGCGGGCTGGCGCCGCGGATGTCCCCGCTCGGCATCGGCAAGCTGCATTACTTCGACACGCGGGTATATGACATCCACTGCAACTGGAAAGTTTTCGTGGATAACTACCTCGATGGCGGCTACCATGTTCCCCATCTGCACAAGGGCCTGAACAGCGTGCTCGATTACAAGCAGTACACCATCGAGAACGAAGATCGTTACTGCCTTCAGTCAAGCCCGATGGTCTCGTCGTCGGAAGACGCTGCCACCGGCGCCACCCGTACCGGCGACCGCGCCTGGTACTTCTGGCAGTATCCCAACCTGATGATCAACTGCTACGCCGGCTACATGGATAGCAACCTCGTGCTGCCGCTCGACGTGGACCACTGCCGCGTGATCTTC
>Ga0335080_10000898_pt1 | contig 28322 bp, 16 predicted proteins | sample Lox_Sample_34_FD_206720 | JGI IMG/M metagenome (GOLD analysis project Ga0335080, IMG submission 206720) | Soil microbial communities from Loxahatchee National Wildlife Refuge, Florida, United States - Lox_Sample_3.4 | ecosystem: Environmental > Terrestrial > Soil > Wetlands | place: USA... | reverse complement strand
CAGGTGCACGGCGTCGGCGCCGATCTCAGTGGTGTCGTGATTGAAGGTCGCAGCCAGCACCTTGAACGCGAACCGCGTCGAAATGCCGTCCATGCCTTCATCGACGCCGGCGGAGTCCTTGTACTCCTGCACGCTGCGCGCCTTGGGATCGGATTCCTTCAGGCTCTCGCCATCATAGACCCGCATCTTGGCAAACAGCGTGGAGTTCTCGTGCTTGCGCAGCCGCGACATCACCGAGAAGCGTGCCATGGTTTCAAGCGTCGCAGGCGCGCAAGGCGCGCAGGCAAGTTCGGAGCCCTGGATCAGCTTCTCATAGATCTTCTGTTCTTCGGTGACGCGCAGGCAATACGGCACCTTGATGACGCAGATGCGGTCGATGAAGGCTTCGTTGTTCTTGTTGCTCTTGAAGCTCTGCCATTCGGACTCGTTGGAGTGCGCCAGGATGATGCCGGTGAACGGGATCGCACCGATGTTCTCGGTACCGATATAATTGCCCTCCTGGGTCGCCGTCAGCAGCGGATGCAGCATCTTGATCGGCGCCTTGAACATCTCGACGAATTCGAGGATGCCCTGGTTGGCGCGATTGAGGCCGCCCGAGTAGCTGTAGGCGTCGGGATCGTTCTGGGCGTAGCTCTCGAGCTTGCGGATATCGACCTTGCCGACCAGCGAGGAGATGTCCTGGTTGTTCTCGTCGCCCGGCTCGGTCTTGGCGATCGCGATCTGGCGCAGCCGCGACGGCTGGATCCTCGCCACACGGAATTGCGAGATGTCGCCGCCGAACGCTTCCAGGCGCTTGTAGCACCAGGGGCTCATCAGACCGGTGAGGCGGCGGCGCGGAATGCCGTACTTCTCCTCGATCATCGGCCCAAGGGTTTCCGGATCGAACAGGCTGAGCGGGCTCTCGAACACCGGGCTCAGCTCTTCGCCGGCCTTCAGCACGTAGATGGGATGCACTTCCATCAGCTGCTTGAGCCGCTCTGCGAGCGACGACTTGCCGCCGCCGACCGGGCCGAGCAGATAGAGGATCTGCTTGCGCTCCTCGAGCCCCTGGGCAGCGTGGCGGAAGAAGCCGACGATGCGCTCGATCGTCTCTTCCATGCCGTGGAAACCGGAGAAGGCCGGATAGGTCCGCATCGTCCGGTTCAAAAAGATACGGCCAAGGCGGGGGTCCTTGGCCGTGTCAATCATCTGTGGCTCGCCGATCGCCGCTAGCAATCGCTCCGCAGCATTGGCGTATTTCATCGGGTCGCTTCGACACGAGTCGAGGTAATCGGCCATCGACATATCGCTCTGACTCCGAGCCTCGAACGACCGAGCGAAAGCATTGAACAGAGAATCGTTGTACATGACCTCTCTCCGCGCATGTGGTCGACCTCACCACTCTTCAGTAAAACACCGGACCATTCCGATGTTCCCGAATCGGGTGAGCGTATTGAACTAATTGGACACTCGACTGAGTTGTTCGTGCAATGCACAACGCAGGCATTGCGTGAGTTACGAACAGGCAATCGCCCATTTTTTGGGCGAAAAACTGCCTCTACGCACTGATTTTCGGCTTCTGTCACTCAGCCGCAACATGCGTAAACTTACGGAACCAGCCCAAATCTTTGGGAACTCAATCGAAAGTATTGGGCACCCGAATCAATTAATCAATTCTTACTACCACGAGATTTTGGTCGTTTTCGAGCGATTATGAGGCTCCGCTCGCCGCGCGGTAGAAGCAGCAAGCGTCGAACAGAGCGTCGGCCTTGATCGACAGGCCTGTGGGGCTGATCACGATCCCGTCAACGCTGAGCGCGCGGTTTGCACCCTGCATCATTTTTTTCAATGTGGTTGCAAACAGCAATTCCTCCAGCGCCGGCGACACCCGCAGCACGACAAACTTTTGTGAGCGAACGCGCGTGATGCGAACATCTGTCACCGCCTCCCAGACAATCCATTGGTCGGCGATGCGCAAGTCGCGAATGCCGGTCCGGTTGATGAAGAGCACCGGTCCCCTTGCGGTCAGAAGCTTCCAGACAGCCGTGCACGTCGCGGCTCCGAAAAACGCGATGCCCGCATAACCGACGACGAGCTGCAGCACGCCCTTGACCGGGATCAGGAAGACGATGGCGCCGCAGAGCAACGTCATGATGATGCCGAGGCCAATCAGCTCGAGCAGCCGCCATGTCGAGTAGCCGATCGCGAGTTCGTCAGGCAGATCCGGCGTCATCGTACGCCCCATACCTTCTCGCCGGCTCGTCACAGGCGTTGGCGATCACCCATGTCTCTGCAAGTCGATATCGTCTTGCGATCTGCCGAGTCAAAAGCAGCACGAAAACTCCGATCAATTTTGTGCGAGCCATGATGATCCCTCCGGACCCCATGGGCGGCAGCGTAGCACGCAGGGCTGGCATGACATCAGGGCGCGCATCGTCCGCGTGCCGAATTGCGCGAGAATCCGGCCAAACAGCACTTTTGGCTGGATCGTTCTATTGTGACTGCCGTTATGCTTTGGGATAGTCTTGCGACAATCCTAGGCAACCAAGACAACGCAAGTCAGACCCATGAACCCTGTCAAAGCACTCGAAAGCCATGGCCAGGCGGTCTGGCTGGATTTTCTGGCCCGCGGCTTCGTCGCAAAGGGCGAGTTGAAGAGGCTGATCGACACCGACGGGGTCAAAGGTGTCACGTCGAACCCCGCGATTTTCGAGAAAGCGATCGGCTCGTCCAACGAATATGACGCCCCGATCGGCAAGGCACTGAAGGCGGGCGACCGCAGGGTTGCCGACCTCTTTGAACAGGTCGCAGTCGAGGATATCCAGAACGCGGCCGACGTGCTGCGCCCGGTCTACGACCAGCTCGACGGCAATGACGGTTTTGTCAGCCTGGAGGTGTCGCCTTATCTGGCGATGGATACCGGCGGAACGATCAAGGAAGCCGAGCATCTCTGGAAAAAGGTCAAGCGCAAGAATTTGATGGTCAAGGTGCCGGCGACGCCGGAGGGGCTGCCCGCGATCGAACATCTGATCGGCGAAGGCATCAGCATCAACATCACGCTCTTGTTTTCGCAACAGGTCTATCTGGATGTCGCGGAAGCCTATCTCGCCGGCCTTGAGAAATACGTCAGCAACGGCGGCGATCCCTCTCATGTCGCAAGCGTTGCGAGCTTCTTCGTCAGCCGCATCGACACCGCGGCCGACAAGCAGCTCGACGAAAAGATTGCGAAAGCCAACGATCCCACGGAAAAGGCGCGCCTTGCCGCCCTCAAGGGCAAGGTCGCGATCGCCAACGCAAAGCTCGCCTATCAGGACTACAAGCGCCTGTTCGCGGGGCCGCGCTGGGAGAAGCTCGCAGCGAAAGGAGCGAGGCCCCAGAGGCTGCTCTGGGCCTCGACCGGCACCAAGAACAAGGACTACAGCGACGTGCTCTATGTCGAGGAGCTGATCGGCCCCAACACCGTCAACACGGTGCCGCCGGCCACGCTCGATGCCTTCCGCGATCATGGCAAGCTGCGCAACAGCCTCGAGGAAAACATCGAGGAAGCGCACCACGTGCTTGATGAGCTTGAGAAATCCGGCGTCTCGCTCGACAAGATTACCGCCGACCTCGTCACCGACGGCGTGAAACTGTTCGCCGACGCCGCCGACAAGCTCTATGGCGCCGTGGCGCACAAGCGCGCCACCGTGCTCGGCAGCAATATCGATCCGCAGGAGATCGCAGTGAGTGCGGCCATGGCGAAAGCGATCGAGAAAGGCAGCGAGGATTGGCGCGCGTCTGCAAAGGTGCGCAGGCTTTGGCACAGGGACAAGTCGGTCTGGACCGGCGACGACGAGCAGAAATGGCTGGGCTGGCTCACCAGCGCCGAGAAAGCCGATATCGCCGATTACGAGGATTTTGCCGAACGGGTGAAGGGCCAAAAGTTTACCGATGCCGTGGTGCTCGGCATGGGCGGATCGAGCCTCGGACCGGAGGTGCTGGCCGAGACGTTCCCGCAAAAATCCGGCTTCCCAAAATTGCGCGTGCTCGATTCCACCGATCCCGCGCAGGTGCGCGCGATGGAAAAGGCGGTCGATCTCGCCAAGACGCTGTTCATCGTCTCCTCGAAGTCCGGCGGCACCACCGAGCCGAACGCGATGAAGGATTATTTCTACGACCGCGTGGCGCAGACGATCGGCGCCGACAAGGCTGGTCACCGCTTCATCGCGGTGACCGATCCCGGCTCGTCGCTCGAGAAGGTTGCGACCGGCCAAGGCTTTGCCCGCATCTTCCACGGCGAACCGACGATCGGCGGGCGCTACTCGGTGCTGTCGCCCTTCGGCCTCGTACCGGCAGCGGCCGCCGGCATCGATATCCGTGCCCTGATCGGCCAAGCGCTTCACATGGTGCGCTCCTGCGGCGCTGATGTGCCGCCGCACGAGAATCCGGGCGTTCAGCTCGGGCTTGCGATGGGACTGGCCGGTCTCGAAGGCCGTGACAAGGTGACGATCCTGTCCTCGGAAAAGGTTGGGGATTTCGGCGCATGGGCCGAACAGCTCATTGCCGAGTCGACCGGCAAGGAAGGCAAGGGCCTGATCCCAATCGACGGCGAGCCGCTTGGCGACGTTAGGGTCTACGGCAACGACCGCTTCTTCATCGACATCAGGACCGAAGGCGAGGCCGATGACGCACATGACGCAGGGCTCGCGACGCTCGAACGCGCCGGACATCCTGTGGTGCGCATCGTCATGAAGTCGATCGACCATATCGGCCAGGAGTTTTTCCGCTTCGAAATGGCAACCGCGGTCGCGGGCGCGATCCTCGGGATCAATCCGTTCAACCAGCCGGATGTCGAATCCGCCAAGATCAAGACGCGCGAGTTGACCGCTTCGTTCGAGAAGACCGGCGCGCTGCCGGCCGAGACGCCGGCGATCTCGACCGCGGATGCCGATCTCTACACCGACGAGGCCAATGTCGAGGCGCTGCGCGAGCTCGGCGCCGACGGCAGTCTCGGCTCATGGCTGAAGGCGCATCTCGCACGCATCCGCGCCGACGACTATGTCGCGTTGCTCGCCTATGTCGAACGCGACGCCGCCCATATCGACGCGTTGCAGAGCATGCGGCTGAAGCTGCGCGAGGCGCATCATGTCGCAACCTGCGCCGAGTTCGGCCCGCGTTTCCTGCATTCGACGGGCCAGGCCTACAAGGGCGGCCCCGACTCCGGCGTTTTCCTGCAGATCACGGCGGACGATGCCAGGGATCTCCCGGTACCCGGCCAAAAGGCAAGCTTCGGCGTGATCAAGGCAGCGCAGGCGCGCGGCGACTTCGACGTCCTGACAGAACGCGGCCGGCGCGCGCTGCGGGTCCATCTGAAGGGCGATCTGGCGAAGGGCCTGAAATTGCTTGATGCGACGATCGCGGACGCGCTCAACTAGGAAGGCAAGACATGCAACTCGGGATGATCGGCTTGGGGCGGATGGGAGGCAACATCGTCCGCCGGCTGATGAAGCACGGCCATACGGCCGTCGTCTACGACAAGGACGCGAAAGCCGTCGCCGCACTTGCCGCCGACGGCGCGACCGGCGCAAAGGCACTGGAAGACTTTGTCGCCAGGCTCGCAAAACCGCGAACGGCCTGGGTGATGCTGCCCGCCGGCAAAATCACCGAAGCGACCATCGAGGCGCTCGCCGATGCGATGGAAGCCGGCGACGTCATCATCGATGGCGGCAACAGCTTTTGGCAGGACGACGTTCGTCGCGGCAAGGCGCTGAAGGCGCGCGGCATCCATTATCTCGACGTCGGCACCTCAGGCGGCATCTGGGGCATCGAGCGCGGCTACTGCATGATGATCGGCGGCGAGAAGGCGGTAGTCGATCGACTCGATCCGATCTTCTCGGCGCTGGCGCCGGGGACCGGCGACATTGCGCGCACGCCCGCCCGTGAGGGACGCGACGCCCGCGTCGAACAGGGCTATATCCATGCCGGCCGCGTCGGCGCCGGGCATTTCGTCAAGATGATCCATAACGGCATCGAATACGGCTTGATGCAGGCCTATGCCGAAGGTTTCGACATCCTCAGGAATGCCAATATCGAGGCGCTGCCGGCAGAACATCGCTTCGATTTCGACATCGCCGACATCGCGGAGGTGTGGCGGCGCGGCAGCGTGATCCCATCATGGCTGCTCGATCTCACGGCGACCGCGCTCGCCGAAAACCCTGCACTCGAAAACTATTCCGGCTTTGTCGAGGATTCCGGCGAAGGCCGCTGGACCGTCAACGCCGCGGTCGACGAAGCCGTGCCGGCCGAGGTTTTGACGGCTGCGCTGTTTGCGCGCTTCCGTTCGCGCAAGCAGCACACCTTTGCGGAAAAGATCCTCTCGGCGATGCGCGCGGGATTCGGCGGTCACCGCGAACCGCCGAAGAAGGGTTGACGGCGAATGGGTGGCGCTCAAGTGCAGAAGATTCCAGACCCCTGCTCTTTCGTCATTTTCGGCGTCAGTGGCGACCTCGCCCATCGCCTCGTGATTCCCGCCCTCTACAATCTCGCGGCAACCCGTCTGCTGCCGGACAAATTCTGCATCGTCGGGGTCGCCCGCAGGGGCATGTCGGGCGATGAGCTTGCCGACAGCCTGATGAAGGGCCTCAAGCAGTTCGCGACCCGGCCGGTCGACGACGACCTCGCCAGGCAGTTGCTCTCATGCGTGACCGCTGTCGAGGCCGACCCACGCGATCCCGCCTCGTTCGACGCCTTGCACGAGCGGCTCGACAGGCTGGAAGCGGCCCGCGGCACGGGCGGCAACCGCCTGTTCTACCTCGCGACACCGCCCAACGCATTTTTGCCCATCTCCGGGGAACTCGCCCGCACCGGCATGCTGGCGGAGAACGGCTCATGGCGGCGGCTGGTGGTGGAAAAGCCGTTCGGCACCGACCTCCAATCGGCTCAGATGCTGAACGCCGAGCTCCAGAAGCTGCTCGACGAGCACCAGATCTACCGGATCGATCATTATCTCGGCAAGGAGACTGTGCAGAACATCCTGGTGCTGCGCTTTGCCAACGGCATGTTCGAGCCGATCTGGAATCGCAACCACATCGATCACATGCAGATCACCGTGGACGAGAAGATCGGCGTCGGCCACCGCGGCAGCTTTTACGACGCAACCGGCGCGCTGCGCGACATGGTGCCGAACCATTTGTTCCAGCTGTTGTCGCTGGTCGCGATGGAACCGCCGGCGCGGTTCGATGCGCATGCGGTGCGCTCCGAAAAGGGCGAAGTGCTGTCGTCGATCCAGACGCAGACCGAGGAAGAGGCCCTGAAAAACTCGGTGCGCGGGCAATATCGCGCCGGCAAGGTCGGCGACACCGAGATCGAAGACTACCGCAAGACGCCGGAGGTCAAGCCCGGCAGCACCACCGAAACCTACGCAGCGCTGAAACTCACCATCGACAATTGGCGCTGGGCAGGCGTGCCGTTCTACCTGCGGACCGGGAAGGCGCTCGGCGTCAAGCGCACCGAGATCGCAATCAAGTTCAAGCAGGCGCCATTCGCAATGTTCCGCGGCACGCCGGTCGACCGGCTGTCGCAGAACTATCTCGTGATCTCGACCGAGCCGACCGAAGGCATCGAGCTGCAGTTCAACACCAAGGTGCCGGGCCCGACGATCGAGATCGATGGCGTCGAGATGAAGTTCCGCTACAAGGATTACTTCAAGGCCGAGCCGTCGACCGGCTACGAGACGCTGATCTACGATTGCATGATCGGCGATAACATCCTGTTCCAGCGCGCCGACAGCGTTGAAGCCGGCTGGCGCGCGGTGCAACCCTTTATCGATGCCTGGAAGAAGGCCGGCGCCAAGGGATTGAAGATCTACGATCCCGGTAGCGAGGGACCGGAAGAAGCCGACGAGCTCCTGGCCCGCGACGGCCGCAGCTGGCGCAAGCTGACCTGAAATGGCGTCGCCCCGACAGGTTGTCGTCGTCGCCGATCAGGATCGGCTGGCGATGACAGCCGCCCAGCGCGTGCTGGCGCGGATCGCGGCCAATGACGGCCGCATCGCGATCTGCCTCACCGGCGGATCGAGTCCGAAAAAGCTTTATGAACTGCTGGCAACCGACGCTTATCACACGAAAATTCCATGGCAGCGCACACACTGGTTCGTCGGCGACGAGCGATTTGTGCTGCCTGACAATCCGCTCAACAACATGGCCATCGCGCGAAAAATCTTCCTCGATCGGTTCGCGCCATCATCCCATATCCACCCGATCCCGACCGATGCCCCAAACACGGACGAGTCCGCCACCCGCTACGAGCGCGAGCTGAAAGCATTCTACGGCGCCGCATCTCTCGATCCGGCCAGGCCGTTGTTCGACCTGGTGCTGATGGGCGTCGGCCCCGACGGCCACACCGCCTCGCTTTTTCCTGGCGATCCGGCCCTGCAGGAAACGGAACGGTGGGTGGTTGGCGTGGGACAGGCACCGGTCGAGCCGCTGGTCCCGCGGGTGACGCTGACCCTGCCTGCGCTCGCCTCCTGCCGCGAAATGCTGTTCGAGGTTGCGGGGAAAGAGAAGCGCGCGATCCTGACCCGTCTCGTCGGTGGCGAGAGCTTGCCTGCGAACTGCGCGCGATCCGACGGCGAGACCGTCTGGCTCGTCGACAGCGCCGCATGTCCGGAGAACCTTCGTGGCGGCTAGCGCACCTTGCTCTCTTATCGTGATGGGCGTCTCCGGCTCCGGCAAGAGCACGGTCGGCGAGGCGCTGGCAAAACGCCTCGGCTGGCTCTACGAGGACGGCGATCAATTTCACCCCGCGAGCAATGTGGCCAAGATGAGCGCGGGCCAGCCCTTGACCGACGAGGACCGCTGGCCCTGGCTGCGCGCGATCGCCGACGAGATCGATCGCCTCAGCGCGGCCGGTGTACGCTCTGTCATCGCCTGCTCGGCGCTGCGGCGGATCTATCGCGACGTCCTCGTACATGGACGATCCGATATCCGGCTGGTCTATCTCGACGGCACGCAGGATCTGATTGCGGACCGGCTCGGCCGCCGCAAGGGGCATTTCATGCCGAAGGGACTCCTGGAGAGCCAGTTCAAGACCCTGGAGCCGCCGACCGCCGACGAGCGTCCGGTGACGGTGTCGATCGATGCGCCGGTAAGAAACATCGTCGACGAAGTGCTGCGCCAACTCGACCTGAAACCCGCAAAGTGAACCGCAACATGACCCGCATTGCGCTTGTGGTGTCCGACGTCGATGGCACGCTGCTCACCAGGGACAAGACCCTGACCGAAGCCTCGATCGACGCAGTACGGCGGCTTGGCGAAGCCGGCATCGGCTTCACCATCACCTCGAGCCGGCCGACCATCGGCATGCGCTTTCTTGTCGAGCCGCTCGGCATCCGATTGCCGATCGGCGCCTTCAATGGCAGCGCCATTGTCGATCCGGCGATGAATCCGATCGAACAGCATCTGCTGCCGGCAGCAGCGGTTCACCGCAGCCTCGAATTGCTCGCTGAATTCGGGGTCGACATCTGGCTGTTCACCACCGACGAGTGGCTGACGGGGAACGGCGACGGCGCCTATGTCCCGCTGGAGAAACGCGCGATCAGGGCCGATCCGACCGTGGTGTCCGATTTTGCGCCCTATGTCACGCGGGCCTGCAAGATCGTCGGCTCGACGGCGGACGCGGCCCTCTTGATACGCTGCGAAGAGGCGGTGCGCAAAGCGCTCGGCGACGAAGCGACCGCCGTCCGCTCGCAGAGCTATTATCTCGATATCACCCCGCCTGGCTGCAACAAGGGCACCTTCGTGCAGGCGATCACCAGGCGGCTCGGGATTGCGACGAACGCGGTCGCCACCATCGGCGACATGCAGAACGACCTTGCGATGTTCGCCGTCAGCGGCTTGTCGTTTGCGATGGGAAATGCAACCGACGACGTCAAGCAGCAGGCAAGCCGCGTCACCGCTTCGAACCAGGATGACGGTTTTGCCAGGGCCGTAGAGGTGATTTTGCGAGAGAACAGAGCCATCTAGGCGCCATTGTTGACCTTTTTCAATCGGCCTTTTGACCCCCCAATCTATTGGCGAAATGTCGGCAATTGGGCATTGTGGCAGCCGCCCCTTCCCTGAACGCCAGGACCCATGAACTGGATTTTCCGTCCATCGATCAGGCGAAAGATCGTCGGCATCGCCATCGGATTGATCGTCCTGATGGTGTTGACCTCGGTCGTCTCGGTATTCGTGGCGCGCACGGTCGGCCACCTCCTCGGCGAGCTCAATGACAAATACTTTCCCGCCTACGACCATTTGGCGCAAGCGGACATCAAATCGCTTGAACGCGCCGTCGCCATGCGGCGGATGATGATTGCGAAGATGCAAATGCCGCCGGATGAGGAGGGTTATGCCGCGCGACTGAAAAACTACCAGGAGGCGGACGCCGAGGTCGATGGGCATGCGCAAGCGGCGCGCAAGCTCATCAATTCGATCATCGATGATGCATCGACGCCATCCGACAACGCCGCGCTGGCACGCATCGACGATCGCATCGAGAACGCGATCCAGGAGACCCGCAAGCAGTTGAGCGAGGAATCCGCGCGCCTGCTTCGCCTGCTCGATGCCAAGAATTTCGCCGAAGCCAGGCAATCCATGGAGCGCGTGGATGCGCTGCGCGACGAATTCACTCACAAGATCGAGGCGATCCGCGCCGACATGCTGAAACAGGTTTATGCATCGAGCGCAGTCGTGATCCAGGGTGAGCGTCAGGCCATGTTGATTTCCGCAGTGGTGACGACGCTGGCCGCCATCATCGGTCTGGGTTTTGCGCTGTTCGTCTCGAGCGGCATTATCCGTCCTGTGCACCAGCTGCTGCAAGGCGCGCGCGACGTCGAGGCCGGCCAACTTGACCGGTCGATCAGCGTTTCCACGGCCGACGAGATCGGCCAGCTCTCCGCCGCCTTCAACCGGATGGTCGAGCGTTTGCGACGCAACGAGCAGATCCGGGCAACCTTCGGCCGCTATTTCGATCCCAAGGTGATCGAAGGCATGATCGACGACCCCGAGCAGACCGCGAGCATGGGACAGCGCCGGGTGATGACCGTGCTGTTCTGCGACATGAAGGGCTTTACGGCGATGAGCGAGGGCGTGACGCCGCAGGGCCTGGTGAAGATCATCAACCGTTATTTGTCTGCGATGTCCTCCCCGATCCGCAACCACAAGGGAATCCTCGACAAGTATATCGGCGACGCGATCATGGCCTATTGGGGCCCTCCCTTCGTGGTCGAGGACGAGCAGGCCGACCTCGCCTGTCTGGCGGCGATCGACATGATCGATGGGGTCGCGACCCTGCGCAAGGAGTTGCCGGAGATGCTGGACGTGCGTGCGTTCCCGATGGACGTCGACATCCGGCTCGGCATTGCCACCGGCGAGGTGCTTGCCGGCAGCATCGGCTCCGAACTCATGATGAGCTTCACCGTGATGGGCGACGCTGTGAACCTGGCATCGCGGCTCGAGGCTGCAAACAAGGAATACGGCACCCGCTCGCTGCTGTCGGAAGCAACGGCCGCGGCGCTCCATGCGTCGATCGCGCTCAGGGAAATCGATCGACTGATCGTGCTCGGGCAAACCCGGCCTCAGGCGGTGTTCGAGATCATGGGCAGGCAAGGCGAGCTGACGCCGCAACAGCTGACCCTGCGGGAGCGCTACGCCGAGGGACTTGCCGCCTACCGGGCGCAGCACTGGAGCGTTGCGCGCGAGGCGTTCGCCGCCGCGCTGCAGGCCGTCGACAATGATGGGCCGACATTGACGCTCCTGAAGCGCATCGACGATTTCGAAAGCAGGCCGCCCGCCGCCGATTGGGACGGCGCCTGGCAGATGGACCGCAAATAGCGCCTCGATCGCCGGCGCCGCTCCGCATAATCTATTTCGACCTTTGCACGGCGGGTTTCTCGCTGGTCCGGCGGGCTTCATCGAGATTGTGCGCCGTGTTGATCAGCGCGATGTGGGTCAGCGCCTGCGGGAAATTGCCGGTCTGCCGCCGGGCGCGCGAGTCGAATTCCTCCGCAAGCAGACCGAGATCGTTGGCAAGGCCGACCACGCGATCAAACAGCGCCTGCGCCTTGGCGACGTCGCCCGCAAGCACGTAGGCGTCGGCGAGCCACAGGCTGCAGGCGAGAAAGGCGCCTTCGATCGGCTGGGTTTCGGAGGTGACCTCGCGCGGATCGTGGCGGAGTACAAGGCCGTCGTCCATCATGTGCCGTTCGATCGCCGCAATCGTGCCGCGGACGCGCGGGTCGGACGCGGGCAGGAAGCCGACCGACGGCACCAGCAACGTGCTGGCATCGAGCATCTTCGAGCCATAGGACTCGACGAAGGAATGGAGTTCGGGGTCGAAACCATTGGTGCAGACATCGCGGTGGATGGTGTCGCGCAACGAGCACCACTCATCGAGCGGCGCATCAAAGCCAAACGTTTTCGCGCTCTTGATCGCGCGGTCGAATGCGACCCAGCACATGACCTTGGAGAAGACGTAGTGCCTCGCCTCGCCGCGCCGCTCCCAAATGCCGTGATCGGGACGGTCCCAGACCTCGGCGAGATGCTTGAGCACAACGCGTTCCAGATCCCATGTGCCCTCGTCGAGCTTGAGCCTGGTCGCGCGCGCCTGATGCAGGGCATCCATCAACTCGCCGTAGACATCGAGCTGCAGCTGCGCATGCGCTGCATTGCCGACCCGCACCGGCTGTGCGCCCTCATAGCCCGGCAACCAGCCCGCCTCCCATTCGAGCAGGCGCCGCTGGCCCATGATGCCGTACATGATCTGCATGTTGGCCGGCGCACCCGCGACCGCGCGGAGCAGCCAGTTGTGCCAGTCGGACGCCTCTTCGGTGTAGCCGGAGTTCATCAGCGCGAGCAGCGTGAAGGTGGCATCGCGCAGCCAGCAGAATCGATAATCCCAATTCCGCGCGCCGCCGAGCTTTTCCGGCAGCGAGGTGGTGGGTGCGGCGACGATGCCGCCGGTCGGCGCATAGATCAACGCCTTCAGCGTGATCAGCGATCGCACGACGAGCGCGCGATGACAGCCCTGATGGTTGCAGCGGCTGTACCACTCGGTCCAGAATGCCTCGGTCTCCTCCAGCGCCCGCGCAGGATCGATCGGCTCCGGCACAGGAAGATGAGACGGACCATAGGTAAGCACGAACGGAATCGTCTCGCCTTCCCCCACCTCGAAATCCGCGACCGTGGTCATGTTCTCGCCACGGGTATCGACCGGCGTGCGAAGCACCGTCATGTCCTGCCCGCAGATCGCAAGCAGCGCGGAGCGGTCCTCGCTGCGTTTCACCCAGGGAATGTCGGCGCCGAAACCGAAGCGGATCACAAGCTGCATCCGCATCCTCACGCGCCCCCTGATGCCGCGGACCAGACGGACGACGTCGGAGGCCTTGCCGCGCGGCGGCATGAAATCGATCAGCGCCACGGTGCCGTCCGCCGTCTCGAACCGCGTCTCCAAGATCAGCGTATTGTCCCAATAGTGACGCGAATAGCGCGCGACATCGCCCGCGGGCGCGATCACCCAGCGGCCGTTTCCCGCGTCTCCCAGGATCGCGGCAAAACAGGCTTCGGAATCGAACGCGGGCCAGCACAGCCAGTCGATCGAGCCGTCTCGACCGACCAGTGCCGCAGTCTCGCAATCGCCGATCAGGCCGTAGTCTTCGATGCGCAATGGCACATGTCACCACCGCTGTTCATATAGGCACCTTCAGGACTCGATGCGACCCCGCTCATGGGTTGCGCCCTTGAGCGCTGCGACGTCGATCGTCGCAGCAAACGTTTCGAGCGGAACCGGCAGCCGCCGGCGCCAGTTCGGATGCTCGTTCACCGTACCCGGAATATTGGGCTGGTCGGTCACGCCAAGCAGGTCCTCGAGCGAGATCGCCATCAATCGCGATTTTGTCCGCGAGAGAAAGCTCGCCACGGAATAGAGATCGTGGCGATGGATGTCGTGTCGCCGCAGCGCCTCGTCCAGCTGGCCCAAGGCATGCCAGCGCGCATCGTCGTCCTCGCCGGGATCGATGTCGAGCGAGCGCTTCAGCTTCAGATCGGAAAAGGAGCGCCAGCCGGCATAGGTGGACAGATCATGGGTGTTGAAGGTGACGAGCGCATTGGGCTTGTAGTGGTCGATGTCGCGGAAGCGGCCGTGATCGTCGCGCTCGAACATCACGACCTGATACGACCAGATTCCCCAATCGGCCATCTGCTCGCGAAATCCGTCCGGCACCGTGCCGAGATCCTCACCGATGACGACGCAACGATACGCTACGCTTTCGAGTGCGGCCACCGCGAATAGCGCGTCGAGCGGCATCTGCACATAGGCGCCGTTCTTGGCCGGAAAACCGTGAGGCACGAGATAGAGCCGCTTCAATCCAAGCACGTGGTCGAGCCGGATCGCGCCGGCATAGCGCATCGAGGCGCGCAGCATGTCGCGGAAGGGCGCGAAATTCCTGATCTCGAGGCCGGCAGCATTGAAGCCGGCGAGCCCCCAATTCTGCCCCAGCACGTTGAGGGGATCGGGCGGCGCGCCGACACCAAGGACCCGCGAGATCGCCTCCTGCTCGTTCCAGGCATCAAAACCGTCGGACTGCACGCCGACGGCGACGTCGAGATAAAGCCCGACTTTCATGCCGAGACTTTCGGCGTGCGCCTTGCAAGCCCGCAATTGCCGGTCGGCAATCCATTGCACGAACTCGACGAATTCGATCTCGCTGTTGTCCGGCCCCGCGCGCAACTCCGCGCACTGCGCCGCATCCGGCCGCCGCCATTGAGCAGGCCATTCCCACCAGGGTCCGCCAAAGCGATGGCGCAGCGCCTCGAAACAGGCAAAGCGCGCCAGCAACGATCCCTGTTCGGCGCGGAACGTCTCAAAATCTGTCCTTCGTTCCGCACTCGCGCGCTCCGAAAAAGTCGCAAAAGCCGATCGCAATGCACGCCATTTTTGCGCAGCGACGCCGACATAGTCGACGAGCGCGGTTTGCCGCAGGCTTGCGAGTGCCTCGTCGTCTGCATCGTCCTGATATTCCGGAATCGCTTCCACATCGATGTAGAGCGCGTTCAGGAACAAGCGGCTATTCGGCGAGTACGGACTGCAATCGCCAGGACGGTCGTCGAACAGCGCATGCAGCGGGTTGAGGCCGACGCCATCCGCCCCGAGGTTTCCGGCAAGCCCGATGAGATCCTTCAGATCCGTGAAATCGCCCATGCCCCAATTGCGCGCCGAACGGATGCCGTAGAGCTGGACGGCGAGCAGCCAGCCGCGGTCGAAATCGCCGCCGAAGGCCCGTGGCGGCGCCACGATCAGCGGCACCTCCTCGCTCTTGCCGGCGGCATCGGCAAGACGCAGACGGTAGGTGCCGACGGGAAGGTCCTGCGGCCACAGGGTGGTGCGGTTTTCGGTCTCGCCCTCGGCGATGATCTCAGGGCCCGCGTCGATCGTCCAACGGAGCGGCAACGCGGCCGCATCTAGAAGCTCGGTTCGTGCCGGCTGGCCGGAGCGGATCACCACCGGCTCCTCGATCAACTGGCGCTCTGTCCGGACCGGCAGCGCCTCGATGATGATCTTGAGCGCGGTTGCGTCGGTAACGCGGCGTTCACCCTGGCCGTCAATGAATTCGGTCAGGATTCCGAGGTTTTGGGCGACTTTGTAAAGGTCCATTCGGCACGCGGTTTGCACGCAGCGCTCATCGGCAGCGCCGCGAAATTATCCAGATGGGGAAACAAGATAGCCGTATCCAACAATTTGGCCCCTGCGACGTTCCAACCGGGAACCAATGGCGAGCGAGCGGCTTTCTTTGGTCTTGCGGAGTGCCCCCTTTCCTCCTCTAAAGGAAGCGGGGCGTCAGTTCCATGTCAATGGCATCACCGTGACCAAAAAACCGGGAACGTCTGGACGCGCTGGAGACGGCGCGGTTGTCCCCATCGAGTGCGGAGCCGACCGAGCCACCGGCGCGGCGCGGTTGCGCGCGGCTGCGGGGGCGCCATGAACATCCTGTCCTCCGTCGACACCGCCGAGCTGCCGGTCACCGATCTCGATCACGACGAGCTCTGGTACAAGGATGCCATCATCTATCAGCTTCACGTCAAGGCCTTTGCCGACAGCAACAATGACGGCATCGGCGATTTTGCGGGCCTGACCGGCAAGCTCGATTATCTGCAGGGCCTCGGCGTCACCGCGCTGTGGCTGCTGCCGTTCTATCCCTCGCCCGGCAGGGACGACGGCTACGACATCGCCGACTACGGCGCGATCAATCCCGATTTCGGAACGATGAAGGATTTCAAGCGCTTCATCCAGGAAGCGAAGAAACGCGGTTTGCGCGTCATCACCGAGCTCGTTATCAACCACACCTCCGACCAGCACGACTGGTTCAAGCGCGCCCGCCGCAGCCACCGCGGCTCGAGCGCGCGCAACTGGTATGTGTGGAGCGACACCGACCAGAAATACCAGGGCACGCGCATCATCTTCACCGACACCGAGAAATCGAACTGGACCTGGGATACGGAGGCCGGCCAGTTCTATTGGCACCGCTTCTTCTCGCACCAGCCGGATCTGAATTTCGACAATCCGCGCGTGGTCAGCGCGCTGATCCAGGTGATGAAACGATGGCTCGATGCCGGCGTCGATGGCTTCCGGCTCGACGCGATTCCCTATCTGTGCGAGCGCGACGGCACCAACAACGAGAACCTGCCCGAGACCCACGCCATCGTTCGAAAACTGCGCGCCGAGCTCGACGCCTATTCCAAGGGAAAGGTCTTGTTGGCAGAAGCCAATCAATGGCCGGAGGACGTGCAGGAATATTTCGGCCATGGCGACGAATGCCAGATGGCCTATCATTTCCCGCTGATGCCGCGCATCTACATGGCGATCGCGCAGGAAGACCGTTTTCCCATCACCGACATCCTGCGCCAGACCCCCGACATCCCCGCCAATTGCCAATGGGCGTTGTTCCTGCGCAATCACGACGAATTGACCCTCGAAATGGTCACCGACGTCGAGCGCGACTACCTGTGGTCGACCTATGCCAACGACCCCCGCGCGCGCATCAATGTCGGGATCCGAAGGCGCCTTGCGCCGTTGATGGACAATGACCGTCGCAAGATCGAACTGATGAACTCGCTTTTGCTATCGTTTCCAGGCACGCCGATCATCTATTACGGCGACGAGATCGGCATGGGCGACAACATCTATCTGGGCGACCGCAATGGCGTGCGGACGCCCATGCAATGGACGCTCGACCGCAATGGCGGCTTCTCTCGCGCCGATCCGGCAAAGCTTTACGCGCCGATGATCATGGACCCGGTCTACGGCTATCAGGCGGTCAATGTCGAAGCGCAGTCGCGCAGCCTGTCGTCGCTGTTGTCGGCCACCAAGCGGCTGATCTCGGTTCGCAAATCGACGCTCGCCTTCGGCCGCGGCAGCATGACCTTCATCCGCCCGGCCAATCGGGCGGTGCTCGCTTACGTCAGAGAATACAGGGGCGAGGTCATCCTCTGCGTCGCCAATCTGTCGCGCGCCGCGCAGGCGACGCAGCTCGATCTCTCTGCGTGGAAGGAGCGCGTTCCGCTCGAAATGCTCGGCCGCACGCGTTTCCCCGCGATCGGCGAATTGCCCTACATGATCACGCTCGCGCCTTACGGCTTCTACTGGTTCCAGCTATTGGAGCGTGGCAAATGGGAGCCGTTGGCGCCGCGCGCGGTGCCGGAATTCGAGACGCTGGTGGTGCCGCTCAACTCGACCTGGGTGTCGCTCGCGCGCACGCGCGGCGTTTTCGAGCGCGACGTGCTGCCCGAACACCTTGCGCGCACGCGCTGGTTCCCGGAGCATGTGCCGGATCTGATCCATCCGACCCTGGTATCGGCGGTGCCGTTCTGCGACATCGGCGACAACCGGCCATGGCTCGCCTTCTTCGAGGCGAAGCGGCACGAGGAAACCGCGCGCTACGTGTTGCCGATGCAGATCGAATGGGTGCGCTTCGACCGCGAGCACTACAACCCGAATGCCTTCGCCGCCGTCCGCCAGGGCGCGCGCGAGGGCACACTGCTCGACGTCGCGACCGATCCGATCTTCATCGCGCTTCTGTTGCGCAATCTGAAGCAGTCGCTGACCGTCGAGGAGAACGGCCTGCGACTCGATTTCAGGCCGACCGCGAAATTCGCCAATCGTCTGGTCCGCCAGCCCGAACACATTCAGGCGATCGAAACTGAACGCCCCTCCAGTATTGCGCTGGTGGACAATGATTATGTCGTCAAGCTTTATCGCAAATTGCAGCACGGTATGGATCCCGCGATCGAAGTCGGTCGCTTCCTGACCGAGGCGGGCTTTGCCAACGCGCCGGCCCTGCTCGGAAGCGTCGAGCTCGTCGAAGGCGAGCAACGCGCCGCGATTGCGACCGTCCATTCCTTCGTTGCCAACCAGGGCGACGGCTGGAGGGTGAACGCATCCTATCTCGACCGCTTTATCGACGCGCAGCGCCTGCTTGAGGCCAGCAGCCGTTTGGGCGAGAGCGAGGAGCAGGCCCTTTGCCTGCACTACATGTCGCAGGCCGGACGCCGCACGGCCGAACTGCATCTCGTGCTTGCATCCAACACCGAGGACGCCGCGTTCGCGCCGGAGCCGGTGCGGCGGGAGGACCTGAAACGCTGGGCCGGCGAGCTTGCGGCGCGCGCCGCGCGAGTCTTCGATGCCCTGAGCGAGCGCCGCGACGCCATGAAGGGAGCGGAACGGCCGCCTCTCGACCGGATGCTGGCTGCGCGCACCACATGGGATGCGCACCTCGCCACTTTGCTTTCGCCCGACATCGATTGCCTGACCATTCGCCTGCATGGCGATCTCCGTCTCGGTCAGCTCCTGATCGTCAAGGACGACATTGTCATCACGGGCTTTGACGGCGCGCCGAACAAAAGCCTTGCCGAGCGGCGGCGCAAGGCACCGGCCGCGCGCGATGTCGCCACATTGATCCGATCGATCGACTATTCGGTTGCTTCCGCCTTCGACCGCGCGCTGAAGATGGCGCCGGACGAGCTTGGCAACAGGCTGGCGACTGCCCTCGCCGAATGGCGCGAGCGCGCGACAATTGCGTTCCTGTCAGCCTACCGCGAAGCCATGACCAATAGCCGCCTCTGGCCATCCGATTCACATGCCGTTAACGCCATGCTCGACTTCTTTTTGCTGGAAAAAATCATCTCCGAGATCGAAGATGAGCTCGCCCATCGCGGCGAATGGCTGCGCGTGCCGCTGGGCGCGATGCTGCGTATCCTGTCTGTGCCTGCAAGCGTGACCTGATGACCAGATTGTCTGCCGAAGCCTATGCCATCGTCGAAGGCCGTCATTCCGATCCTTTTCGTTATCTCGGCCTCCATATCGAGGGCGACAGGACGATCGTCCGTGCATTCCTGCCGGAGGCTTCCAATGTGGAAGCCGTGGGCGAGCACGGCGAGACGGCAAGGCTTTCGCGCATCCACGACGCCGGCCTGTTTGCGGGCGCGCTGCCGAACGGCGCGCGGCGCTATCAGCTCCGCGCCCGCTTCGGCGACAATGTCGTCGAGCTGGACGACCCCTACCGCTTTCCGCCAGTGTTATCCGATTTCGACCTCCATCTCCTCGCCGAAGGCAACCATCAGCGGCTTTATGACAAGCTCGGTGCGCATCCGCTGCAGCTCGACGGGGTCGACGGCGTGGCCTTCGTCGTGTTTGCGCCGAACGCCCGGCGGGTCAGCGTGGTCGGCGACTTCAATTTCTGGGATGCGCGCCGGCATCCGATGCGGGTGCGCGGTGTCGGTTACTGGGAGCTGTTCATCCCGCGCGCCCGGCCCGGCGATCACTACAAGTTCGATATCATCGGCCCGAAAGGCCAGCACCTGCCGCTGAAATCGGATCCGCTCGCCTTTGCCGCGGAAGTGCGTCCCAAAACCGCGTCGATCGTGTTCGACGAGGCGACGCTGCCGCGTCCGCGCCCCGCACCATCGCACATCAATGCACGCAATGCGCCGATCTCCATCTACGAGGTTCATCTCGGCTCGTGGCGGCGCAAGGGCAAGAATGACTGGCTGACCTATCGCGATCTCGCCGAAGAGCTTCCCGCCTACGCACGCGAGCTCGGCTTCACTCATATCGAGTTCATGCCGATCAGCGAGCATCCGTTCGACGGCTCCTGGGGCTATCAGCCGACCGGGCTGTTTGCGCCGACCAGCCGCTTCGGCTCGCCGACCGATTTTGCCGCGCTCGTCGACGCCTGCCACGCGCAAGGCCTGGGCGTGATCCTCGACTGGGTGCCCGGCCACTTTCCCGATGACCCTCATGGTCTCGGCCGCTTCGATGGCACCGCGCTCTACGAGCACGCCAACCCCAAGCAGGGCCGCCATCTCGACTGGGGCACGCTGATCTACAATTACGGTCGCACTGAAATCGCCAACCTCCTGCTTGCGAATGCGCTGTTCTGGCTGGAACGCTACGCCATCGACGGTCTGCGCGTCGATGCGGTCGCCTCCATGCTCTATCTCGACTATAGCCGCCCCGCAGGCGGCTGGATTGCGAACAAGCATGGCGGTCGGGAAAACCTCGAGGCGATCGACTTCCTGCGCCGCTTCAACACCGAGGTATTTGGCCGCTTTCCGCAGGCAACCACCGTGGCCGAAGAATCGACGGCCTGGCCGCAGGTGTCGCGCCCTGTCGATCACGGCGGGCTCGGCTTCGGCTACAAATGGAACATGGGCTGGATGCACGACACGCTGAAATACATCAGCAAGGATCCAATCCATCGCAAATTCCATCACGGCGACATCCTTTTCGGGCTGCATTACGCATTCTCCGAGAACTTCATCCTGCCGCTGTCGCATGACGAGGTGGTCCACGGCAAACGCTCGATCCTGGGGCGCATGCCCGGCGACGATTGGCAACGCTTTGCGAATTTGCGCGCGTATTACAGCTTCATGTTTGCCCATCCCGGCAAGAAGCTGCTGTTCATGGGTTCGGAATTCGCACAGGTGCGCGAATGGACCCACGATCACTCGCTGGATTGGCACCTGCTCGACGAGCCCATGCACGCCGGAGTACGAGCTCTGATCGGCGACCTCAACAGGCTCTATCGCGACACTCCCGCGCTGCACGAGCTTGACTGCGAGGCGGACGGTTTTGAGTGGATCATCACCGAGGATGCGGATCACAACGTGTTCGCCTGGATGCGCAAAGGCTCCAACCCCCGGGCGCGCTGCGTTTTCGTCGTCAATTTCTCTCCGAATATTCATTACGATTATCGCGTCCGCGTGCCCTTTGGCGGCAGATGGCGCGAGGTTTTCAATTCCGATTCCGCCCATTACGGCGGCAGCAATGTCGGCAATGTCGGCGGGGCCCAGGCCTCCGATGGGCCTTCGGCGGAGCTCACCCTCACCCTCCCGCCATTGGGTGCGATATTTCTGATCCCGGAAAGCTAGCCTGATGCGCCTCACCGCAGGAACCTTCTCGCGCCTCGGTGCAAGCTGGGACGGCCGCGGCACCAACTTTGCGCTGTTCTCGGCGAACGCGCAGAAGGTCGAGCTGTGCCTGTTCGACAATCAGGGCCGACGCGAGCTCGAGCGCATCGAACTGCCGGAGCGGACCGAAGACGTCTGGCACGGCTATCTGAACGACGTCTCGCCGGGGCAGCTTTATGGCTATCGGGTATACGGACCGTATGAGCCCGAGCACGGCCATCGTTTCAACCCCAACAAGCTGCTGCTCGATCCCTATGCCAAGCGCCTCGCAGGACGCCTGGTCTGGAGCGATGCGCATTTCGCCTTCCGCATCGGCAGCGCCCGCGAAGATCTCTCGTTCGATCGCCGCGACAATGCGCGCGGTATGCCGAAGGCGGTCGTGGTCGACGAGACCTTCAACTGGGGCCGCCGCGAGATCCACCCGTCGATTCCCTGGGAGGACACCGTCATTTATGAGGCGCATGTCAAGGGACTGACCCAGATGCGCGGCGATGTGCCGCCGAATTTGCGCGGCACGTTTGGCGGACTGTCGGCGCCCGCCATGATCGAGCATCTGAAAAGGCTCGGCGTCACCACCGTCGAGCTGTTGCCGATCCACGCCTTCATCGATGATCGCGTGCTGGTCGAAAAAAAGCTCGTGAACTATTGGGGCTACAACACGATCTCCTATTTCGCGCCGGAAGCCCGTTACGCGCAGGACAATCCGCTCGACGCGTTTCGCACGACCGTCGCGCGGCTGCACGATGCCGGCATCGAGGTGATGCTCGACGTCGTCTATAATCACACCGCCGAAGGCAACCATCTCGGCCCGACGCTGTGCTACCGCGGTATCGACAACGCCTCCTATTACTGGCTGAACCGGCAGAATCCGCGCTACTACGACGACTTCACGGGCTGCGGCTCCTCTGTCAACCTCGCCCATCCGCGCGTGCTGCAGATGGTGATGGACTCGCTGCGCTACTGGGTCGAGGTCTGCCATGTCGACGGCTTCCGCTTCGACCTCGCCACCACCCTGGCACGTACCCCGAACGGCTTCGACCGCAACTCGGCCTTCCTCACCGCAATCCGGCAGGACCCGGTGCTGGCCACGGTGAAGCTCGTCGCCGAACCCTGGGACCTCGGCATGGGCGGCTACCAGGTCGGCGGATTTCCATCGCAATGGTCGGAATGGAACGATCGTTATCGCAGCGCCATGCGGCGCTATTGGAGCGGCGAAGGCAGCCTGATCGGCGAAGTGTCGAGCCGCATGACGGCGTCCTCCGACATTTTCAATCATGACGGCCGCACCCAGCGCGCCAGCGTCAACCACATCACCGTCCATGACGGTTTCACGCTCGCCGATCTGTTCAGCTACAACCAGAAGCACAATGAGGCCAATGGCGAGGACAATCGCGACGGCACCAACGACAACCACAGCAACAATTGCGGCCATGAAGGCCCGACAGACGATCCCGCGATCAATGCGCTTCGCCTGCGGCTGCGTAAAAATCAACTCGCCTGCCTGATGCTTGCACAGGGCCTGCCGCTGCTATTGGCCGGCGACGAGGTCGGCAATTCGCAGAACGGCAACAACAACGCCTATTGCCAGGACAACGAAGTCGGCTGGGTCGATTGGCAGGGTCTCGGCCGCGAGGGCAACGATCTGACCGACCTGATCGGCCAGCTCAGTACTCTGCGCAAGAGCTTCAGGCAGATCTGCGCGCAGCGCTGGCTCGACGGGCGCCGGACCGACGGAAGCTTTGGCGTGCTGTGGCTGACACCTGCGGCGGAAGAGATGACGGAGACTGATTGGAAGTTTCCAGAAGGGCGTTTCCTCTCCTACGTTCTGGCTCCCGTGGAGCAGGGACAGGCGCCGATCTTCATCGTTCTCAACGCCGCGCCCGAGGAGATTGCGTTCAAGCTGCCCAAGCTTGCGCGGTACAAGGGCTGGCGCTGCGTGCTGAACACGGCCGAAACCAGGGAGACCCGCGCCGAGTTCGCCGCAGGTAGCGACACCAAGGCACCGCCGCGTACGGTGCTCGCGTTCGCGGGCGCAGCGTGAGCAGCCGGACATTCGGCCCGAAACTCACGCGCGACGGCACCTCGTTCCGGCTATGGGCGCCGGCCGCCCAGCGCGTCGACCTGCTGCTCGGGCCGGTGCAGCATCCGATGCAACGCTGTGACGGCGGCTGGTATGTCGTCGACATCGAGGGCGCCAGGGCCGGCGCGCGATATAAATTTCGTATCGATGGAAAGCTCGACATCCCGGATCCGGCCTCCAGCTTCCAGCCGGAGGATGTGTTCGGCCCAAGCGAGGTGATCGATCACGATGCCTTCGATTGGCGCGCGCGCGACTGGCGCGGACGTCCCTGGGAAGAGACTGCGCTCATTGAAACCCATGTCGGCGCGTTCACGCGCGAGGGGAGTTTTCGTGCGATGATCGACAAGCTCGATCATCTGGTCGACATCGGGATGACTGCGCTCGAGCTGATGCCGCTTGCGGATTTCTTCGGCCGCCGCGGCTGGGGCTATGACGGCGTGCTCTGGTACGCGCCCGACGATAGCTACGGCCGGCCCGAGGATCTCAAAACCCTGATCGACGAAGCCCATCTGCGCGGGCTGATGGTGTTTCTCGATGTGGTCTATAATCACTTCGGACCGAAAGGGAATTTTCTGCATCGCTACGCGCCGGACTTTTTCACCGAAGCGCACACGCCCTGGGGCAGCGCGATCGACTACCGCTTGGGGGAAGTGCGTGCCTTTGCGATCGAAAACGCATTGTCCTGGCTCGCCGACTATCGCTTCGATGGCTTGAGGTTCGATGCCGTCAACCACATTGTCACGACGCCCGGCGAAATGTCGATGTTGCACGATCTCAGCATCGCAGCCGGACAACTCGCGGCGGAGACGGGACGGCACGTTCATCTCGTGCTGGAAAATGGCGACAACCTCGCAAGCCTGCTCGATGCGACCGAGAACCCGCCGCGCGGGAAATTCCGGGCACAGTGGAACGACGACTATCACCACGCCTTTCACGTGTTGCTCACGCGCGAATCCGGGGGCTATTACCGCGACTTCCAGCGTCGCCCGCTCCGCGACATCGCCCGTTCCCTGTCGTCCGGCTTTGTCTATCAGGGCGACTTCGCAGCCTTCTGGAACAGGCGGCGCGGCGAGCCGAGCGGCGCGCTGACGCCGGCGGCATTCGTCAACTTCCTGCAGAACCACGACCAGATCGGCAACCGTCCGCTCGGCGAACGGCTTGAGAGCCTTGTCGACGCGCGACCGATTGAAGCCGCGCTGGCGATCACGCTCCTTGCCCCCGCGATTCCCATGCTTTTCATGGGTGAGGAATGGGGCGCGCAGACGCCGTTCCTGTTCTTCTGCGATTTCACCGGCGGCCTGGCGGATGCCGTGCGCCGGGGACGCCGCCGCGAATATGGCTGGGCCTATGCGACGCATGGCGACGACGTTCCCGACCCGCTCGATGTCCGGACATTCGAAGCTTCGAAGCTCGATTGGGACGGGCGCGAGCGCGAAAGCGGCAAGAGGCGGCTAGCGCTGGTGCGTGACCTGCTGTCGGTCCGCCGATGGCAACTCGTGCCGAGACTTTCGGGCGCAGGTTTCGGCGAGGCCCATGTCGGCGACGATTGTGTCCTGAGTGCCAGTTGGCGCATGGGCGACGGCACGACGCTTGGCCTGCTCGCCAATCTGTCGCCGGCAACTGTTGCTCACGATGTTCCGCAGGCGAAGGGCGCGCCGATCTGGGGCGGCGAGCCCGGAACAACTCTGCCGCCGTGGTCGGTGTACTGGCGCCTCGGCTGAACGTCAGTTCTTCTTGGTCAAAAGCAGCGTGCCGCGGTCACGGATCACGGCCTGGGCTGCTTGCGCAAAGCGCTGCAGGAGCCAGGGCAGCATGACCTCGAGGCGCACGTGATCGTCGGCAACGTCGATATGGCCCGATGCCGCCTGACCCAGCGCGCGGACGCGAAAGTCCATGCGATCGCCATTCCAGCGCTCTTCATCGACAGTCAGCACCGGAACGCTGGCGGCGGCGCGGGACAATCCGCCCTTGAGGCGTCGTGTTGCCTCCTCGCGGCCGAGGCGATGCGGGATGGATACGATAAACGGTGCGGACATCCGGACCTCTTGCGACACTCACCTCTATCTAGTTCCCGGCCGCCGCAAAAAGAAGGGCGTTCGAGGAGATTGTGGCAGCGCGGAATTCCGGAACTTTCAATCGTTCCACCGGTTCTCCCCCGCGGAAAAGGAGACGGCAAATGTCCATTGGCACGATCATTCTGATCATTCTCATTATTGCATTGCTCGGCGGTTTCAGCGGGATCGGCGGCGGCCCTTTCTACGGCACCGGCTACTATGGCGGCGGCGGGCTCGGACTCGTCATTGTAATCCTCCTGATCCTGATATTGCTCGGACGAATATAGCCGCAGATGTATTTCGGCCAGACGCTAGCCCGTCGTCAGCTTCTTCATCGCTGCCTTGATCGACGAAGCCGCCTCATCATAGTCCCGCCATGCCTTGCTCTTTGCGAGCAAGGCCGGCACGCTACGTACCGTAAAGCGCTTGGGATCGAGATCGCCTTTGACCTGAGCCCAGCTCAGCGGCATCGAAACCGTGGCGCCATCGCGCGCCCGCGGCGACAGCACGGCAACCGCCGTCGACATCCGGTCGTTGCGGAGATAGTCGAGGAAAATCTTTCCCGTGCGCTTCTGCTTCGACATGTTGATGAGATAGCTTTCCGGATTTTCGCGCGCCATCAGCTGGCAAACGCCCTGAGCGAAGGCTTTGGCCTCCTTCCACGTGACCTTGTCTCTTGCGCCATAGAGCAGCGGCACAACGACATGCAGGCCCTTGCCGCCCGTGGTCTTGCAAAAGCTTTCCATCCCGAGGGCGGAGAGATGCTCACGCATCGTTTTGGCCGCCTCGACGACGTCGGCGAACGCGACATCCGGCGCCGGATCGAGGTCGAACACCAGCCGTCCCGGCGTGTCATACTCATTCGGCGCGCAATTCCAGGGATGCAGCTCGAGCCCGCCGGCCTGCGCGACCGCGGCCAGCCCCTCGACGCGATCGATCTGCAAATATGGTTTGCGGTCGCCAGAGACCTTAACCAGATTGAGCAGCTTTGAGGTGCCCTGCATGCCGTGGCGCTGAAAAAACTGCTGGCCCCTGATGCCGTCGGGCGCGCGCACGATCGAGCACGGCCGCCCCTTGAGATAGCCGATCATCCAATCGCCGACGGCTTCGAAATAATGCGCAAGATCAAGCTTGGTGACGCTCATAGCGTCGCCGGCATCCGGCCACAGCGCCTTGTCGGGGTTTGAGATGACGACGCCCATCACCTCATTGGATTTTCCACCTGCAAGCTTGCCGGATTTCACCTTGGCCTTTGCGGCTGCAGGTTGCGCGAGACTGGTCATCGCTGGCTTCTCCGCTGTTATCTCCCGCGCCGGCTTGTCCTGCCGCAGGCCCTTGAACGCCGCCTGGCGGATATTGCCGTCGGCAGTCCAGCCGGCAAATTCGATTTCGGCGACCAGCTCGGGCTTCAGCCAATGCACGTCGCGGGTCTTCTTGGGCGCATCCTTGCCGCCGAACGGGCTCTTATCCCATGCATTGGCCTTCAAAAACGGCATGATGCGGCGGACAGTGTCCTGGCCAAAACCTGTGCCGACGATGCCGACAAAGGCGAGGTGATCGTCGCGATAGACACCCGCCATCAACGAACGAAATTTGCCGTCGGTCGTCTTCCAGCCGCCGATCACGACCTCCTGGCCGGCTCTCGCCTTGGCCTTGGTCCAGCTCTCCGTCCGGCCGGAATGATAGGGAGCGCCAAGCTTCTTCGAGACGATGCCTTCGAGCGCCAGCTTTTTTGCCGACTCCATCACCGCCTCGCCATCGGCGTCGAAATGCTCGACATAGCGAATGTTCCCGATCTTTCCCTTGCGCGCATCGAGCAGCAGCTTCAGGCGCGCCTTCCGCTCGCCAAGCGGCAGGCGACGCAGGTCGAGGCCATCGGCAAACAGCAGGTCGAAGGCGAAGAAGATCAGATTGTCGGTCTTGCCGTCGGCGATCGCTGCCTGCAGGCTGGAAAAGTTCGGCGTGCCGTTGTGATCGAGAGCCACGATTTCGCCGTCAACAAGTGCGTCCGGCAGCGCGCGCGCCTCGCGCGCGATTGCGGAAAACTTGCCAGTCCAGTCCAGCCCCTTGCGCGTCTTCAGAGTGACCTCGCCGTCCTCGACACGCAGCTGCACCCGATAGCCGTCGAACTTGATTTCGTGACACCAGGCCGCGCCGCTCGGCGGCTTTTCCACCGGCGTGCAGAGCTGCGGCGCGACGAAGTCGGGCATCGCCGCGACCTTTTTGCCCTCGGGTGCACGGGATAACGCGGAGGTGACGAGCTTGCCCGCGCGCGCGTCGGCGGCCATGCCGCGATTGGAGTGCCACACTGCATCCGCATTCATGCGGCGCGTTTTCGCCGTCATGAACGGCTTCGGCGCCTTGCCTTTGCCGGCTGCGATCTGCTCCATGGTCCGGCCCGATGCGGCTGAGCGATCCTCATCCAGAATGTCGTTGGCCTCGCCTTCCCGCGCAAATTCGTCGCGATGCTTGATCAGCAGCCAGTTGGTGCGTTTCTCGCCCTCGCGATTGCGCATTCGCACCAGGACCCAGCTCCCATGCAGCTTGTCGCCATCGAGCGTGAACTTGAGATCGCCCTTCTTGAAGCCGGTTTCCGAATCGTCCGAATCCCAATAGCCGCGATCCCAGATCATCACGGTGCCGCCGCCATATTCGCCCTTGGGGATCGTGCCTTCGAAATCGCCGTAGTCGAGCGGATGGTCCTCCACTTCGACCGCAAGCCGCTTGTCG